>Ga0105237_10000541_pt1 | contig 53256 bp, 64 predicted proteins | sample KBSC24metaG_FD_81520 | JGI IMG/M metagenome (GOLD analysis project Ga0105237, IMG submission 81520) | Corn rhizosphere microbial communities from Kellogg Biological Station, Michigan, USA - KBS C2-4 metaG | ecosystem: Host-associated > Plants > Roots > Rhizosphere > Soil | place: Michigan, USA... | reverse complement strand
GTCGCGACGACGACCTGGGTCGGGGCGAGCCACATCGGCAGCTTGCCGGCATAGCTCTCGAGCATGATGCCGATGAAGCGCTCGAGCGAACCGAGGATCGCCCGGTGCAGCATCACGGCGTACTTCCGCGAGCCGTCCTCGGCGACGTAGGTCGCATCGAGCCGTTCCGGGAGCACGTAGTCGAGTTGCAGCGTGCCGACCTGCCACGAGCGGCCGATGGCGTCCTTCAGGTGGAACTCGAGTTTTGGCGCGTAGAACGCCCCCTCGCCTTCCGCGATGACGAACTTGTGGCCGGTGGCCAGCAACGCATCGCCCAGCGCCTTTTCCGCAGCGTTCCAGCGTTCGATGGTGCCGCCGAACTTTTCCGGCCGCGTCGCGAGCTTGATCACCACATCGGAGAAGCCGAGGTGCTCATAGACCGAGTAGAGCAGATGCACGAAATGCTCGGTCTCGGACTGGATCTGCTCCTCGGTGCAGAAGATGTGGGCATCGTCCTGCGTCATCTGCCGCACGCGCATCAGGCCATGGAGCGCGCCGTGGGCCTCGTTGCGGTGGCAGCAGCCGAACTCGGCCATGCGGATCGGCAGATCGCGATAGCTCTTGATGCCCTGGTTGAAGATCTGGATATGCGCGGGGCAGTTCATCGGCTTCAGCGCCATCAGGTCCGACTTGCCGGAAAGGATCGGGCCCTCGTCCTCGGTGCCGGGCACTTCGTCGGGGACCACGAACATATTTTCGCGGTACTTGCCCCAGTGGCCCGATGCCTCCCAGAATTTGGACGACATCAACTGCGGCGTCTTTACCTCGGTATAGCCCGAGGAGTTGAGCCGGCGGCGGATATAGGCCTCCATCTGGTTGTAGATGGTGAAGCCTTTGGGGTGCCAGAACACACTGCCCGGCGCCTCGTCCTGCAGGTGAAACAGGTCGAGCTCGCGGCCAAGTTTTCTGTGGTCACGCTTCTCTGCCTCTTCCTGCATCGTGAGGTAGGCGTCGAGGTCTGCTTGGTTGGCGAAGGCCGTCCCGTAGATGCGGCTCAGCACCTCGCGGTTGGAATCGCCACGCCAATAGGCGCCGGCGACCTTGGTCAGCTTGAACGCCGTGCCGACATCCTTGGTGGTGCGCATATGCGGGCCACGGCAGAGGTCGAACCACTGGCCCTGTCGGTAAATCTTGATCGACTGATCGGCCGGAATGGCATCGACCAGCTCGACCTTGAAGTTTTCGCCCTTCGAAGCAAAAACCTTCTTGGCCTCGTCGCGGGTCCAGACTTCCTTGGTGAAGGCGGCGCCCCGCGAAATGACCTCGGCCATCTTCTTTTCGATCTGCCTGAGCTCATCCTCCGAGAACGGATGATCACGGTAGAAATCGTAATAGAAGCCATTCTCGATCACGGGACCGATGGTCACCTGCGTCGAGGGCCAGAGTTCCTGCACCGCCTCGGCGAGCACGTGCGCGGCATCGTGGCGGATCAGGCCGAGGCCATCCTCGCCGTCGCGATCGACAAATTCGATGCGGCCGTCCTCGTCCAGCGGGTCGGACAAGTCCGACAGCACGCCGTTCCACTTCATGGCGACGGTCTTCTTGGCGAGGCTCTTGGAGATGCCTTCGACCACGGTGGTCCCGGTGGTGCCACGCGCATATTCGCGGACTGCACCGTCGGGAAACGTCACCTTGATCGACATTTTTATCTCCATGGATGCCCAAAAGCGGGCTTAGCCGGCCGGAATGACCGGCAGACGGGCTCAATATCACGGATGGGAAGTAATTCCAGCCGCGGATTGATTTGTGGTGCGGACGGCGTTTTGGCTAGATGTACTCGCGCAGTGTTGAGATTTACCCGGGAGCGCGCCTTGGCCATTTTGATGAAAAACAAGCTTGCCGTGCTTCTGGCATCGGCGCTGCTGGCCGCCGTCTCGCCTGCGTTGGCGGCTCTTCAGGACGAAAACCTGCTGATGCTGCTGCCGACCGGCTTCAAGGCGGGCTTTCATGCCTCGAAGGGGCCGATCGACATGGTCGAATATGTGCCAAACGGCGAGACCGTTAACGCCTGGTCGGAGATGGTCACGGTGCAGATCTTTCACGAACTACACAACGCCGATCCGGACAAGTTCGCGAGCACGCTGGCCGATCGATGGAAATCGGCGTGCAAAGGCGGTGATGCGAGCCAGACCAAGACGGGCACGGAAAACGGCTACCCCTTCGCCCTCTGGGTATTCACCTGCCCGCTCGATCCGATGACCAACAAGCCCGAGACGATGTTCTTGAAGGCGATCGGCGGCGCCGACAGCCTTTATAGCGTGCAATACGCCTATGGCCGGGACGCCGACACAGACATGCCCGGACCGACGATGAAGTATCTTTTCGGCGTCCGCGTCTGCGACACCCGCCGCACCGACCGGCCCTGCCCCGCCGGCATGTAGTCGGGGCCAGGCGTCGCCGGGCAATGCCGCCGCGCCCCGGGGGGAAAGCCTCGGACGCGCCGTTGTTTTGGGCCACGACGTGCGGCGATTTACCCACGGCAAAGGCTTCCACGGCACCTTGCATTCTGGCCCTCGCCACGTATCCACGAGGCTGCGGTGCGGCGTCTCAAGCCTGCCGCCGGAATGGCCCTGACTGACCAGGCCAGCAATGCGTAAGAGGCAATGTATGCTGCGTGATGATGACCCGACCGCGGCGCTTTCCGGCGTAAGCGGAACGCGACGCTCAACCCATAATGACGGCCTGACGCGGCGGGGATTTGGCCGCCTGTTGTTCGGCGTCGCCGCGCTCGGCGGCCTTACAGCCCTGGGCGGTTGCGCCACCGAGAGCGGGGCGAGCGAGGATCCGGGCGCACCGGGTGTTGGCGCGGGAGGTGTCGGCGATGCTCCCGCGTATGGAAACGAGCAGCTACAGCAGGACGATGCTTCAGACCAGGACGCGCTCGATCGGCAGCGTCAAGAGGAGCAGTATCGGGAGCAGTTGCGCCAGCAGCAGCAACAACAGGAGCAAGCCGAGCAACCGTCCAACGAACCGCCGGCGGACGAGCAACCGGAAGAACCGCAGGAGGAACCCGAGCAGGAAGAGCCCGAGCAGGAACAGCCCGAAGGCGGCGGGGACGAGTACTAGCCAGCTTCGACCGCGACGACCGGCCCTGCCCGCCGAGCAACAGCCCGGTCAGCCGCCGTTCAGGCAGGTGGCGGTAGAGCGCGAGCCGAGAGGGGCTGCTCGGGAGTATCGGCAATGGCGAGGTCTAGCCGCCTCGCGGCCTTGGTCGCCCCTGCCGCGGCGATCCCATAGGAGATGGCAATGCTGAAACAGTTATGGCTTGTGGGCGTGTGTGTATTTATGGCCGGGGGCGCGGCGGCCGCCCATGCGGAGGAGGCCAGCAATGCCGGCGGCGTTCCCTTCGTCTTCGATAACCCGCTGGATGGTTATGCCGTTTCCGGCACTTGGTTCCCTTTGATGGCTTCTGACGCAAGGAACGGGCCATCAGGACCGGTGATTTTCCAGCTGAAGGATTCCAAGACCGGCAAGATCATCAAAATCGCTGAGAACGGCGTGTCGCTGCTGAACGGTGCGATACAAGCGATTTCAGGCCTGAAATCCGGCGCTACGCTCCATCTCAATTATGGCGAGAAGGACCGCGCGGAAAAGGGCCCTTGCGAGAACTCCAAAGATACCTGCCTGAAGCTGGGCGATATCCCCATCGATCTTCAGGACCTCACCTTCGATGGAAAGCCGGAAGTAATCATCGCTCAAGCCGGCATGGGGCAGCGCTTCGGCTCGGCGTACCGTGTCTACACGCTGGATTTCGACGGCTCGTCAGACCCCAAGGATGAAATGGGCGCGGTGACCTATAACGACATGCCCTATCAGGTGGTCTTCAGCCAGCTGGACGACCAGAGCACTATCGATCTCACCAAGAAGCAAATCGAGATTTTCGCCTCGGGCGGCGCTTGCGCCAATAGTGCGGAATATTACGGACTGAATAGCGACGGCGGCTTTTCCGAAACCGGCTTCGAAGTTTGGCAGGACAATAGTGGCAAGTGCATGGATCAGGTCTACCAGGTCAAAACGTCCGATATGGGCGTGCAAACCTGGAAGCTGGTGTCCAGCAAGCCTGCGAAAGAATAGCGGCCTTCAAGACCGTCAGCGACGTCGGCGAGGCCGACCAGGTCTGCGGCGAACGAGGATCAGCGGCCGGGCGGATGAGAACCGCGACGGCCGCCGATCAGCCGATCACACCAGCTTGGCGTCGAGAGTCACGTTGATGGCGCCGAGAGCTTTTGACACCGGACATTCAGCCTTGGCCTTCTGCGCCAGCTCGGCGAATTTCTCGGCCGTGATGCCGGGAATTTTTGCAGTAATGGTCAGGGCGCTGCCCGTGATGCCAGTGCCGGGAATGATCTCCACCGCGGCCGTAGCGTTGAGTTCAGCCGGCGGGGTACCATTGTCGCTGAGGAACGCCGAAAGCTGGATGGCGTAGCAGCCGGCATGGGCCGCGCCGATCAGCTCTTCCGGGTTGGTCCCGGACTTGCCGGTTTCATCGACGAAGCGGGTTTTGAACGAATAGGCCTGGTTGGCGAGCACCCCGCTCTGCGTCGTGAGGGTGCCGCCGCCTTCCATGACCGTTCCCTTCCACTGGGCGGTCGCTGTGCGCTTCATGTCGATTCTCCTTAGGGCTTAGTGAAACTTATCCAGGCGAGGGTTAGCGCCACCGCCCGTATGTCCACGGCATATACCAGCGCGCTGCCGTCGGTAATATGTCGGGCACCGGGTCGTAGCCGTGTGTGCCGCCGGGACGGCAGCGCCAGAGGCGGGCGGCACCCATCCAGCCGCCGGGCCAGAAGCCGAATTTCCAGATCGCGCCGGAAGTGAATTCCGAGCAGGTCGGCAAATGCCGGCAGGAGCGGCCGACGAACGCCGAGAACGTATAGCGGTAGACGGTGATCAGGCCGACCGAGACCAGTTTGAACGGCAAATCGGCGGCCGACCAGAAACTGTCGACGACGGTCTTAAGGACACGCCCCGGATCGATAGGCTCGTCGCTCACGCGGCGGCCCCTGCCCGGCCCTCGAGCTTATCGAGGGCATCGGCCACCGCATCGAACACCAAAAGCGTCGAGGCGTGGCGCGGCTTATAGTCGCGAACCGGCTCGAGATATTGCAAATCCGACCATTTGCCGGAAGGCGGCGCGCCATCGGCCTTGAGCATGGCGGTCATTTCCTCGCGGATTTGCCGGAATTCGGCGGCGGGCGTGCCAACGATCTCGCGGGCGACGATGGCGGCGGAGGTTTGCCCGAGCGCGCAGGCCGAAACGTCGTGGCCATAGCCGACGATTACCCCATCCTTCACCTTGAGATCGACCTCGATCACCGAACCGCAGATGCGGCTTACCCGGCGTGCCGAGGCATCCGGATCGGCGAGGCGCTCGGCGGTTGGCGGATTGCCGGCGATTTCGAGGATCTTATCGGAATAGAGATCGCTCAGTTCCATCAAACGCACAATTCTGTTTCTTGAGGCCTTAACGCGGCTCCCTATATAAGTCGTCTTGGTTGGCCTCAAAAGGGCTGCCGCCACTCGAAGCTCGATGGGTCGGGATTATTTAGACCCACTAGGCGTTTATTGCTCGAGCCCGCAAGGAGAGCCGACCCGATGGATGCGACCCTTAAGCCGCAGATCACGCCGCCCGAGCTCGGCAAGCGGAAGCGCCCGTCGCAGGATGAGGCGGAAGCGGCCGTCCGCACGCTGATTTCCTGGGCCGGCGATGATCCGACGCGCGAGGGCATGCTCGATACGCCGCGGCGCGTGGTCAAGGCCTACAAGGAGCTGTTCGCGGGCTACAAGCAGGACCCCAAGGAAATCCTCAGCAAAACGTTTCACGAGGTCGGAGGTTACGACGACATCGTGCTGGTGAGGGACATTCCGTTCCATAGCCACTGCGAGCACCACATGGTGCCGTTCTTCGGCCGGGCGCATATCGCCTACCTGCCACATGACGGCGTCGTGGGGCTGTCGAAGCTCGCACGGCTGGTCGAGGTTTATGCCCGACGGCTGCAGACGCAGGAAAACCTCACGGCGCAAATCCTCGACGCCGTGAACGAACACCTCAATCCACGCGGCGCGGCGGTGATGCTCGAAGCCGAGCACATGTGCATGACCATGCGCGGCGTCCAGGCACACGGCGCCTCGACCACGACGCAGCGCTTCACCGGCGTCTTCGCCGAGGATCGCGCCGAGCAGGACCGGTTCTTCACGATGGTGAAGCGGTAGTCCAGCACAAACGCGATCAAATCAGACCTCGCCGAAACTGGCATAGACTCTTCGCTTTATGCGAGAACGTGTCGGGAAAAGGCAAAAATGTCGGCTGTTGCGAAGACCGTCTGGCTGCTGGAATCACGTCTGTTCGAGCCGTTGAGTCTCGACGAAGTGGCAATGCATGCCGGCCTTTCGCCGTCCCATATTTCGCGTATTTTTCCCGCGGCGACCGGCTATTCGATCACCGGTTACATGCGGGCGCGACGGCTTACGGAAGCCGCGCGCCTGCTCGCCGACGGCGCGCCGGACATTTTGTCTGTCGCGCTCCAATCGGGCTATGGCTCGCACGAGGCATTCACCCGGGCGTTCCGCGACCAGTTCGGCATGACGCCGGATCAAGTCAGGCGGCAGCGCTCGCTCGATCAGCTAACTCTCGTGGAGCCTCTTCCCATGGACGAATCCCTCAAAATCCGCCTGGACGCACCAGTCTTCGACGACCATTCTGAAATGGTGATGGCCGGCCTAAAAGTGCATCAGAAGATGAGCGCGCCCAACACACTGCCGCTGCAATGGCAGGAATTCCAGCAGCATCTCGGCCACATTCCAGGCGCTATCGGGCGCGCCGCGTTCGGCGTCATCGGCAATGTCGGAGAGGATGGCGATGAGTACGATTACTACACGACCGTCGAGATCGACGGCAAAGGCGCCCTGCCCTCAGACCTCATTACTCTCAAGCTGCCGGCGCAGCGCTTTGCCCGTTTTGCCCATCGCGGCCACATCTCGACCATACGGTCGACAATCGGCGCCATTTTCGACAAGTGGCCGATGCATCCAGGTGTCACCTCCGAAGGCAATTTCGGCTTTATCGAGTACTACGGCCCTGACTTCGATCCGGTCACCGGTTCCGGTACGATCGAGATCTGGATCGCGGTCCAGCGCTGAGCCTCAAGCACAAAACTGCGTGACCGCGGGCCGTGGCGTGGCGTAAAAGTCTCGCCATGGCCTTAACTTTTGCCGATCCGCACAATCTCAGCCACGACGCACTCGAAGAGGGCGACGTTTTCGCGCCGCGCTTCGACGACAAGGGGCTCATCACCGCAATCGCCGTCGAGGCATCGAGCGGCGTCGTGCTGATGGTCGCCCATATGAATGCCGAGGCGCTGTCGCTGACGCTCGAAACGGGCGAAGCCCACTATTTCTCGCGCTCGCGTGGCAAGTTGTGGAAGAAGGGCGAAACCTCGGGCGAAGTGCAAAAGCTCGTCGAAATCCGCGCCGATTGCGACCAGGACGCGCTTGTCATCGTGGTCGAGCAAACCGGCCGCGGCGCTGCCTGCCACACGGGGCGCAAGACGTGCTTTTACCGCAGAGTCGCCGTCGAAAACGGCGAAGCGCATCTGCGCGACACGGGCGAGAAGCGACTGTTCGACCCTGAGGTTGTCTACAACCGGTAGGCTCAGGTGCCGGGTACCGAGGGCGGCGCCGCTTCCTCCCTCGCCTGCTGCGGATGGTCGAAGAACGGCACCAGCAGCAGGCCGGTGAAGAAGCCGCCGAGGTGGGCCTGCCAGGCGATCTGCACGTCCTGGCCGAGGAACAGCGGCGCGAGCGGCACGAGGCAGTTCAGTACAATCCAGAGAATCGAGAAATTGCGCGCGGGCGGCGAGTGCAGCAGTTCAGGGAGCGTCGCCATCTTGCGGCCGAGGGGAATCATCTCCCCTGTCTCGGGGTGCCGACCGACGATCACAGGCTGGAAGATAAAGCGCATGGCGGCGCCCGTCAGGCCGGCGATGCCGCCAGAGGCGCCGACGAGGAAGGCCTCGGACTGAAACTCGGTGATGGCGAAGGCCAATGCGCCGATGATCGAGCTGACGAAAAAGATGACCAGCGTTTTGGCGACGCCGTAGCGGCGCGCCACCGGCGTGCCAAAAATCACCAGCCAGGCGACGTTGCCGATGACGTGCTCCCAGCCGCCATGGACGAATCCATAGGTCAGCGGCGTCCAGAACAGTGGCAGGACACCCCCCGGAAATTGATCGGGCGCCAGCAGGCGGAGGGGGACGAAACCGAGCCAGAGAATGAGCGCATCCTGCTGGCTTTCGTTAAGAACGAAGGCCGATACGGCTTGAATCGCCAGCATCAGCAGACCCAGAACGGTGATCACCGCGGGCAGCATGAAGATCGGCTCACGGCGCTTAGGGGCCGGGATTTCCTGACTTTTCTGGTCGTCCTGCATGATTTTCCCGTTTCGCCGCCGTTTCTGCGCTCAAATCACCCAGTTTTCCACCGGACGCAACCGGCGTTAACCTTAAGGATTGTTTAAAGGCGATTTCGACGGGCCCTTTTGGCAGAGTCGAGTCGCGGCGGGGGCGTGCCACATTGGCGGCGCGGGGCGCTGCTACGTGGTCGGGCGAAAAGAATGCAGAAAAACAGCACAAAGACGCTCTACGACTATTGGAACACGCTGAGAGGCGCGCGGAGCGCTCCCGATCGCCGCGATGTCGACCCGACGCGGATTCGCGACGCGCTGGCCAACACTTTCATTCTCGAACTCGACGACGCGAACGAATTCAACTTCCGTCTCGCCGGCTCGCATCTTTGCTCAGCTTATGCGCGTGAACTCAAGGGCCGCTCGTTCACCAAACTCTGGCATGCACGTGATCGCGACGCGATGGATACGCTGATCCGCGCGGTGACCGAAGACCATGCCGTCGCGCTCATCACCTTCCAGGGGACGACGCCAATCCACAGCAAGGCCGTGTTCGAGACCATCCTGCTGCCGATCCGGCATAATGGCTCGACCTCGACGCGCCTGCTTGGTGCCATGACGGCCATCGAGACGCCCTACTGGCTGGGGGTACAGCCCGTGATGGAGCAGCGGATCACCGGCCTCCGGCTAATCTGGCCGGATGAGGCCGCCGCCGGCCAGCTTGCCTCAGACATCGCCGCCTCGCTCGCCAACGATGTCGCCGATATGGCTGATGAAACAGCCCTGCGTGCGCCGATGGCGGCGACGGTTTTCGGGCGCGTCGCGCGACGCTACGCCCACCTCGCAGTGATCGACGGCGGCCGGCCGCGGTAACGGCGGACGACGTCTCGCCGGACACTTCGCCCGACTGCTCCCATGCCTTCGATTATTGCCCTGCCCTCCTCCGAACGCATGATGTGATCGTGGCGCGCGCGATGTGATCGTGCGGCCATGGAACCAATCCGGGGTGGCGCGCATTTCCGGCGTCGAATTTTTTCAAGAAAAGCCAAGACTATTTCGGAATTCTGCTTAGGGACCTTACCAAGCGTTAACCAACGCGCTTTAGCGTAATTGTTGGCCCATTTCTTTGTGCCCCCGAGTCAGCTCATGTTGAATGACGATCTCACCACCAATCGGGCGATCCGGGCTGGCCGCGGCCAGGGAGAGATGCCCCGCTTCCAGCGCGTGAAAGTTTCGCTGCTCGGCCGCTATATGCTCGCCGACCGGCGCGAGTTTCCCTGCCAGGTGCTGGAAATGTCACCTGGCGACGCCGTGGTGATCGCGCCGATCTCCGGTACGCTGGGTGAAAACGTCATCGCCTATATCGACCACATCGGCCGTATCGAGGGCAGCATCATCGATCCCGTCGACGGCGGCTTCGTCATGGAAGTCGTCGCCTCCGACCGCAAGCGCGACAAGATGGCGGCGCAGCTAACCTGGCTCGCCAACAAGGACCATCTCAACCTGCCCGAGGATCGGCGGCACGAGCGTGTGGTGCCGGACAATCGGCATTCGACGGTCGTGCTCGACGACGGCCGGCGCTACAATTGCAAGATCATAGACATCTCGCTTTCGGGCGCCGCGATCGAACTCGCGGTACGGCCGGCAATGGGCACGCCGGTGACCCTCGGGCGCATGCGCGCCAAAGTGGTTCGGCATTTCCAGAACGGCGTCGCGGTCGAATTTGCCTCGGCACAGGAAATGTTGACCGTCGTGCAGCAAAACCTCCGGCTCAACTAGCAGCTCTCAAGAACTGCTTGCAGTTATCCCCCAAGCATGCACATTAACTGATTGTTAATCGTGCGATCTGTTGCCGTGACTTTCAGTCATGGCGATGTTTTTCGGGTTGGGGGACCTCTCCATGATTAAATTTGTCGCGCTACTGCTTGTTGCCGTGCCTTTGCTCGCGGCCTGCGAAACATCGGACTGGATGGCCGATCCGGACGATGCCAGTTATGTTCCTTACGAGCAGCAGAACACTTACGACGCCCAGGCTGACACCGATGCGGTGATCGCTCACGAGCGCGCGGTGAATGCGGAAAACTGCGCCGCCGCGGCGGAGGGGCGTGACCGGGTCTGCTACGACGACTGAGCCAGGTCTCAGGAAAAGAGACCAGGCGTGGGCGCGTGGGGAGGCTTCAGGCCGAGAAGTAACCCGGCCGGGTGATGTCGGCGACGAGGCCAAGCTCGACCGGCTTCCAGCCGAGCCGCTGCTGGGTCAGAGCGCTCGAGGCCGGACCATCCATGCTGGCAAAGTGCCCGAGCCAGCCGAAGTGGGTGCCGGCCTCTGAGGATGGGATCGAAACGACGGGCACGTTGAGATGACGGCCGAGCACTTCGGCGATGTCGCGGACAGGTACGCCTTCGTCGCCGACCGCGTGATAGCTGGCGCCCGAAACACCTTTCTCTAGCGCAATCCGGTAAAGCCGCGCGACATCCAGCCGATGCGCGGCGGCCCAACGATTGCTGCCGTCGCCGACGTAGGCGGACACGCCCTTCTGGCGCGCGATGTCGAGGAGGTACCCAATCAGACCGGCCTTACCATCGGCGCCATGCACCTGCGGCAGCCGCATGGCTGAAACGCGGACGCCCTGCCCTGCGAAGGCGAATCCTGCCTGTTCTGAGACACGCGGTACGCCTTCACCGGCGCGCGCCGCATCATCTTCGGTGGCGAGACGTCCGGGTGTGAGCACCGCCACGCCTGACGTGACGATGAGCGGCTTATTGGAGCCGGCAAGCGTCGTGCCCATCGCTTCGATGGCGCGTTTATCGATCTGGCCGTTCTCGGCGAATTTCGAGAAATCATGGATGAAGGCGCAGTGGATGACGCCGTCGGAAGCGGCGGCGCCGCTCCGCAGGCTGTCGAGATCTTCGAGCGAGCCGCGATGCACATCAGCGCCGGCAGCGGTAAGCGCTGCAACATTCGCATCCGATCGGGCGAGACCGAGCACGGAATGGCCCGCGTCATGCAGCTCTTTGACGACAGCCGAGCCGATGAAGCCGGCCGCGCCGGTAACAAATACACGCATAGGAAAGTCCTTCGAGGTGGGAAGGATGCCCTTGTCGCGCGACGTCTTATCCGGGTAAAGTAGTGAGATTATCCGGGTATAATGGCTAACAGGCGCGCTGATGCCGATCGAGAATGACAATCTGCTGGGGACTTACCTGAAGGATCGGCGAGCCAAGCTCGATCCAGCCGCTTTCGGCCTGCCATCGGCGCGCCGCCGCACACCCGGTCTCAGGCGCGAGGAAGTGGCGCAGCGCGCGAACATCAGCGCCACCTGGTACACGTGGCTCGAGCAGGGGCGCGGCGGCGCGGCTTCCGCCGATGTGCTCGACCGGATCGCCCGCGCCATGCTGATGACGGAAGTCGAACGCGAGCATCTGTTCCTGCTCGGGCTCGGCCGGCCACCGGAGGTGCGCTACCAGGCGCCCGAGGGCGTCACCCCGCAGCTGCAGCGCGTGCTCGATGCGCTCGACCCGACCCCGGCCTACGTCAAGACATCCACCTGGGATGTTGTTGCGTGGAACCGGGCCGCGACAGCCGTGCTGCACGATTACTCGACCATGGATATTGAGGAACGCAATGTGCTGCGGCTCGCCTTCCTCACGCCTCGCATTCGGGACGCACAAACCGACTGGCCGGGCGTCTCGCGATACCTCGTGGCGGCATTCCGGGCGGACACGGCACGATCCGGCGCGGTGAAAAAAGTGGAAGCCCTGGTCGAGGAGCTTTGCCGGCTCAGCCCCGAATTCAAGGCGATCTGGGCCGAGAACGATGTCCGCAGCACCTACGCCGAGATCGTCAAGCACCTGCGCCATCCCCTCGCCGGGATGATAACGCTCGAATATTCGACCTTTGCCGTACATGGCAGGGCAGATCTCGATCTCGTCATCTATAACCCGGCAACGCCCGAGGATGCGGCGCGGATCAGGGCGCTGATCGATGCCCAAGTGGCACATCCGCAGCCTGGTGGAACCGCGGAAGTACGGTTAAGTACTTCTGAATCCTATCGATAAACAACGCTGAAAACTTACATCTGAGTTTTCGGACCGGGGCAATTGCCGCCCTCTAGCGTGGTCTCCGTCAGGGGAGACTACGATGTCGATCTTCAAATTCGCCAAGCGGGCAATAGGCTTGGCAACGTTTCTGGTGTTGGCGGCGATGGCAGTCCCCGCGGGTGCGGCTCAGCTGGTCGACTTCACCAACGTGGTGTTCGCGCCGGTGACCGGCGACACCAGCATTCCCGTCGGGCATGCCGATTTCTGCAAGCGCTATCCGGCCGAATGCACGGTGAATGCAACGATCGTTGACGATGTGCAGCTGAGCCCGGATCTCTGGAAGCAGTTGCTGAAGGTCAACACGTTCTTCAACACAACCATCGTTCCCGAGACCGACCAGCAGCTCTACCATGTGGCCGAGTACTGGACCTATCCGCACGGCTTCGGCGACTGCGAGGACATCGCGCTGGCCAAACGCCGCCAGTTGATCCAGCAGGGCTGGCCGGTCAGCACGTTGCTGATGACGGTCGCCAAAGAAGGCGACGGCGAAGGTCACGCGGTACTGATGGTGCGCACCGATCGCGGCGATTTCATCCTGGATAATCAGGATTCGACGATCCGGGACTGGAAGGACAGCCCCTACCATTTCCTCAAGCGCCAGTCGCAGGCCGATGCCGGCGAGTGGGTCGGGATCTCCGACAACCGGCCGACCGTCATCCTCGCCAACAAGAACTAGGTTTTAGAGCTAGTTGAAGAAGAGCCCGGAGGCTCGGCTTCAGGTGCCGGTGATCGCGAAGTAAAGTTCCAGCATCAGCGCGCCGGTAATGAAGGCCCAGCCGAAGGCCAGCAGCGCTGCCATCAGTGCCGAGGTCGAGGAGATGGTCTCGCCCGGCTCGTGCCGCCAACCCAGCTGCAACATGATGTAGGGACCGCAGAGGAAACTCATGACCAGATGGCCGACCGACCCTGCGTAGGTCTTGCCGTCGAAGCGCAGCATGGCCTGCTGCTTGAAGAGGCCCTGGTAAAGGTGCGTGGCAGCCCCGGCGGCGCACAGGCCAAGGGCGGTGATATAGGCCGCGATCATGAACAGAAACATCGGCTGGCGATCCTCAGGGCTACCGTCCGCCGCGGTCACTTTGCGGCGGGTGTTAACGATTTGTTAAGCATAAGGCGCGTGAAGTCGGAAGTCACCTCCACTCGATCGGGCTGGTTAACGCGCCTCATGGCTTCGTCATTCACCGCGCCGCAACGACCCGCCGAGCCGCATTCCGTGGGCTTTACGCTCGCCGGAATCATGCTGGCGATTGCGATGGTCGGGCTGTCCGCCGCCTGGGGGCTTGGTTCGCTCCTTCAGCGCCAGCAGACCGTCGTTGCGTCGGACGATGGCGGCCCCCGTATCTCCCAGACCCTGCTGGGCAAGCAGCTCAGCATTCCGGTCTCATGGTTCCGCGACGGCCCGCCCAGGGCGGAGGGATTTGCCAGTGGCATCGACCTCAAACTGACCCTGCCGCTCGGGAAAAAAGGCGCGCTCACTGCCATCGGTGTGACGCTGCTACCGCTGAGCAAGGTGCGGCCGAGCATCAGCCTGCTCGATGGCGTCTATCTCCATGAATTCATGCAGGAGGAGCTCAGCGGCCCCCCTGGCCTTGTCGGCAAGCCGCTGACGGCGACCGAAGGGTTCGAGAACGAGACGGTGTGGTACGACGCACTATCGGCGACGCCGTTCGTCGCCAAATGCATCGCCGCCCCCGACGGCCAGGGCCCGGCGCAATGTCTGAGGACCGTGGCGCTGAGTGGCGGCATCGCCGCCGTCTACAGTTTTAGTGCCGATGTGCTCGACGGCTGGAAGGATTTCGACTCCCAGCTCAGCGCTCGTCTCGACGTGATCGGTGCCTCATAGGCGCCGTGCGGCAGCCGGGGTTGCTCGGATGCCCCGCTTCGGCTAGGCGGGAGTACCAGTTCCGGAGCGCCCCATGCTGAGCCAGTTGATCGAATATCTCGGCTCGATCATCATCGCCGTGATCTCCGCCACCGGTTATTTTGGTGTGCTCGTGCTGATGGCGATCGAATCCGCCTGCATCCCCCTCCCCTCCGAAATCACCATGCCGTTCGCCGGCTACCTGGCCTCGACCGGCGAGATGACGCTGTGGGGCGTGGCGCTGGCCGGCGCGGTCGGCTGCAATATCGGCTCGACCATCGCCTACTGGATCGGCGCCAAGGGCGGACGGCCATTGGCCGAGCGCTGGGGCCGCTACATGCTGCTCAACACCCACGATATCGATATCGCCGAGCGCTTCTTCGCCCGCTTCGGGCCGGCGACGGTGTTCATCGGCCGGCTGCTGCCAGTGGTCCGCACGTTCATCGCCCTGCCCGCCGGCTTTGCGAAGATGAACATGTGGAAGTTCCAGATCTACAGCTTTGTCGGCTCGCTGATCTGGTGCCTACTGCTGGCCTATATCGGCGAGCAGCTCGGCGTGCAGTGGGACACCAATCCGGCGCTCAAGGCCGCATTCCACAACGCCGACATCGTCATTGTCGCCGTGGTGGTGATCGCCGTTGCGTGGTTCGTCTGGAGCCACCTCAAGCGGCGGCGGAAGAGCTAGCGCGCGCGGCCCGCTTTAGGCCGTTTTGGCTTAGGCAGCGGTATTTCCTGAGTTGTCAGCCGTACCAGCTCGCTGACCCATTCCGAGTCTTCGAGGCGGTCTTCGGAAATCAGCAGACAAGGCTTGGCGCTGCCGTAAGGCGGCGCTTCCTCACAGCCGGCCGCAAAGTTGCGGCCGGCAACGGTTGGCTTGACGAAAAACAGATCGTCGCAGATCAGCGCCACCATCCGGCCATCGCAATAGATGCCGTACTCGCCGAACATTTTTCGCGCCGAGACGGTGCCTGCGGAGGTGATCTGTTCGAGCACGTAGTCGACGGTGCTCTGGCGGGAGGCCATCGGCCTTACTGGACCTCGTCGAGATCGACGTCGAGGATCGCCATGGTGAAATTGTAGGAGAGGTCGCCGTCTTCGTCGTCAACGTAGATCAGACCCAAAAACTCGTCGCCGATATAGACCTCGACGCTGTCGTCCTGCTTGTTGCGCGGACGCACATCGATCGCCCGGTTGCCGAACTTCTGCTGCAGGAATTTCTGCAGTTTGATGATTTCCGGGTGATTCACTGATGGTTCCTCATTCGTAGGCGACGCAGCATAGCAGCAAATGCCCCGTCAGGGACAAGTGGTGCGCCTTTCGGCGTCCGCAATGGCCGGAAAAAACTATGCTCGTCAACCCGTCGTGTCGTGGACCATGACGATATGGTCCATCACCGACGCAGGCTGCGCGCAGCCGGCCTCGCCGACGATCTTGGCCGGCACGCCGGCAACGGTCACCCGCGGCGGCACTTCCTTGACGACCACCGACCCCGCCGCGACGCGTGCGCAATCGCCGATATGGATATTGCCGAGCACGATCGCGCCAGCGCCGATCAACACCCCATTGCCGATCTTGGGGTGACGATCCTGATCGGCCTTGCCGGTACCACCGAGCGTCACGCCCTGCATGATCGAGACATGGTCGCCGACGATCGCCGTCTCGCCGATCACCGTGCCAGTGCCATGATCGAGCATGATGCCCTTGCCGATCTTGGCCTGCGGGTTGATGTCGACCTGAAAGACCTGGCTTGAGCGGCTTTGGAGGTAGAGCGCAAAATCACGGCGGCCGAGCTGCCAGAGCGCGTTGGCGAAACGATGCGTCTGGATCGCCTGGTAGCCCTTGAAATAGAGCAGCGGCTCGATGGCCCGGTGGCAGGCCGGATCGCGCTCGAGGGTGGCTGCCAGATCGGCGCGCGCCTCGGTGCCGATCTCCGGGCGGAAATCCAAAGCTTCCGCAAAAGCCTGCCGGATCAAATCAGCCGAAACATCGGCGTGATCGAGGCGTTCGGCCAGCCGGTGCGCGAGCGCTTCTTCGAAGCGGTCGTAATTGAGGATAGTCGAGACCACGAGCGAGCCAAAAGCCGGCTCATCCGCCAGAATGCCGCGCGCATTGGCGACGATGGCGTCCCAAACGGGATCGACCGCCGCAAGCTGCACTGCATCCTTGGCCGTGTTCTTCAAATTGCCGCTCATGCCGACAGGCCTCCATCGCAAGGCACCGATATAAGGCAAATCGTGCCTTGATACCAACCCCGGCGGCGAAAAATGGTTCACGGTTGGAGGCAATCAGTGTCCGCTCCAACCGCTATCCCGCCGGAGCCAGACTACGCAGCGGCGGTTGGCCTAAAGGCAAGCATCGCCTCGACCTCCACGATCTCGGTGAAACGGCCATCGGGATTAGCCGTCATGAGGTCGCGCCGCACGGCCGCATCGAAGGCCGGCTGATTGGCGCCCAGCGTTTCAGCCGACGAGGCCGACATCGAATAGGCCCGGCCGAGAACCCCCTCGATGTCCATCTCCTGCGCGAAAATCCGGCCCATCGTCTCGACCCGCGAAAAAGCCGACGGCACCAGCACCGTTTCGTGCGGCTGCCAATCCGGCCCGTGGTGACTCTGGCGGCCAAGAATGTCCGCGGGCGCATATTCCTTGGTGGCCTTGTTTAGTATGTTCTGCCAATCGCCGCTGGAGCTGATGCGGCGGTCGTGGAACAGCGCGATCGCGCCGCCTGGCTCAATCAGCGCGTCGAGGGCAACGAGCGTCGCCGGGCGGTCCATCCAGTGGAAGGCGCGGCCCATCGTGACCAGCTTGAAGCGGCCGAGCGCCGGGCCAAGGTCATAGGACGAGCCCTGCACGAAACTCAGCGCCACCCCTGCCCGCTCTGCCGCCTCGCGGGCAGCAGCGATCATTTCGGGTTCGGGATCCATCGCTGTCGCCGACATGCCCAGGCGCGCCAGGCCGATGGCGAGCATTGCTGGTCCGCAGCCGAGGTCGAGGACGCGGTCGCCGGCCTTGAGGTCGACGCGCGCGGCCACCGCCTCGATCAACTCGGCGGGATAAGGCACGCGGTACTTTTCGTAGAACTCCGCGGTCGAGCGGAAGCGGTTCGGCTTGAACGGGATTGGCGCGATCATGGCGGTGAGCTCGCTTTTTAGGGGCGCGGACCATAACCACGGCGAGCGATGTCGTCCATGTGACAGTTGGTCGAGGCGGCGAGAAAACATGGATGGTTCCGCAGTGATGAAATCGCCTTGACCTCTCCAAATCCCGCACCTATTAATACGTATAACTGATACGTATAAGCGAACGGCCAAGACGTGACGAAACGGGCGACGCAGCGGGATGTGGCGAAGGTGGCGGGGGTATCCCAGGCCGCCGTGTCCATGGTGCTGAGCGGCGGCTCGGCGCCGGCGATTTCCGCGGATACCTGGGAGCGGATTACCAACGCCGCGCGCGACCTCGGCTATACGCCCAACCGCTTCGCTCAGGCGCTGCGGACCAACCGGACGATGACCATTGCGTGCATCGTGCCGGACATCACCAACCCGTTTTATCCGACACTGATGCGGGGCATTCAGTCGGTGACGGACGGGCTCTCCTACGACGTCATCGCCGTAAATACGGACGGCCTCCCCGAGCGCGAGCGGCATTTTCTCGATTGGTCGCGGCAGGGACGGGTCGACGGGGTGATCGGCGTGTTCTTCACGCTGCGGGCCAAGGATTTCAAGCCGCTGATCGATGCTGGCGTGCCGGTGGTTCGGATCGAGTCGTCAAAGAAGAAAGGCGGCGATATCGCCATCGACGACATCTTTGTGGACAGCTATGCGGCTGCCTTCGACGTTACGACGCACCTCATCAAAAGTGGCCACCGCCGCATTGCGATGGTCGCCGGGCGCGGTGGACCGCAGGGCGTGCGCGTCGAGGGCTACCGGCAGGCACTCAAGGAAGCCGGCGCAGAACCGTTTGTACAGATCGACGAGGAGTTTTCCGAGGTCGGTGGCATGCGCGCGGCCGAAGCGGTGCTGGCCAGCGGTTACGCGCCAACCGCGATCTTCGCGGCCAACGACCTGATGGCGATCGGCGTGATGCAGGCGCTGCGCGACCGCAATATCGGCATTCCGTCCGAGATCGCCGTCGTGGGCTTCGACGATATTTCGGCCGCCCGGCTCGTGACCCCGCCATTGACCACGGTTGCGCAGTTCCAGGGCGATATGGGGATCAAGGCCGCGCAGATCCTTATGGAGCGGCTGCGCGGCGCAAAGCTCGGCGCCGGCACGGCGCTCGAAATGCCGTTCCGTCTGATCGAACGCGGCTCAACGTGAACTAAAAACAAGCAATCCTTGGAGGAGGAAAACATGGAACGTCGTAGTCTACTGAAAGCCGGTCTCGGCCTAGCCGCCCTGCCGCTGCTGCCCCGTCTCGCCTTCGCCGACGACAAGAAACCGATCACCTTCTGGTACGAAGCGGCCAATCCGGACAACCAGCAGCACCTCAAAGACCTGCTGATCGATCCGTTCAACGCCGCCCATCCGACCGACGATCTCTCGATCGACTTCCGTGGCGAGGATCTCGACAAGCAGCTCCGCATTGCGATGCTCTCAGGTAGCGGCCCCGACATCGTCTATACCGCCGGCCCGAGCTATGTCGCCTCGATGGCGCAGGCCGGACAGCTTCTCGACCTGACCGATTATGCAGCCAAACTCGGCTGGAACGACCGCATCCTGCCCCTGTTCATGGATCTCGGCAAATACAACGGCAAGCTTTACGCCCTAGCCAAGACCTACGAGACGCTCGGCCTGTTCTTCAACAAGACGCTGATGGACAAGAACGGCTGGAAGGCTCCCGCTACCATCGCCGACCTCGACGATCTCGCGGCGGAAGCCAAGAAGGCCGGCATGGTTGCCTTCGCCGCCGGCAATGCCGACTGGCGCCCGACCAACGAGCACTACGTCTCGATCGTCCTCAACTCGATCGCGGGGCCCGAGAACGTCTATAAGGCGCTGACCGGCGCAATTCCGTGGACCGATCCTTCGATCGTGGCTGCGATCGATAAGCTCAACGAGTGGTGGCAGAAGGGGTATTTCGGCCCGAACTATTTCTCGCTGACCGGTGAGCAGGCGTTTGCGCAGATCGCGACCGGCGCCGCGGCCGTCGCCCCGACCGGCACATGGAATTTCGGCACCATCCCGACCTACTTCCCGCAGAACAACGCGGAGCCCGGATTCGTCGGCTTCCCGAGCGCCGATGGTGTGCCGAACCCCATCTTCGCTCTCGGCATCGGCTCGACCTTCTCGATCAACGCCAAGTCGGCAAATGCCGATGGTGCCGCGGCGGTGTTCGACGCGATCTTCCAGCCGAAATTCTATTCGGACATGAACTCGGTCTGGCAGGGCGAGTGGAATCTGCCGCTCAAGGACCTGAGCGGCGTCAAAATCGCCTCGACCGTCACGCCGCTCTACGAAGAGGTGATGAAGGAGCTCGCCACCGCCGTGGGCAAGGGCCAGTACGGCTACACCACCTGGACCTTCCTGCCGCCGGCAACCGACACCTATCTCGTCTCGGGCATGGAAGAGGTCTGGCTGAACAAGATCAAATCCACCGACTACCTCAAGAAGTGGGACGACACGTTCAAGCAGGAAAAGGACGCTGGCAAAGTGCCGGCGATCCCGCCGAGGGCGTAGCGCTTTAGAGGAAGGCCGTGCCGCGAATTTCCCTCCCCCTTGAGGGGAGGGTGGCGGCAGCCGGGTGGGGGTCCATCCGCCAGCACAGTGCAACTGTCTCGACCCCCGCCCCCGACCCCTCCCCTCAAGGGGGAGGGAGGCGACGGAGCCGCGCGGTTGAGGCTGCAGGCGACGTGTACTCCCGACGAGGAAGACGACATGGCATTTCAGAGCGAGGCGATAGTGGGGACGCAGACGCCGGCGCGGCGGGTGGATAGTTCCGCGCCGCGCCCCAGCGCCGTGCACGCGCTCTACCTCATACCGACGCTGATCATTAATTTCGCCATCATCCTGGTCCCGGCACTGCTGACGATCGCACTGGCCTTTTTCAGCTGGGACGGCATCTCGGCGCCGGTGTTCATCGGCCTCGACAATTTCGTCGCCGTTTTCTCGGACAGCGTGTTCTGGACGGCATTGACCAACAACGTCATCTGGACCTGCATCTTCCTTGTCGTGCCCGTCGCCATGGGCCTCGTCGCGGCTACCATGCTGCTGGTCGCGCGAAAGGCTCGCAACTTCTTCCAGGTCGTCTATTTCCTGCCGGTCGTCATTGCGACGGCGATCACCGCACGGGTCTGGCAGGGTATGATTTATAGCCCCGTCACCGGCATTTTCGGGCTGATGCACCGGTATGGCATCCCGGTCGGCAATCCCCTCTCCGGCACCTCGACAGCCCTCTACGGCGTCGCCACCGTCGACCTCTGGCACTGGTGGGGTTTTCTCTGCGTGATCTTCTTCGCGGCGCTGCGGCAGGTGCCGCAGGAGCAGATCGAGGCGGCCAAGATCGAGGGCGCGACCTATTGGCAGATGCTGCGCTATGTGCTGCTGCCTGGTATCCGGCCGACCATCACACTGATGATGATTTTGACGGTCATTTGGTCGTTCCTCGTCTTCGACTTCGTCTACATCCTGACGCAGGGCGGGCCGGCCTTTTCGAGCGAGGTTTTATCCACCCTCGCCTATCGACACGCCTTCTACGACCTCAATGTCGGACAGGCGGCCGCCGTGGCGTTGGTGATCTCCTGCTTCGGGCTGATTGCTACCTTCTTCTATGTCCGCATCCAGACTCGCGAGGAGCAGCTATGAACCTCGTCGAAGGCCGCTTCACGATGATCGTCACCTATGTGGCGCTCGGCATCGGTGCGTTCATCGCGCTGTTCCCGATCGCGCTCCTCGTGCTCAACTCTCTGAAGCCGGCGGCGCAGATCGTCGTCAGCCCGCTCGCCCTGCCCTGGCCATTCCGCTGGGACAATTTCGCCCACGCCTGGCGCGACGCGCATTTCAGCCAGACGTTCGTCAACTCGGCCATGCTGACGGCGATGACCATCGTCCTCGTCTGCACCACCGGATCGCTGACCGCCTATGTGCTGGCGCGGCGGAAGATCAAATCGTGGAAGATCTGGACGTTCTACCTGATGGCGACGACCACCGCGCCGATCCAGCTTTTCCTGTTCCCGCTCTATTTCGGCTACGCCAAGCTGGGGCTGATCAACAATCCGCCGGCGGTGTCGCTGATCTACGCCGCGCTCTACAGCCCCTTCGCGATCATGCTGCTGAGGACCTATTTCCTCGCCGTGCCGAAGGAACTCGAAGAGGCGGCGCTGGTCGATGGCGCAAACCACTGGCAGGTGTTTACGCAGGTGATGCTGCCGATCGTGTCGCCCGGCATTCTGACCGTGGCGCTGATCATCGGGCTCTATTCGTGGAACGAATTCCTCATCGCAACGACGTTTTTGCAGAAGGCCGACAAGGCCACCGCCGTCGTCGCGTTCAACCTGCTGAGCGGCCAATACAGCTCGGACTGGGGTGAGATCATGGCCGCGGCGCTGCTGATCGTGCTGCCGGTCGTCGTGCTGTTCCTGTTCATGCAGCGGCGGTTCATCGAGGGCATGGCCGGCGGCTCGGTCAAAGGCTGAACACCAAATTCGACTGGGAGTAGAAAATGCAGATTCCGAATGACTACCTGGAGCGCGTTTACGCGGGCGTCCTCGGCAAGCTGGTCGGCGTCTATCTCGGCCGGCCGTTCGAGGGCTGGACGTACCAGAAGATCATGAAAGAACTCGGCCCGATCGAATATTACGTGCACGACCGGCTGAACCAGCCGCTGGTCGTGACCGACGACGACGTGGCCGGAACTTTTACCTTTATCCGGGCCCTCGAAGATTACGGCATTTCGCCGGATCTGACCGCCGAAGATATCGGCAAAGCCTGGCTCAACTACATCGTCGAGGAGCGCTCGATCCTCTGGTGGGGTGGCAACGGCAATTCGACTGAGCACACCGCCTGGCTCAACCTCAAGAAGGGCGTCCCTGCCCCGGCCTCCGGCTCAATCGCGACCAATGGGTCGACAGTGGCGGAGCAGATCGGCGCGCAGATTTTCATCGACGGCTGGGCCATGGTAGCGCCCGGACAACCCGAACTCGCGGCGAAACTCGCCGAACAAGCCGGCAAAGTCTCGCACGATGGGGACTCGGTGCATGCGGCGATGCTCTGGGCGGCTATGGAGGCGGAAGCATTCGTTTCGAGCGATATCGACCATCTACTCGACACAGGCCTAAAGACGATCCCGCGCGACAGCCTGATCGCCAAGCTGATCGCCGACATTCGGGCGTGGCACCAGGCGAACCCCGACTGGCGCGACACGCGGCAGAAGATCGAGGACAAATACGGCTACGACAAATATCCGGGCAACTGCCACGTGGTGCCAAACCACGCCCTGATGGTCATGGCGGTGCTCTACGCGCCGGACGATTTCCAGAAGGCCGAGATGATCGTCAACACCTCGGGCTGGGACACCGACTGCAACGCCGGCAATGTCGGGTGCCTGCTCGCCATCATGCTCGGGCTCGATGGGCTCGACGCTGGGCCCGACTGGCGTGGCCCCCTCGCCGACCGGCTGCTGATTTCCTCGGCCGATGGCGGCAATTCGATCAACGACGCGGTGCGAACGGCGTATTACCTCACCAATGTCGGTCTCAAACTCGCTGGCGGCAGCGAGATGGCTTCGCCGAAGGACGGGGCGCAGTTCCACTTCTCGCTGCCCGGCAGCGTACAGGGATTCAGGCCGATGAGCGGCCTCGGCCTCAGCAAGACGACGCGAACCGAAAACGTCGAGTTCGGCGGATCGCGGGCGCTTGCGGTGATCTATGAGGCGCTGGGGCCGGGACAGGTCGCGGCGGTGACTACGCCGACCTTCACGCCGCCGGAAGTGCGCAACATGCGCACCTACGAGTTGATGGCGACACCGCTGGTCTATCCCGGGCAGGTGGTGACGGCGCGGCTCGTCGCCGATCGCAGCAATGCGGGCGGCGTCACAGCGCGCCTGCGGCTGCGTGTCTATGACGGCCGCGACGAGCTGCGCGATATCGAGGGCGAGGCCGTGACGTTGGCGCCGGGCGAGGAGCGGACGCTGGAATGGACGCTGCCTGACCTCGACGGCCAGCCGATCGGCGAGATCGGCATTGCCCTTGCCGCCGATGGCCGCCGCGCCGATGGCAAGGTCGTCGTCGACTATCTGCGTTGGGACGGCGCGCCAAAGCTGACGCTGCACCGGCCGGCCGGCGACGGCGATTTCTGGCGCATGTCGTGGGTCAACGGCGTCAGCTTCTTTTCCAAGCGCTTCCCGCCGAGTTTCAGGATTTCGCAGGATCGCGGCGTAGGCCTGATTATCCACGGCACGCGCCAGTGGACCGATTATGCGGTCGAAACTGAGATCGTCGTCCATCTCGGCAATTACGGCGGGGTCGCCGTCCGGGCGCAGGGGCTCAGGCGCTACTACGGCGTGCGGCTCAACCGGACCGGTTCACTCGAGATCGTCCGCGTCCGCGACGAAAAGACGAAGGTGTTGGCTTCAGCGCCGTTCGAGCTGAAGTTCGAGACGAAAATCCCCGTCCGGGTGGTGGTGAAGGGCAACGAAATCACCGCCACGGTGGGCGGGACGAAGCTCACGGCAACCGACGATTCCGCCAAGGCCTTTAAAGACGGCGGCATCGGGCTGATCATCGCTGAGGGCGCGCTGTCGACCGATGAGGTGCGAGTGGGCGGGGTTTAGGCCCCGTGCCGCGCCAAAAAGGCCAGCGCTGCCTTCTTGAACTCGGGATCCCCCGTCGCGCGCATATGGTCGCGACGGGGGATGGTGAAGGCTTCGCCTTGTGGGAGCAGCTTGGCCAGCGCGTCGGGTGAGCCGGCCATCTCGTCCTCGGCGCCAACCGCGACCAGCGTCGGCACGCCGATCTTACGCACATCGGCCTCCGGCATCGGCTCGCGCGAATTGATCATGCAAGCGGCCAGCGCGGCGCGATCGGCTTTCGAATGCTCGGCAAAAATGCGGAACTGGCGGCCGGATTTTCCCGTGACCTCGGAAAGGCTCTCCGCCGTCAATGCCGAGATGATTTCCTCGGAATCCTCGAGGCCAGTGATGAGGTTCATCCCCATGCCACCGGCGACGAGGCATGTTACCCGCCCCGGCGCCGCAACGGCGAGATAAGCGCCTATCCGCGCGCCCATTGAATAGCCGACGACCGGCACCCGATCGAGCCCGAGATGATCGAGCAGGCGGGCCGCATCCGCCGCCATTTCGTGCGCGAAATAGAGGCTTGGATCGTAGAGTTTCTGCGATTTGCCGTGACCGCGATTGTCGAAGGCGATCACCCGGTAGCCAGCCTTGATCAGCGTCGCGACCCAGCCGGTCGACACCCAGTTGATCTCAACGTTCGAGGCAAAGCCGTGGATAAGCAGGATCGGCTTGCCTTCGCCGAAAACGTCGTAGGAAAGCAAAATGCCGTCGGAGAGGAAGGTGGACAATTGAGGTGTCTCGGGTGGGTGCATCGGTCTTCTACTTTCCTTTCGGCGAAGCTTTCAATCGCCGAAGTGCTCCGATATGTTGCGGCAATCCCTCCAAACGAGCCCAGAGTTTTTGAGAATGGCCGAGCACAGCGTTCCGCATTTCCACAACAGCGAGGGGCTCGCGCAGATCGAAATCGGCTCGAAAGAGTTCCAGTGCGTGGGTGCCCTGCCCCCGTTCGATCACCCGCATGTCTATCTCGATATCGGCAAAGAGAACGATATCGTTTGCCCTTATTGCTCGACGCACTACATCTTCAATACACGGCTCGCACCGGGCACTTCGGAGCCGTTGTCGGCGGTTTATCACGCCGAGCTTGCCTGATCGGATTGTTGGCATGTCCGGCGGTGGCCGTACTGTTTATATTGCCGGCGCCGGCATTGCCGGCCTGACCCTCGCTCTGGCGCTTGCCAAGTTCGGCACGACGGTGGTCGTGCTTGAACGCAACAAGACCATCCAGGAGGTCGGGGCCGGCCTCCAGATCAGCCCGAACGCGCGCCGCGTGCTCGATCAGCTCGGCCTCGACAAGCAGATCGCCGCCAAGAGCTTTGAGCCCGCCGGCATCGACCTTTACCCTTTCCGGGCAAAAAAGCCGCTGACCACGCTGACGCTGGGCGATACGGTACGCCAACGCTACCACGTGCCCTATGCGGTGATGCATCGCGCCGACCTTGCCGCTGTGCTGCATCGAGCCTGCCGCCGCTTTGCCAATATCGACATCGTCTTCGGCGTGCGCGGTTACGACGCGGTCAGCCATTCGCGCGGCGTATCGGTAACGGTCGAGGAAGACGGCGGACGATCGCGCAGCGCCCGCGCCTTTGCGTTTGTCGGCGCCGATGGTGTCAATTCGCCGACACGTACGCAGATATTGCGGGGTGCGCCGGCCGACTACCAGAACCGCGTGGCGTGGCGAACGCTGCTCGAGATCAGCGCGCTGGACGGCGCAATCGCCCTTGACCGGACGAGCCTGCTGTTCGGACCGGGCTACCATGCCGTGTGCTATCCGCTGCCGCATCGCGGCAAGCTCAATGTCGCCCTGTTCGCCCGCGAAAAACGGGAGGCGGCGTTCGGTGCTGCCCCGCCGAAACGGCCGAGCCTGCCCTATGCCATGCTGCGCAGCCCAGCCTTCGACGCCATCATGGAAGCGGCCGACGCCAACTGGGGCTATTGGCCGCTGGCCACCGTGACGGCCGAGGAGTGGCACGAGGGCGGCATCGGGCTGATCGGCGATGCAGCGCATGCCATGCTACCGTTTCAGGCGCAGGGCGCCGCCATGGCCATCGAGGATGCCGCGATCCTCGCGCCACTGCTGATGACCGAACCGACCGCGGCGTCGGCGTTCGAACGCTTTGTCACCATGCGGCGGGCGCGCGTCGACCAGGTAGCGCGCGTGTCCGCGAGCAACGGCTTTGCCTTCCACCTCGAATGGCCGTTCAGCGGCGCGCGCAACGCCGCGCTCAAACTGCAGGGGCCGCTCGGCCACCTGAAGCGGCTCGACTGGCTCTACGGCTACGACGCGGCGCCCGAGGCCGATATTCCGGCGCCGCCGCGTATTTCGCGGCCAGCCGGTGTCGAGAAGGAGCATCGGACGTGATTGGCAATGTGCTGGTCGCTGTCGTCGCGCTTATTCACGCCTATATCGTCGTCCTCGAAATGCTGCTCTGGGACAAGCCGCAGGGCATGAAGGCGTTTGGTACGACCGCCGAATTCGCTAGGGAAAGCAAGACGCTGGCGGCTAATCAGGGGCTCTATAACGGCTTCCTCGTGGCGGGCCTCGTCTGGGGGCTGTGGCCGGGCGGCGGCGAGCCGGTGAAGATTTTCTTCCTCTGCTGCGTGATTGTTGCGGGGCTTTATGGGGCGCTGACGGTCAGCCGCCGGATCCTTTTCGTGCAGGCGGTTCCCGCCGCGCTGGCGCTGCTGGCTGTGCTGTTTCTGCCGTAGAGCTCCGGGTGCGTTTTAAACCAGCGCTCCCCGCCATTTGACGCTGGCGGCGCAGCGCATTTTGGGGCAGTGTCCGGCGCCAGCAGGGGGCTGCTACGCAGGGACTGCCCTAAATGTGGGACTTTTCGATCAACCGCTCGCTCGGTCTTATGGTCAAGACCGCTCCCTTCATCCTGTTTCGCATCATCGTCTATTTCGGCATCGCCGTGGCCTATGTGCTGGTCACAGGGGTCGGCGCAGGGATCGGTTGGGGCGTCGGGGCGTTCGGCAGCCCGGATTTTCATGCGGGGACAACCTTCTGGGGTGGGCTTATCGGCTTTGCCGTGACGGCCGGCGCGATCTATTTTGCCCGCGAATACATCCTCTATATCGTCAAGGCGGGGCACCTCGCGGTGCTGGTCGAGTTGATCGAGGGGCGCGAGATACCGGCCGGGCGGCCGCAGATCGATTTCGCGACGACAATCGTGAAAGAGCGCTTCGCCGAAACCAACGTGATGTTCGCGGTGCAGCAGGTGGTGCGCGGCGTATTGAGGGCGATCACGGGCATTATCCAGGGCGTGACGGCGATCCTGCCGATCCCGGGATTGGAGCAGTTCGTCGGCGTCGTTCGGGCGTTCCTCCGCATCGCCGTCGGGATGATCGATCAGGTGATCCTCGCCTACGCGTTCAAGACGCGGGCCACCAACCCCTGGGCCTCGGCGCAGACGGCTGTCGTGCTCTACGCGCAAAACTACAAGATCATGCTGAAGAACGCCGCCTGGCTGACCATCATCAGCTACGGCGTCGCTTTTCTGGTTTTTCTCGTCATGCTGGTGCCGGCCGGGGCAGTGGTCTGGCTGATCCCTGGCGGCTGGTCGGCCGGCGGATTCATCTTCGCTATCGTCTTTGCCTGGGCGGTGAAGGCGGCGCTGATCGAGCCCTTCACCATCGCCTGTATGATGCAGGTCTATTTCCAGACCATCGAAGGCCAGCAGCCCGATCCGCAATGGGATGCCCGCATCTCCGCCGTCTCGCGCAAATTCGCCGAGATGAAGGACAAAGCCGTCGCCTGGATGGGCGGCAGCGCCGGCCAGGCCACACCGAGCAACCTGCCGCCGACGGCTAAAGGATCAGGCGCCTAGCCCGAGGTCAAATCCGGGTTGTTTCGTCTCCTCGCCAAGCCTAGATATGGGTACGGAAAGGGAACGGGCATGCTGGAATTTTGCCTCATCGATACGGCCATCGGCCCGGTTGGGCTCGCCTGGAGCGAGCGCGGGCTGGTTCGGTTGCAGCTTCCCGATCAGGATGCCGCCGCGACGCGCGGCCTGCTGGCCGGTCGGCTCGATGCGGTCGAGGCCGAGCCGCCCGCATGGTTGGATGAAACCGTGGCGCGGCTGCAGCGCTATTTCGCGGGCGAGGTGATCGATCTGTCCACGTCGCCGCTCGATCTCGAGGACGTGCCGGCGTTTCATCGGAAGCTCTATGTCGAGATGCTGAAGCTCGGCTGGGGTGAGACGGTGACTTATGGCGAACTGGCGGAGCGGGTCGGAGCGCCCGGCACCGCGCAGGCGGTTGGGCAGGCCATGGGCCGCAACCCGGTTGCGGTCATCGTTCCCTGCCATCGCGTGTTGGCGAGCGGCAACAAAATGGGCGGCTTTTCCGCGCCCGGCGGTACGCGGACCAAGCGGAAGTTGCTCGAAATGGAAGGCGTCAGCATTGGCGCGCCGCGAGGTCAGACGGCGTTCGCCTTTTAGCACCGCCCCTCCTCCTCGCTCCTCCGGAAGGTCCACAATGCAGTCCCCGCCCTCTGTCTTTCTGAGCCGTCCGCCGATGCCGACGGATGCCGAGACAATCGCGGCGTTCGAGGCGCTGTATGAGCAGGCCATCAAGGGCGATGGCGCGGCGATGAAATATGACCTGCCGGCGCCAAAGTGGCAGTTTCTGTGCTACCTCGCCGATACCAAGAGCATTGTCCTGCACGGCTCGGGCAATCCCGACATCAAACTGTTCGAGCCGCGCAAATCGGATGACGTCAACGCGTTCGGCGACCGGAAGGCCGTCTACGCGGCCTCGGACGGGCTATGGCCGATGTATTTTGCGATCCTCGATCGCGATCGCTATCCTATGTCGCTTATCAACTCGAGCGCGCGACTCGACCTCGGCGAGGGTCGGCGCGGCGAACCCTTCTACTTCTTCTCGATCACCGACAAAGCGCTGGCGCAGCGTCCGTTTCGCCGGGGCACGATCTATCTCTTGCCGCGCGACACGTTTGAACAGCAGCAGCCCGAGCGCTACGGCGACCAGACGATCCATCTGCCGCAATGGGCCAGCCTCGTGCCGGTCGCACCGCTGGCGAAGCTGTCGGTGGAGCCGGAAGATTTTCCGCTGCTGAGCCAGATGCGCGGACACGACGACGAAACGACATTTGCCAAGGCACGGGCAAATCCCGCCGGTTTTCCCTGGATCGAGGACGATCAGCCGAACCGATAGCGGAGATGCACGACGCCGCGATCGAGCGCCTTTGCTGACACGAGCGTGGGCGAGGCAGCAAAACCCGTCGGTGGGAAGAGCTGAAAACCACCACCAATGAGCTGGGGAACAACGGTAATCGCCAGCTCATCCAGCGCACCCCGTTCGAGAAACGCCATCTGTAACGCGCCGCCGCCGACCATCCAGACATCGCCGCTGTCGAGACCGCGTGCGTGGTCGACAAGCGCATCGACGCCTGCCGTCCAGGCTTCGACTTTCTCCCGCTGTTCTACGAGCGGACGCGACGTCAGGACCAGCGTGTGCCGGTCGCGGTAGGGCCACTCGCCGGCGTTTTGCAGCACCCACTCATAAGTGCGGCGCCCCATGATCAGCGTGCGAACCGATGCGATGAATTTTTCGTAGGACGCGTCGCCGAAGTCCATGTCGTCATATTGCGTCAGCCAGTCGAGCTTGTCGTCAGGCGTCGCGATGAAGCCGTCGAGGCTGCTGGCGATGTAGCCGAGAATGCGTGCCAAGGTATCCTCCGGGACGTTTCGGGGTGCTTGGGTAGCAGACTAGCGGGCGAATTCTGTCAGGAGTGGGTTCAAGAGCCCTGGCGCGCCGCCGGCGGTTACTGACCTCGCTTGAACGCGTGCAGCCAGGTCAGTTTCTTGACCACGGCATCGGCGATCCTTTCGGGCGCGTCCTCAATCGGGACGGCGATGGCGTTTTCGTCCGCCGCTGGCGGTTCGAGTGTGGCGAACTGGCTCTTGAGCAGGCTCTCCGGCATGAAGTGATTTTTGCGCGCTTTGATGCGCGCATCGATCAACTCGTATGAGCCGTCGAGATAGACGAACAGCACGGGCTCGCCAGCGGCTTTCGTAAGGAAATCGCGATAACTGCGTTTGAGGGCCGAGCAGGCGCCAACGGCCACGCCCTTGGGTGCCGCGGCCTCGTGCAGTGCCTTGCCGAACGAGTCCAGCCACGGCCAGCGGTCGTCGTCGGTCAGCGGCGTGCCGGCGCTCATCTTCGCGATGTTCGCCTTGGAATGGTAGGCGTCGGCGTCGAGGAACGGCGCGTGGAGACGCCGCGCGATCGCTTCGCCCACCACCGACTTGCCGCTCGAGGACACCCCCATCACGACAATGATGCGGGCGCCTTCAAACGGTGGCGGTGAAGCCGCCGTCGACGTAGAGGATGTGGCCATTGACGAAACTCGCTGCATCGGACGAGAGGAAAATCGCGGCGCCGCCGAGCTCAGCAGGATCGGCCCAGCGCCCGGCAGGCGTGCGCCGTTCCACCCAGGCGTTGAACTCTTCGTTTTTGAGCAGCGCTTCGTTGAGCTCGGTGCGGATATAGCCGGGCGAGATGCCGTTGACGTTGAGGCCGTGCTTGGCCCAGTCGGTCGCCATGCCGCGAGTGAGGTTGGCCACAGCCGCCTTGCTCGCCGAGTAGGGCGCGATAGAAACCCGCGCCACGTTGCTCATCACCGAGCAGATGTTGATGATTTTGCCGCGCTTGCGCGGGATCATTTTCCGCGCCACCGCCTGCCCCACGAGGAACACCGATTCCACATTGGTTCGCATGACCTGCTCGAATTTCTCGACGGGGAAATCTTCGAGTGGCGAGCGAAACTGCATGCCGGCATTGTTGACCAGAATGTCGATCGGCCCGAGCGCCGCTTCGATATGGCCGATGCCATCGGCGACGCTGTCCTCGTTGGTGACGTCGAACGCCACGGCCTTGACCTTGGCGCCCCCGGCCGCCAGCTTTTCGGCGGCAAGGCCCAGCGCCTCGGTGTCGCGGCCGTTGATGACGATTTCCGCCCCTGCCCCCGCCAGCGCCTCGGCGATGCCATAGCCGATGCCGCGGCTAGATCCGGTGATGACGGCGCGGCGGCCGGCAAGGCTGAAAAGCGAAAGCGTATCCAAGTCGTAGTCCTCCTCGACCGGTTCTTGATACGGAGGCAGCCGAAAGGGGGCAAGCCCTTGCCGTCACGTTGACGCAAACTTGGCGGCGCAAGGGGTTGGCACGGGACGGAGCCGCGTGGCACAACACCGGCCAATCGTCCTACAACCAAAGTATGCCTTCGGAGGAATGTCTATGTCGTCTGCTGATATCGGCCTTATCGGCCTTGCCGTGATGGGCTCGAACCTGGCCCTCAACATCGCCGAGAAGGGCTACACGATCGCGGTCAACAACCGCACCGCCAGCAAGATCGACGAATTCATGGTGACGGCGAAGGAACAAGGGCTCGACGGCAAGATCGTGCCCGAAGCCGACCTTGCCCAGTTCGTGCAGGCGATCAAGGCGCCGCGCTCGATCATCATCATGGTCAAAGCCGGCAAGCCGGTCGACGACATGATCGAGCAGCTCCTGCCGCATCTCGATAAGGGCGACGCCATCATCGAATGCGGCAATTCGCTCTTTACCGACACGGCGCGGCGCTTCGATTACCTCACGCCCAAGGGCATCGGTTATCTTGGTGTCGGTGTGTCGGGCGGTGAAGAAGGCGCGCGGCACGGCCCCTCGATCATGGTCGGCGGCTCTGAAGAGCAGTGGCACAATGCCGAGCCGGTGCTGACGGCGATTGCCGCAAAGTACAAGGGCGAGGCTTGCTGCGCCTATCTCGGCAAAGGCGGCGCGGGCCATTTCGTCAAAACCATCCACAACGGCATCGAATATGGCGACATGCAGATGATCGCCGAAGTCTACGGGGTGATGCGCGACGGGTTAGGCATGAATCCAGTCGCCTGCTCGGAAGTCTTCAAGCAGTGGAACAAGGGGCCGCTCAACTCCTACCTCATCGAGATCACCGGTCACGTCCTCGCCGCCGTAGACCAGAAGACCGGCAAACCGCTGGTCGAACTGATCCTCGACAAGGCAGGCCAGAAGGGCACCGGCCGCTGGTCGGCGATCGCGGCGCAGGAGCTGGCGGTGCCGGCAACGGCAATTGAAGGCGCGGTCGCGGCGCGCTCGATCTCTGCGCTCAAGGATGAGCGCGTCGCCGCCGAGGGGCTCTATGGCAAACGCAGCGCGGGCAAATCGAACATCACGCTTGATGATCTCGAAAAGGCGCTGCTCGCCGGCAAGCTCGTCTCTTACGCGCAGGGCTTTGCGGTGATGGCGAAGGCCTCGGAGGAGAACGGCTGGAACCTACCGATGCCGACGATTGCAAAAATCTGGCGCGCTGGTTGCATCATCCGCTCGGGCTTCCTCGACCAGATCACCGCGGCGTTCAACAAGGGGCCGGTCTCCAACCTCCTCGTCGCGCCGGATTTTGTGACAATCATGAAGGGTGCGCACCCCTCGCTGCGCAAGGTGGTTGCCGCGGGCGCGCTCGGCGAATTCCCGCTCGTCTGCCTCTCCGCCTCGCTCAGCTACTTTGACAGCTATCGCATGGCGCAGGGCACCGCGAACCTGATCCAGGGGCAGCGCGATTTCTTCGGCGCCCACGGTTTTGAGCTGACCGACCGCCCCGGCGAGCAGCACGGCACCTGGCCCTCAACGATCGGGAAGTAATTACGGCCTAATATGTCGGCCGCCGCCGGATCAAAGCGTCAGTCCGGCGGCCTAAATCCTCAGGAGGATTGGGGCCGATCATGCGGACGCTTGGGCTATTGCTGTTACTGCTAGGGGCGCTGTCTTACACGCTCCCGATTTATCGCGAACTTCTGCCCTTTGTTGTGCCCGTGGGTAGCGACGACACGCGTTACGCCGGCGCAGCGTTCGTCATTCTCGGCATTATCGCGCTGATCTGGAGCCGCCGCTAAGCAACCTGAAGCAAGCGACTGGAACTATTTAGCGATCCGGTCTATTGTAACTGCACCTTCCTAGGTCGGACAGGTGTTGGCGTTGCGAACATTTGGGCTATTGCTGCTCCTTGTTGGCGTGCTGAGCGGGACAATCGCGTTGTTCCGCGCCCAACTGCCGTTCAGGTTTCCCCTGACCGGCCAGGACGCTGCTGTGGCGGCAATATTGCTCCTCGCCGCTGGCGGTGTTGCGATGCTGGATCGCGGGCGGGACGGCTAGGCGCTAAAGCGTCTTCCACATCACGAGCGCATCGACGAACCCTAGCCGGGGGTGGTCGAAGGCTCTTGGCAGGCGCGCCAGCACATCAAAGCCGAAATCGTGCCAGAGATGGACGGCCGGTTCGTTGGTCGACACGACGAAATTGAACTGGATCGCCTTGAAGCCAGCTTCACGGCAGTAATCGATTGAGTGGGCGCAGAGCGCACGCGCTATACCCCTGCCCCGCGCTGCTTCGGCGGTCAGATAGCCGCAATTGGCGACATGCGCGCCGCCGCCCTGCTGGTTCGGCCGGATATAGCTCGAGCCGAGGACGTCATCCCCCTCGACCGCGAGGAAGTTGGTCTTTTCGGGCGACGACCAATAGGCGCGGCCATGCTCTTCGGTGCCGTCGCGGGGCAGTGCCAGCGTTTCGCCGGCTCGCATGACCGGCTCCATCATGCGCCAGATTTTCGGCCATTCGTCGGCGGCGGCGGGGCGGATCAGCATCATTTCGACTCGGCGTCTATCGGCTCATCGTAAGGCGGCGTCGCCTGCTGGCCTGGCGGCGCCATATCGGGCCGGTGGGGTTTGGTCGCCACACTCGGCCGGTGCATCAGATCGTAGCGCCACGCGGTGTAGATGAAAACTATCCCGGCGAGCACCACGGTGATTCCCGCGCCAATGAACGGGGCGCCCGGGAAGTAACCGGGCTGGCCCTTATCGGCGATGGTGAAGTAGGAAAAGAGCTGCGTTGCGACCAGCGGGCCGATGATCGCCGCCAGCGAATTGGTGGCATTGACGGCGCCCTGCAGCTCGCCCTGCTGGTTATCCGGCACCTGCCGTGACAGCAGGCTGTTGATTCCCGGCGCCGCGAGACCCGACAGCGCGCCGACCATCAGGAAGCCATAGAGCCCGAACTGGGTGTGGATAAATGCTGTGCCCGTAAAGGCAATGGCGGCGGCGGCGAGGCCAGCCAGCACCGTCGTCCATTCCCCGAAACGTTTGACCAGAGGGCCGATGAGGAACGCCTGGCTGATAGCAAAACCGATGCCGAAGGCGCCGAGCGAGCGACCGATCTGTGCCGAGGAGAAATTCACCACTTCGATGGTGAAAAAGTTCCAGACGGAGGGAAATGCCTGGCTCGCCAGCGACAGCAGGAACAGCCCGAACAGGAGCCACAGGACGACCGGATAGCGCCTTAGCGACACCAGCGCGCCAAACGGATTGGCACGGCGGATGTCAAAATGCCGACGACGGTCTCTCGGGAGGCTTTCGGGCAGCACGAAAAGGCCAAACATGAAATTGGCTGCCGCGAGGCAGGCCGCGGCGTAAAACGGCACGCGCGGCCCGATCTGGCCGAGCTCGCCGCCAATCACGGGACCGATGATGAAGCCGAGCCCGAAGGCCGCGCCGATCAGCCCAAAACGCTGCGCCCGCTTATCGGGCGTTGAAATGTCGGTGATGTAAGCAGTTGCCGTGGCCACAGCGGCGCCGGAAATGCCCGAGAGCAGGCGACCGAAATAAATGTAACCGATGACCGGGGCGAACCCCATCAGCGAGTAGTCGATGGTGAGGCCGACCAGCGACAGCAGCAGCACGGGCCGCCTGCCGAAGCGGTCGGAAAGGTTGCCTAGCACTGGCGAGAACAGAAACTGCATCAGCGCGTAAACGAAGACGAGATAGCCGCCCTCGACCGCCGACTGCGCAATGCCGCCGCCCGTCAGCTGCTCGATGAGCTCGGGCAGCACGGGCACGATGATCCCGAGCCCGATCATGTCGAGCAGGATCGTGACCAGGATGCAGACGAGCGTCAGCCGGGAATTTTTTGCAACTGCCATACGGTGTCAAACAAATCCGAAGTGGTGGGGCAGTTGACACAGGCGCCCCCCTCAAGGCAAGCGCAACAGCACAGGTTTCAAGGCCTTAACAGAGTCTGTTGAGACGCAGAATCCCCTCGTTCCTATACAGCAAAAGGCCGCCCGGTTGTGGCGGCCTCGGCTTTTGGGCAAGGAAGGTCAACGTCTCAGGTCGTTACGGACATCGTCCTTGGCCTTGCCGACTTCGCTCTGGACCTTGCCCACAGCCTTGTCGACTTTGCCCTCGGCCTCAAGCTTGCGATCACCGGTCAATTTGCCGGCTGCATCCTTCACGGCGCCCTTGATCTGCTTGCCGGCGCCATCGATACGATCCTTGTCCATCAGAACCTCCTGTTGTTTGTGACAGTCAGAGGCACAACGGCGTGATGCGGGCACAGTTCCCTCACGAAAAGGGAAAGTAGCGCTGCGAGGTCATTGCTGGTCCGGCGTATCCGGACGGCGGCGCGGGAGGGGCGTGAGGATGGCGGCATTGATGCCGCAGCCGGCAAATACTGCGCCGATCGCCGTTGTCGAGCCAATGAGGCGGAACGTGTGCGCGCCGAGGAGATCGCTCGTCACGTCGAGCGGGCCGCCCGAGACCAGCATCGAAAGAACCGGATCGGCGGCACTGATCGGCGCGGAGAAAACGCCATTCAGCGCGTCGTAGCGCATGGTTTTGATGGTGCCGTCATCGCCTACAGCGAAAGTCATCGCAACGCTGGTTTTGCTGGCTATGCCAGTCGGGGCGTCACCACCTGGATAATAGCGGATCTGCGGCCGGCCGGGGCACTGCACGCCGATGGCGGTCGAATCGTCTGCGGTCGAAGAGCACGCCGTGGCGGTGAGGTTGGTCTTGCTGACCTTGGCGCTGGAAAAGTCCTGCTCGCTGGCGGCGTTCCAACGCATGCAGGCGCTTTGGGCGAGTGCCGGCGTCGCCATGACGAGCGGCACGGTCGCCGCCTGTCCCACGACCAGCACCGCAAGCGCCAGAACTTTGCCGAATCGCGCGAGCATGTCGTTCCTCCGGTCGGGCAAGGACAGCAGCCGAGGCCGAAGACGTCAATCGGCCGGACCGTCGCCGGCCGGCGAAATCTCAATGCGCTGGAACAACGGCCCCTCTTTCATAGTGCCGAGCCATTTCCGGAAATCGGCCAGATCGGAAAAACCGGCGCGCCGGGCATCGGTGAGGCTCACATCCTCAGGCTGCATGTCATCGATACGGCCGATTTTCATGAGCCCCAGCTTGGTCTTGAGCGTGCCACCGGGTTTCACACTCGGCCGGCTCCAGCGCCGAAACTGCAGATCGATGCGACCCGCCAGAATCGCCTCGAGCACTTCGCGTTTGATGAGCATGCCGCCTCCCTTTGAGCCATGTGATGATGGCTGAGGCCGGTGGTGTTTGGAAGGGGTTGCGGGCCGCATGGGAACGGCGCAAATACCTCTAGCGGCCCATCCGGACCGCTCATCAGCATTTTCGCGCCGACAACTTCAGGCGAGCCGCCCGCCAAGCGTCGTTGCGCGTCGGATTCAGGACCAGTTCGATGACGTCGATTGAGAACGACCAGAACGCGCCGGCACCGGCTGCCGGGGCTCAAGCCCCGTCGCGGCTGCTGCTGGCGGTGATCGGCATCGCGACCGGCGCGCTCGCCGCCAATCTCTACTACGCCCAGCCGCTGATCGCCCAGATCGGCCCCGAAGTCGGCATCCGCCCTGGGCTCGGCGGCATGCTCGTCAGCGTCACCCAGATCGGCTACGCGCTCGGCCTGTTCTTCCTGGTGTCGCTGGCCGACCTTGTCGAAAGCAAGAGGCTGGTGCTTATCGCCATGTGCGTGACGGTGCTGGCGCTGATTGCGGCCGCAACGTCGGCGGGCGCCGCGCCGCTGTTCATCGCCTCGCTGGTGATCGGCCTCGGCTCGACCGGGGCGCAGGTTCTGGTGCCGTTCGTCTCGCATCTGGTGCCCGAGGCGCAGCGCGGCCGTATCGTGGGCAATGTCATGGCCGGGCTGCTGACCGGCATACTGATCGCCCGCCCGCTGTCGTTGTTTGTCGCCTCCAGTTTCGGGTGGCGTGCGGTGTTTTACCTGTCGGCCGTGCTCATGGTGGCGATTGGGGTGGCGCTCTATCGGCTGATGCCGCGCTATGTGCCGCAGGGCGGGCTCCACTACGGCAAGATCCTCGCCTCGATGGTGGGGCTCGTCCGCGAGACGCCGGTGCTGCGCCGCCGCGCGGTCTATCAGGCGCTGATGTTTTGCGCCTTCAACGTGTTCTGGACCGCCGCCCCGGTGATGCTCGCCGAGCGGTTCAGCATGAGCCAGCAGGCCATCGCGCTGTTCGCGCTGGCCGGAGCGGGCGGTGCCCTCGCCGCCCCGATCGCCGGGCGGCTCGCGGATCGCGGCCTTGTCGGGCCGGCTACGGCGGCGGGCATGGCGGTGCTCGCCATCAGCTTCTTCGCGACCGGCTGGGCGGCGTCAGCGGGCGTGCTGGCGCTGCTGGTGGTCCTCGCGATCCTCATCGACGCGGCGGTGCAGCTCAACCAGGTGGTCAGCCAGCGCGTGATCTTTTCGCTCGCGCCGCACATGCGGGGGCGGATCAACGCTGTCTACATGACGACGTCCTTCATTGGCGGCGCCATCGGCTCGACCATCGCCACGGCGAGCTATCACTGGGGCGGCTGGACCGCTACGGCTGTCTGCGGCGGCACGCTGGGCGTGCTGGCACTGTTGCTGTTCGCGACGGAGCGGCTCGGCAAGCCTGCCGCCTGAGTTGGCGTCCGGGAGCCGGGTGGCCCCGCCTTCCGCGCCTCGTATCGTGCCGCTATTTCGCCGCGAGTCGCTTTGGCTCGATGGTGAAACCGAGCTGCCCAAGCACTTTCACGGCGCCGGTCTTGCCGCCTTCGAAGTCGCCGGAGGCGAGGCGCCTGCCGTTGGCAAATTCGTAGGCCGTGCCCAGAATCGCCTTGGGCGGGTAGCGCCGATTCTTCCAGACCAGATCGTAGGTCGTGGTCGGGGCGAAGCCGTGCTCGGCGAAAAACGGTTCCGGCCCCAGCCGATCGTATTCTCCTATCGCCCTCTCCACGTGAGCGCGCGTTACGCGATCCCAGGCTACCATCGGCTCATCCTCCTCAGACCGATTTTACCTCTCCGCCATCCATCCGCAGCGTCGAACCGGTCATCCAGCGGGCGCCCGGAGAGACCAGGAACGCCATCAGCTCGGCGATCTCTTCCGGCTCGCCATAGCGCGCAATGCCGGCTTCCTTCGGGAAGTTGGCCGTCGCTTCCTCGACGGTCATGTTATGAAGCGGCGCCCAATGCTGGAGGTACGAGCGGCGCCGGCCGGTCATCACCGGTCCGGGCAGGACACTGTTGACCTGAACCCCATCGGCAATGCCGCGGTCCGAGAACGCCTTGGCCAGCGCCACGATCGCGGCGTTAATGGTGCCCACAGCAGCATAAGGCGCCTTCGGAAACAGCGCCGAATTGCCGGACATCAGCACAACGGCCCCTTTGGCCGCCTTGAGCGCCGGCCAGGCGGCAATCGTCAACCGGCGCGCGCCATGGAGTTTTAGTGCAAGGCCATCCTCCCACTGTGCATCGGTCATCTCGAACAGGTCTATCTGCGGAACGGCGCCGGCGATGTTGAGCAGCGCATCGAGCCGCCCGAACGTGGCGAAGGTCTGATCGACCACCTGCTGCGCCGCGGCAGGATCGGCCAGATCGAGATCGATGACAATAGGCTCGGCACCAGCCGCTTTCACCGCTGCAGCCGTCTCCTCGAGCTTGGCACGATTGCGCGATACCAGAGCGACACCTGAAAAATCCCGCGCCAGGCGAACCGCCGTTGCCTGGCCGATGCCTTGACTGGCTCCTGTGACGATGGCAACCGAATTTGGCATTCTACCCTCCACCTGCTTCCAAGTGACGATATGGCCAGACCGCGCCATTTGCTCGTCGGCGGCATCGTTTTCACGGCGATGTGAAGCGTGGGCGCGGTAGCCTATGCGATCCAGCGACCGCATGGGTGGTGGCAACCCACAAAAGAAACTTGCCGGGCTCGGTCGTCCTGGCGTAAGTGGCGCTTGTCGCGAAAAGCGACCGCTTCCCTTGATCCGCTCAGTGGCGGAGTAAACAGGTGGACGAATTGTCGTCCAGGCGGCCAAGCACACACCACCGTGCCTAAAGGCATGCGTCGGCCAGCGACCCCAACACATCAACGCTGACAAACGCGTCAGCAATAGTCATCGAGCTATGCGCGCCTTCAGGGCGCCGCCTGCGCTTTGCGCCGATCGGAGCTTCTTATGAACAAGCCGCTTATCGTCATCTTTTCCACCATTGGTCTCGACGCCGTCGGCATCGGCCTCATCTTCCCCGTCCTGCCGCGACTGCTCGAAGAGGTCACACACACGCAGGATATCGCCCCCTATATCGGGATAATGGCTGCGCTGTATGCGGTCATGCAGTTCGTCTTCGCGCCCGTACTGGGCGCCTTGAGCGACAACCTCGGCAGGCGTCCCTTGCTGCTCATTTCGCTCGCGGGTGCAGCGATCAACTACGTCGTCCTGGCCTTCGCGCCCCAGCTTTGGATGCTGTTCGTCGGCCGCGCCATTGCCGGCCTTACCAGCGCCAATGTCTCCGTAGCGACGGCCTACATCACCGACATTTCCCCCGAGGATAAGCGCGCCCGCCGCTTCGGCCTATTCAACGCCATGTTCGGCATCGGCTTTATCATCGGACCCGTTCTCGGCGGCCTCCTCGGGGACTACTGGATACGGCTCCCCTTCATCGCCGCGGCCGTGCTGAATGGCTGCAATTTCCTGCTGGCGCTGTTCGTCCTGCCGGAGTCGCGCACGCCGTCCCGCTCGAAAATCGACCTCGCGGCATTGAACCCGCTGCGGCCGCTGCGCTGGATCTTTTCGATGAAGGCGTTGCTGCCGATCGTCCTGGTGTTTTTCATCCTCAGCGCTACGGGAGAGGTCTACGCCACCTGCTGGGCGCTGTGGGGCTTTGATACCTTCCAGTGGAATGGGCTCTGGATCGGCCTGTCGCTTGGGGCGTTCGGTATCTGCCAGACACTTGTACAGGCGCTATTGCCCGGCCCGGCGACCAAACTGTTCGGCGATCGTGGCGCCGTTCTCGTTGGGATTGCCTGCGTCTCAGCCGCGCTTGTGGTCCTGGCCTTCACCAGCCAAGGCTGGATCGTTTTCGCCATCATGCCGATCTTCGCCCTCGGCGGCATCGGCACGCCGGCGCTGCAGGCTCTCGCTACAAGGCAGGTCGACGAGAGCCGGCAGGGTCAGTTCCAGGGCGTGCTGGCATCGGCAGTGAGCCTCGCCTCGATTATCGCCCCGCTGGGTTTCTCTACGCTCTACTTCATGGTCCAGAAGCAATGGCCCGGCGCGATCTGGCTTTCGGTCGTCGTCGTTTACGCTATCGCGGTCCCGCTGGTTGTGGTGGGCACACGGAGCGTTCGGCCGGCGCAGCCTGTGGGCGCGTAATCCGGCACAGACGCCAGGTAAAAGTTGGTGCAGGCGGCGGGACTCGAACCCGCACGAGGATACCCTCTCAGGATTTTAAGTCCTGTATGTCTACCATTCCATCACGCCCGCGCCGGCCGTTGCTCTGTCACAGCGCGGGCGAAAACTCAATTCCGCGCAGGGAGCGGAGCGGGTGGCGCCGATGGCGGCATCTTCTTGAAGCATTTGACACCGTTCATGGCTTCAAAGACCGTGCATTCGATCGCCTGGTTCGAACCGTCGGGATTCACCTTGACGGCGAAGCTTGACCCATTTCCACACTTAGCGCTCCAGATGGCTTGGTTCTTGGGGAACGGCTCGCCCATGCCCAGGAACATGACGGTTTTCACCGTGCAGCCGCGCCCGATCGCCTTGGAAAGAATGGTTGCCTGGCCGCTGGCGGGCTGCGCCTGGAGATAATCGTTAGCGCCGTTTTTGGCGGCATAGGCCGCCGCGGGCGCCATGGCGCAAACAACAGCCAACCCAATCATCGTCATTCGAAGCATAACCCTATCCTCTTCACACCACGCCGGAGCACGCTGGCGTCGGCTTTGACCATTCACTTGACGGCATCGCAATCAGGATCGCAGATTTTTGTACATCCAGCAGCGCGATCTCTGGTTTGTCACCGGCATTGTGCTGATATGAATGCCAACGGCTTCTCCCAGCCGTTCAGCATTTTCGCCAGCCCGTTCGGAGTTCCAATTGACATCCTTTTACGATTTCTCGGCGCCACTTCTCGATGGCGCACCCAAATCCATGGCCGACTACAAGGGTAAGGTCGTACTCGTGGTCAACGTCGCCAGCAAATGCGGTTTTACGCCGCAATATGCCGGCCTCGAAGCGCTTTATCGCTCCTATAAGGACCAAGGGCTCGAAATTTTAGGCTTTCCCTGCAACCAGTTCGGCGAGCAGGAACCTGGAACAGCAGCCGAAATCGCCGAATTCTGCGGCCTGACCTACGACGTAACATTCCCGATTTTTTCGAAGATCGACGTCAACGGCGACAATACCGACCCGATCTACGCCTACCTCAAGCATGAGGCACCGGGGATTTTGAACACGGAAGCGGTCAAATGGAATTTTACCAAATTCCTGATCGACTCGGACGGCAAGGTTGTCGACCGCTTCGCATCAGATGTGACGCCGGAAGCGCTGGAGAAAGACATCGTCGCATTGCTCGACGAGCCACTGGCTGTGCGGGCTACTGCCAAAAACTGACATCCGCGGTGTCTAGGGTGGAGGGGTTAGAAAAGCTCCACCCTAAGGACGACCGCCATGTCGCAGGACAATTTTTCGCTGCCGATCATCATTCAACGCTTCATCGACGCCCTGAACAGCTTTGACGAAGCTGCTCTGCTGGCAACCCTCGCCGACGACGCTTTCATCAACGACGCGCAGCGCGAATTCTGGGGCAAGGCGACCATCGCCGCGTTTGCCCGCAAGGAGTTGATCGGGCCAAAGATAACGATGGCGGTCACCGACTTCCGCGGTCATCATGAACTGCTGGCGGTCGATGCCAAGATCGACGGTGAGTTCGACAGGACCGGATTGCCCGATCCGCTGATCCTCACCTTCTACTTCACGATCGAGGCCGGCTTGATCTCGACGCTCTTCATCATGCGCAACCGGCCAACCGCCGAGGCGGTAGTACGGCCGAAGTCGGCGGCGTAGCGTTCGATTGGGGCGTTGTTTATGGCGTCGTGAAGATCCGTCCGAGCGGTTTGTAGTCGACGGTGCCTTCCAACAGTTCGGCTCGGTCGATCGACCGGCCGCTCCAGAATCGGAACCGTAGGTCGGCATAGGTGCCGGAAAGCTCGAGCTCCTGCTCAATGGTTTCTAGCAAATACATTCGGAACGGGTCGTCTGGGAACGTTTCGATGACGACGACATGTCGATCCTCGATGACACCAGCCGTCACATCATCGGCGATCTGCTCGGGCGATCGGCCGTTTGCCTCGAAGAAGTCCGGATGAAGGTGCCAATCTAGCCCCTCAAAACCGAAGCTTATGACAACCTTGCCGCTAGCCTCAGTTTCGCGCTCTATCCGCCAGACAAGTTGACCATCCGGGCTGACATGCCTCGCGAGCAGTTCAGCCCTCTCGGACATCAGTCGGTCGCCCCGGAAATCGGGGCGGCGTAGGTCACGTCCATGTCCCAGGGGAAGAAGATCCAGGTGTCCTGGCTCACTTCCGTGATGAAGGTGTCGACCATCTCGCGGCCCTTCGGCTTGGCGTAGACCGTGGCGAAATGGGCGCCGGGCAGCATGTCCCGGACGACGCGGGCGGTGGCGCCCGTGTCGACCAGATCGTCGACGATCAGCACCTTCTTGCCGGCCTTCTGCATGCCGAGAATTTCCGGCGTGATCGGCTTCAGTATCCTGATCTCGCCCTTCGACTGATGGTCGTAGGATTTGACGGCGATCGTCTCGACAGTGCGGATATTGAGCTCGCGGGCCACGACCGCCGCGGGCACCAGCCCACCGCGTGTGATGGCCACGAGCGCGTCGAAGGGCCCTGCCCCGGCAAGACGCCAGGCCAGCGCCCGGCTATCGCGATGGAATTGGTCCCAGCTTACGGGAAATGACTTTTGCGGAGAGGGTGCGGTGCTCATCGGGGAATCCTCGGTGGCGCGATGGGGGACTAGTAGGGATCGGCGATGCCGGCGGCGCGATGCGCGGCGGCGACGATGGTACGGAGTTTTGCGGTGGCCTCTTCGAGCCGGGGCTCGTCGGGGGAACGCAAGACGAGCTCGGTGCGGACGGCGCCATCGCCCATGCGGGGATAGCTGCCCATCTTTACGTCGGGATATTCGTTTTGGAGCGCCGAGAGCGGGTCGGCGATGATCCCCTCTCCCACCTGCGCGGGCACGGTGCGGCTCAGCACCTTCCTGCCGGTTTTGAGGGTCGGCAGGATCGATTCCAGCATCGATTTCATGATGATCGGCACGCCGGCCATCACGTGGACGTTGCCGATCCGGAAGCCCGGCGCCGCGCTGACCGAATTGACGATCAGGCTGCCGCCCTCTGGGATGCGCGCCATGCGGAGCCGGGCGGCGTTGACCTCGGTGCCGGTCTGCCGCCAGCGGTCTTCCAGCATTTTCCGTGCTTCGGCGTTGATCGGCAGCGCCACGCCAAAGGCCTTGGCCACCGCATCGGCAGTGATGTCGTCATGCGTCGGGCCGATCCCGCCGGTGGTGAAGACATAAGTGTAGCGATGGCGCAGCGCGTTGAGCGCCTCGATGATGTCGGCCTCGATATCGGGCACGACGCGGACTTCGTGTAGCTCGATGCCCAGCTCCGTGCAAAACTCGGCCGTCGCGGCGATGTTCACGTCCTTGGTGCGGCCGGAGAGGATTTCGTCGCCGATCACCAGAAGCGCGGCAGTGATGGTTTCGGATGCTGCGGATGTGGTCATCGGTCGCGCGAAAGCCTTGGGCCCAAAATGAAGGGAGCATGGATGCCCCCGGCGTGCCGAAAGGTCAAGCGAGGGCAACGGCTAGTGTCGCAACCACGCGGGCATCATGCCGTCATAGAGGTTCTGACTAATTTCTATGTAGCCGTACCCCGTGCACTGCTTCAGGCTGACGACTTTGCTCTTTTGCCCTGCGACGTCGGCCCGCCCCTCAGACGTCCCCGCGGCCAGGAAGTCGCTCTTTGTTGAGAGCCGCAGGTGCTCGGCAATCTTGCCAACATCATCGTAGACGATGGCCATGCTGGTCGTGAGGTGATCCGAAAATGGATAGACATAGTCGGGGACGTGCCCGTCAGCCGCGACCGGGTCACAGGGTCCGTCACTCGACTCCGCCCGAGGGAGCGGCAGGCACTGTCGGTCGCTGGGCGGCTTTGTCAGCTGCAGCTTGATACCTGCGCCACCACAGAAATCCCGGGCAAGGTTAGGGCCGCCTGACGCCCTGTCCCCCGATGGCAATCCAAGATCGTGATGGGCGAGATAAATATAGGCGAAATAAAAGCCATTGAGCGAGGTCGCCGTCATACCGGCAGAGAATACCTGCCAACCGCAGAAAATCACGACAGTGGTGATTGCCGCGGCCGCGATCCTTGGCAGAAACAGCCAGACCGCACCGGCCAGGAGAATCAGGACAACGACGATCAGATTGACCACGAGCGCTGCTCTTTCAAATCCGCTGGCCAAGGACTATTTGTTGGACACTAGCCGGAGCTGCCTGAATGATCACCTATGTCGATGCCGAAACCAAGTCGCGCCGCACGTCGGGCGTTATCCCGCTGCATGGCGAGGCGGGGTTTGCGGGCATGCGCAAGGCGAGCCGGCTGACCGCCGAAGCGCTCGACCTGTTGGTCGACATGGTAAAGCCGGGCGTCACGACGCTCGAGCTCGACCGTGCGGCCTATAGCTTTGCCCGCGACAACAACGCGATCCCGGCGACGCTGTTCTACAAGGGCTACCGGCATTCGATCTGCACCTCGATCAATCACGTGGTGTGCCACGGCATCCCCGACGATAGGCCGCTGCGCGAAGGCGATATCGTCAATATCGACCTGACGCTGATCGTCGATGGCTGGTACGGCGATTCCTCGCGCATGTACCCGGTCGGCGAGATTTCTCGGAAGGCCGAGCGGCTGATCGAAGTCACCTACGAGGCGTTCGAGGCGGGGCTCGCGGCGGCCCTCCCCGGCAATACGACCGGCGATATCGGCGCCGCGATCCAGCGGCGGGCGGAAGCCGAACGCACCAGCGTCGTCCGCGATTTCGTGGGCCACGGCGTCGGCACGCTGTTCCACGACGAGCCCAACATCATGCATTTCGGCGTGCCCGGGACGGGTATCGAGCTCAAGCCGGGCATGATTTTCACCATCGAGCCGATGATCAATCTCGGCCGGCCGCACGTCAAAATTTTAGCGGACGGCTGGACGGCAGTGACCCGCGACCGCACGCTTTCGGCGCAGTGCGAGCATTCGATCGGCATTACCGAGACCGGCCACGAGGTCTTTACGCTCTCGCCAAAGGGGCTGTTCAACCCCCTCGTCGCACGGCGCTAGACGTGGACGAAAAAGCCGATCCCGCAAAAGGCCTCGGCGAAGCCCAGCAGCCGCACTATCTCGGTCATCGCGAACGCGCGCGTCAGCGCTTCCTCAAGACCGGCGCCGAGGGGCTGGAAGATTACGAGCTGATGGAGCTGGTGCTGCAGCTCATCATTCCCCGCCGTGACACCAAAGAGCTGGCCAAAGAGCTTATTGCCCGGTTCGGCAGTTTTTCAGGCGTGCTCAGCGCCAAGCCGGCACAGCTAGCCGAGACCAAGGGCCTCGGCGAGGTATCGGCCGCCAACCTCAAGATCATCCAGGCGGCGGCGCAGCGGTTTGCGCGCGATCGGGTCAGCCGAGATATGCCGATCCTCAGTTCCTGGGCGGCGCTCATCGATTATTGCCGGGCGCAGATGGCGTTCGAGGACATCGAGCAGTTCCGCATCCTCTTCCTCGACAAGAAGAACCGGCTGATCGCCGATGAGGTGCAGCAGACCGGCACCGTCGACCACACGCCCGTCTACCCCCGCGAAGTGATCCGCCGCTCGCTGGAGCTTTCGGCCACTGCCGTGATTCTCGTCCACAATCACCCCTCGGGCGATCCCTCCCCGTCTTCGGCCGATGTGCAGATGACGCGGGCGATCTCCGACGTGGCCAAGCCGCTCGGGATCACCGTCCACGATCACATCATCATCGGCAAATCCGGCCACGTTTCGATGCGCGGGCTCAAGCTCCTCTGACGATCGTTCAGTAGAGGGCCGGTAGGCCAAGCGCGCGCCGGGCCCAGGGCAGCGCCGTGCTGAGCTGGCGCACCTGCACCGGCCGCACACCAGGCGAACCGGGGATCGGCGGCAGACCGGCGCGACCCGCGAAAAAGCCCGCGACCCAGGCGGCGACTTCCGGAGCGTCCTGCAGAATCGCTTCGGGCAGCGGTCCTCCCTCTTCGGTGAGGCTGGGCAGCATCAGGCCGAGATCAAGCCTCGGATTGGAGAGGCAAGCCTCGGGCCAGTCCACCAACAACGCCTTTCCACCAACGAGGCAGAGGTTGTCGCTGCGCAAATCGCCGTGGCAAAGCGCCGTGCCTTCCGTCGAACAGGCGGCAGCGGCCGCTATCAGGTCCGGCAGCGCGGCCTCCAGCCACGAGGCGCTGCAGAATTTTAGGGACAGAAGCGGCTGAGCATCGCGGACCACCGCTCCCCAACCGTCGTCCCTGCCCGCCTGCACTTCGATGTAGGACGGCACGTCAGCGCCCACGACATTGTGCATCGTCTCAATTGTGCGCAAAACCGCGTCGACTGAAGGAGTGTCCCAAGGCGGCGGCCAGCGGGCTGCGCTCAGATCTTCGATGGCGAGCAGCGGCTCGTCATCTTCATCGAGCCCGCCCATGAATTCCGGCATGAACGGCCCCGACAGTCTCGAATAGACCGTGATCTCGCGACGCAGCATGCGGACAGTGACAGGAGTCGTCGCGACCTTGAGAAAGGCCCGCTTTTCGCCCTGGCGCACTGCAAGACGGCGCGTCGGGGTGTAGCCGCCGACAACCTCCCGCCATTCGGTAGGACGCCAGCCCAGCACGCGTTCGGCCTTTGCGAGAAGCCGCTCGTCCATCACCAAAACTCCGTTCGGGCCTCAGGCGGCCCGCGCGGGGAAATTCCTTGAAAGTTCGTATGGATGCAAGGAGAGGGCGAAGGCCTAGGCGTCGGCCTCAGGTGTGGCGGCCTTTTCGGCCACCCGGGGCTGCAGCTTGGAGCGGGCGGTCTTCACCAGTTTCAGCAGTTTCTCGTTACCTTTGATTTTGGCGCGGATGGTCTGCCACTGGCCGTGCGCGGCGATAATCAGGTGTCCCTTCGCACTCAGCGGCACATAGTGGTTGTTGAGGCCGATCCGAACATTGCACCAGTGGCGCTTTTCGTCGGTCAGGCCGTTGCCCATGTCGAAAACGCTAAAACCTTCGTCGAACACGGTTTGCATCACGCGCAGCAGGCACTGCTTGCCGGGCGATCCGCCCTGAATGCGCTCGTCGTCGCTCATTGAGGAAATGAGGCAGAACAACCGATCGCCGTGGACGATATTGTAGCGCACGGCGACAATCGCGCCATCGAGGCGCATCACATGCAATTTGACCTCGACCTTCGAGCCGGGCGTCATCGTCTCATTGTAGAACCGGGCGACATCGCAGGGCTTGAAGGGATCGTTGACCCCCATGACTTCGAAGCGCCGGGCGCGCTGGCGGAACATCTCGTCGAGGATTGGCCGGGCGGCGGCGCTGCACGTGACAACCTCGAAGCTGACGGCACCCTGTGCATCGAGCCGCTCGCCCTGCTGGCGATCGTGCTTGCGACGGGATTTTGAGCGCTGCGTGGTGTTGGCCTCGTCCCAGCTCGAAAACACCGCGCGATGAAGCGTCTCGGCCGGCTGCGCCGTGCCCAGCTCGGCAAAGAGCCCATCGATACCGTAGGCGCGCTCCGGCACCGCCTTCAGATAGACGAGGTCGGCGTCTTTGAGCGGCGCCAGCAGACTGGCCCAGAAGGTCCGGCGTTGCTGCATCGTCAGCGCGACAAACCGCATCACATCGAGCAACGGCGCATTGCAGCCGACATGGCTGCCGGCGAACCAGGTGTAGATCCAGACACCGCGGACGCGACGGCGTTGCAGCGGCAGCAGCACCATGGGGCGGCCATTGATGGAGCCGACGACGTAAAGCTGATCCTTTTCGGCGATCCGCCGCGCTTCGATCCAGAGGCGGATGAAGTCATAGCTTTGGCCCGGTGACTCGATGCCATCCGCCTCGAAGGCGCGCCAGATCGCCTCGACATCCTCGATCCGGCTTGTGGTCGACACCGTCAACCGAAGCGAATCCACCGCCGTTCCGGCAACAGGCGTTGCCAGGCTCGTCCGCGCCAGAGGCGCTCCCAATGCCGCAATATCGACCATAGAAGGTCCCCGAATGATCGCGCGACGACCTTTGGCTCCCCTGTCGCGCGAATCGCAATACGAGAATGCCCGCTAACGGACACCTCCGCCGGGGTTTTCTCCGAGCAAGGTTAAGACGCCTGTCAGCCGATCTGGCCAAGCAAGGGGAATGTTTCGAGAAACCAGTAGCTCAGCCGGGTGAAATTGCCGGTGAGGAACAGCAAGCCGGTGATGATCAGCAGCACGCCGACGACCTTCTCGACGACGCCGAGATTGCGCTTGAACCGGCTGAAAAAGCTGAGGAACGGGCCGACAGCGATGCCCGCCAGCAGGAACGGCACCCCCAGCCCCAGCGAATAGACGGCAAGCAGCGTCGCGCCCTGCAGCGCAGAGTTCTCATTTGCCGCCACACTGAGAATTGCGGCGAGGATGGGGCCGATGCACGGCGTCCAGCCGACGGCAAAGGCGAGGCCTAGCAGGAAGCCGCCAGCCGGGCCGGTCGCCACGCTCGGACCGTTGTGGCGGACCTGCCGATCGAGCAGCGCGATGCGGAAAATCCCGAGGAAATGCAGTCCCATCGCGATGATCAGGATGCCGGCGAGCGGTGTCAGGATCGGCAGCGCCTGGCGGAACGATTGGCCAAATGCCGTGGCAGTCGCCCCAAGGGTGATGAACACCGCCGAAAAGCCGAGGATGAAGAAGATCGAGGTCAGCACGATACGGGCGTGGATAACCCGATCATCGCCGCGCAACTGCTCGAAACTCGCGCCGCCCATGTAGGTGAGATAAGGCGGCACCAGCGGCAGCACGCAGGGGCTGAGGAAACTCAGCACCCCCGCGCCAAACACCAGCGGCAGTGAAAATCCGAACATCGGGACTCCGGTCGTTGCCGGGGTTTTAGCCGGTTGCTGACGGGGTGCAAGCCAATGACGCGGAATTGGCGGGAATGTGAGGCGCATTAGTCGTTGATGGGCGCGCTGCCAGCGCACGCGCCCATCAAAATCGGCGGGCAGAAGGGGTCAGCTCGAAGCTTCTTGCGTTACCTCATAGGTGGCCAATAGCAGCCCTTCGCCGAGGGTCCGGTTGCCGACAAGGCGCAATGCGGTGTCGTGCGTAACGTCACGGAAAAGACGTTCGCCGGCTCCAACGACGACCGGGAACGTCAGCAGCCGGAATTCGTCGACGAGGCGATGCTCGATGAGGGATTGCGTGAGCTGGTAGCTCCCGTAGACGAGGATATCGCCGTCCACTTCCCGCTTCAGTCTTGACACATCCTCGGCGTTCCTGAGCACCGTCGCATTGCCCCACATGGCCTTCTCCAATGTCGAAGAGACCACGTATTTGGGCAGGCTGTTCATCCGCTGCGCCCACACTTCGGGCCGGCCGGGCGTGCGTGTAGCAAACCATTGGTCGCTGTTGCGGCCCAGCAATATGGCCTTGGCATGCAGGGTTTCCTCGATTTCGTGTTCGCTCCACGCGTCGAGATCGTTTCGAATGAACTGCTTGAACCAACCGCCGTGCTCGAAACCGTCGTAGCCGTCCGGATCCTGAATAACCCCATCAAGCGAAACGTTGCTCGAGACAACAATCTTTCCCATCGTAGCTTCTCCTGTTTCGGCGTTAGTTGCCGCAGGATTAGACACCACGACCTGGAGAAACTGGGCGATCGGCGGCCCTCATTTTGAGTCGGAGCTAAGATGAGGCGGCCGGGAGAAACAGCGGTAGGCCGAACCAGGAAAGGACATTGTGCTCGAAGAAGGTGATGGCGCAAATGCGCTCACCGCTGAGGGCGACGGCGACAACGCCGACCCCTTTGAAGACGCCTGAAGCGGTGTGTGCGTAAGCGCCGAACGCCGGCTGACCGTTGGCTCTGGTCGGCACCAGCGCGAACCGCGGAACCGCCAGGAAAAGCACGGCAAGAAAGCGAGCCACGGCGTCGGGCCCCTCGTATTCGAGGGGCAGAGGCGGCATCGACATGAAGACGTCATCGGTAAAAAGCGTCACCAGGTCGTCCAGATCCGCGCGCTCGTAGGCTCGAACGAACTTTCCCACGATCGCCTTCTCGGCGGGCGAGCCCATCGCGGGAGGCTGCGGGCGGTCGTTCTGCATTCTCTGTTGCAGGTTGGCGCGTGCCCGTTTCAGCGCGCTGTTCACTGAATCGACGGTCGAATTGATCATGTTCGCCACCTCGCTCGCCTGAAAGCCAAGGACATCGTACAGGATCAGGGTAGCGAGCTGGCGTCGAGGAAGGACCTGGAGTGCCGCCACGAATGCCAAAGAAATCGACTCGGTCTGCAGGTAGCTGTCTTCCGGACTGAGCGGCACGTCGGCCGCCTGCTCTTCAAGAAGGCCATCGGGAAAGGGATCGAGCCACGGGACTTCGCCGAGCCGGCTTGGTGAGGGCGGCTCCACCCCGGGGACGTCCCACGCTTTAGCCGGGCGCCGACTCGCCGATCTGCGCGCGTTGAGGCACCGATTGGTGGCGATCCGATAGAGCCAGGTGCGAAGCGAAGCGCGCCCCTCGAAGCCTTTGAAGCCCTGCCATGCGGCCAGCAAAGTCTCCTGGAGCGTGTCTTCCGCATCCTGGAGCGATCCCAGCATTCTGTAGCAGTGGACGTAAAGTTCACGGCGGTGGGGCTCGGTCAGCTTTTGGAAGGCGGCGGCGTCCCCCGCCCGCGCGCGCGAAATGAGCTCGTCCCTCGTGACCTGCTCTGTGCCAGCAATTCGCCTAGACATCGTCGTCATCTTTGTCTCCCCGCATCCCGATATAGACACCGCGATGCTGGAAATCTGGGCGCTCATTCGCCGAACCCCTCGCGGTTCAGCGTTACCTCACGGCCCAGTCCCTCTTGCGGCTATTGTGACGGAGGGGTAAGCAACCTCGTAAGTCAGTGTTGACTTACGCCCCGAGCCAAGAGGCGTCCGTGACCAAGCCCATCCGCATTGCGCCGTCGATCCTCTCCGCCGATTTTTCGCGGCTGGGCGAGGAAATCCGCGCGATCGATGGGGGCGGCGCTGACTATATCCATGTCGATGTGATGGATGGGCACTTTGTGCCCAACATCACGATCGGGCCGCTGATCGTCAAAGCCATCCGGCCGCTGACGAAAAAGACCATCGACGTGCATCTCATGATCGCGCCGGCCGATCCCTTTCTTCAGGCCTTCGCCGAAGCCGGCGCCGACAGCATTACCGTGCATGCCGAGGCAGGCCCGCACCTCCACCGCTCGCTGCAAGCGATCCGCGCCGAGGGCAAGCGCGCCGGGGTGGCGATCAATCCCGCGACACCGGTGTCGGCGATCCGGCACGTCATCGACATCGTCGATCTGGTGCTCGTGATGAGCGTCAATCCCGGTTTCGGCGGCCAGGCCTTCATCCCCGATGCGCTGACCAAGCTCGCCGAGGCCCGCGACCTGATCGGCGGCCGCGATATCGACCTCGAGGTCGATGGCGGGGTGTCGGCGGAGAATGCGCGTGCGCTCGCGGCGGCGGGAGCAAATCTCTTCGTTGCGGGCACATCGGTGTTCGCCGGGAACGACCCCAAAACCTATGCGGGCCGCATCAGCGCCATCCGCAACGCTGCAAAGACGATAACCGCATGATCCCGCGCTATTCCCGCCCCGACATGGTGGCCATCTGGTCGCCCGACACGCGCTTTCGCATCTGGTTCGAGATCGAGGCACACGCGACGACGGCGCTTGCCGAGATCGGCGTCGTGCCGAAAGAGGCCGCGAAGGTTATCTGGGAAAAGGGCAGCGCGGCGACGTTCAACGTCGAGCGGATCGATGAGATCGAGCGGACCACCAAGCACGACGTCATCGCCTTCCTAACCCATCTCAGCGAACTCATCGGGCCCGAAGCGCGGTTCCTGCACCAGGGCATGACCTCGTCGGACGTGCTCGACACGGCGCTGTCGGTGCAGCTCAAGCGTGCCTCGGACATCCTGATTGCCGATGTCGACAAGCTCCTGGTCGCGCTCGAAAAGCGGGCGCGCGAGCACAAATACACCATCACCATCGGCCGCAGCCACGGCATCCACGCCGAGCCGACCACCTTCGGCATCAAGCTCGCCGAGGCCTATGCCGAGTTTTCGCGCAACCGGGCGCGGCTAGTGGCTGCCCAAAAGGAAATCGCCGTGGCGGCGATTTCCGGCGCCATCGGCACCTTCGCCAATATCGACCCGCGGGTCGAAGCCTATGTCGCCGAAAAGTTGGGCCTCGCGGTCGAGCCGGTCTCGACGCAGGTGATTCCGCGCGACCGCCACGCCATGTTCTTCGCCACACTCGGCGTCGTGGCGTCTTCGATCGAGCGGCTGGCGACGGAAATCCGGCACCTCCAGCGCACTGAAGTGCTGGAAGCCGAGGAGTTCTTTTCGCCCGGCCAGAAGGGTTCGTCGGCGATGCCGCACAAACGCAACCCGGTGCTCAGCGAAAACCTCACCGGCCTTGCCCGGCTGGTGCGCGGCATGGTCACCCCGGCGCTCGAAAACGTCGCCCTCTGGCACGAGCGCGACATTTCGCATTCCTCGGTCGAGCGGATGATCGGCCCCGATGCAACGGTGACGCTCGATTTCGCGCTGGCCCGGCTGACCGGTCTCATCGACAATCTGCTGGTCTAT
>Ga0105237_10000540_pt1 | contig 53364 bp, 51 predicted proteins | sample KBSC24metaG_FD_81520 | JGI IMG/M metagenome (GOLD analysis project Ga0105237, IMG submission 81520) | Corn rhizosphere microbial communities from Kellogg Biological Station, Michigan, USA - KBS C2-4 metaG | ecosystem: Host-associated > Plants > Roots > Rhizosphere > Soil | place: Michigan, USA... | reverse complement strand
GTGGCCTGCAGCGCGTCCTCGACGCGGTGCTTCTTCTCCTTCATCTCGGTCTCGGTCGCGGCGCCGACCTTCACGACGGCGACGCCGCCGGAGAGCTTGGCCAGGCGCTCCTGGAGCTTCTCGCGGTCGAAGTCCGAGTCGGTGTTCTCGATTTCGCCTTTGATCTGGTTGATGCGGCCTTTGATCCCGGTGCTGTCACCGGCGCCGTCCACGATCGTGGTGGCGTCTTTGGCGACCACGACGCGACGGGCGCGACCGAGCTGCGAGAGCTGCGTGTTCTCGAGCTTGAGGCCCATCTCCTCGGTGATCACCTCGCCGCCGGTGAGGATGCCGATGTCCTCGAGCATCCGCTTGCGGCGGTCGCCGAAGCCGGGCGCCTTCACGGCCACGCCGGTGAACGTCCCGCGCAGCTTGTTGACGACCAGCGTCGCGAGCGACTCGCCCTCGACGTCCTCGGCGATGATCAGCAGCGGCTTGCCGCTCTGGATGACCTGCTCCAGCACCGGCAGCACGTCACGGACGGAGCCGATCTTGGAGTTGGCGATCAGGATGTAGGGGTCCTCGAGCACCGCCTCCATGCGGTCCTGGTCGGTGACCATGTAGGGCGAGATGTAGCCCTTGTCGAACTGCATGCCCTCGGTGAACTCGAGGTCCATGCCGAACGTCTGGCCCTCCTCGACGTTGACCACGCCGTCCTTGCCGACCTTCTCGATCGCGTCGGCGATCACGTCGCCGATCTCCTCGTCGCCGGCCGAGATCGTCGCCACGCGGGCGATCTGGTCCTTGCCGGAGACCTCCTTGGACTGCGACGCGATGTTCTTGACGACCTCGTCGACCGCGCGCTCGATGCCGCGCTTGAGCGCCAGCGGGTTCGCGCCCGCCGCGACGTTCTTCAGGCCCTGGCGGACGATCGCCTGGGCGAGCACCGTCGCCGTCGTCGTGCCGTCGCCGGCGACGTCGTTGGTCGCCGTGGCGACCTCGCGCACGAGCTGTGCGCCCTGGTTCTCAAAGACGTCCTCGACCTCGATCTCACGCGCGATCGTGACACCGTCGTTGGTGATCGTCGGCGCGCCGAACTTCTTGTCGAGCACGACGTAGCGACCCTTGGGGCCGAGCGTGACCTTGACCGCGTTGGCGACCGCGTCGACGCCTGCCTCCAGCGCCGTACGCGCCTCGGAGTTGTACTTGATCTCCTTGTGAGCCATGTGTTCTCAGTTCTCCTTATGCCTCGACCAGGGCCAGGACGTCTGACTCGCGCAACACGAGCAGGTCCTCCCCGTCGATCTTGATCTCGGTCCCGCCGTACTTGCTGTAGAGGACCTCGTCGCCCTTCTTCACGTCCAGCGGGATGCGCTTGCCGTCGTCGTCGAGCCGGCCGTCGCCGGCGGCGACGACCTCGCCCTTCTGCGGCTTCTCCTTCGCGGTGTCGGGGAGCACGAGGCCGCTTGCCGTCGTCAGCTCCTCCTCGATCGCCCGCACGATCAGGCGATCGCCCAGGGGCTTCAGGTTCATCGGTAATACCTCCATCTAGAGAGTGCTTCGGGCATTTCGCTTGTCCTCAGCCCTTTGGCGGGGGCGAAACGCCTCTGGCACTCTCCGCGGAGAGTGCCAACGGTTCCCTGAATATATAGACGATCCAAGGCCCTATCAAGGAAAATTGGCAGTAGAAGCGGAAACTGCCAATCGCGTGCGGCCGCCGGCTGCTGCGCGAAGGCTTCGGGAGCGCCTAGTTCTGCGCGCCGCCGAAGCCCTTCATCGCCTCGGTCATGCCCGTCGGGTTGTCGCGGATCTGCGAGAAGCGCACGACCGTCACGACGTCTTCGGGCGAGACGCTGCGCCCGTAGATCTGTTCGAGGAAGCTGATCAGCTCCTCGTGGCGGCGGAACTCGGGGTTGTCGTGCTTGATGTCGCGCGGCGACAGGTCGGCCAGCTTCATCACCTCGACCGTGTCGATGACCGCCTCGAAGATCCGCTCGCGCGGCGAGTGCTGGTAGCCGATCGTCACCAGCACCAGCTGGTTCTTGCGGTACTTGCCCGACTTGTCGCCGAGGCGGATCGTCGCCGTCTTGCGCCCCCGCTTGAGCTCGTCGGCGAAGATCGTCGAGTAGAAGTTGAGCACCTGCACGGACGGCAGGCTACCGCTCTTTGCGCTGTTGCTCCAAGAACTCCGCCGCACGCGCCACCATTTCGCGCTCCGCCGCGTGGCTGAGCTCGCCCTGCGCGTCCTCTAGCGCGATCCAGCGCGCCTCCTCGACCTCGTCGTCGTGGTCGGCCGTGTCGCCTTCGACGTAGGAGAAGAGAAAGAAGGCCACCGACTTGGGAATCGTCTGCCCGTCGCGCCTGTACCAGTAGCGCGCCTCACCCAGCTCGTGCACGGGCTCGCCGACGACGCCCGTCTCCTCGCGCACCTCGCGCGTGGCCGCCGCAAGCGCGTCCTCGCCGGGGTCGATGTGCCCCTTGGGCAGCGCGACCACGCGCGAGCCGTCCGAGGCCCGGCGCGTGGGCACGATCACCACGATCTGCCCGTCGCGCACGACCACGCCGCCGGCCGACAGCTCGCGCGGCTGGCGCTTGGCGCCGCCGCGCCGGCGCCCGCGCGGGCGCTTAGAAGACATACTGCTTGAGCGCCTCGGCGTCGTGCACGACCAGCCGCCCCCTCCCCTGCGAGATCACGCCCGCGCGCTCGAGCACCGCCAAGAAGCGGCTGGCCGACTCGCGCGAGGAGCCCGCCAGCTGCGCCAGGTCCGCCTGCGTGGCCGTCACCAGCACGTCGCCGCCCGCCGCGCCGTCGCCGTCGCGATCGGCCGACTGCTGCTCGACCAGCTGGCTGAGCACGACCGCCACGCGGCTCTGCACAGTTTGAAAGGACTGGCGCGAGAGCCGTTCGTTGGTCTCGCGCAGGCGCCTGCCCAGCGCGATCACCAGCCGCGAGGAGATCTCCGCGTGTTCTGCCATCAGCCGCCGCATGTCCGGGCCGAGCACCGCCACCGCGCTCGTGCGCTCGATCGCTTCGACCGTCGCCGAGCGGCGCTCGTCCTCGAACAGCGCCAGCTCGCCGAAGATGTCGCCCGGGCCGAACGTCGCCAGCGTCAGCGTGCGCCCGTCGGTGTGCGCGCGAACCGCCCGCGCGCGGCCGTCGCGCACGACGTAGCAGGTGTCGCTGGCATCGCCCTCGCGGAACACCACCTCGCCGGGCTCGAACTCGCGCGGCACCGCGAACTGCGCGATCCGCTGCAGATCCTCGCGCACGAGCGTCGAGAAGACCGGCACGCCGCCGAGAAGCTCCACCACCTCCGCTGAACTCATCCCGGCCATCCGGCAGGCATATCACACGCCGCAACTGCGGCTTCTCCGACGGTATCTTCAGGCATATGGATTCTCCCCGCAAAGCATCGACGGGCGGCGCATCCGCCGGCGCCGCGGCGCTGCTGGCGCTGGGCGTGGCGATCGCGGCCGCGATCGCCGGCCTGTCGCCGTCGGGCGCCTTCGCCGCGCCCATCGGCGCGCACGCCAAGCCCGCAGTGGACGCGCCCGCGCTGTTTCGCTCGCGGCTGCTGTGGTCGACGATCGACGTCTGCAACCCGTCCGACCAGCCCGACACCGTGGGCGTGCGCGGCTCGATGCCCGGCGACCACCACGCCCACGACACGATGTACATGCGCTTTCGCCTGCAGTACCTGAACACTTCCACGAAGGTCTGGACGGACCTGACCGACGGCGCGCCGATCGCCTTCGCCGCCGTCGGCAGCGGCGCCGATCCGCGCCAGGCGGGGCGAAGCTTCCAGCTCAGCCTCGTCGCCGGCCAGCCGGCGTTCACGCTGCGCGGCGTCGTCAGCTTTCAGTGGCGGCGCGGCAAGATCGTGCTCGCGCAGATCTCGCGCCCCACGAGCGCCGGGCGCAACAGCCTCGCCGGCTCCGATCCGCCCGGCTTCTCGGCCGCCAGCTGCCTGATCGGCTGAGCCCGGCCGCGCCCGGCGGCGCATCCGGGCATGAGCGCGCGCGCAGCGCCGCCGCGCGGGGCGTCAGAACAGGCGCGGGTCGTTGGTGATGATGCCGTCGACGCCCAGCGCCGTCAGCTTGGCGATGCGCGCGGCGTCGTCGACCGTCCACACGTACAGCTCGCCGCCGCCTTCGCGCACCGCGCGCACGAGCGCGCGCGTGACCACGCGCCAGTGCGCCATCACGGCGTCAAAGCGCCCCGCGCGCAGGCCCGCGCGCGCGCGCTGGGGCAGCGCCGCGCGATAGCCCGTGAGGACCGCCAGCGCGGGGATCGCCGTGAGCATGTCCGTCGTGTAGTCGCGGCGCACGCGCGGCACCGACCAGCCCAGGCGCAGCGACGGCTCGGCCGCGCGCAGGCGCGCGAGCGTCTGCGGATACATCGTGCTGACCAGCGAGCGCTCCACCAGGCCGTACTCGCGCAGCGCCGCAAGCACGCGCAGCTCATAGCCGGGGATCTTCACGTCGACGTCGAACTCCAGGTCCGCGAAGGCCTCGCCGGCGAGCTGCTCGAGCGCCTGCTCGAAGCTCAGCGGCGTGCGCCGGCGCATGTCCTGGTAGTCGTGCGCCACGAGCAGGCGTCCGCTGCCGTCGGCGTGCTCTGAGAGGACGTCGAGCTCGATCATCTCCACGCCGTGGCGCAGCGCCGCCTGAAAGCTCGCCGGCGTGTTGCCGGGCTCGATGTGCGCCGCGCCCTTGTGGCCGACGCGGCGCGGCGCGGCGCGGCGCGGGGGCGTCAGCGGGGGCTCGGCCATCGAGCCCCACGATCGCAGATGGCGTGGCTCAGTAGCCGCGCGGCAGCGGCTTGCGCGCGGCCTCGATCGTCTCCATCGCCGGCTTCGGGCCGATGTACGGAGCGAGCACGATGAACGTCAGCTGGTCGACCAGGCGCGGCAGCTGGCGCACGCGGTCGTGCGCGGTGTAGCTGGAGACGATCCCCCACATCGCGCCGGTCACCGCTTCGCGCGCGACCAGCGGACCGCGGCGCGCCTCCGGGCCGAGGTCGTCCAGCAGCTTGGTGAAGTCTTCGATCGAGCGCGTCATGCGTCCGATCATGCCCGGGCCGACGTCGAAGATGTCGATGAACGCCAGTCGCGCGAGCGCCTCGTGGCTGGCGAAGTAGTCGACCAGCGTGCGCACGGCGATGTGCACCGCCTCCGGCCACGTCGAGGCCCGGTCGATCGCGTGTTTGACGGCCGCCATGGCGTCGGCGACGAATTCGTCGATGACCGCCAAGAAGCACGCCTCCTTGTTGGCGAACTGCTTGTGAAAGCCCTCCGTCGAGATGCCCGCGAACTGCGCGATCTGCGGGTCGCTGAGCTCGGCGTAGCGCTCGTCGAGCGTCAGGTGCACGAGCGCGCTCATCGCGCGCGCCCGCTTGTCGTCGCTGGCCAGGAACGCCGCCGGCTCGGGCTCGACGGGCTTGGGCGCGACCAGGCCGGACACGTTCAGGCGCTTGGCCACCGGCGAGCGGTAGGACTCGATCCAGTCGAGCACCTCGTCGGCGAGCGTGTGCAGCTCTTTCTCACGCCCCTCGTACATGCGCGTGAAGGCCACGTGGCGGATGCCCGCGACCAGCGCCTTGACCGTCATCGGCGAGAGCGCTTCGCCGTCGGGGTCGGCCTGGAAGGCCGTCGCCACGACGCGCTCGAACGTCGTCGCCGCCAGCGCCATGCGCGGGCGGACGTTCGGGCCCACGCCGAGCGAGTCGACGAGCACCAGCCGCGGGCCGTTGGGCGACCCGGCGACGTGGTCGAGCAGGCCGCGACACGCGCCGTGCACGCGGTTGGCCCAACCGTGCTCGCGCGCCCATGCGTCGAGCATCACCTTGCGCGCCCGCGCGACGACGATGTCGTAGGTCGCCAAGAAGCACGCTTCCTTGTTGGCGAACTGCTCGTAGAAGGCTCGGCGCGAGACCCCGGCCAGGCCGATCACGTGCGCGACCGTCGTGCGCGAGTAGCCACGCTCGGCCACCGCCTCGATCATGCCGCCGTACATACGTGCGCGCTGGTTGCGCGCTACGTCGTCACGCGACATCCCGTTCGGCCCGTGAGGAAGCCGGCGATAGATCGGTGTAGGCCCCCTGTGAGTTCCACTCATCCCCACGATTCGAGACACTAGACGATCCTTCCTGGAAACGCAAGTCTACTTTTATTCGGCCCGCGATTCTTTATACCGGAATCCATCCGAGCCTTCCAGAAATGTCTCTCGCAACCGACATAGCGAACGCCGGTCCGGTTCAGCGTCCCCTCAGACGCCCCGGCGCCGGCTCGCTGCGGCGGGGGCTGGCCGCGCGCTCAGGCGCTCAGCGTGAGCCTTCGCGGGCCGGGGCTGAAGCCCAGCTGCAGCAGCGTCGCGGCGAGCTCCGAGGCGATCGCCGGCTCGCCGTCGATGCGCTCGAGCGCCAGCTTGGGCACGCGACCGGCGCGCACCGCGTCGGCCAGCGCGTGCAGCCCCTCTGCGACCGGGTCGCCGTCGCCGTCGCGCGGCTCGGCCAGCGTCAGCAGGCCACGCCCGCCGCGCTCCACATAGAGCGCCGGCGCGTCGGCGACGGACACGACGTAGGCGCCCGCCACGCGCGCCGGGCGGCGCTCGCGCCCCTCGCGCTTGGGCCAGGCAAGCGCCGCGCCGTAGGGCTGCGCGGGGTCCGCGGCGGCCAGGACCAGCGTGCGGCTGCGCTCGCCCGCGCCGGCGCGTGGGGCGCCCGGCCCCCCCGGGCCTGCGCCGGCGGCGCGTGGGGCGCCCGGCCCCGTTCCCGGAGCAGGCGTCGTCCCGGCGTCGGCGAGCGCGAGTGGAGCGCGCGCCGCGCGCAGCCGCTCGACGGCTCCGGGCAGCGCGAACTGCGCGCCGCCCATGCCCTCGACGAAGTAGCCGCGGCGGCACACGCCGAGCGTCTCCAGGTTGGCGAACGTGTCGTAGAGCATCGCGAAGCCGCCCTTGACGCCCTCCGCCAGAACCTGCTCGCGCGTGACGATGCCGTAGCGCTCCAGCAGCAGCTCGGCCAGCGCGCGACGGCGCTCCGGGCCCGAGGCGGCCGATGTCGCTGAGGAGCCTTCGACGGCGTCCGCGCCCGTGCGGAAAATCGGCTCGGTCAGGCCCCAGCGGCCCTGCACCTGAGACTGTGCGCCGGTGCGGCGAGAGCCAAAGCGCCGGACGGATGTTCGACGTTCCGGGCGAGCGCGCGCCAGCGCCAGGCGCGGCGCGCGCAGCGGCGCCCATGCGTCGTTCGTCGCCTCGCCCGCCCACACGAGATCCCACAGCGCCTCGCGCAGCGCCTCGGCGGGCAGGTCCAGCTCGGCGATCAGGTCGCTGAAGAAGCACGGGCTCTGCAGGCGCGCGCGCAAAAGAGCGTGAGCGTCGTCGGCGGACGGGGACGCCTCGCCGGCCGCCTGCGCGCCGGCGCCCGCGACGGGATCACCCCGCGCCGCGCGGCGCTCAGAGCTGGGCGGCGGCCCGATCAACGGCGCGTCGTCGCGGAAGTACAGCGCCACGCGCCCGGAGCGCCCGCTCGGCCCGGCGCCGACCCACACGAGCTCGCCGCTGGCGCACAGCATGTCCAGCCACGACGGCGAGTAGGCGCCCGTGCGGCGCGGCAGCACGTCGCGCTCCCAGATCTCCGCGGGCAGCGCCAGGCCCTGCAGCGGCACGAGCGTTTCGCGCAGGCGGTCCACGCCGGCGCCGGCCGGCGGGTGGCGGTCGACGCCCTGCCAGGAGGGTAGAAACGCGGCCAGCGCGCGCTGCTCTGCCGGCTCGATCTCCTTGCGCAGCGCCGCCAGCGAGGCGCGGCGCAGGCGGCGCAGCACCTCCACGTCGCACCACTCGCGCCCGCTTCCGCCGGGGCGAAGCTCGCCGCGCACGATCTCGCCGTCGCGCTCGAGCTCGCGCAGCACCGCGCCGGCGTCCACGCCGTAGCGCTCGCGCAGCTCGTCCGTCGTGAACGGGCCGTGCGCGCGCGCGTAGCGCGCGACGAGCACGCGCAGCGCGTCGGGCACGTCGGCGAGGAACACCTCGGGCAGGCCGCCGGGCGGCGCGGCCGACAGCGCGTCGCGGTACAGCCCCGCCTCGTCGGCGGCCACCCAGCGCTGCTCGCCGCCGACGCGCAGGCGGATCGCGCGGCGTTCGCGCTGCAGCTCCGCCAGCAGCGGCGCGGGGTCGATCCCGTCGAACACGCGCTGTGCGACCTCGTCGTGGTTGAGGTCGCCGACGTGGCGCAGCACGTCGTGCAGGCCGTCGCGCCCGGTCGCGCGCGTGATCTCAGACCGGCGCTGCAGGTCGTCCTGCACGCGCGCGAGCGCATCGGGGTCCAGCAGCTCGCGCAGCTCCTCCTGTCCGAGCAACTCGCGCAGCAGGTCGCGATCCAGCGACAGCGCAGCGGCGCGGCGCTCGGCGTTGGGCGTGTCGCCCTCGTACATGTACGTCGCGACGTAGTCGAACAGCAGCGAGGACGCAAACGGCGAGGCCGTCGGCGTCTCGACCTCCACCAGCGCCACCTCGCGCGCTTGCAGGGAGCGCAGCAGCTCCTGCAGGCCCGGCACGTCGAGCACGTCGCGCAGGCACTCGCGGTAGGTCTCCAGCACGATCGGGAAGTCGGCGTAGCGGCGCGCGACCTCCAGCAGGTTCTGCGCCTTCAGGCGCTGCTGCCACAGCGGCGTGCGTTTGCCCGGGTACGCGCGCGGGATCAGCAGCGCGCGCGAGGCGTTCTCGCGAAAGCGCGCGCCGAACAGCGCCGAGCCGCCCAGCTCGGCCGTGATCTGAGCCTCGACCTCCTCGGGCTCGAGCATGATCAGCTCGGCCGCCGACGGCAACGCCTCGGCGTCGTCGGCGTCGAGGTCGGGCAGGTGCAGCACGATGCCGTCGTCGGAGGTGATCGCGTCGGCCTCCAGGCCCATGCGCTCGCGGATGCGCGCGGAGATCGCAAGGCCCCACGCCGAGTGCACGCGCCCGCCGAACGGCGACAGCACGCACAGGCGCCAGTCGCCGATCTCGTCGCGGAAACGCTCCAGCACGATCGTGCGCTCGCTCGGCAGCACGCGCGTGGCGTCCTGCTGCTCGCGCAGGTAGGCCAGCAGGTTGCGCGCGGCGCGCTCGTCGAGGTCGTAGCCGTCCTGCAGCGTCTGCGGCTCCTGCTCCACGGCCCAGCGCGAGAACGCGCCGATCGCCTCGCCCAGCTCCTTCGGGCGCCCGACCGAGTCGCCCTTCCAGAACGGCACCGCGCCGGGCGCGCCGGGCGCGGGCGTGACGATCACGCGGTCGCGCCCGATTTCCTCGATGCGCCAGGTCGACGCGCCGAGCAGGAACGCCTGCCCCGGGCGCGCCTCATAGACCATCTCCTCGTCCAGCTCGCCCACGCGCCGCCCGTCGGGCAGCGTCACCGCGTACAGCCCGCGGTCGGGAATCGTGCCCGCGTTGGCCACGGCCAGCTGGCGCGAGCCCTTGCGCGCGCGGATCGTGCCGGCGACGCGATCCCACACGATGCGCGCGCGAAGCTCGCCGAAGTCCTTGGACGGGTAGCGCCCGTCGAGCATGTCCAGCACGTTCTCCAGCAGCTGCATCGACAGCTCGGAGTAGGAGTGACAGCGCGTGACCAGCGCGTGCAGCTCGGCGACCGAGATGCCTCCCGCTTGCGGCTCGTCGTCCTTGGCCGCTTTCGCCGGCTCGCGCGACACGGCGATCGCGACGATCTGCTGGGCGAGCACGTCCAGCGCGTTGCGCGGCACGACCGTCGGCTCGATCAAGCCTTCGTGCATGCGCCGCGCGACCACCGCGCACTCCAGCAGGTCGCCGCGGAACTTCGGGAAGATGCGCCCGCGGCTGACCTCGTCGACGCCGTGCCCGGCGCGACCGATGCGCTGCAGCCCGCGCGCGACCGACTTGGGCGACTCGATCTGCAGCACCAGGTCCACCGCGCCCATGTCGATTCCCAGCTCCAGCGAGCTCGTCGCGACCAGGCACGGAAGCCGGCCGGCCTTCAGCAGCTCCTCGACCTTCGTGCGCTCCTCGCGCGCCAGCGAGCCGTGGTGCGCTCGCGCGATCTCCAGCGGCGCGACCGGGCCGTCGCCTGCAGGCTCTGGCTCCGCCGCGCGAACGCTCGCCCCGCCGAAGGCGGCATCGTCATCTTTTTCTGCCTGCTGCTTGCCCGCCAGCTCGTTCAAGCGCAGCGCCACGCGCTCGGCCGAGCGGCGGTTGTTGACGAACACGATCGTCGAGTTGTGCGCCTGGACCTGCGCCAGCAACTCCGGGTAGATCGCCGGCCAGATCGAGTTTCGCGTCGACTCGCTGCCGACCAACGGCTGCGCCGTCGGTGCCGGCTCCAGCGGATCGGCGTTGGGATCGGCCGGCCCGTTCGGTTCGCTCATCGACTCGACCGGCACCTCGATGCGCAGGTCCAGCGGCTTGCGATGGCCCGCGTCGACGATCGTCACCTCGCGCGCCGGGCCGACCAGGTAGCGGCCGACCTCCTGCAGCGGGTTCTGCGTCGCGCTCAGTCCGATGCGCTGCACCGGCCGGCCGGCCTGCGCCTCCAGGCGCTCCAGCGTCAGCGCCAGGTGCGCGCCGCGCTTGCTCGCCGCCACCGCGTGTATCTCGTCGACGATCACCGCCTCGGCGCCGCTGAGCATCTCGCGCGCCTGTGACGTGAGGATCAGATACAGCGACTCCGGCGTCGTGATCAGGATGTCCGGCGGCTTGCGCGCCATCGCCGCGCGCTCGCGCTGCGGCGTGTCGCCCGTGCGAATGCCCACCGTCACCTCGTCCGCGCCGATCCCGCGCAGCGGCGTGCGCAGGTTTCGCTCGATGTCGTACGCCAGCGCCTTCAGCGGGCTGACGTAGACGACGCGCACGCCGGGCGCGCGCTGGCCGGGGGGACCGGTCTTCTCGGCGCTCAGCCGGTCCAGCGCCCACAAGAACGCCGCCAGCGTCTTGCCCGAGCCCGTCGGCGCCGAAAGCAGCACGTTCTCGCCCGCCGCGATCGCCGGCCACGCCTTCGTCTGCGCGGGCGTCGGCGCCTCGAAGGCCTGCTCGAACCACTCGCGGACCTTCGGCGTGAAGCTCGAAAGGGACACGCTCTGAGGCTAGCGCGCCCCGCCGGCGCTCGATGATGACAACTGGCTGTCGACATTTGGTCTGCAATACGAGACAGTCGTATGCATGCACTCCACGCGCAAGCAGTTCGCCGACAACCTGCGCCGCCACCGCACGCGCGCCGGTCTTACCCAGGAAGCGCTCGCCAACGCGTGCGACCTGCACCCGACGGCCGTCGGCAAGCTGGAGCGCCAGGAGCGCACGCCGCGGCTGGACACCGTCGTGGCGCTCTCGCGCGCGCTCGGGCTGAAATCCGTGTGCGAGTTGGTGCGCGGGATCGAGTGAGGAAACCCTCGAGGCGCGAGCATCGCCGCGGCGAAAAGCGTCAGCCGCACGAAAGTCAGAAACAGTTTAGGCAAAATCCGACTGATGGAATTACTCCGTCTAAAGCCAGACAATCCTTGGCTCTAAGGGTTTAATAGACCGACTGGTCGGGTTTGCGAGAGGTCCACCATCTGGGACTACGCTCCTAGTTAATGGGGGGATCGGGCATCCCACGCTCCGTGCGCGCCCACCGCCAGTGGACTCCGCTGGCGCGTGCGCTGACTGCCGTCGGCGATCGCTGGACGCTGTTGATCGTGCTGGCGCTGTCGCACGACAAGCTCCGCCTGAACATCCTGCGCACGCGCCTTCCGGGGGTCAGCTCTGGCGTTCTCGACCACCACATCGCCCACATGGTCGCGCTCGGGCTGCTCTCGCGCGAGCGCTTTCGCGAAATGCCGCCGCGCGTGGAAGTGCAGCTGACCGACAGCGGCCTGGAGCTGCTGGGAGTCGCCGCGGCGCTCGCGCGCTGGGGCATGCGCCACGAGTGGCCGGCGCCCGACGGCCTCGCGCACGTGCGCGCCGATGCGATCCTGCGCCAGCTGCCCGCCCTGCTCGGGGAGGCCGACAGCCTGCCCGACGGCGTCATCGAGGCAGCCGTCACCGCAGGCGACGACGGCGCGGGCGCAAGTCACTGGTTTCAGATCTCAGAAGGTCGTCTCACGGCCGGCGAGGCCGACGGCCAGGCGACGGCTTGCATGAAGGGAGACGAGGCGGCGTGGATCGCCGCGCTGGGCCCTGGCGCCGACTACTCCAGCCTGCGCATCACCGGCAAGCGCTCGCTCGCCAAGCGTGTGCTCGACTCGCTGCCTCGCCAGGAGCACGCATGACCAACGAGCGGCAAGGCGGCAGCGACGATCTCGCTGGAGATAAGCATGCTACTGTATGAGCATGTCTCTGGAGCGCCGTCTGCAGATCCTGATCGACGATGAGCGCCATCGACGGATCTCCGCAGCCGCGCGGGAGCGGGGAGTATCGGTCGCGACGGTCGTGCGTGAGGCGATCGATCGGGGACTGACGAACCCAGATGCACGGCGGCGCGCTGCTTGGCAGCGCCTGCGCGAGGCGCCCGACATGCCCGTCCCCGATCCGCAGGAGCTTCGCAGCGAGCTGGACGCGTTGCGCGGACGAGCCGGGTGATCCTGCTCGACACGACCGTCCTCGTCTACGCCAAGGGACAGGACCACGCTCTCCAGGCGCCCTGTCGCGAGCTGATCCAGGCGATCGCCGAGCGACGGATCGAGGCGACCACCACCGTCGAGGCGATTCAGGAGCTCGTGCACGTTCGCGCCCGCCGCCGCGACAGGACCGACGCCGCGGCGCTCGGACGCGACTACGCCGAGATCCTCTCGCCGCTGCTGACCGTCACCGCCCAGGATCTCGCCGACGGGCTAGCGCTGTTCGAGCGGACTCCAGGTCTTGGCGCCTTCGACGCGGTGCTTGCCGCCGTCGGCGCTCGCGCCGGAGTCAGCGCGCTGGTGTCCGCCGACGGCGGCTTTGCCCACGTACCTGCGATCGCGCACGTCGTCCCCGATGGCGACGGCGTGGCCGGCCTGCTCGCGATGTGATCGTCAGCCCGGGCCTTCACGGACACCGCGGCCGGGCGAAGAGCTGCGGCGCCCGCGGAGACCCGGCATCGTCGAGGGATGACACCTCGATCTCTTCTCGAGCATCGTCGGAGAGGGATTACGATGCCCAAGTCTGCGCGCCCCTTTACCGAGATGAATGCTGTCGCGGCCGGCTGGCGCGGACCACGACATTCCACTGACGACGCTACTTCCAGGTATACGCGCGCGCCACCGCCGTTTCCCACTTGCGCCGGCCCGGCGCACGATGCTCGGCGCATAGACTTGGCGCAGATGCACGAGCGAGCGCCGCTTCGATGACGACCTCCGCCGCCGGCGTCGGCTCGCAGTCCGGCGCATCGGATGCGCCGGCCGTCGCCGCCGGCGTGCTGCCGGCGCAGCGCCTGCGCGAGGCGATCGCCGACGAGTGGCTGGTGGCCGGCGCCTGGCGGATTCCCGACGAGTCGGTGCAGCCGGCGAGCGTCGACCTGCGCCTCGGCGAGCGCGCCTGGGCGCTGCGCTGCAGCTTTTTGCCCGACAGCGACTCGACCGTCGAGGAGAAGGCGCAGGATCTGGCCTTCGAAGAGATCGACCTGCGCGACGGCGCCACGCTCGAGCGCGATCGCCCGTATCTCGTGCCGCTTGTCGAGGCGCTGCGCCTGCCCGACGAGGTCCGCGCGAAGGCCAACCCGAAGAGCTCCACCGGACGCCTGGACGTGTTCACGCGCGTGCTCACCGACCGCAACCATCGCTTCGACGAGATCGCCGCCGGCTACAGCGGCCAGCTGTATCTGGAGGTCGTCCCGCGCACGTTCGCCATTCGCGTGAAGACCGGCCTGGCGCTCAACCAGGTGCGCCTGATCGACGGGGACGGTCGCCTGTCCGATCGCCAGCTGCTCGACCTGCACGGCCAGGCGCCGCTGCTGTTTCGCGACTCACGGGCGCTCGAGCCGGGATCGCTGTCGCTCGGCGACGGGCTGTTTTTGAGCCTCGACGCCTCGGGCGGCCCGCAGAGCACGGTCGGCTATCGCGCCAAGAAGAACAGCCTGCCGATCGACCTGACGAGGGTCGGCATGCTGCGCTGGCAGGACTACTGGGAGCCCGTTCACCCCGAGGCCAAGCAGCGCATCGTGCTCGAGCCCGAGGTCTTCTACCTGCTGCTTTCGGCCGAGGGCGTCAGCATCCCGCCGTCCTACGCCGCCGAGATGCTCGCCTACGACCCGACGGCCGGCGAGCTGCGCACGCACTACGCCGGGTTTTTCGACCCCGGATTCGGATATTCTAGAAAGCGACAAACTTTGGGCAGCAGGGCGGCATTGGAGGTGCGCGCGCGCGACGTCTCGTTCATGGTCGAGCATGGCCAGCCGGTGTGCAAGCTGGCTTTCGAGCGCATGTCCGAGGAGCCAGACGTGCTCTACGGCGAGGATGTCGGCTCCAATTACCAGGGACAGCAGACGATGCTCAGCAAGCATTTCCTCGGCCAAGCCGCCGACGCAGGCGACTGACGCGCGCAGCTGCGATCGCGCTCGTCGCCGTCACGCGCGCCGACCGCGCGGACGAGGGTACGAAATAAGCGACCATCGTTCGCTCTATCATTCTCGCGCGAAACCAGACTGTTTATCATCGTCTACCTCGCGGCCTCGGCCGCGATCCTCATAGCGCGGCTGCTCTCGGATGAGGACGAGGCCGGGAAACGCCGCCTGCCCCCAGCAAAGGACGGGAACGAGCCCACATGCCTAGAACTAGCTCCAAAGCTCCGAAAGCCCCCGCATCCACGCTCGAGCCGGCGTGGTCGATCCCGAGCCTGCGCGAACCGCGCTACTCGCAGTCGCTCGAGCGCGGCCTGGCGATTCTCAGCTGCTTTACGCCCAAGCGCCCGGTGCTCGGCATCGCCGACATCGCCGACGAGCTGGGCATGAGCCGCTCCACGACGCACCGCTACGTGATCACCCTGCTCGCGCTCGGCTACCTCGAGCAGGGCGCCTCGCGCAAGTACCGCCTCGGCCTGCGCGTGACCGACCTGGGCATGTCCGCGCTGAACTCCACCGGCCTGCGCGAGCACGCCCAGCCCTACCTGCAAGAGCTGCGCCAGCGCACCTCCTACTCGATCGGCCTCGCCGTGCTCGACGGCCCGGAGATCCTCTACGTCGACCACGCGCAGAGCTTTCGCCGCGGCCAGGTGCAGGCCGGCCCGGACGTGCGCATCGGCTCGCGCCTGCCCGCCTACTGCACGGCGATGGGCAAGCTGCTGCTCGCCAACCTGCCCGAGTCAGACCAGCGCGAGCTGCTCGCCTCGCTGAAGCTCGCCAAATCGGGCCCCAACACGATCACCTCCAAGAAAGCCCTGCGCGAGGAGCTCGACGAGGTGCTCGACGCCAACTTCGCCGTCGACGACGAAGAGCTCGCCAAGAACCTCTACTCGATCGCCGCGCCCGTGCGAAACGAGGCGCGCGACGTCGTCGCGGCCGTCGACATCGCAGCCCCCAGCTCGATGATCTCGCTCGGCGAGCTCGTCGACGCGCTCGGCCCGCACCTCGTCTCGACCGCCGACCGCATCTCCGCGCGCCTGGGGTTCCGGCGCAACGACGAGCAGAGCTGAGCAGGCGTCTTCCACACGCATCACCGCGCGGGGCGGGGCGGGGCGGCGCGGCGCGGGGCGGCGCGGGGCAGCACGGCACCGCGCGGGGCGTCGTCGTCGTCCGGGCGGGCAGGTGCGCTCGCCGCCCGGGCGCGTCGCGTACTCTCTGCGGCCTCATGCCCGCCCCCTTCAAGCGCGCCTCGCTGCAGTCGTGCGCCGTGCTGCTGGTCATCGGCCTGTCCGCGTGCGCGACCACCGTCTCGACGTCCGGCTACAAGGGCGAAGCCAAGGACGTCGCGCAGACGATCAAGAACCTGCAGAGCGACGTCACCGCCGGCGAAGAGAAGAAGGTCTGCCAGAACGACCTGGCCAGCTCGGTCGTAAAGAGCCTGAGCTCGGCCAAAGGCGGCTGTCGGCAGGCGATCAAAGACCAGCTCGCCGAGATCGCCTCATTCGAAGTGAACATCCAGTCGATCCAGGTGACCAGCCCAGCAAAGAGCGCCACGGCGAGGGTCAAGAGCAAGTACTCGGGCAAGAACCGCATCTCGACGATCTCGCTCGTCAAGGAGGGCGCCAAGTGGAAGATCGCCAAGCTCAGCTGAGCCGAGCTCGGCCGAGCTTGGTTGGCTGAGCGCGCAGCCGGCGAAAGCGCCGGAGCGCGCGACTACTTGACGCCGTCGAGCAGGTCGCCCGACGACTTCAGCCCGAGTCCGCGCGCGAGGATCACGATCGTCTCCAGGCGCGGCGAGCGCTTGCTGCGCTCGAGCAGGCTGATCTCCGTGCGGTGCAGGTCGCAGGCGTCGGCCAGCGCCTCCTGGGAGAGGCCGGCGCGGTCGCGCTGCTTGCGTAGGTTCTCGGCGAATTGTTCACGTGAAGTGGGCATAGCTGTAGTCTCGTGTATGACGGACAACAAGTTCCACAGACAATCGTCTGCACTTCGAAACGCGTCTGTGGCCGAAACCCGCTCTAAGCGAGCGTCCGCCCGTACTGGCGCTCGTAGTAGGCGCGATAGTCGCCCGAGCGAATCGGCTCCCACCACCAGGAGTTGTCGCGATACCAGGCGACCGTCTGCTCCAGGCCCTCGCCGAAGCGCACCTGCGGGCTCCAGCCCAGCGCGCGCACCTTGTCCGAGGACAACGAGTAGCGGCGGTCGTGGCCGGGCCTGTCGGCGACGTACTCGATCTGCGACTCGCTGGCGCCCGTCGCCGCGACGATGCGCCTGACCACGTCGATGTTCGCCTCCTCGTCCGGCCCGCCTGCGTTGTAGACCTCTCCGGGCACGCCGTGCTCGAGCACGTGCCCGATCGCGCGCGAGAAGTCCGTCGAGTGGATCCAGTTGCGCACCTGCATGCCGTCGCCGTACACCGGCAGCGCGTCGCCGTGCAGCGCGTTCAGGATCATCAGCGGGATCAGCTTCTCCGGATACTGGTTGGGCCCGTAGTTGTTCGAGCCCCGCGCGATCACCGCCGGCAGCTCATACGTGTGGAAGTAGCTCTGCACGAGCAGGTCGGCGCCGGTCTTCGTCGCCGAGTACGGCGAGGAGGGGCGCAGCGGCGACTGCTCGGTGAACGAGCCCGAGTCGATCGAGCCGTAGACCTCGTCCGTGGAGACCTGCACGTAGCGCAGCCGCGCCGCGCGCGCCGCCTCCAGCAGCACGTACGTGCCCAGCGCATGCGTTTTCACGAACGCGTCCGGCTCGGCGATCGAGCGGTCGACGTGCGTCTCGGCGGCGAAGTTCACGATCGCCTGCGGCGAAGCTGCCTCGATCGCGCCCGACACCGCCGCGGCGTCCTCGATCGCGCCGCGCAAAAAGCGAAACGAAGGGTGCTCGGCGAAGTCGCGAAAGTTCTCCTCGCGCCCGGCGTAGGTGAGCTTGTCCAGCACCGTCACCTCGTCGCCGTGCTCCAGCAGGCGCTGGCGCGCGAACGTCGAGCCGATGAAGCCGGCGCCGCCGCAGACGAGAAGTTTCATGGTCGCGCTCCACAGGTCATGCGCGAATCATCCCAGCCTGCGCGGGCGCGTGGCAGCAGCGGTGCCTCGCCGTCGCGCTCGGGCGCGCCTGCGGGGCGCCAGCGGGCCCGCCTGCAGTCGCGCGTTGCATCCCAAGCCGGCGCTTGGATCCCCCGCCATGACCGTTGCTTGCGACTGACTAGCATGAAGCGATGGCGACCGTTGCGCATCCGCACATCGAGACCGCCGAATACCTCGCGCTGCAGATGCGCGCCGGCTGGCGGCTGGACGTCGAGCTCATCGACGGTCAGGGCGTCGTAGTGCCGCCGACGGGACAGCAGGCGTCGGCCGTGCAGGGACAGCTGTTCTTCGCGCTGCGCCGCTGGCAGGAGGTGACTGCCGAGCAGGGTCTCATCTTGCAGGACGTCTTCGTCGCATTTCCCGCCTCGGGCTATCTGGCTCCCGACATCGCATGGTGGAGCGCCGAGCGCCGTCCGCCCGATTCCGATGGCGCGGTCGACAGCGTTCCAGACCTCGTCGTCGAGGTGCTCTCGCCGGGTACGCGCTCCAACGACCTCGGCGTCAAGCGAGATGTGTACATGCGCTCCGGCGTGCGCGAGCTGTGGCTTGCCGACCCGCATGCCCACACCGTCACAAGCGTGAAGCCAGACGCCGAGCACGACGAAGCGCTGTTTCAGGGCGACGTTCTGCGCAGCGAGCTTCTCGACGGATTTGCCTTGGGCCTCGCGCGCGTCTTCTCGATCTCCTAGCGTCCGCCCGCCCGCGCATCGACGGGCCTGAGCAGGCGACGGCAGCCAGGGTGCGACGGCAGCCAGGGTGCGACGGCAGCCAGGGTCTCAGGCGCGCGAGATCCCCGAGCGGGCAGCGAGATACCCCGCCAGCCCGTCGCGCCAGTCGGGCATCGGCAGCACATCGTCGCGCTCGCTGGCCAGCGCAGACCACGCCGGGCGCGGCGCCGGGCGCTTCATCTGCTCGCTCGTCGCCGGCTCGACGCTGCAGGCGACGTCTGCCTGGCGGAAGATCTCCGCAGCGAAGCCGTTCCACGAGGTCTCGCCCGCGCCGGCGAGGTGCACGAGGCCGGTCACGTCGCGTTCGAGCAGGCCGATCAGCGCCGGCGCCAAATGGCCGGTCCACGTCGGGCAGCCGATCTGGTCGGTGACGACCGCAACCGAGTCGCGCTCGCCGGCCAGGCGCAGCATCGTCGCCGCGAAGTTGGCGCCGTCGACGCCGAACAGCCACGAGCTGCGCACGACCGTGTGGCGCGGCGACGCCGCAAGCACCTCGCGCTCGCCGTCGAGCTTCGTCTGCCCGTACACCGAGCGCGGTCCGGTCGCGTCGGACTCGACGTATGGACGGCGCTTGCCGAGAGCGTCAAGCGGCGCCTCGCCGGAGAAGACGTAGTCGGTGGAGATGTGCACGAGCGGCGTGTTCGTCGAGGCCGCCGCGCGCGCGAGGTTGCGCGCGCCGTCGACGTTCACCGCTCGCGCTCCGGCGCGCTCGCTCTCGGCGGCGTCGACGTCGGTCCACGCCGAGCAGTTGATCGCCGCGTCTACAGATGCGCGCGCGAAGGCCGCCTCGACTGCAGCGGCATCGGTCACGTCGAGCTCTGCGCGTGTCAGCGCGACGGCTTCGTGACCCGAGCGCCGCACAGCGCGCAGCACGTCGTGGCCGAGCATGCCGCCAGCGCCGGCGACGAGCAGTTTCACGCGCACACCCGCGTGCAGCGGCGCGCTCGGCCGGTCACAGGATCGAGATGTCGGAGTTGTCCCCGACCATGAAGCGATACGCGCGCGGCTGGCTGTCGCCGCGGCGAACGCTCACGTTGCGCCCCAGCAGCGAGGACTCCATGCGCCCGTCGAGGTCTGAGACCGTGCAGCCGGCCAGCAGGATCGAGTGCTCGACCTCGGAGGCGGTGATCTGACAGCGCTCGCCGATCGCCGTGTACGGGCCGATGTAGCAGTCGGTCAGGCGCGCGTCGGCGCCGACGATCGCCGGTCCGCGCACGGTCGTGCGCTCCAGGCGCGCGCCCGGCTCGATCACCACGCGCCCGTCCACGCGCGAGTCGATCAGCTCGCCTTCCAGGCGCTCTGTGAGGTTGTCCAGGATCAGCCGGTTGGCCTCGAGCATGTCCTCCAGGCGACCCGTGTCCTTCCACCAGCCGCGCACGATGTGCGGCTCCACGCGCATGCCGGCGTCGACGAGGTGCTGGATTGCGTCGGTGATCTCGAGCTCGCCCCGCGCCGAGGGCTCGATCGCCCGCGCCGCCTCGTGGATCTGCGCGGTGAACATGTACACGCCGACCAGCGCCAGGTCCGTCGCCGGCTGCTGGGGCTTCTCCACCAGGCGCACGACCTGGCCGGTCTCGCCGGCCGGCGCCGAGGCGAGCTCGGCGACGCCGTAGTTCTCCGGGTCGGGCACCGGCGTGAGCAGGATCAGCGCGTCGGGCTGGTGCTCGCGAAAGGCCGCCACGAGATCGGCGATGCCGCCCTGCAGCAGGTTGTCGCCGAGATACATCACGAACGGGCTGGAGCCGAGGAACGGCTCGGCCGTGAGCACCGCGTGCGCGAGCCCCAGCGGCTCGTCCTGCAGGATGTAGGAGATGCGCACGCCAAAGCGCGAGCCGTCGCCGGCGACCTGTTCGATCTCCGGGCCCGTCTCCGGCGCGATGATGATCCCCACCTCCTCGATGCCCGCCGCCGCCATCGCCTCGATGCCGTAGAACAGCACCGGCTTGTTGGCCACCGGCACGAGCTGCTTGGCGCTCGTGTGCGTGATCGGGCGCAGGCGCGTGCCCTTGCCCCCCGAGAGGATCAGCCCCTTCAGCGGCTCCATTGGCGCGCAGCCTACCGGGCCGCCGAGCGTGCGCCCGCGGCGCAGGCGTCGCGCACGGCGCGCGGACACGCCGCGCCCGAGCGCCGGCGTGGCTCAGTAGACGCCGCCGAGCTTGCGGTGATCCCAGCTCACGCGCCGCAGCTCGACGAACTCCAGCCCGACGCGTTTGCCGGCCTGCGCGGCGACCGCGTCGCGCGCCTGCGGCGGCAGCTCAGTCAGCGGCTCGGCGTCTCGCGGCACCGCGTTGCGCGTCATGATCTCCGCGCCCAGGCGCACGACCTCCGCGATGTCGCGATGCAGCACCACGTCGCATTCGAGCATCACGCCGCGCAGCTGCGCATACTCTTCGCCCGACTCGACCTGCAGCGTCGCGCGCGGCTGGCGTTCGATGTTGCGCACCTTCTGCGAGGCGCCGTACGTCCACGACCAGATGCGCGGTCCCGGTTCGCCCGCCGAGTGCCCGCGCAGCACGTACCACAGCGGCATCAGGTGCGGCCATCCGTCCTTGCCGAGCGTCGCGCACGTGACCGTGCGCTCTTCCGCCAAAAACGCCGCGACCTCGGCCGCCGTCATCTTGATCTGCTCCCTGCGGTTCATGCAGCGGAGCCTACTGTCAAGCCGGCTGGAGCTTTGCCCGTCGCTCTTTGGGCCGTCGCCGCGCCGGCTTTCCCTGGGCGTCGCTCAGGCGCCTGACCGCCTCGCGCACCGCCTCGCGCGCGTCCTTTGGCTCGAGCACCGCCGCGTCGCCGGCTTCCCTGAGGATCTCGCGCACCAGCCAGTCCACGCCGGCGAAGCTCAGCTCGACGACCACCGCGCCGTCGCTTCGCTCCTCGACCACACGTCGTGCCTCGCGCGCCCAGCGCGCACGCTCGGGAGAGACCCACACACGCGCGCTGCGCGACGCCTGCACCTCGCCCGTGCGCAACCAGCCGTCGACCTCCGCCGCAGGATCCACCTCCGGGCGCGGCTGGAAGGTCTCGTCGCAGACGGTCACCTGCTTGATGCGGTCCAGGCGGAAATGGCGCATGCCGTCGCGGGCTGGATCGAATGAGGCCACATACCAGCCCTCGCGACCGTTCGTCAGCGCATAGGGCTCGACCTTGCGCTTGACGAGTTCTTCCTCGTTCTCCTTGTAGTACTCCAGCTCCACCAGCTTGTTCTCGACGATCGCATCGGAGATCTGGCGGGCCACGCCCGAGTCGTCGCCGCTGGCGCTCGCCACCTGCAGGCCCTGCTCCATCGGGTCCTCGCCCAGCGCCGTCACGATCTTCTCGCGCGCCGACGTCAGCGAGCCCTCGGGAATGTGCTCGCCGATCAGGTCGATCGCCGCCACCAGCGCCTTCGCCTCCACCGGCAGCAGGCGCGCCGGGCGATCGAAGTTGTCGCTGTAGGGCTCGGGGTCGACCTCGATCAGGCCGGCCTGCTCGTCGATCTCCGCATACAGCACGTAGGAGCCACCGCCGAAGTTGACCACGTTGAGCACGTTGACGTCCTCGACCAGCTCCTCTTCGCTGAGCTGCAGGCGCTCGCAAACCTCGGGGATGCGCACGCGCTCGCCCGCCCGGCCGGCCTTGATCAGGATGCTCGCCAGCGTCACCAGGCGCGCGAAGCGCTCGGGGCGAATCGCCGTGTCCGGGCGCCCCGAGTGCGCCTCGTCTGCGTCGGCTTCCGCCGAGCTCGCGCGGCGCCCGCCGCTGCGAGCGCGCGCCGGCGCCGTGGCGCCCACGCCCGAGCCGTTCGCCGACGTCGCCGTGGCGCCCGCGCCCGGCAGCGTCCTGCCGTGGCGGTCCTTCAGCAGCTTCAGCCGCCGCGCCATCTCCTTGCCCAGCTCGGGCGGGCCCTGCAGGCGCGCGTTCACGCCGAGGCCGAGCACCCACGAGATCACCCCGCGCGGGTTGGAGTAGCCCGTCAGGAACAGCTTGTCGCCGCCGTCGGCCTCGCGGATCTCGCCGTAGCGACCGAAGTGGCGCTCTACCTGCCAGGCGATCGGCTCGCAGATCAGCACCTCGGCCACGCCCTGCTCCTCGCCCAGCTGCCAGTCGGCGCGGTTGGCGTAGGCGCGCGGGTCGAAGTCGGCCGGGCGGCGGAAGTCGTGCTCGGCCTTCGTCGCATAGGAGACCTTGCCGCGGATGCGCGACAGGCGGAACACGCGGATCGCCTCGCGCTCGTGCGCGTAGCCCAGCAGGTAGAACTGGCCGCCCTGGAAGAGCAGGTGATACGGGTCCACACGCCGCGGGCCCACCTCGTCGCGCTCCATCGTGTAGTACTCGAACAGGATCGTCTTGTTGCGGAAGATCGCCGTCTCGACCTTCGCCAGGCGCGCCGACAGCTCGTGACCGCCGGCTGACGCCGTGATGCCGAGCGCGACCGAGCGCTGCTCGGGCGCGCGCAGCGGACTCGGGCGACCCCACGTGATCTGCTGCAACGCCAGGCGCAGCGGCTCGGCGTAGGCGAATTCGCCGTCGAGCAGGCTCAGCGACGTCTGCAGCGCCGCCAGCTCCTTGTCGGTGAACGCGATTGCCGGCAGGTGGAAATTCTCCGGGCGCAGCGAGTAGTTCTCCTGCTCGGCCGCGCCGTCGGCCGGGCGGTCGACGGTCAGCTGGATGCGCAGCGATTCGAGCTCGGAGCGGTCCGCGTAGAAGCGTCGCGCGAACGCGTCTTCGTTCATCCCGCTGTAGCCCTCCACGTCGCGCCTGATCTCCAGCGCCGTGACCGGACGGCGCTCGGCCATCAGGTAGGAGATCAGCGACAGCTGGCGGATCAGCTTCTCGGTGTCCTTTGCCATGGACTGAGAACCATAGAACCCGGCGGCGAGAGCGTTGCAGCACGTAGGGCTTGCCGAGTCGCTATTTGCGGAACTTCAGGCTCGCCGTGGCGATCGGTGGATTCTCGGCGCCGCCCCTCCCGCGCTCTGGCGGCGGTTCTCAGACCGCGATCACGCACAACGCGGGATGCGCCTGGGCGATCTGGCTGTAGTCGTCGTCCTGGGTGACGACCGGGAGTCCGTGCTCGATCGCAGTCGCGGCGATCAGCGCGTCGGTGAGCTTGACGGCTCGCTGGATGCCGGCGTCACGGCAGTCGCATACCAGTCGCGCCCATGCCGCCATCACCGCCTCGCCGATCGGGATTGGATCGGCGGCTCGCGCGAGCGCCAGCGTGTCGGCGCGGCGCGCCCGCGCGGAGGCGTCTGGTGCCGCCAACACGCCGAGCTGAAGCTCGCCGAGCGTGATCACCGACACCGCGACGTGCGCGGGCAACTCGCCCAGCGGCCGCTCGGTCTCACGTGCGATGAACACCGAGGTGTCAAGCAGGCCGCTGTCGGGCGCGCTCACAGCTCGTCGAGAGTTTGGCCCGCGAGCTCGTCCAGCTCTCGTCGCAGAGGCGCATCGGCGGCGCGAGTGGCGAGCTGACGGCGCAGGTCCGGCCCGGAGAGCCAGCGCGCGCGGCGACCGTGCGGCACGATATCGGCGACCGGTTCGCCGTGCACGGTGAGTGTCACTCGCTCGCCGGCCTTCACGGCGTCGATCACCCGACCGGTCTGGTTGCGCAGCTCGCGCACTCCGATGTCCATGTGCGACAGCGTAGCACCTGATTTGCGCCAGCAGACGCGCCGCGTCGCGCTCAGGCAGCTTCGCGCGAGGGCGCCGTCGGCAGGGCGATCTGCCCGGCGACTTCCGCGGCGCTCGGCTCGATCGGCTCGCGCTCGAGCTCCGGCGAGACCGCGGGCGGCTCGTCGCCGGCGCCCTCCGGCCGCGCTCGCCCGGCGAAGAACGCGCCTCCTCCGAGCGCGCGGTCGAAGCTCGACCAGCGCTTGCCAGGCGCCAGCTCCTTCTCCAGGCGGTCGAAGCTGCCCAGGCGCCCGCCCAGGTTGTCGATCATGTGCACCAGCGTCGCCTCGCGCGTGCACGGCACGACCGGGCTGCCGTGCTCCAGCGTGCCGTGATGGGAGAGGATGATGTGCACGACCGCCTGCGCCAGCTCGGCCGGAAAGCCCTGGATGTCCTCGATCGCGCGGCGGATGCGGTAGTAGCCCAGAGGGATCTCGCCCTGCAGGCGCCCCGCGTCGGTCAGGTCGATGTTCTGCGGGTCCTCCGTGTAGGCCTCCAGCTTGCCGATGTCGTGCAGCAGCGCGCCCGTCACCGCGACATCGCGGTCGATGCCCGCAAACGTCGCGCTGATCGCGCTGACCGCCTGCGCGACGCCGAGACAGTGCTCCAGCAGCCCGTGCCGGTAGGCCTGGTGGTAGTACTTCGCCGCCGGCGCCTCGCGGTATCCGGCCCACAGCTCTGAGTCCTCGCCGAACACTGCATCGAGCAGCGTCCGCAGGTGGGGCTCCTGGACGGTCGCGATCAGCTCGCGCACCTCACGCTCCATCTGCTCCACGCCGCGTGCCGGCCCATCTCGAAGATCATCGACAGAAAAAGTTCCAGGCTGCGCCGGCTCCAAGCCGCGCAGGTTCAGCTGCGGGCCAAAGCGTGGATGCACCGTGTAGCGCCCGCGCACCCGAACGGGCGATCCCGCGCAGGCGAGCTCCTCGACCTCGGCCAGCTCCTCCCAGACCATGCACGCCAGCGCTCCCGTGCGGTCGCCCAGTTGCAGGCGCAGGTAGTCGCCGCCGTCGCGCCGCTGGCGGCGCTCGGCCTGGCGCACGAGCAGGACCTGGTCGATCTCCATGCCGTCTGTGAGCTCGTTCACGAGCATGGTCTGAACGGTAGGCGTCGCTTCGGACGGTTGCCCTAGTGCTACGATTGTGCTACGATCGTCGCATGACGGCAGAGGTGCCCGCGCGAGAGTTGCGCAACAACACAGCCGCACTGCTGCGTCGGGCCGGCGCCGGCGAGCGGATCGTCGTCACCGTTCGAGGCAAGCCGGTCGCCTCGCTCGTTTCACTCGAGCGCGAGCGCCGAAGCTGGATCTCTCACGCCGAGCTGCTTCGGCGCCTCGCTCTCGTCCAGGCCGACTCCGGTCTGCGCCACGATCTCGATCGCCTGGCCGGCGAAACGACAGACCAGCTCAGCCCGATCGCGTGACCGAGCGTCCCGCTCGCGCCCACAGAGGCGCACAGGCTGGCGACGATAGCCCCCGGCCCGCTCGCGGCGTCCTCGACACGAGCCTGTTCATCGCCCGCGAGACGAGCCGGCCGCTCCGAGCCGACCTCCTGCCTGAAGAATCCGCCATCTCGGCGATCACCGTCGGCGAGCTGCAAGCGGGTGTGCTCGTGGCGAGCGACACCGACGTGCGCGCCCTCCGGCTGGCCACGCTCGAGGCGCTGAGCGATGTCGAGGTCCTTCCGGTCGACGAGCACGTTGCTGCCGCGTGGGCGCGCCTTCGCGTGCACCTCGCCGAGTCTGGGAGACGACTGAACGTCAACGACCTATGGATAGCCGCGACGGCGCTTTCGCACGCAATACCCGTCGTGACCCAGGACGAGGACTACCTCCCCGTCCACGGAGTCGGTGGGCTGCAGGTCCTGTCGGTGTAGCGAATGCCGGCTCCAACTCCCACAGCCGCCAAACCCTTCCTGCTATCCGTGCTCGACCAGTCGCCCGTCGCGGAGGGCTCGACCGGCTCGCAGGCGCTGCGCAACACGATCGACCTGGCGCGCCTGTGCGACCGGCTCGGCTACCACCGCTACTGGGTCGCCGAGCACCATGGCGGTCCGATGCTCGCCGGGCCCAGCCCCGAGGCGCTGATCGGGCCGATCGCCGCCGCCACCTCGCGCATCCGCGTCGGCAGCGGCGGCGTCATGCTGCCGCACTACAGCCCCTTCAAGGTCGCCGAGACGTTCAGCCTGCTGTCGGGACTGTTCCCCGGGCGCATCGACCTCGCGCTCGGGCGCGCCGCCGGCACCGACCCGCTGACGACGTTCGCCCTGCAACGCGATCGCCGCCAGGCCGCGCCCGACGACTTCCCCCAGCAGCTCGCCGAGCTGCTCGCCTACCTCGACGACCGCATGCCCGAGGACCACCCGTTCGCGCGTCTGGCGCAAACGCTTCCCGGGCGACCCGAGCTGCCCGAGCGCTGGATGCTCGGCTCCTCCCAGCAGAGCGCCATCTGGGCCGCCGAGCTCGCCCTGCCCTACGCCTTCGCCGACTTCATCAACGCGGCCGGCGCCGACATCGCCGCGCTGTACCGCGAACGCTTCGCCGAACACGAGCACGCCGGCGGCGTCAAGCCGCGCACGGCCGTCGCCGTGTGGGTGATCTGCGCCGACAGCGACGAGCAGGCCCAGCGGCTCGCCACCAGCGGGCGCATGACCTTCACGCTGCTGCGACGCGGCGAGCTGATCGCCGTGCCGCCTCCGGAGAGGGCGATCGAGTTCCTCGCCAACGACGAGCCGGCGCCCGCAGCCGAGCGGTCGCGAGGCCAGCGGCGCGCCGTCGTCGGGACGCCCGACGCCGTTCGCGCGGAGCTCGAGGACGTCGCGGCAAAATACGGCGCCGACGAGGTGATCGCCGTGAACATCCTCTACGACCACCAGGCGCGGCGGCGCTCCTATGAGCTGCTTGCCGAGGTGTTCCAGGTCCCCTCAGCGCAGACTCACGCCGTAGACGCCTGAGCGATGGCCGTTGCCAGGGCGGGCGCGCAGCGTCGCGTAGCGCTGCATTCGTTTTCGTCGGATTAAGCGATGCGATGTCTTTCCGCCAGCCGGACTCAAGTCGACGGATCGGTTTGCCGACTCATCATCGGTGTCGTCCCGTTTGTTGAAACTGCGTTGGTCTGCGAGATGCTGCGTCTGCGGCTGCGCGCTGCCGGCGGGCACGCGCGCTCAATGGACCCCGAGCACCCGCTCGGTCACGTGCATGGCTTGCGTCGGCGGCGCGCCGGCAGACCCAGTCGTCCTCGTGGCGGCCTCGGCGCCGGCCGGCGAGCTCGACCGCGGGCACGCCGGAGCGAGCGCCCAGCGCGAGTACCTGCGCCGCAAACGCAATCGCGAAGCGCGCGTTCGCAGCCGCCACCCGTTGATCGGCGGCGTGCTGCTCGCGCTTGGCGGAACGCCCCAACACGAGGCGGCGTTCCGCAGCGGGCGCGTCGGCGAGGAGCTGATCGCCAGATCGCTCGAGCGGGGGACCGCGAACGGCCGTGCCGTAATCCTGCACGACCGCCAGATGCCGCACGCGCGCGGCAACATCGACCACCTCGCCGTCGCCCCCAGCGGCGTGTACGTCATCGACGCCAAGAACATCAGCGGCAGCGTCAGCGTCTCGCGGCGCCTGTTCGCTCCGGCGAAGCTGAAGGTCAACGGACGCAACCGCAGGGCGCTCGTCGACGGGCTCGACCGCCAGGTGGCCGCCGTGCGCCGCAGCCTGGCCGCCATGGAACACGCCGACGTTCCAGTCCATGGCGTGTTCTGCTTCACCAAAGCCGAGCTGCCGCTGTTCGGTGCGCAGATCCGCGGGCACAGGCTGCATCACCGTCGCAGGGTGATCAAGCGGCTGAACAGCAAAGGACCGCTGGCGGACGAGTCGATCGCCGAGATCGCGCGCGGGCTCGCGGCCGCGTTCGGGCCGGCGTGAGCGGGCTGGATCGGCGGCCTGGTGCCGACCGCTTGTCAGTAAAAGCTGCGAATGCGCGCCGCGGCGCGGCGCCGCCAGTCGGGGTCGCGCGGTCCGCGACCGGCGGCGCCCACGACCACGATGGCCAAGACCACGATGGCAATCAGCGTAAGCAGCAGGGCGAGCAGCGCGTTGGTCGCAGCGGGCGAGATGGCGCCGCCGAGCGAGCCTTCCTGGGACCGCTGCGCGTGGGGAAGGAAGGCGCGCAGGCTCCTCGGGTCGAGGTCGTGGCTGACGGGCTGCAGCCCTCCGGGCATTTCGCCCGGACCCGCGCCGAACGCCGCGCCGATGAACGAGATCACGCCAGAGGCGACCTGACCGGCGCTCTCGCCGCAACCGCCTGCGTTCGCGCTCGCGCGCAGTTCGCGCACCGCCCGCCTTTCCATTTCGGCGAAGCGGTGGGGTCCGACGTGCAGGCGAGCCGCCGCCGCTTGGGGCCCGAGGGGCTTCGAGCCGAGACCTGCCCTGAGCTCCAGCAACCGGCGCTGGGATTCGGGCAGGTTGCTCAGACACCCGCGCAGCTGGGCGACTATCGCTTTCAGCGAGCGTTTGTGGGCGCGGGCGGCGCCGGTCGAGCCGGAGCGGGTCTTCGAGCGCGATGACGAAGCCGACCCATTCGAGGAGGATGTCGCAGAGGTCGAGGACGCTTTGACCGTCACGAGCGACCCTGCTGTCGATCCGCCGGGGGCGTTCACCGAGGCCGACGGCGCTGGCACGCCCGCTGGCGGAGCTTTCGCCGAGACGGTCGGGCTGGTGGACACCGTGGTCGCCGCTGTCACGGTGACCACCGGCGCTTTCACGGTCACTTTGGGGGCCGTCACGGTCGGGGCTTTGACCGCAACCGTGGGAACCTCGATCGGCGGCGGCGCTTTGAGGGGAGCGGAAATCGTCGGCGTCTTGACGGGCGGCGGCGGCGCTTGCACCGTCACGGTCGGCGTGGTGACGGGCACGGACACCGTCACCGAAGGCAAGCTCAGCGACGCCGCCGGCGCTGCTCCGACGAGCATCGCAAGCGAACCGCCGACGAGTGCGCCGCGGGCGGCGATCCTGGGTCTTCGCGCTCTTGCCATGCCAGCCATCCCTAACTCAGAACGTCCGTCCGTTCGTTGCGGTCGTACGTCCGTCCAATAGCGTTTAGCTATGCCTTACCCGCGTGAACGCTTTGTATTCGTGGGCGCGGCGGCGTCGACGCAATGCGCTACGGCGTCGAGAGCGATGGCTTCGAGGGCGAGATCACCGTGGACGTGCTCCTGCACCTCGTGCTGCGTCGCAGGGGCCTCGCCACCAAGCTCCGCCGAGGCGAGTACCGGCGTGAACGCCTGGGTGGCGACCTTCGCGGGCGCTTTGCATCCGCTCAGTCGCCGATGCAACAGCATTCGAGTCGCACGCCGCCGACCTGGAGCGGCAGTGGCGCGAGCGCGTCGGGCGCATCCGCGCCAACTCTGCGACCGACCTCCTGCTTCACCGGGGTCGCTCACGGCCCGACAGCAGGGCTACCTCAGCTCTCGAACGAGACTATTTGTCTGAGATGGTCTCGCGCGTGCATTGATTCCTAATGGGCCACTCGTGTTAGCCAATCGAACCCACTCCGTCCGCGTCGTCAGAGACGATTGGTCACCACCCGCCTCGTGGATCGCGACCCTTGACCCCCACATTGCTCGTTGAACAGGCCCGCGCACTGGTCTCGACAGAGGAGGGCCGGTTCGCTGCGCTGCAGTCGCTGGCAACCACCCTGCTTGCCGTAATCGGCGTGGTCGCGACGATCGGGGCGACACTCCTGGCGGGACTGCACGGACGCATCTACGAGCTGGTCGTAAGTGTTGCCGGACTCCACATCTCGCTGGTGGCCGTGGGAGCAATCGCGGTCGGCGTCTTGTCATTGGGAGCGTTGCTGTCATCCGGCACAGTCGCAATCGGGGTGCTGCGACGAACCCCCGACGCTGCGCCCGAGATACTGGTTGCCGTCGTTGGCGATCAGTTCCCAGGAATGCTCCAGGATGCGCCTGAGGTGTCGGGCCAGGCGCTCTTGGCGCTCCTAGCCCATCAGCTTGCCGAGCTGCAATATGCCAACCGCAGTCTCCGCAATGCCCTAAGTGCTGTGGTGCAGCGACTCGCCATCGCGGTCGTAAGTGGCCTCGTACTCGCCGTGATTGTGATGCTGGGAACAGCCTCGACCGTGCAGGACACTCACGTCGTCAACACGAGAGCGAAAGACGCGCTGGCCATCAAGGCCGTGCGCTAGACTTTCCACATGGCACGGACTCCTGTTGAGCTTCTTACGCTGTCGATTAGCGGCTTGGATAAGCGCATCGGCGGTCTTAGCGACCGCGCGTTCGACTCGGCGGTCACGAGCGAGGAGCCCGCCGGGAAGCAGGCTCATCCCGAGGACACAACGCAGCGCAGCCTGCTGGAGGCGGTTGGGGCTGGCGCTGAGAGTCCGTCTGACCCTGCGGTACTCGCCCAGGCCACCGAGTCGCAACTCATCGAGCAGACGGACGACCACAAGAAGCTGACGCCGCTCGGCGAGTACGTTCTAGCCGCGAGTAGTCGTTAGTCGTTCTGACGGTCCGACTCGTCGTGTCCCCGATGCGGGTCCGGGTGGACACCGAAGGCCATGCCCGCCTCGAACAGGACATTGGGCCGCGCCTGTGGTGTCAACTCCGTCTCGTACTCTGACTCCTCCTCTCCCCGAAGGTCGCGACGAATGAAATGGGGCGGGTCGCCGCACTTGAAGCGAAGCCCTTGATTCAGGGCTCGAGCCGATGTGGCCCGCGGTACAGGAACGTCACCTCGCGCACGTTGTCCTGCGCGAGCATTTGCATCAGCAGGCGCGTCAGCCCGAAGCCGAAGCCCCCGTGCGGCGGCGCGCCGAAGCGGAAGAAGTCGAGGTAGTACTGGATCGGCCCCACGTCGACCTTCTTCTCCTCGGCCTGGGCGAGCAGCTTGTCGTAGCGATGCTCGCGCTGGGCGCCGGTCGTCAGCTCGATGCCGCGCCACAGCAGGTCAAAGCTCTTCGTAACGGTCGGCCGATCCTCGTAGCGCATGTGGTAGAAGGGCCGCACGGACGTCGGATAGTCGGTCACGAACGCGAACTCGTGCCCGTGGCGCTCGGCGACGATCGCCGACAGCGCCCGCTCGCTCGGCGGGTCGAGGTCGTGACCCGCCGGCGGCGCGTCGTGGCCGGCCTCGCGCAGCAGCTGCTTGGCGTCCTCAAGCGTGATCCGCGGGAAGGGAAGCTCCGGGACGACGAGCGCAGTGTCGAACGTCTGCGCGATCTGCTCGCCATGTGTCTCCCTGACGACCGCCAGCACGTGCGCCAGCCAGCGCTCCTCGAAGGACATCACGTCGTCGTGCGAGTCGATCCACGAGATCTCCACGTCGACGCTCGTGAACTCCGTGTCGTGGCGTGAGGTGAACGACGGGTTGGCGCGAAACACCGGCCCGATCTCGAACACCTTGCCGAAGCCCGCCGCCATCGCCATCTGCTTGTAGAACTGCGGCGACTGCGCCAGATAGGCCGTGCGGTCGAAGTACTCGGCCTTGAACAGCTCCGCGCCGGACTCGCTGGCCGAGCCCATCAGCTTCGGCGTGTGCAGCTCGATGAAGCGCTCCTGGCGCCAGAACTCGCGCATCGCCCGCTCGGCCGTCGTCTGCACCTCGAAGATCAGCCTGCGGTCGGGCCGGCGCAGGTCCAGATAGCGCCAGTCGATGCGCTTGTCCAGCGCCGAGTCCGCCGCGATCGGCACCTCCGGCTCGGCCAGCGAGTCGAGCTCCAGCTCCTCGAGCTTCAGCTCCAGGCCGCCGAGATTGACGCGCTCGTCGGCCGCGACGGTGCCGGCGATCGTCACCGCCGACTCGACCGTCAGCGCCGACACGCGCTCGTTGAGCTCGCTCGGCGGATCCGCCTTGGCCAGCACGACCTGCGCAAGGCCCGTTTCGTCGCGCAGCACGATGAACTGCACGCGCTTCTGGTCGCGCAGGGCGTGGACCCAGCCGCGCAGCCTCACGCGCTCGTCGATCAGGCCCGGCAGCTCGGCTATCAGCGTGCGCTTCACCGGCGAGACCCTATCCAAGCCGGGCCGTGGCGACGGCCGCACGGACAACGCCGCGCAGGGTCTGGCGTTCGGGCCGCCCAGCGGGTACGGTCACGACGACGTGATCGCCCGCACCGGGCAGTACCAAGAACGGGGGCGGTACAATGAGCTTATGCAGGATCCCATCGACACAATCGTCTAGCACCTCCAAGCCGCCCACCTCGTCCCGCAAGGCGGGGCGGACTGCCGTACTCGTGTCGTTCGTAGTCGCTGTCGTCGCTTTGGGCGTCTGTGCGTTTCTCGATGCGGCCGTCGCTCTCGCGCTCGTGTCGCTCTTCGCCCTTGTCACGGCCTCCGGCGGCGTGGCGTGGCAGGTACGAGACAACCGGGCGCAGGCGCGTCGCGAGCTCTCCTACAGCTACTACGCACGATGGAACTCAGCCGAGATGCTCAGGTGTCGCGTCGTCTTCGGGCAGCTCGTGAACCTGAAGGGAACGAATGTGGAGCAGCGCTGGCGAGCTGCCTCGAGTGGAAGCGAATGCTCGACGCGATCGAAGGGCCGCTGAAACGGCGCGAAGAAGCCGGCGAGTCTGCCGCCGAGGGCCTGACGCCGGAGCAGGCGGCCGCACTGGACTTCACCCCGCCGCCGCTCGTGCTGCCCCCGACCGACGGCGACGAACGCTGGCCTTTCCTGAGCGGATAGCGCTCCCCCGCGTCAGATCGGACAGCCGAGCTTCCAGTTGCGCGGTATCGACGATCCCGGCTTTCGCCCGGTGAACGTCAGCGCGAGCTTTTCGTAGACCCTGACGCCGCCTTTGCACCTCTTCGACGCGCTGGCCTTCACGCTCACCGGGTAGCTGACGTCTTTGCCTTGTGCGCAGTTCGGTTTGCACGTGTTCGTCACGAACGTGCCCCTGCCCAGCGCGACGGCGCCGCCGAAGCTCGACCAGCTCATGCCTTTGAGCACCGTGTTGCCATCGCCGCACGTCAGCGTCAGCAGCTTGGGCCTGCTGAGCGCCTTGTTGCAGTTGGTGATCTTCAGCGGCGCGGCGGCCGAGGCCGAGACGGCCAGTGCGACGATCGTGATCGCGGCGGCGAGCAGGCAGCGTGCGACGAGGTTGGCTTTGTGAAGGTTCATCGGGCGATCTTCCCATGCCCGAAGGCGGAGCGGCAGGCTACTCGGCTCATGTACGAGCACCCGAGCGGCTGCACCGCCACGCATCCCGCCCGCCCGCTCGCTTCGGCCCCTACTGCTCGGTCTCCTGCACCAGCTCGACCTCCACGGCGAACTCCTCGGCCACGACCGTGTCGATCGCCGCGATCGACCCCGCTTGGCGCAGGTCGCCGGCGCCCAGCTGCAGCGCGGCCAGCCGCTGCGCGGTGTCGTGCACGACGACGCGCGCGACCGGCGCGCGCATCGGACGCTGCGCTTGGGACTTGGCCTTGCGCACTTCCTTGAGCACGTCTGCGGCGAGGCCGAGCGCGGTGTCCTCCAGGCCGGCGTCCACCGCCTGCGCGTCGCCCAGCGCCGCCGTCAGCTCATCGTCGTCGGGCCAGCTCGCGAGATGCACAGAGCCCTCCTGCCACCACGACCAGACCTCCTCGCAGACGAACGGCAGAAACGGCGCGAGCAGGCGCTGGAAGATCGACAGCGAGCGGCGCAGCGCGCGGTTGACCGACGCCTGGCCCTGTCCGTCGCCGGCGGCGTCGGCGTCACGCGCGTCGGGCGAGTCATAGCGCCGGCCCTTGACGAGCTCCAGGTAGTAATCGCAGTACCACCAGAAGAAGCTCTCGACGCGCTCCAGCGCGCGCGCGTAGTCGTAGTCATCGAAGCTGCTCGTGGCGTCGGCGACGACCGCGCCGAGCCGCGCGACCATCGCGCGGTCCAGCGGATTGGTCAGCGGGCCGATCTCTGATCGGTCCCCCTCCGCCGGCAGGTCGGCGAGCGCGAACTTCGACGCGTTGAGCAGCTTCACCGCCAGGCGCCGGCCGACCTTCATCTGCTGGGCATCGAAAGCCGTGTCGGTGCCCGGGCGCCCGTTCGCGGCCCAGTAGCGCACGGCGTCGGCTCCGTACTCCTCGAGCAGGTGCATCGGCGTGACGACGTTGCCCTTGGACTTGGACATCTTCTTGCGGTCGGGGTCGAGCACCCAGCCGGAGATCGCCGCGTTGCGCCAGGGCAGCTCGCCGTGGTCCAGCTGCGAGCGCAGCACCGTCGAGAACAGCCACGTGCGGATGATGTCGTGCGCCTGCGGGCGCAAGTCCATCGGAAAGACCTTCGCGAACAGCTCGTCGCCGTCGCCCGATGACGCCGAGGGCGCGCCCGCCTGCCCGCCGGCGATCTGCGGCGTCAGCGAGGACGTCGCCCACGTGTCCATCACGTCGGGATCGCCCGCGAAGCCGCCCGGCTGACCGCGCTGGGACTGCTGGTAGCCGTAGGGCACGTCCGTCGAGGGGTCGACCGGCAACTGCTCCTCGCACGCGGGTATCGGCTGGTCGTAGAGCACGGAGCCGTTTGCGTCGAGCGGATACCACAGCGGGAAGGGCACGCCGAAGAAGCGCTGGCGGCTCACGCACCAGTCGCCGGTCAGCCCGTTGACCCAGTCCTCGTAGCGGGCGCGCATGTAGGACGGGTGCCAGCGCAGCTCGCGACCGCGCTCGATCAGCTCGTCGCGGTGGGACATCGTGCGGATGAACCACTGGCGGCTGGTGATGATCTCCACCGGGCGCTCGCCCTTCTCGAAGAACTTGACCGCGCGCGTGACCGCCACCGGCTCGCCCACGAGATCTTCGGACTCGGCCAGCAGCTCGAGCACGCGCCTGCGCGCCTGGTTGATCGTCCGTCCGCGCAGCTCGGCGTACTCGCGCCGTGCGCGCTCGACGTCGTCGGACTCCCAGCCGGGAGATCCCCACGGGACGTCGGCCAAGCGCCCATCGGGACCGAGCACCGAACGCACCGGCAGGCCCAGCTCGCGCCACCAGACGACGTCGGTCAGGTCGCCGAACGTGCACACCATCACCAACCCCGTGCCCTTCTGCGGATCGACCAGCGGATGGGTGAGCACGGGCACGCGCGTGCCGAACAGCGGCGTCAGCACCTCGCGCCCGACGAGGCCGCACTGGCGCTCGTCGTCGGGGTGCGCGAGCAGCGCCACGCACGCCGCGATCAGCTCCGGACGCGTCGTCTCGATCAGCGCCTCGTCCGCCCCTGGCGCGCTCGCGCCGTTGGCGTCGGCGCCCATCGCCTCGGCCCCGGCGACCGCAAAGCGCACGCGGTTCATCGCGCCCGGGCGCTCGCGGTCCTCGAGCTCCGCCTGGGCGACCGCCGTCTGGAAGTCCACGTCCCACAGCGTCGGCGCCTCCAGCTGGTAGGCCTCGTCGCGCGCGAGCAGCCCCAGGAAGGAGCGCTGGGAGACCCGCTGGGCGTGCGCGCCGATCGTCGTATACGTCGTCGACCAGTCGACCGACAGGCCCAGCCCGCGCCACAGCTCCTCGAAGGCGCGCTCGTCGGTCTCGGTCAGGCGCAGGCACAGCTCGACGAAGTTCGGCCGCGAGATCGACACGGGCTCCTTCTCCGACGGCTGCTCGGGCGGGGTGAAGTCGGGGTCGTAGGCGACCGACGGATCGCAGCGAACGCCGAAGTGATTCTGCACGCGCCGCTCGGTGGGCAGCCCGTTGTCGTCCCAGCCCATGGGGTAGAAGACGGCTTTGCCGCGCATCCGCTGATAGCGCGCGACGGCGTCGGTGTGCGTGTAGGAGAACACGTGCCCGACGTGCAGCGAACCGCTCACGGTGGGCGGCGGCGTGTCGATCGAGAACACGCGCTCGCGCGGCGCCGAGCGGTCGAAGCGATAGCAGCCGTCGCGCTCCCAAACCTCGCTCCACTTCTGCTCCAGGCCGTCGAGCGTCGGCCGCTCGGGGACCTCGGCGGCGGCTGGCGGCTGCGTCGTTGCGCGATCGGGCGTCAAGCGGTTGATCGTATCCGCCGGGCACGCCGGGGTGGGCGGGCTGTCGGGCCCGGCCGCTCAGATCGCGGGGGCGACCTCGTCGCTCAGGCTGCGAGCCCGAGCACGTAGACGACGTCGGCCGTGCTACGCATCGCCGCGCGCGAGCGCGCGGCGCGCTGGCTGTTGTGCGCGGGGCAGTAGACGCCGCGAACGTCGCCTTCGTCGTTGCCGTAGGCCTGCCACACGCCGCCGGCGTAGATCAGGTGAAAGAAGCGGCCTTCGCGATCGCCGCTGGCGGCGAGCTCGCGCCGCCACGCCCGCTCGACGACGGTCCGGGGAATGCGCGAGTGACACGAGCATCCATCGCGCGCGTCGCTCCACACGCAGCGCAGCGGCAGCTCGACGATCAGATCGAACGCCGGCCCCGACGCCGCGACCCCCAGGTCGATCGCCAGCACGTCCGAGCGAGCAGCATCCATTGCAAGCGCCTCCGCGTCGTGTTCTGCCCTTACCGGGCGACATCCTGTCGTCCCTTGCGTTCCAATCGGGCAATTCATGTCGTACTTTTCGGACGACACCCACGATTTCGTTCGCATGTCCGGTGTTTCTGGACAGTTGTCCTAAGGAGCGCGGTTCGGTCAGCGCCGGGGCCCGGCGCGACTCGCGCTGCGCCCGATCTCGCGCGCGGTCCTGACAGATGATCGCTAAGAGCATTCTCATGAACCGGCCGGCGAACGCTGATCGTCCGGCGCAGCGGGCGCCTCCTTTTGCGATGTGTGCCTGCGACGTGTGCGGGCGCGCCACGCGATCGCGTCCCATCTCCGCGGCGCCGCCTGCGGCTGCTCGCCGCCGGCCGGAGATCGGGCGCCGCAAGGGCTCTGAGCGGCTTGATCTTTGCGCCGCGCGGGGTATAGGATCGGCGACACCAAGGGGTTGACCCACGGTCGGGGGACTGTGTGTCGCGACGGGCCGGACGGGGCCTTTCAGACTGGCCTCGCCGCATGCGCGTCACAGCCGACGATTCGTCGGGATCAGCGCCAGCCAATCGAGCAGAGGGGGAGGCGGCATGGTGTCATCGGTCCGTCGGTATCGGCTTCGCGCGCCGGGCAGCAGCAGGTGGAGGCTGCTCGCGGCGGCGGCGCTCGTCGTTGCGGCGTTCGCCACCGGGGCGAGCGCCGCGAACGCGGAAAAGACGGTCGACATCGTTCGCCAAGGTGAACCGCCCGGCGGGAAAATCCCAGCGAACACGCACTACTACAAAACGATCCAGGAAGCGGTCGACGCCGCGCCGAAAGGCTCCTGGGTGCTGATCGAACCGGGCGTTTACGACGAAGAAGTGCTCGTCACCTCAGAACACTCCGGCATACACATCCGCGGCATGAACCGCAACACGGTGATCGTCGACGGTCAGCACGAAGCCGGGCCCGAAGGCGCCAACGGCATCGAGGTCTTCAAAACGAACAACGTGTCGATCGAAAATCTGACGGTGCGCAATTTCGATCGCGCGAGCACCGACGGCGAGAACGGCAACGAGGTCTGGTGGAACGGCGGCGACGAGACGGGCAAGATCGGCGCGCACAAGTGGTTTGGCAACTACCTGACCACGTATGACGACGGCCTGCTCGGCGGCTACGGGCTGTTCGCGTCGAACTCGGTGAAAGGCTCGCTGGAAAACTCCTACGCCTCCGGCTTCAACGACTCGGGGCTGTACATCGGCGCGTGTCGCGACTGCCAGGCGCGCGTGTTCAACGTGGTCATGGAAAACAACGCGCTCGGCTACTCGGGCTCGAACTCGGGCGGCAGGCTGGCGATCGAAAACTCGCTCTTCAAGAACAACTCGATCGGCTTCGTGCCCAACTCGGAAAACCCGAGCGATCCGCCGCCGCCACAGGACGGCGCGTGCAGCTCGGGCAAAAACCGCAAGGCGACGCCGACCTTCACCACGACGGAAATCGAACGCTGCACGATCTTCCGCAACGACCGCTTTGAAGAAAACAACAACATCAATGCGCCCGCGAACGCGGCGACGGAGGCCGGTGGTTGGGGAATCGGCGTGGAGATGCCCGGCACGTACGCCGACCTGGTGGAAAACAACATCATCAAGGACAACGTCAACGTGGGCCTGCTCGGCTTCGAGTACCCCAACCCGTTCCCGCCGACCGCCGAAACGATCTACTTCGCGTTCTCGGGAAACCGCATCAGCGACAACACGTTCTCGGGCAACGGATCGATCGAACGCGGCCTGTCGGGGGACCTAGCGCTGCAGGGCGGCCTGTTCACGGAATCGGTGAACAACTGCGTCTCGGGCAATTCGTTCGCCGCGGCCACATGGCCGGCGAACATCGAAGAAACGTGGGGATGCCAGAACAGCACGACGCCGAGCCCCAACAACGGCGAAGCGGCGATCTTCTACATCCTCGAACTGGCGGCGGAATCGCAAGCGCGCACGCCGACGCCGCAGCCCGCGCCGCCAGCGCAACCGACGATGCCGAACCCGTGCCAAGGGGTGCCATACGACCCGCTGTGCCAGTGACCGTCTAGCGTCGCGGCCGTCGACGACCGCGAAAGCCAGACCTTGCGCCGCCGCTGACGGCAATCGAGCGGCGGCGCCGGCCTGTGCAGGCGCACGACGCGCGCCTCGCGCACCTCGCGCGCGGCATTAGGCTGCGCGCATGCCCGCGGGCCGCATCGCCGACCAACCGCCGCGAATCGCTCGCACGCTGGAGGACGTCGACGCCCAGTGGCTGGCGGCGGCGCTTTCGAGCGGACCGGTGGCGGCGTTCGCGACGACGCCGATCGGCACCGGGGAGATGAGCGAGAGCCACCGCGTCTCGCTGCTCTACGAGGACGCCGAGCGGGCGGGGCCGGCGACGATCGTGCTCAAGCTCGCCGCGTCGGACGCCGCGAGCCGGGCGACCGGCGTGGGGCTTGGCATCTACGAGCGCGAGGTGCGCTTCTACGAGGAGCTCGCGCCGCGCATCGGCGGTCCGCTGCCAGACTGCGCCTTCGCACGCTACGACAGCGGCGAGGGCTGGTTCACGCTGCTGCTGCAGGATGCGATCGACGCCGAGCCCGGCGACCAGATCGCCGGCTGCAGCGTCGCGCGGGCGCGCCTGGCGATGGCGGCGTTGGCGCGCCTGCATGCGCCGCTGCTCGGCGACGAGTCGCTTGGCGCGAGCACGTGGCTGAACCGCGCCAGCCCGATCGGCCAGGCGCTCGTCGCGCAACTGCTGCCGGGCTTCCTGCAGCGCTACGGCGACCGGGTCTCGGCAGAGCACCGCGCGCTGTGCGAGCGCTTCGTCGAGAGCCTGGACGCATGGCTCGAGGACCGTCGCGGGCCGCAGGGCCTCGTACACGGAGACTTTCGCCTGGACAACCTGCTGTTCGGGACCTCCACGTCGCCGCGGGAGCTGACGGTCGTGGACTGGCAGACGGTCGGCTGGGGCAGCGCGATGACCGACGCGGCATACTTCCTCGGCGGTGGCCTGCAGGTCGAGGACCGCCGGCGCGCCGAGCGCGAGTTGCTGGGCGAGTACCACGACGCGCTGCTCGCCGCGGGCGTCGAGCGACTGCCCTGGGAGCTTTGCTGGCAGGAGTACCGCAGGCACACGTTCGCGGGCGTGCTGATGGCGATCGTCGCGTCGATGATCGTCGAGCGCACAGAGCGCGGCGACGAGATGTTCATGGCGATGCTCTCGCGCCACTGCCAGCACGCGCTCGATCTCGCGGCCGAGGAGCTGCTCGCGCAGGCCCCCGCGCAGGCCCCGCCGGCGCTGCGCCCGAACGGCGAGGACGAGGGCGCGCATGCGCTCGGCTCAGAGCAGCTGTGGAACGAGAGCTGGTACTTCGACGCGATCGCGCCCGATGGCGCCATCGGGGCGTATGTGCGCATCGGGCTGTATCCGAACCTCGGCGTCTGCTGGTACACGGCGCTCGTCTGCGGCCCCGGTCGCCCGACGGTAGCCGTCGTCGACTTCGCCGCGCCGCTCCCCGACGGCGACGGCCTGAGCGTGAAGACCGCGACGCTCGACGCCGGACATCGCTGCGTGGCGCCGCTGGAGCGCTTCGACGTGACGCTGCGCGCGCTGGGCGAGGCGCACGACGACGCGGCGGCGCTGCTGCGCGGGGAGGCCGGCCGCCCCCAGCCGGTCGCGCTGGACCTGCGGTGGCGCACGGCGGGCGAGCCCTACGCCTATCGCCTGGCCACGCGCTACGAGCTGCCGTGCGTCGTCTCGGGCACGATCCGCCTGGGCGAGGAGCTGATGGAGCTCGACGGGGCGCCCGGACAACGCGACCACTCGTGGGGGACGCGCGATTGGTGGGCGATGGACTGGATGTGGAGCGCCGCGCGCCTGGACGACGGCACGCGCCTGCACGCGGTGCAGCTGCGACTGCCGGGCGCGCCGGCGATCGGCGTCGGCTACGCGCAGGCGCCAGGCGAGGGTTTGCGCGAGCTGACCGGCGTGCAGGCGAGCGAGCGCGTCGGCGACGATGGCCTGGTCGAGCACGCGCGACTGGCGTTGGAGCCGCCTGGGCTCGGCCTGGACGTGCAGCCGCTGGCGCACGCGCCGCTGCGACTGCTCGCGCACGACGGTCGCGTGTCGCACTTCCCCCGCGCGATGTGCGCTGTGCGCTGCGACGACGGGCGCGAAGGGCTCGGCTGGGTTGAGTGGAATCTGAATCAGGCCAGAGCGGTGGGTGAGCCGGAGGGGACGTAACGACATCCGGGGCCTCCAAGGGTCTGCCAACTGGCATCCAGCCTCTCAGTCGAGCCGAGCTGCGCTTTTGGATTGAGCTCGGTGACCGCTCCGCTCGCCGCGACCGTTACCGGGACGGCCGTCCGGGCCGTCTGATCAGCGCGTCTAGTCGTTCGCGGTGAGCGCGCCGAGCAGGTGCGCGAAGCGCTCGCGCGCCTGCAGGCGGCGCGTGGGCAGGTGCTCTGAGGGCACGTCGCCGGGCGGCGGCGAGTAGCCGTGCAGGATGCGCCGCGCGACGGTCTGTCGGTGGACCTCGTCGGGTCCGTCGTAGATGCGCGCGGCGCGCGCGAAGCGGTACATCTGCTCGAGCGGCAGGTCGGTGGAGTAGCCCAGCGAGCCGTGCGTCTGCACGGCGCGGTCGACGACGTCGTGCAGCACCTTGGCGCCGTAGAACTTGATCAGCGCGATGTCCACCATGGCGGCGCGCGCGCCCTGCGTGTCCATGACCCAGGCGGCGTGCAGCGTCATCAGCCGCGCGGCCTGCATCTCGGCGGCGCTGTCGGCGACCCAGTTCTGCACGGTCTGCTTGTCGGCCAGCAGCGAGCCGTGCGCCTGGCGGTAGGTGGCGCGCTCGCACATCATGTCGAAGGCGCGCCGCGCGACGCCCAGCCAGCGCATGCAGTGGTGGATGCGCCCCGGGCCGAGGCGCTGCTGGGCGAGCATGAAGCCGTCGCCGACGCCGCCGAGCAGCGCGTCGGCCGGCACGCGCACGTTCTCATAGAGGATCTCCGAGTGGCCGCCGTAGGCGCCGAACTGCTCCCACGGGTGCTCCATCGTGGGCACGTCGCGCACGATCTCCACGCCGGGCGTGTCGCGCGGGACGATGAACATGGACGCTCGCTGCGAGCCGCGCGCGTCGGGGTCGGTGACGGCCATGACGATCAAGAAGTCGGCGATGGAGCCGTTGGAGGAGAACCACTTGTGCCCGTCGATCACCCACTCGTCGCCGTCGCGAACGGCGCGCGTCTTCAGCTGCGTGGGGTCTGAGCCGGGCGTGTCGGGCTCGGTCATGCTGAAGGCGCTGCGCAGGTCGCCGGCGAGCAGCGGGTGCAGCCAGCGCTCCTTCTGCTCGGCCGTGCCGGCCATCGCGAGGATCTCCGAGTTGCCGGAGTCCGGCGCGGCGTTGCCGAAGGCCAGCGGCGCGATCGGCGAGGTGCCGAGGATCTCGTGCATCAGCCCGAGGCGCACCTGGCCCATGCCCTGGCCGCCGAGCTCGGGGGGCAGGTGCGTGGCCCACAGGCCGCGCTGCTTGACCTGCTCCTGCAGCGGCGCGATCGCCTCGGCCAGGCCCTGCAGGCCGAGGTCGTGCCAGATCGCCTCCAACGGCCATATCTCGCTGCGGACGAACGCGGCCATCCAGTCGAGCTGCGCTTGGAAGTCGGGGTCGGTGGAGAAGTCCCAGCTCATACGGCGTCCTTTCGCTCAGGCGCCGGCCGATCGTCGATCGGTGGCGCGCCTAAGCCTACGCCCTGCCGGCGGCCGGGCGCATGCGACCGGGGCGCACTGTCGGCGCGAGGCGGTGAAGCTTCTCGGGCGGCAGGTCGCCGTGGGGCGTCGTGACCGAGCCAGGTCACGACGCCCACCGGCGGTGACGCCGGCGCCAGGGAGGGAGCGGCGCCGCACGTCATTCAAGGTGACCGGACGAGGGAGGTCACTCCTGAATGTTCAACATCGCATAGCTAAAGTACGGTGTCAAGGGTAAAGTAGAGAGTTGTTTATAAATCAATCGATCGATTTCCCTATTGGATCGGTCCGCGTCGTGCCACTGGACGCAGAGAAATGGGGCGCGCGCCTGACCGGGCGCCCGCAAGCTGATGCCGACAAACGCCAAATCGCGAGAGCCGTCGGCTTCGGAGCCGATCACCACGCAACAGCCTCGCGCTGACGGCCGGTCGGCGCGCTCGCGCAGACCCTCCGGAGCGGTCTCGCGCGAGCAGATGCGCGCCGACCAGCGCCTGCGCCTTGCCCTGGCGATGGTCGACGCGGTCGGCCAGGACGGCTACCGCGCGACGCGCGTGGCCGACGTGATCGCGCGCGCGGGCGTCTCGCGCAAGACCTTCTACGAGCTGTTCGACAACAAGCAGGACTGCCTGCTGACGACGTTCGACATGATCATGAGCCAGGCGGTCCGCAGGCTGGAAGTCGCCTTTCGCGGCGCCGAGGGCTGGCCGGGGCGCGTCGAAGCGGCGATCGGCGCGCTGCTCTCGGCGGCGCTCGAGAACCCGGCCGCGCTGCGGCTGGCGCTGCTGGAGATTCCCGCCGCCGGGCCGGCGGGGGTGCAGCGGCGCGAGCGCTCGATCGTGCTCTTCGAACGGTTCATCCGGGAAGCGTTGGAGCTGGCGCCGGGCGAAGGGCCCGTCTCGGAGGTGACGCTCAAGGCGATCATCGGCGGGCTGAACCGAGTGCTCTACGCGCGCGCGCTGCGCGGCGGGGACGCGGGGCTCTCCGAGCTGGTGCCCGACCTGTCGCGCTGGGCGGCGTCCTACTACCCATCGCCCGCGTCGATGCTCGACGAGCCGGCGGCGCTGTCGAGCGCACGCCGCGCGACGATTGCGCTCGGCGGCGGCCGCGCGCCCGGCACGCTGGCGCCGCATCCCCTGCTCGGCGGCCGTCGTGGGCTGGCGCGCGGCGATCAGAACGTCTCGCGCAGCTTCGTCGTGCAGAGCCAGCGCGAACGCATCCTCGACGCGGTGGCCAACCTCGCCGCGAGCGAGGGCTATGCGGCGCTGCGCGTCGAAGCGATCGCCGAGCAGGCGGCGGTTTCGCTGGTCGCCTTCTACGAACACTTCGCCGACAAGGAAGACGCCTTCCTGGTCGCCTACGAGGTCGGACACGCCAAGGCGCTGGCGACGGTCGAACGCGCGTTTGCGGCGCAGAGCGACTGGCGCCTGGCGGTGCGCGCCGGCATCACGGCGCTGTTCGACTTCCTCGCGACCGAGCCGTCGTTCGCGCACATCGCGCTGCTGGACGCGCTGGTCGCCACCGAGCACACGGCGCGGCGCTCGGTCGCCGGCGTGGACGCGTTCGCGCAGATGCTCGCGCCCGGCCTGGGACAGCCGGACGGCCTGAGCCCGCCGCCGGTGACCGTCGAGGCGATCGCCGGCGGCCTGTTCGACCTCTGCCTGCACTACGCGCTCTCGGGCAGGCTGCGCGAGCTGCCCGAGCTGACCGTGTCGGCGACGTACGTCGCGCTCGCCCCGTTCGTCGGCGGCGAAGAGGCCGCTCGCATCGCGACGGAGCAGGCCGCGGGCTCGCGCAAGGCGGCCCACGCCTAACCGGCGAGCGGGCTCGCCGGCGCCTGCGCGCGCGCCCGGTCTGATCGCGGGCTCATCAGCGCCACCGGGACGGCCAGCCCGGCCGAGCGTTCGAGCGTCGCGATCCGCCGCCCTTGCTGCACGGCGTCGCGCACCGCGCCGGCGTGCGGCGCCAGCGCGCCGACGGTGCGGTCGAGGTCGGGGGCGAGCAGCGCCAGGCCCCACAGGCGCACCGGCCGATCGGCTCCGCCACGCTCGGCGACGACCCGCTCGGGTTCCTGGACGACCTCGAGAATCTCTGCGCCGAGGCGGAAGAAGGCCTGGCGCGGCGCGCCCGCGGGCGTCGGCTGCTCGCGAATCCTGCGCAGATCCAGGCCGGCGCCCTGCAGCGCGCGCACGCTGCGGTCGAGGTCGGGCGTCATCGCGACGACGTGGTCGATTGCGGCGATCCCGTTGCGATGCTCGGGCCCGGCGTCCGGCTGGGCGGAGTGCGACGCCGTCGTGGCCAGCCCGTCGAGCTGGCTCGAGGCCAGCCCGCGCAGCGACCAGCCGACGATCCCGCGACCTGCGCCACAGCCGGCCAGGCGCACACGCACCGAGCCGAGCTGCACGACGTCGCCGGCCACGGCGAAGCCCAGCGCCGCCCAGCGCTCGGGCTCGTCGGCGAGCACCAGCTCGTCGATCGTCACCGGCGACGGCGCCGGCGCACCGGCGCCGGCGTCAGCGCCGGGGCGCGAGGATTCGCCGGCGTCAGACGATCCAGCGCGGGAGGGCGAGCCGAACATCGCCTCGAAGGATCGCAGCTCAGCGCTCGAACGCGGACGTCGCGCCGCTACGGTGTCTGGCCGTGTGGGCCCAACGCGAGATTCCGCTCGACCCGCTGCCGCGCGGCTTTCACCTGATCACGCGCGAGGTGGTCGCGGCGCTGCCGGAGCTGGCGCAGGTGCGCGTCGGCCTGCTGCACCTGTTCCTGCGCCACACCTCCGCGTCGCTGACGCTCAACGAGAACGCCAGCCCCGACGTGCGCCGCGACTTCGCCGCCTTCTTCGACCGCGCCGTGCCCGAGCAGGCCGCGTACTGGACGCACACGCTGGAGGGCCCCGACGACATGCCGGCGCACATCAAGGCGTCGCTGCTCGGGCCGTCGCTGTCGCTGCCGATCGCCGGCGGGCGCCTCGCGCTGGGCACGTGGCAGGGCGTCTATCTGTGCGAGCACCGCGACCGTGGCGGCGCGCGCTCGCTGCTGGCGACGCTGTGGGGCGCGGGCGGCGGCGAGGCGTAGGCGAATCCGCCGCGCAGCGCCTGGCGGGCGACGCGCGGCGTGCCGTTGGCGGCGACGCTCAGGCCGGCGTGTAGGGCCCGGGCTTGGGGCGTACGCGCCCGCCGGGGAACGCCAGGCGCAGGATCGTGCGGTGGACGGTGCCGAGCTGCTTGTGCAGCGGACCGGTGTTGTAGGGCAGCCCGTAGCGACGGCAGATGTCGCGCACGCGCGGGGCGATCTCCGCGTAGCGCGATGAGGGCATGTCCGGGTACAGGTGGTGCTCGACCTGGAAGCTGAGGTTGCCGGCGAGCAGGTGAAACAGCGGCCCACCGTCGATGTTCGCCGCGCCGAGCAGCTGGCGCACGTAGAAGCCGCCGCGCGTCTCGTCGGCGACCTCCTCCTCGCTGAACGTGTACGTCTGGTCGGGAAAGTGCCCGCAGAAGATGATCGAGTAGGCCCACACGTTGCGCACGATGTTCGCGGTGAAGTTCGCCGCGAGCGTTGACCTGAAGGAGCGCCTGCCCGACTCCAGCGAGCCGCGCCCGGAGACGAAGGCGCCCAGCGCGGCGAGCGCCGGGAAGGCGACGTAGTCCTTGACGATCTGGTCGCGCGCCTTGACGCCGATCGCCTTGAGCTCCTGCAGGACCTGCTCCTTTGACTTCTCGCCGGAGTGGATCGCGCCGTGGTTGAGGTCGTGCACGGCCACGCCCCACTCGAAGAAGCCCATCAGCAGCAGGTTGTACAGCGGCTGAAAGAGGTACACCGGGTGCCACTTCTGGTGCGGGTCGATGCGCATGATCTCATAGCCGAGATCGCGGTCCTTGCCGCGGATGTTCGTGAAGGTGTGGTGCTCGTAGTTGTGCGAGTGGCGCCAAGCGTCGGCCGGCGAGGCGGTGTCCCAGTCCCAGTTCTGCGAGTTGATGTCGGGGTCGTTCATCCAGTCCCACTGGCCGTGCATCACGTTGTGGCCGATCTCCATGTTCTCCAGGATCTTCGCCAGCGACAGCGCTGCCGTGCCGCCAAGCCACAGCGGCTTGCGTCGCGAGCCCATCAGCATCGCGCGCGCCGCCAGCACCAGGTGGCGGTGCAGCTTGATCGTGCTGCGGATGTAACGCGAGTCGCGATCGCCGAGGTCGGCGTAGACCTCGTCGTGGATCGCGTCGAACTCGCGGCCCAGCTGCTCGAGCTGCTCGGGCGTCAGCCGCGCGAGCGGGCTCTCGGGCTCGTCGACGTCCTGCGTGACGGGGGGGCTGTCGATCTGGGTTGCGGACACTTGTGCTCCTTCGGATTGCAGCGTGGACGGGGAACTACAGGGCGATCTCGACGGCGCCCTCGGGCGCGTTGATGCAGGTCTGAACCATTTCGCCGGGCTGGCCGTGCACGCGGCCGGTGCGCAGGTCGCGCACCTGCCCGGAGCACAGCCGCCCGACGCACGTGTGGCAGATGCCCATGCGACAGCCGAACGCCAGCTGGGCGCCGGCGCTCTCGCCGGCCGCGAGTATCGGCTGCTCGCCGTCTGAGACGGCCTCGATGTCGCTCTTCGCGAAGCGGATCGTGCCGCCGGCGCCGCGCTCGCCGTCGCCGACGCGCGCGTCGGGCTGGAAGTGCTCGCGATGCAGGCGCGCGGGATCGCCGTCGCGCTCGAAACGCTCGCCGATCGCCTCCAGCAGACCCGCCGGGCCACACAGGAAGGTCTCGCGCTCGCGCCAGTCGGCGCACAGCTCGTCGAGCTTTTGGGGCGTCACGCGCCCCTGCTCGCCGCTGCGCCACTCGTGCAGGCGGTAGCCGCCGTGGTGCGCGTGCAGCTCGCGCAGCTCCTCGCCGAAGATCACCGCGTCGGCGGTACGCGCGCTGTGGACGTGCACGACGTCGCGCAGCGCGTTCTCGCCGGCGAGCGAGCGCAGCATGCTCATGATAGGCGTGATGCCGCTGCCGGCGCTGATGAACAGCAGCCGTTGCGGCAGCGGCTCGGGCAGCACGAAGGTGCCTTCGACCCCTCCCAGGCGCACGATCGCACCCGGGCGGACGCCCGAGAACAGAAACGGCGAGACCTTGCCGCCCTGCACGAGCTTCGGCGTGATCGAGATGCAGCCGTCCTCGCGCCGCGGGTCCGACGTCAGCGAGTAGGCGCGCCAGTGGTGGATGCCGTCGACCTCGATGCCGAGGCGCAGGTACTGGCCGGGACGATGCCCAGGCCACTCCCAGCCTGGCTTGATCGTCACGGTGACCGAGTCGGGCGTCTCGCGCTCGACGCGCTCGACGCGCCCGCGCAGCTCGCGCGTGGACCACAGCGGGTTGACCAGCTCGAGGTAGTCGTCAGGCAGCAGCGGCGAGGTGAACGAGCGGATCATGCCCAGCACGCGACGGCGCCCGGCGGAGACCTGCGGGACCGCTCCCCGTTCAGCCATCGGCCAGGTCCAGCCGTGCGACGGCGAGCAGCGGCGCGACGTGATCGTAGGTGCGCAGGGGGCGGATCATCTTGCTTGAAATAACCATTACCTCAAACGAGGTTACATGAAACATGGTATCCTTACGTGAGGGATGGCACAGATGGCTCCTGAGCAGACCAAGCCGCAGCAGGACGGTCCGGCAAAGCCCAAGGCGGCGCGCAACGGCGCGGCGCCCGTGCCTCCCGCCGACCTGACCGTCGAGCAGCTTGCCGCCGAGGTGGGCATGTCGGTGCGCAACATTCGCAACCACCACACGCGCGGCCTGCTTCCCCCGCCGGAGGTGCGCGCGCGCGTGGGCTACTACAGCTCAGAGCACGTCGCGCGGCTGCGGCTGATCCTCGACCTGCAGGCCGACGGCTTCAACCTCGCCGCGATCGAGCGCCTGCTCAGCGGCTCCGACGGCCTGGCCGAGCGGCTGCTGGGGCTGCGCAGGGCCGTGACGACGCCATTCGAGCCCGAGCAGCCGGAGCTGATCACGACGACCGAGCTCGCCGAGCGCTTCGGCGAGCTGAGCGCCAAGGACGCCGAGCGCGTGCGCAAGCTCAAGCTGCTCGTGCCGCTCGGCGACGACCGCTTCGAAGCGCCCAGCCCCGCTCTGCTGCGCGCGGCCGAGCAGGTCGCCGCGCTGGGCATCCCGATGCACGCGGCGCTCGTGCTCGTGGAGCGCATGAGCCGCGACTGCGACTCGATCTCACGCGACTTCACCAAGCTGTTCCTGCGCGAGCTGTGGCAGCCCTTCGACGAGGCCGGCCAGCCCGACGAGGGCTGGGACGAGCTGATCGAGGGCGTCGACTCGCTGCGCCCGCTCGCCTCCGAGGCGCTGCTGGCGCTGTTCAAGCTGCGCATGACCGCCCAGCTCGAACAGGCCTTCGGCAAGGTCATCGAGCACCAGGCCAAGCGCAAGTAGCGCCCCGGCGTCGCGTCGGCGTCGCTCGCGCGCGCCGCGCCTTTGCGCCCGCCCACGGCTGCGGCGCGCGCGCCAGAACGCCGCGTCAGCGCTTTGGCGGCACGAGCACGATCTTGCGGTGCGAGCCGGCCTGCAAGCGCTCCCACGCCTCCTGCACGCGCTCCAGCTCGATCGGCTCGGTCTCGATCCTCAGCTCGCCGGCGGCGGCCAGCGCCGACAGGCTCGCATAGGCATCGCGCTTGACCTCGGGCGGCGCGGCGAAGTTCGTGTGGCCCATGATCACGAGCATCTTGCCGCGGATCGGCGCAGAGGCAACCGTGCTCTCGGCGCCCGCGCCGGTGCCCAGCTGCACGATGCGCGCGCCGAAGCTCGCCGCGTTGACGGCGGCGGCGAACGGCTCTCCGAACAGCGGGTCGACGACGACGTCGATGCGCTCGTCGGCGGCCTGCGCGAGCTTTGCGGCAAGATTGTCCGAGCCGTCGAGCGCGACCGCCGCGTCGGCGCCAAGCTCCAGGCAGCGCTGCAGGCCCTCGCGCGAGCGCGCCGCCGCGACCACGCGCGCCGCGCCCAGCGACTTGGCGGCCTGCACGGCGATCTGCCCGAGCACGCCGCTCGCCGCCAGCACCAGCACGTGCTCGCCCTGCTGCAGCGACGCGCGCCACGTCAGCGCCAGCCACGCCGCCAGTCCGGAGATCCCCAGCGCGACGGCGACGCCGTCCTGCACGCCGTCCGGGACGTCATACGTCGCCCGCGCGTCGATCAGCGCGCGCTCGGCCATCGAGCCGTAGGGCAGGACCGGCGAGTCGAAGTACACGCGCCTGCCGTCGAGCAGCCCCACGCCCTCGCGACCGGCGACCGACGGCAGCGGCGGCTTGCCGGCGTAGAAGCGCCCCGCGCAGATCGCCACGTCGACCGGATTCAACCCGGCCGCGAGCACGTCGACGACCGCCTGCTCGCCGTCGGCCGCGCGGGGCTCTGCGAAATCGTCGGGCCGCGGGATGCCGTACTCGTGCAGGACCGCTGCTCTCATGGCTGCATCTTCGCCTACGGCGAACGCGCATGCGCGCCGCCGGCTCGCGCGCTGCCCGCCTGGTCGCTGCGCACGAACGCTCCTGAGCCCGTTCGTACGCTCGTCTAAGGCGCGGTCCAGGGCGAATGGGCCGGCGCGTCGCTGCCGATAGGCGTCGCAGACCGGCTATGCAGCGAGCACACCTACTCAGACAGCTCGTGCTCGACTCGCAATACGTGATCGACGAGCACCTCGTGGCGGCCGCCATTCTCGCGCGCGCCACGGCGCGACGCGCGCTGGCCGACGCGAGCTTTCGCAACGACATCCGCCCGCCGCGCGCGGTGCGCTCGTTCAGGCCGACCAGGCAGGTGCGGTCGTTTCGGCCCTACGGGATGCGCACGGCGCTCGACGGCCGTCGTGCGGCGGGCTTTGCGGGACCGGTGTAATCGCCATGCCCATGACCGAGGTCTCGGTGCCGATCGCCCACGAGCTGCTCGCGCAGTGCATCAAACAGGGCCAGGCGCTCGTGCAGCGAGCGAGCCTGGTTGGCGACTTCAGCGACTACGAGAGCTGGAAGGCGGCGCGCAAGCAGTGGGTCGAGCCGACCGTGCAGGCGCTCGACCACATGTACGGCGGCCCTTCCCAGCGCAGCGAGTTCATGCAGACCGTCACGGTCACCGGCGCGCCGCAGAGCTGGCAGCAGCAGTACGCCGAGGATCTCGACGCCGTCAAGGCGGCGATCGAGCTGCTGACCGTGCTGCAGAGCGATCTGGCGTTCGTCAGAGAGCAGGCGCGCGACCCACAGTCGTCCGAGCCCCACCACGGGTCCGAGCCCGAGGCGCTGCAGAGCGGAGCCGAGCCGCCGACGCCCTCCGGCGGCGCCGAGGCGCGCAGGCCGGCCCAGCTGCGCGCCGACGAGCCGTCCTATGAGCCGCGGCTGCGCGATCGCGACGAGCGACTCGACGACGAGCCGTCGGTCGGCGCCGAGCTCGCGCCGGCGTCGTTGGCGCCCGAGCTCGCTCAGCAGGCCGGCGGCTCGCTGTCGGACGAGCGCGCCGCTTCGCCGGCACCGGCGCCGGCGTCGACCAAGCAGGTGCTGCTCGCGCACGGACCCAACGAGCGCTGGCTGCACGCGGTCACCAACCTGCTGGAGCGCTCTGGCAAGCACCAGGTGACGATCCTCAACGATCGCTCCGCCAAGCGCGGCGCGCCAACCGATCGGTTCGGCGAGCGCACGCCGGGTTCGCGCTACGCGATCGTGCTGCTCACGGCCGACGACATCGGCGCCCCACGCGTGGATTCCGAGGTCGAGCCGTACTTCTCTCCACGCGCGCACCAGGCGGTCGTGTTCGAGATGGGCTTTCTCGCCGCGGCGCTCGCGCCCGGCAGCGTGTGCGTGCTCTACGAGGAGGGGGTGCAGCTGCCCTGTGACCTGGAGGACATCGCCTACGTGCGCCTGGACATGGCCGGCACGTGGCAGCCCAAGCTGCTGTTGCAGCTGCGCAAGGCGGGCTTCGACTACGACCTGAACAAGCTCGCAGCGGCCTGATCGGCGCAGCGGCGCGACCCCGCGAGCGCACCCGCGAGCCGACCGCGAGCGCGCGCGGCGCTTGACACACGCGGCGCTTGACAGATAATGAACGTGATGCACCGCGGCAGCCGCTCGACCAGGCCACGCTGGCACGCATGCCGCGAGTGGCGCATCGGGCGGGGCTGAGCTGCTTGCAGGTGCATTTCTGCGGCGTGCGTGGGTCGCTCCCCGCGGCCGGTCTGGACTACGTTCGCTACGGCGGTCACACGTCGTGCCTCGCGCTCATCGCCGACGGCTCCAGCGCGCCGACGCTGATCCTCGACGCCGGCACCGGCGTGCGCCAGGCGACCGGCCTGCTCGGCGGCGCGCCCTTCGACGGGACGATCCTGCTCACGCACCTGCACTGGGACCACACGATGGGCTTGCCGTTCTTCTCGGCCGGCGACCGCATGGACGCCCGCGTGACGGTGGTCCTGCCCGAACAGGAGGGCGGAGCGGACGCGGCCGTCGTGCTCGGCGGCTTGATGAAGCCTCCCTATTTTCCGGTCGGTCCGACGGAGCTGCGCGGGCGCTGGTCGTGTCAATCGATCGTCCCCGGCGAGCACGCGCTGGAGGGCTTCTCCGTGCTGGCCCGCGAGATCCCGCACAAGGGCGGGCGCACGTTCGGCTACCGCGTGAGCGACGGACACTCGACGATCGCCTACATGCCAGACCACAACCCGACGTCGCTCGGCGCCGGCCCGGACGGCTTCGGCGAGTACCACCCGGCGGCGCTGGAGCTGGCGCGCGACGTCGACCTGCTCGTGCACGACGCGCAGCTGCTCCCGCAGGAGCTCGACGCCGAGGGCGACTTCGGGCACGCCGTGGCCGACTACCCCGTGGCGCTCGCCGAGCGCGCCGGAGCGCGGGCGGTGGCGCTGTTTCACCACCGGCTCGACCGCACCGACGACGCGCTGGATGAGCTAGCCGACCGCCTGGTGCGCGACGCTCCCGCGGTCAGCGTCGCCACGGAGGGCGTCGTGCTGCACCTCTGACGCCGCACGCCTGACGCTCGCCGGCGCCTCGCGCAGCACCCGCTCGAAGCCATTTCGCTGCGGCGGCGCGGCGCAAAGCGCGCTGCGCAGGATCGCCCGCGCCGAGAGGGGTCAGCCCGCGCCGGCGGCCTGCGGCGCCGTCGGGTCGCCGGCCTCGCCGCCGGGATGCTCGCGTGCGAGGAAGTCCTCGATGTTGGCCGCGTCCTCGCGCGAGCGCTCGGCGACGCGCAGCAGCGCGCTCATCGTGGCGACCTCCTCGATCTGCTCCTTGATGAACCACTGCACGAACTGCTCGGAGGTGTAGTCGCCGGCCTCGCGCGCGGTCGCCGCGAGCGCGTTTATCTGCTGGGACACGCGCTGCTCCTGGTCGAGCGCGAGGGCGAGCGGCTCGACGAGGTCGGCAAAGCGCGAGCGCGGCTCGACGACGCCCGGCGTGGTCACCTCGACGCCGGTGTCCAGCAGGAACTGCACCATCATCATCGCGTGGCCGCGCTCCTCCAGCGCCTGGCGGTAGAAGAAGCGCGCGAGCTGCGGCAGCGCCTGCGAGTCGTAGTAGACGGCGCACGCGACGTACTGCTGGTGGGCGGCGAACTCGTTGGCGATCTGCTCGTTGAGCTTCTGCGCGAAGGCTCGTGCGGGGGGCATTCGCCGGCAAGCCTATCGACCGTCGCAGCGCAGGCCGGTGGGGCGGCGCGCTGCTCGCGGCCGGCGTGGGCAAGACGCTCGCGCGCTCATTGCACGATGTAGCGCTCGGGCACGGGGCGTTCGCCGTGCCTGGGCGGGCGCTTGTAGCTGCGTCGCTGGCGCGCGGGCAGCCTCACGCGCTTGGCCTGCTCGGGGCGCTCGTAGGGCACGAGCGTGAGCAGGTGGCTGATCAGGTTCAGGCGCGCCGTGCGCTTGTCGTCGGCCTCGACCACATGCCACGGGCTCTGCTCGGTGTCGGTGTGCGCGAACATGCGGTCCTTGGCCTCGGCGTAGTCGACCCAGCGCGCCCGCGCCTGCATGTCGGTAGGGCTGAACTTCCAGCGCTTGCGCGGGTCCGACAGGCGTTTCTCGAAGCGTCGCTCCTGCTCCTCGTCTGACACCGAAAGCCAGTACTTGACGAGCATCACGCCGTCGTTCTGCAGCGTCTGCTCGAACTGCGGGCAGAAGCGCAGGAACTCCTCGTACTGCGCCTGCGAGCAGTAGCCCATCACGTGCTCGACGCCCGCGCGGTTGTACCAGCTGCGATCGAACAGCACGATCTCGCCCGCCGCCGGCAGGTGCGCGACGTAGCGCTGG
>Ga0105237_10000539_pt1 | contig 53394 bp, 41 predicted proteins | sample KBSC24metaG_FD_81520 | JGI IMG/M metagenome (GOLD analysis project Ga0105237, IMG submission 81520) | Corn rhizosphere microbial communities from Kellogg Biological Station, Michigan, USA - KBS C2-4 metaG | ecosystem: Host-associated > Plants > Roots > Rhizosphere > Soil | place: Michigan, USA... | reverse complement strand
TGTTGACCGAAGCGAAACTCAGGCAAGGTATGTCGCCTCAAGAGGCTCGGCGTGACGCTCTCCTCGAGCTAGGCGGGGTCGAGCAGGTTGAAGAAAGAGTGAGGGAGATTAGAATGGGCCGCTTTATAGAAACAGTGTGGCGAGACGCTCGAACCGGCGTGCGGGCACTGGTCCATAGCCCAGTTTTCACTGTCGTAACCGTGCTGTTGCTCGCACTCGGGATCGGCGCCAACACTGCGATATTCAGTGTCGTCAACGGTCTACTGCTGCGGCCTTTACCCTACCCCGAATCGGAGCAGATCGTCGATGTGTGGCATACGCCGCCTCAGCAAAGCTTCCCCGGCCTCGACAGGTTTACAGTGTCACCCGCGAACTACCTTGATTGGAAAGCGCAGAGCACAGCCTTCGAACAGATGGCGGTTTACACAGACACGCGCTTGAGTCTGAGTACCAGTAATGACCCTCTGTCATTGATTGGCGCCGTTGTGTCTTCAGAATTCTTTTCGGTATTGCGCTCTAATGCTATGCAGGGGCGCACCTTTACACCCGACGAGGAGCGACCAGGACGCGACCAGGTCGTTGTGATCGGTCACGGACTGTGGCAACGGGCCTTTGGGGCCAACGCTAACATCATCGGTCAAACTCTGACCCTCAACAGCCGAAGTTTCACCGTCGTAGGCATCATGCCCGCCGGATTCGAGTTTCCGCGGGAGGCTGAGCTGTGGATACCTCTGGCGTGGGATGACAACGAGCGTCAAGTGCGATCAGATCACAACTACCTCGTGATCGCACGTCTAAAGCACAACGTCTCCGCGGAGCAGGCGCAGGCGGAGATGAGTACGATTTCGAGCAGGCTCGAGCAACAATATCCTGAGGCCAACAAAGGCTGGGGCGCCGTGGTGATTCCGCTCCGCGAGGATCTTGTCGGCGATGTGCGCCTCGCGCTGCTTGTGCTCTTCTGTGCTGTGGGTTTCGTGTTGTTGATCGCCTGCGCGAATGTAGCGAACCTGATGCTCGCCAGAGGCGCGAACCGCAAGAGAGAGATCGCGGTGCGTATCGCGCTCGGCGCTGGCCGGGCTCGGCTGGTCCGACAATTACTTACCGAAAGCGTTCTGCTCGCTGTTACTGGAGGATTGCTTGGGCTTCTGCTCGCCGTGTTGGCGAATAGGATGTTGGTCCAACTCGGCAGTCTTCCTAATTCAGGCGATATCGGTATCGATACCTGGGTCTTGGGCTTTACCCTTTCGGTGTCGTTCGCCGCCGGCATCTTAATCGGGATCGTACCCGCTTTGCAGTTTACCAGGACCAGCATCAGTGAAACTCTGAAACAAGGCTCAGGTCGAACCGGCGGTAGCCCCATCAAGCAGCACACACGCAAGGCACTGGTGATTTCCGAGGTGGCTTTGTCACTGGTTCTGCTGATCGGAGCCGGGCTGATGATTCGCAGTTTCTGGAAATTGCAAAACGTCGATCCTGGGTTTGACACTCGCAATGCGTTAACGATGAGCGTCGTTTTAACGTGGATCAGGTATCCCGAACCTCACCAGCGGCTCGCGTTTGTCGAGCGAGCGATGGAACAGATCCGCGCCGTGCCTGGCGTTGTGTCGGTCGGAACTACTACCAAAATTCCATTGACTGGAGGTGGATCGACACAACCCTTCAGTGTCGAGGGTCGGTCCACAGCCGCAATCGCGGAGCAGCCGATGGCACAGACGCGTTACATCAGTCCTGACTACTTCCGCGCGATCGGCATTCCTTTGCGACAGGGGCGTTTCTTCAGCGACCAGGATCGTGACAACAGCGTGCCGGTGGTAATCATCAGCGAGGCAATGGCGCGCCGATTCTGGCCGGGAGAAAACGCGGTCGGCAAGCGGCTAACGCCCTCATTTCATCTCGAGCAAGGGGCGCGTGAAATCGTCGGCGTTGTAAGTGATGTTAAGTCAAGCGGGCTGGATGCCGACGCATCTGCAATGATGTATCTGCCATACAAACAAGCGCCGCTACCTTTCATAAGCTTCGTGGTGCGGACTGCTTCGAACCCCGAAAGCTTGATCCAGCCTGTTTCGAAGGCGATCTATTCAATCGATAAAGAGCAAGCGCTTACTAACGTACAGACATTGGACCAGGTTCTCAGTAAATCGCTCTCCGGCCGGCGCTTCAACATGACGCTGCTGCTCACTTTCGCTGGAGTGGCGCTGATGTTGGCGGCGGTGGGAGTCTATGGCGTGATGAATTACACAGTCACGCTCCGCAGGCGCGAGCTGGGAATCCGGATGGCTTTGGGCGCGGAGAAAATGGATGTGTTGCGGTTGGTGCTGGGCCAGGGACTGACGTTGACGCTGATAGGCGTGGGAGCAGGATTGATATCCGCATACGCACTGACTCGTTTGATGGCAAGCCTCCTGTATGGCGTCACCGCGACTGACTATCTAACGTTCGGCAGCGTGTCGGTGGTGCTTATCGCAGTGGGGCTTGCGGCTTCTTACATACCGGCGAGACGCGCGACGAAAGTGAACCCGACGATCGCCCTCCGCGCAGAGTGAGCAGATGATTGTTGCGACATCCGCGCTCTGACGTGCTTTGCAGAAAAAGTGGCAAATCTGATTTGTTTTCTCTGCGGCCTCTGCGTATCTCTGCGCTCTCTGCGTTGAAAGGCCCATTAACGCAGAGAACGCAGAGATACGCAGAGGGCCGCAGAGGAAAGACTTCCATCTCGACTCGATTTTTTTGCAAAGCCCTCCTGACGTGCTGAAACACGCCGTCGTCCCCAAGACCTATCCGAAAAGCACAAACCTCGACTAAGATGTCTCGTCACGCATGACAAACTTGGGTCATCTGCATCTTTGGTTTATGAAGCACCTCATTGCGCTCCTGATTCTGGTATCAATCACTCTCGGCACTATCGCTCCCGTTCGGGCCCAACAGCAACAACAGCCCGCGCCGGACGACGTGGTGCGTATAACGACTAACCTCGTTCAGATCGATGCGGTCGTGACCGACAAGAGCGGAAATCAGATCAAGGATCTGGTCGCAGGCGACTTCGAAGTCCTTCAGGAGGGAAAGCCGCAAAAGATCGTTTCAGTCTCTTATATCAACACCGAAGTTACCGAACGAGCCGGTCTTCAAACCGCCGAAACTAAGCGATCTGCCGAAAAGGATCAGCCACCCGCGCCACCGTCACGCACGAATTCAGCAAATGCCGCGCGCATATTGACCTTCGTGGTAGACGACGGCAGTTGTGCGTCGTCCTACGTGGGACTGAATGCTTCCCGAGACGCTCTGGTGAAGTTTATTAACGAGCAGATGCAGGGCAACGATCTCGTCGCAATCTATCAGACTCGAGGCGGGAGCAGCACCTTGCAGCATTACACGTCCGATAAGGCGCATCTGCTGCGCGTAGCGCGTAAGATCCGTTGGTACCCACCACAAGGAATATGCAACGAGAATAATGGTGATTTTTTTGAACGTGCTCGCCCCACGACGTTCATGAAACCCAACGGCGACCTTCGGAGTACCGAGAGTGACGCCAATCGACAAAGTCGCGGTCGGATCGAAAGGAACATGCGAGAGAACCAGGTCGTGGGCTTGTTTGGCGTGCTGACTTACATCACTCGCGGTCTTCAGCGAGTCCCCGGCCGTAAGACAGTCTTTGTCCTCAGCGACAGTATTCCGCTGTTGATACCAGACGTGGAAACGAGAGGGCCGGCAGGTAACCCAACGGTGACGATGACGGTCGATGTGGCCAATATGGACGCTGTGACTCGTCTTGTTGACTCCGCCAACCGTGCTTCGGTGGTCTTCAATACAATAGATGTACGTGGGGTGCAGATTCCGGGTGTCATTACCGCTGAAGACTCGTTCACTAATCTGGCAGGACCTGACGGAAACATCCATGCAACCGCCCAAACTCGTGCGATGAGGGAGGCAAACAACGGAATCAGACAGGACGGAATGGCCCAACTGGCAACGCAAACAGGCGGCAGGTTCTATAAAGATATGAATTTTCTCGATGTCCCGATCAGTCGAGCGCTCAATTCGGAGAAAGGTTACTACTTGATCGCCTATCAACCTGACGGGGAAACGTTCAAGGGACCGAAGTTCAACAAGGTTCAGATTAAGGTCAGGCGTCCCGACTTGAGCGTGCGAGCCCGCTCAGGATTCATGGGGGTAACAGACGAAGCGGTGCTCCACAAGAAGAGAACCGGCGACAGTGAACTCTATGAAGCGATAGCGTCGCCACTGCCAAATGCCGGATTGAATCTAAAACTCACGGCATCCTTTGGGAACACGGCGTCGGGCAGCTTCATTCGCACCCTGCTGCACCTGGATGGGAATCAGATTTCTTTTGTCGACGAGCCCAATGGAGTCAAGAAAGGTGTCTTCGATGTTGTGGCTGTGACTTTGAATGAAAAGAACGAAGTCGTGGAAGACTTTAATCGAACTCATACGATTCGTTTTCCGGAGGCAAATCTCGAAGCCATCAACCGCAATGGTCTGATCTACTCCGCTGACATACCGGTTACAAAGTCGGGTTTCTACAACTTCAGGGTGGCGATTCGCGACGCCTCTTCCAGATTGCTGGGTTCTGCCGGACAACAGATCGAAGTTCCGGATCTGAAGAAGAAGAATCTGCACTTAGGGAGTCTCGCCGTGAGCGAAGTGACGATCCAAAACGGTAAACCCGTGATGTCGGCGATCGAACCGTCTGAAGGGCGATTCGCGCCAGTCTCCTCGCTGTCACAACCGGCGATCAGGAAGTTCCAACCCGGTTCAATCCTGGGCTACTCGTACAGAATCTATAACGCGTCTTTGGAGAAGTCTTCGCAAAAGCCAAACTTGTCAATTCAGGTTCGCTTGTATAAGGACGGGGAAGTCATAACCGAATATCCGGTGCAGGTAATCCAACTGGAACCTCAAACCGATCTCAGCCGGCTGTCGGATTATGGTTATCTGCGACTGGCGCCACAGATTTCGCCGGGCGATTATGCGTTGCAGCTCGTGATCAAGGACTTGAATGACAAAAGGACCACGTCGGAGTGGATCGATTTTGAGGTTGTGAAGTGAGCGACCTGGTCAGCCACAAAAAGGCACATGCTATTGCGTAGTTCGATCCTTCTGATAATCGCCTTAGTCCCCGCAAGTGTTTTGGGACAGACGGTCAAAGCACCGCAATTCAAACTTAGGGACATTAATGGACGCACGGTGCGGTTGAGCGACTATCGGGGAAAAGTGGTTCTGATCAACTTTTGGGCTACCTGGTGTCCGCCATGCCGCGCGGAGATGCCAGACCTGGTCCAACTTCAGCGTGACTACGCGAAACAAGGTCTACAGATCATCGGCATCACTTACCCGCCAGAGACAAAGACGCGCGTACGCAGATTTGCCAGAAGCCTAAAAGTTAACTACCCTATAATCCTCGGCACACGCGAGATCAAAGCCCGATATAGTTCAGAGGAAACTCTGCCTTTAACTGTCGTCATAAATCGCAACGGCGCGATAAGTGACATAATCAGCGGCATACTTCTTCCCGAAGAATTCGACGAAAAGATTAAGCCGCTATTAATGAAGAACATGGAAGGAGAGATGAAAGATGCTAAGTCGGATCACTAGTCTTGTTGTCGGTGGTGTCCTGGTTATGACGCTCGGCGTGATTACAGCCGCAGCTTTCACCAAGACCGTCACCATCAAGGTTGAGGGAATGAAATGCGCGAAATGCTCTGCATCGGTTACCAAAGCGCTCAAGGCTACTGAGGGCGTTGAGGCAGCAGAAGTGAGCTCAGAGAAGGGCGAGGCCGTTATCAAGTACGACGACCAGAAGTTGGACGAAACCAAGCTGCGTGAAGTCATCAACAAAACCGGTTTCAAGGCAGTAGAGCCAAGCCAATGAACTCTCGGTTGATCGGCGTGCTTGGTCGTCAAGTCGCGTTGGTCGGAAAAATGTCCATAAATTGGCCACAACTGAATACGGCTGCCAATCCTGGCAGCCGTAAATGCTTCAATTGGTTGGGGGTCGAACCTCCGACCTCACCCGCCACAACGAGTTAGGGCGAGTCTGAGAACTCACAAGTGAATTCGCTTTCGAATCCAATCTCCGGCATCACTATTTAGCCAGCTTCCGCAACGCATCTCGATCTTCGCGCATGACACGTTCAGCAATCTCAACCTGCTTGGCAAACTCGGGATTGTAGGCTGTTAATTCGATCCCGTTCTTTGTCTCAATTGCATAAAGGCTATCTCCTCTTTTGACTCGAAGTCGCTCCAGGATTTCCTTAGGGAGAATGACGCCTACCGAGTTGCCGATAGTCGTTACCTTCAAAACGCTCATTTGAACCTCCATCTACCGCCCTTAAAGACGGCCCTGTGTTATAACGCATGTTATAACAAAGCCATATTCAAAATGGCTAAATGTTGGCAGGTGGCTGGATGAACACCCAGGAGTAACATTGGATTCAATATCAGAGCCGAACATAGAAGCAGCCTGGTCTGCAGAGATCGAGCGACGCTTAGCTGAGATCGACGCAGGCACGGTAGAATTGATCCCATGGAATGATGTTCGATTAGAATTGTTCGTCGAGTCTGAATGGAGAGAATAATGGCATTAGAATCTGAAACCGTCGAAACGCTCGAAGCCGCAGCCTTACAGTTAACGCCTGCGGAACGAGCAAGACTTGTCGATCGACTGATTGCGACCCTTGATGCTGATCCCGAAGTCGAAGAAGCCTGGGCAACGGAAGTGGAGCGCCGGCAAACCGAAATAGAAAATAGAACAGTTTCCTTATTGCCTGGACCAGAAACCCTCACAAAGCTGAAAGCTGAATTTGAATGAACTATTCTCTGCACCCGGAGGCTTCGCAAGACCTTCGGGACGCTGCCTCATTCTATCGAGAGCAAGCTGGCACCAGTCTTTCTCAATCCTTCTTTGGAGAGTTTGAACAATCGATCAATAGGCTTCTGCAACATCCGGCACTTGGTACACCATGGCGTGGACGAGGACGACGGAGATACGTAATGAAGCACTTCCCATATTCGTTGGTCTATACAGTATCAAGAGACGAAATTCGCGTCTTGGCTGTTGCACATCACAGTCGCCGTCCTGGGTATTGGACCGGCCGAAAGTAAAACTGCGATCGAACTTATTAACCGACCAAATACACAAAGCTACTCATGCAACCCATCGAAGACTTATCAAATAGGTAAGACGATTTTTCAGAATTCACGGCAGGTTTGCCTAGTCACAGACTTCGTCAGGTCGACTCGTTTTCGGAGCTCGTGTCAAGAGTTTATGGAAATTGAGTTACTCCTGCCTGAGCGGGTTAGCGCCTCAGCCTAATACACCCCTTCCTGCAATAGATAAATGTTTCAGCATTCACCTGACCTTTCGCTGTTAGCTCGGGAAAGATTGTCTTGTGGTGATAGTTTTCGGCGGCGGTTTGCGCCTTAGTGGAGTGACCAGGATTTACTTACGTAATTTTAAGGAAGGAATAATGAGATGAACAGCAGAATGCTTCGCAACAGATGCGTGATGGGGCTGATTGTAGTCGCTCTGATCGCAGGCTGTTTTCAACTGAAATCCAATTGGTGGCAACCGACCGAGGTGCACGCCCAAATGGATGACGATGATGATGGTTTAAGTGGTGGTGCTCTCGCTGTCCTTTTATTAGGACCGGTCGGCTCGACACAGAAGTTGCGCCTCAGTGTCGGCACTATAACAGCGGCGCCCGCGCCATATAGTTGGTCCGTCGTTGTGCGTGACCAATTCAACGCGGTGCTCTTTAGATCGGAGCGGATTGAGGTGCCCTCCGGCGAATGGCGCTTTTCGGACGTTTTCGGCGCAGCCTTCGTCCAATCAGGAAAGGGAGACACTCCAGTGATGGTCCAAGTACTGGTTGAAGGTCCCGGCGCCCGAAGCGCTTCGGAATACATCGGCTCGGCGCAGGTTATTGATATGTCGACCGGCGAAAGTTCCAATTATCTTAAATTGAACTTTACGACAGCTTCCATTACTAATCGGTAACCTTCGACTCATTCCGCGACCCGGGGGACGCCGCGTCTGCTTCGCGCGGCGTCCTAAGCGGTACAAATGAAAGCGATGCTCATTCATAGCGCTCCCTGAAGCACAGCCACGGCGCGGAGAGTTCTTAATCACTGTCAAAGCGGATGTGGTCAATGCTCGTTTCGCCGGCTTCAACACGATTCACTATTTGCCCAAGGTACGGGTCTTTGATCTGCAATCCATAACGGATCAGTGAGCGTGTTCTTGGATCGACTCTGCTGTCGGTTGCGAGTTTTCGAGCGCGTCGTTTTAGATTGGCGTCGAGTATGTGAGATTCTTGTTTGCGCGGTGATGCGCTACCATGATTTGCCATGGTCCTTATCCTTTCGTTGGAAGGTTTAGGATCTAGGGTCGATTTGTGTTGTGGCACAAGTCGGCCCGCTTCTTTTTTGATTAGGTGAGTGATCAGCACCCTAGCGCAAAAATTTTCGTTTGTCACTAGTCGATTTGACTCACACGAGCGTTTTCTTTCTCTCGTTCAAATGTTGACATTTAACTCCAAACAGTAATAACCTCCGCTGCTTTTCGATAAGACTGACCTCGAGCCTCTGCGTCCTCGCAAACTCGCTAAACCCTAACGTTCAGTTGCCGGTTTGCCCGAGATTGGCTCACATACATGAGCTTATTCAAGGATCTGGAATCAAGTTGATTCGGTCCTAATGTTCTTCGCAACTCCAATCTTTTTCGACTACCGCGACGAGAATACTCGCAAGCCGTCACAGGTAGATCACCATCGTCGTTTACTTAAAGGAGAATTTGAATGGATACGAAGATGAAAGAAAAGGAATATGACACGCTACGTCAGGAAATTATGCATTGGCAATCGCGCAGGTTCTCTGTGGTGACGGGAAGTTTAGTCGTTGTCATAGCAATTCTCGGTTGGGCTATAAACGCCCCTGACAAATGGTCATGGACAATCGTTTCTTCAATTCTATTCGCTATACTTTCGATCGCTGGTTATATGACTTGGCTCATAGGGTTATTAACGTCGCGCATTAGTACGTACCTAGAGGTATTCCATGAGGCTAATTCTGTTGAGATTGGCTGGGAACGAAGACATCGAGCACCCAAGAGGAACTTTCTTAGTAGCAAAGGTGCCTATTCGCTCATGTATCTTGGGGTTGGTTTCATTTCTTTCATAGTGTCACGCACAGTTTGTCAGGCTCAACCTAGCACATTAAGTCGCGTTCTCTTTTTTCTTATTGCAGCATCTTTTCTCTCAATGGTGAGTGTATTAGCATTCGGTAAACGACCTTGGAAGAGATATATCGAGCAATGGGAGCAAATCAAGAACCTGGAGAGCATAGGAGAGCCCATGAAAACAGCCGACGAAGCTCTGAAAGGACTTGAAGGAAGGTCGGTTCGTAAGTCGGAAAGCAAGTCTGTCGCTGACAATTTAAAGATCGGTTCCCTTGAAGAATGAAAAGAGTTGAATGCTAGGGAACCTTAATCCAGCGAGGCATTGTTCTCTTCAAGAGAGCTAAGAAAGGAACTGGACCATGAGCACTACATCCATAATTGTTGAGATGTTGATTATAGGTTTCTTTACGGCTCTTGGATGTTTCTGATCTGTTTACGTCTTTCATTCTTTGACATACAGGTTGTGAAAACCCTAGCTTCGCAAATCGGTTCGTGGGCCACCCCTATATTATTCGTAGCTGCCGCCCTTTTCTATCAGTTAGGATTGATCATGAATACTATGAGTTACAAGATAATAGAGCCATTTGCTGACAAGAAAATTCGAGATCAAATTGTTCCGGGGAAGGTTTATGAACACGTGAGGTCTGCTGTTTGGCAGGAAGGCTCACCCAACATCATTAGAAACCTCGAGCTCAATCTTACCTTCGTGCGATTAGCCAGATCGGGAATAATAAACTTTCTATTGATCGCAATCGCGTCGTTATCTTTTGGCAGTTCTCTCCTTTGGCTCAGTGTAATTTCATCAGTGATCTTTATCGGGTGCATACCATTATGGCGTAACACGTACCGCTTCTACTATAAGCGGATGGGATTTGCTTATGACGTTATTGCAGATAGCGAACTCGCGAAGGTCACCTCAAGTCCGCAAGAATCTTGTGATTGACTTGCACTACATTTATACGCCCGACTTTTAATTATTTAAAAGTGACTTCATGTTTGAGACAAGTCGACTTTTGGCAACTTAGTTAGCGCCTATCATGATAGGTTGTTGCGCAGCAAAGAGGTATTGGACGAGACTGTGCCAGATGAAGTTTTGTCTGAACCAACCATAACATTTGGGTTCAGTATAGAGGTGACGCAGGAAACGGCAGCGACATCGGGTTCCAATACAACAGCCTTCGTGTCGGACGAGATCTTCTCCGCAAATCGATTTGGTTTTCGACTTGCCGTAGTCTAATTGATCTGGATTCAAGTGTGTCTTGTTTTACCGGTTTTGCGCTCCCGACGTTTGTTGAGACGCGAGGTGATGTCGTCTTTGGTGGACTTTCTTAAGACGATTAATCAAGACGAGTCACCAGTTTCAGATTTGGCGAGGCATTCTACCAGAAGGTCCTGTGCGACCATGATCTCGTCAGCGGTCAAGAAAAAGCCCTTCTTGGGAGAGCCTTGCGGTGTCCACGCAAAGGCTCGCCAAAGTGCCAACGAAGCCGCCCCGACAGCTCTGCCTTTTAGTCGCTGCAGGAGATCTTCCGCATAAGTACAGAGACTGATTGACTCACGAAGGTTCCGATCGTGCAGCATGTCGTTTAGCAGTTTGTCGGTAACTGAAATTCCACGAGCTTTGGCGAGACGAACCAGAAAAGTTCTTTTCATCCTCTCAGCAATTTTTTTGTCGCTAGTGTTTACCTTCTTCGGTCGAAGGTATGGTTTCTGAACCATCCAGCTGCAGATGGGGCAGAAGCAGTGAGCATCCGGTGAGTACAAGCGTTTCTCTGGTTTGGCATCCAGATCAAATGTGCAGTCCAAATAGGTTGAGAACAAATTGCTGAAGGCCGTCAGTTCAGACCGTTCCGGTCGCGCATTGTCAGGTAGGTTCAAGTAATGCTTGTCGAGCCATGAATACGCGGCATCCTCCGACGTTGCATAGGTGCCGGCGGCCTCCGGTGTGATGAATCCATCCCTCAATGCGTTCTCTAACCATTTGAGAAGCTGGTACCCGCAGCCCTGCAGGCGCACAGCATTTTCAACCTCGTCCCGAATAAGCATACGGTTTCTAGCCTCAAGACTCGTCGAAGGCGAATTGACGTAAAGGTTGGAGTGCAAACACTAGTTCTTAGTTGGATGGATTCTTTAGAACCATGTGTTTACTTAACCACTCGGTCCGTCTTAAGCGTCGTAAGCGGTCGCGGTATGCCCTCGATGTACGCCTTGCGATAGGTGCTGGTTCAAACATTTGGCTGAAGCATACGGATAACTCGTGTGCTTATTCTCCTGCTCGATCATGTCGCTAATTGAACTGCATAAGCAGAACGCAATGATTACGTGGTAGACCTAAGAGGGTTATTGATAATAAGAAATGTTCGGATCATGAACTCACTGTGAGCGCTCGGACTCACAGACTCTGCAAGAAGATGAGTTGCCGATGATCTCAAGGAATAGCCGGAGAGTTGTCAGTTACGTTACCGGCTGCATCCAACGTTATGTCCACGACTATTTTCCCGTCAGATTTGCGCGTGACAACATGCCTGGTACTTATCACCTCTTGTGCCGGACCTTGGGATAACTCCTGGATAACCTGAAGCGTCATACTGTCCTTTCCTCCGGAAGCGCGAATCGCCCTTCTCGATTTAAACTCAACCCATAGGTTCTTCCAATGCTGGTTGTAGATCTTGCCTTCGGGAAGATAATTGGCCGGATCCTCAAAGGTCATCAAAGCGCGTTGTACAATGTGTCCCGCATCTCGGTCTGCTGGAATTAACCCCACCTCTTTCAATGCTTGCCTAAAAGTCCGAGTTTCTTTTTGGGGGGACGGCTTTTCCTTCTGAATGTCCGAAACCTTAATCTCGACAGATTTGAGATTGGCGGTGTTCGGGTCAATATTGTTCGGGTCACTTTTAACTATTACCTGGACATTTTTTTTCTCGTGAAAGATGCCGGTCGCCTCGTCCGGGCCGGTTTTGCCGAGCCTCGCCGGCTTATCCGGTTTCACTGTCCAGCGCTGCAGGTTGACGTCGCCGAGTTCTTTGGTAGGTTGGCCGTGCTTCTGTTTGAATTGCTCAAGTTTTTGTTTGACTTGAGCGAGAGTGGGCGACCGACGTCCTCTCGGCGCGCCCTTTCCTCCGCCTGACCCCGTTGCGCGCTGAGCTGTGATTGCCTTAGTCAGCTCAACGAGAAGTTTAGTAGATGATTCCGCCATCCGTCGTTCATACTCTTTCCGTTCTTCCTCTGTTAGCGATGGATCATCCTGGGCCATAGTGAGAATCACCTCATTCAGAGTACTACTAACACCCCCAGCGCCGCCTAACTCTGCCATGAGATCCAAAACTCCGGCGTCCTCGGCTTCACGAGTAACTTCGGAACGCGCCTCGTCGGTGGGAAGGCTGGGCGCGTCCGGATCGGGATTGAGGTCGAGAACATGACGAATTAGTTCAGTGGTGTTAACTTCAAAACTGATGTCCCAAGGTCCTTGACCGGGGACGAACAACTGCGCCGGGCTAAAGTCCAATCTGGCATTGAAGAAGCGATAATCGACCCTCGCAAGCGGAGCTGAAACTTCAGGTTCTGTTGGGACTTCACTGGGCTTAGGCGCCGAAGGCAGCGGCAAGGACGGCGGAGGTGCTTCAGGCGCAGCGCTCGGTGGGGGTTGCGCGGTAGCAGGCGGGGCTGGAGACGGCGCCGATGGGGATTTGTCACCCGTTACCGGAGGAGGTGCAGGAGCCGTTGCGGGTTCGGATGGGGTGGGGGCTTCATCGTAACAAACACAACTTCCGGGGTCGGCGTAAGATCCGTCCACCTGCTCCGGATCGGATGGAGGGTCACAGCATTGGTCGCTTCCGAAATCCGGAGATTGATCAACCGGAGGGTCAGCGGCCATTGACGAAGCCAATTCGCCTAGTGCCCCCAGAAACTCCTCAATAGGCATCGGTTAAACGTCCTCGTACCAAACGTCGGTCACGGCGTGAACTTCCAAAAGCCTTAGACCATTTCCCGGCTGGTTGATACGTGCGCGTACGCCCTCGGCCCGGCGTCCTATTATTTCTGCGGAAACGGGCAGACGCGCGACGCAAATATCCCAATTTCCGTCATAACCACCCGTCCGCAATTCACGATCGGCCTCCGCCCGATGTATCAGGTCAGCAAGCGAGCGAATTGTCCACCAGGGCGATTCGAGTGAGATCCAAACACCGACGAGGAAAAAGGTGGATGTTTGGCGCACGAACAACTCGCGATGCGCCATCTCACCGACATCAAAAAAGTCGAGCTCGATCTTGAACCGATAACGTTCGCAACGAATTGGCGCAAAGTCCCGCCGGCCTGCGCTCAATTCTGCACCGGTAGAAATGGTTATTGAAGCAGTCCAAATAAAGCTACCGCCAGCTCCAGCGACGGCGGTTTCCAGAATCAGCCGCGCGCTGTTCAGTGGGATTCCCGAAGCGTCTCGCAAGAGATCGGCTTGCCAGGAAAGGCCGGTGAGTTCCTTACCATAGCGCAACGGGAACTCCTCAGATGTCCATACGGAAGAGGCCCGGGGTTGGCGCAAGTCGCCACGTAAACCTGCGCGCGGGTTCCCGTTGTCGTAAACGCCCGCTGCGAGATCCATTACCGTTCCGTTGTGATGTCCGGCCTTCCAATCCTTCGCGGACTCACTCGCATGGAAAACCACCGGCGCCATATTTCGCGTTGAACCTAGTCCGTCGTTGAGATCGAGACCGAACTCAAGATCGCCGCCTGCTCCTCCAAACCCTCTTAACTGAGTTAGCAATCCGGGTCCGGCGATGACGAGGTAAAAAGAAGTAATGCGCCAATGTTCGTCTGAATATTGTGGAGCGAGCACGTACCATTCGCCAGGATGATCCAGCAGATTAGGCGACCGATCGGTCTCATGTCTGAGCAGGGTTTCTTCTCTGCCGAGGGCGCGGTTTTGGAACATCAATCCTCCATAACCGGGATGATTGCGCCTCGAAACTCGACGTCAAGGCTTACGCCCTCCGGTAGATGATCGACTCGCACTCGCATCATGTCGCCGGTGGTGGGAGGCAAGTCAGGAGCTGACTGAACATATGAGCGACCTGTCAGTAACCGCCGAACTGGAATGGTTACCAAAATCACGTCCTCATATGCACCTCCATATCGAATCGAGATGCCGGTTTTACGGATCTCGCTAGTTGAGTCTTCCCGGAACACCCAACGATCGTCGACGCTGCTTCCGGTTCGCGATTGCTCGCCGGATCCTGTCGATTCGATATGTTGATGTGCCTCCGAATAAAGAGTCGTGGTTTGAGATTCGGCGACGCTCGCCTGGTCTCCGCGCACGACTGCAAGGGTTTTTCCACCCCCGACCGTTCCGCCCGCAGACAAAGAAACGCCCAGCCCGGAAACTCCGACACCGAAGTTGACCGGGATAGGAGACGAATCGGCGTTCGAAAGCAAGTCAACGATGAAGTCAGATATACCGGTAGGATCGTCACTTAACGGATTGGGCAGGTCACTCGCCCCGGGGGCGTCGTAAGTTCTTCTTGTAGTAACCCCGCCGGTATCTTTGTGGGGGAACTCTGATATTTCCGGATCTCCCAGGTCGGTAAGCTCGCTTTGCGCATTTTTCACATGCGTAGTTTGGGATCCCGTTCGACTGACTGTAACGTTGTGAGTGTCGTCAGGCATGGTGATGTCGGTGTTGGTTTTCGATGTTGTGTGAGTGTTCATCGTGCCGGTTTGCAGGGTCTCCACACGCTCCTTGTATGTTTGATTTGATTTGTCTGAGAGTCTGGGATTGACGATCAACCGCGCATTGGTGTTTTCGACAATATCAAGGAGATGATTGATGCGACGAATCTCCTCAAACGGGCCCCCGGCGGTACGGGTTTCAAGGCTAATCGCCAGGCCGTCCGCACCGTTAATAAAAGCATAGTCGTCGGTGAGTGACTTTCCGCGAAAACGCAGCAACACCGAATCAACCTGCAAATCTTCATCGGGCTCGGGTGAAAGGACGAAGTCGCGGCACCGAGCGAGAGCTAATCGCGAAAGTAGCAGTCTTCCATGCGAGATTCTTGGGTTCGCAGAGGGTACCTTGTGGATCGCGATCACTGCTCGAACATATCGGGCGCGTACGGGTTCGACGAACGTAACAGTGGTGAAATACTGCTCCGGTGCGAACCTGTGGAACGGGTGGACAAGCCGCCAGTTTGGGTGATTCAAATCAGGGGACCAGGCCGCTTGTTCGTCATTGGTGACGTAAACACTTATGAGGTAAAAGAATTCGCCGACTCTCGCGATGTAAGGAAGTTCTTGCTCGTGCAATAGTCTATTAGGAAGACAGACGAGTCGGAGCGCGTCAAGAATGGGAATCTCGTCGGATGTCGCCGCAACGGTGAGCACGATCCGGTCACTACTGTCCAACTCAACGATGTCGCTTACGTAATGATCGGTGGGATTTTCCGAGTAGGGATTAGAGATCGGTAAGAATGTCAGTGAGGTTGGCCAGGGCAAGGTCTCGGCCACGTTTGCTACCGATTGGTGCGTTTCGGGTTGGGGGTCTGGATCAAAGAAGCTCCAATAGAAAGAAAGGTCAGGTTTCGGGTAATTAGTTTGCCGCACCGAGACGAGACTGCTTTCCACTGTCGGATAATGGTCAACATCTTCGAGATATGGGTAGATCAATAGTCGCTGGATGTTGATGCCGCGGCCCAACGGCCCACCGCTGGTTGGTCCGAAGATCAGAGGCAAGTCGGCAAAATGGAAAAGAAGATATCGCCCATAAGTCGGCGGCAGGTGAATCGGTGTCCAACCCCAAAGCGCCCGTAGATCACGCGCCTCGTATCTTGACTTGAACGGCGAGGATTTGCTGTCAAGCCAGACGTCGTGATGTTCCATTCCATGAAAATCAACTCGGTCGTGCCGGCTCTCGGAGATCGCAATGCCCATCGTGCGCGGCAGACCAAAATTGAAGAGCGGTCCGGTGGCGTGGTCGAGGGGCGGAAGCATGAAATTGCCGTATAGCTCAACCCGAGAAATTTGACGGGGTTTCCCAAGATCCACAATGAGGTCCACGGCCGGGCTTGCCTCGTGATTTATTACATTTTCGCGCAGTTGCTCCAGAGGAACGTCTTCGCTCGCCGGCACAAAAGCAAAAATTTGTAGGGCCGCTTCCGTTGGGTAGTTAGGCATTATCCATCCGAGACCCTGTGAGAGTGGAGGGAATCGTTCAGCGTCTACGGGGCCCGCGTACAGGTGTTCGAACACCTGGAAGGGAGAACCATGGATGAACAGCGCCTCAGTATCCTTGAGTAAGAGAGCCGGCCCTGTTCGCGTACGGCTAGTCGCTCTGCGCAATACTGAGGGCCTGAAGGGATCGCTACTTGGCACTTGATTGACCCCCGGTGCCAGTTAGCCTGCGAAAAGGACTTGCGGCATGAAGCAGCGAAGAAAAGACGTCCCTCGGATCAACGACAACACCATGACCGATCGCCAGGAGGAGCAGATGACTGTCCGTGGTTAAAACAAAGCGCTTTCGGGTGGTGACGATTGCCTCCCATTGTCCGGGATTCTCTTTCGAGGTTTGACGCGCAAGAACAGTCGGGTGCCCGAATCGTGCCAAGTTTCGGGCGATGCCGCTCGTGTCGATCGTGACGGGCGCCTCTTTTTCCGTTTGCCCTGCCACGTCAAGCCACAGAACCGACACCGGAGGTGCTTGCAAAAACCCAGGGACAGTCTTGGATACGTCGCTGTCAGGTATGCGGGCCGGCCTGAAGGTGACAGACGTCCGAGCTTTCACGATATGGACGCGACGTTCGTCATCAAGGACTTCTAACGGCGTCTTTTCAGCAGTGATGGTCAGCCCCTCCGAATCAGATAATTTCGGCGGGGTTTTTTCTTTGACTCTACCTACAATTTTTGCTGATTTCTGAGTTAAGGATTTGCGCCTCTGCTTCATCGCGTGAGGTCAGATCGGACGTCATTACGACGCCAGCCTTTCTTGTCGAGATAAAAAACGAGAGCGAGGAATTCTGAAGGGGTACACGAAAGAATGAGCCACCCCTGCTTAAAGCGCGGGGACATTATCTCATCGGAGATAAGAAGTCAATGAATGTTGGCCCAGTGTGTAAACCCAAAGTTGAACGCAGCTAAGAATGGTTAAATAGGCACCTCAACAGCAATAGCTGCCTGGACCATATGGGAGCAAAGTAATTGGGCAAGAACTTTTTGGGCAATGTTCTCCGGAGTGATAACGCTTCTTGCCTGCCTTAGCGCCGGCCAAAGTTCGGCTCGTAGTAATGCTTGATTAATCATCTCTGGTGCTCTTCCAGGCGGTTGGTGCGAAGAAGCGCGAAGAAAACGTCACGAAGTAGCCACGATAACTTCACAACATATCTATATGTTAGCTACTCACGCTCTGCGCTGAGAAGGTGGGCCAGGCGTCCAACGCGGAGGTTAACAACGCGACAGTTCGCACAGTTCTATCCTTCTCCTGTAAGTCCCCTACGATACCACCGCAAGACACTTCGACATGAGTACAAGTCGGTGGCGGGAAGACCACTTTGTACGGATGATTATGAAGGCTCACATTCGTGCTCGACCACTGATCTGAGCACAAGCACGCGATGAACGTATTACTTGTTTATCCAGAATTTCCAGATACTTACTGGAGCTTCCGGCATGCCCTCTCCTTCGAAGGTAAGCGGTCCGCTTTTCCTCCGCTAGGCCTTTTGACTATTTCAGCCATGCTTCCGGCAGACTGGAGTCGCCGACTGGTAGATATGAACATCAGAGACATCAGGCTACGGGACATTGAATGGGCCGATGTTGTCTTTTGCAGTGCAATGCTGGTGCAACGCGATTCCCTGAAACGAGTTGTTGCCTTAAGTAAATCACGCGGTAAGAGGGTTGTGGTTGGCGGTCCCTACATCTCCACTTCCACAGAGAATCTTCCGGATGTGGACCATATCTTTGTCGGTGAAGCTGAAGAAACGCTACCGGAGTTTGTACGTGATTTAGAGCGCGGAGATGCACGTCGCGTTTACAAGGCAACCGAGCGTCCAGCGCTCTCTGCTACTCCGTTACCCCACTTCAAACTTGCCTCGCTGAAACATTACTCGTCTATGTCGGTGCAGTATTCGCGTGGTTGCCCCTTTCAGTGCGAGTTCTGCGACATTATAGAAATCTACGGACGCGTGCCACGTACTAAATCGAACCAACAAATGCTGGAGGAGTTGGACGCACTTCAACGAACCGGCTGGCGGGGGCCGGTCTTTATCGTTGACGACAATTTTATCGGCAATAAGCGCAACGTAAAGAAGTTGCTGCCCGAGCTGGCGGACTGGTCTGAACGCCACAGCCGGCCATTCTCGTTCTTTACTGAAGCGAGCGTCAATCTCGCCGAAGATGACGAACTGCTCGAATTGATGCGACGCGCAGGCTTTTATCGTGTCTTCCTCGGCATAGAGACCCCCGTCAAAGAAAGCCTGAAAGAAGCCCAAAAGAGTCAGAATATACGGAGCGACCTTTTGCAGTCCGTACGCAAGGTGCAGTCTTACGGACTGGAAGTGATGGCTGGCTTCATCATTGGTTTTGATAACGATCCCGAAGATATCTTCGAACGGCAAATCAATTTCATTCGAGAGAGCGCCATCCCGCTGGCAATGGTTGGCCTACTGACTGCGTTACCTCAGACTCAACTTTGGCGAAGACTTCAGCGTGAGGGGCGTCTACTCAATGAAAGCACCGGAAACAATACGGACTGCTCACTGAACTTCATTCCTCGTATGGATCCGAGGCGGCTTATTGCGGACTACAAGAAACTTCTGCGGACAATTTATAGTCCGGCAGAGTACTACGGGCGCGCGCTCGAATGTCTGAAGCGAATGCCGGCCACATCGCAACCGCAACGCCGTCACCCTATCGGCGACTTGACTACATTCATGCGCGTAATTCTCGCACTTGGTGTCCGCGACCGCGAACGAAGTAAGTTCTGGCGCTATATGGCCTGCGTCGCAGCTTCTCACCGCGAAACATTTTCCCGTGCCGTCATCTTGGCGGCGATGGGTTACCACTTTCGCAAGCTGACTGAAGATTACTGCCGCTAGTTGGTGAGTGAAGGCCGGCTCGTTTTGGGGCGCTTTTTTGGTCAATCGCGACGGACCTGATAGTGGTTAATTCTATAAATTGAAAAAATTTTGTCCAAAAATCAGCCACACGATCAAAAACGACCGTTAACGTTCACGACTGTATGCTACTCGGTTCTTCTGTACTTCTATCGAAGGGATGATACATAGCTCGATGGCAGGCCGATTCTCTCAGCGAGTTCTCTGAGTTTTGAAACGTACTGCGGATTTCGCTCATCTGCCGAAGGCGGCATGGGAAGATTGAAACAAAGAGCTGGAGTGATGCTCCCATCGGCTAGTTGTGCAAACACAGCTTCCGGGCGGTAAACACTAACCGAAGCTTCTGAATATAGAGCATCCACTTCCGCATGGGTCAGTGAAAAGAGCACACCATAAACTGTCCGTCCGGCGTACGGGACAAGTGTTGCGCGCGCTCCGATGACCAGGGAGAAGTTCTCAACAGAAGCCATCCGACGATCCACGGGATTCATGCCTTTTTCTCGCAAGAGGGCATCGTCCATGAACAGACCGTAGAAAAAAACGTCGATTCTTCTGATCTTCTCTTCTGCCATACCTAACCTCGGTGAAAGACCAGCGTTCCCAGGAAAAACGGGTGGCCCATCAATTCAATCGCGATTGATCGCTTCACCCTACCTCTTCAACTGATCCTCGAATACAACTAAGGTCGGATTGCTAGCCGGCCTTCAAAAACGATGACTGCCTGGCCGTGGATCCGCAATTTGTCGGCAACTAGTTCTACCTCCATGAAACCTGTTCGCTTTGACGACTGAAAAGACTTCATTTTCGTCTTGCCTAGTCTTGACGCCCAATACTTTGCCAGAAACGTGTGAGTACCGCCGGTCACCGGATCTTCATTTGTGCCGCTCCAGGGCCAGAAGTACCGCGAATGAAAATCGTAGCCGTCCCGAGCGGACGGCGCCGTAACCAAGACACCGTTGATGGAATTATGGGATCGAAGAAGTGCAGTAAAATCCGGATCTAAATTGGCCAGTTCTTCTGGGTTTCCAATTTCCAGCAACAATATTTTGGTTTCTTCGTTGTAAACCGAGTTCTTGATAGCTTCGATTCCTAAAGCAGCAAGGAGGGCAGGCGGAGCGTCGGCCGGCCGGATCTCGTAAATGGGAAATTCCATTACGATTTGGTCGTTTGATTGTTTGGCAAACAAGTCCAGGTTCTGAATGTTCATGAAGTGAACTTCGTTCAATTTATGTATTGAGAAAACAACTTTGGCTGAGGCCAGAGTCGCGTGGCCGCATAATGGAATTTCCATCTTGGGTGAAAAATATCGGATTGCAAAAGCATTGCCGGACTCCAGAGGTGAAAGAAAGGCCGTTTCAGAAAGATTCAGCTCCTGTGAGATCTGCAACATTACTTCGTCGCGCAACTGCGAGCCAATGATACAAACACCCGCTGGATTGCCTTTGAATGGCGTATCGGTGAAAGAGTCGACTATGAAGGTTCTGATCCTATGGTTTTCCATCTGTTCTTTGCCACATCAATCGAGCGTAAATGACGGCTCGTTCTGTTCGAGCGAGGGCTCAGGACGTGTACTGAAAGCTTTAGATTCCAGCCTTCTGCGCAGTAGCCAAAACTGGCTCACGCTGTTCGTTAAGAAGTAACTGCTCATGCTCAAAGCCAATCCAATCAGTCCGAACTTTATAAATGCGAGAATCTTAATCGGAATGTACAGAGAGTAAAGCACGGTGGAAACCTTTGTCGGCGTTTTTGTGTTTCCCATGCCGTAAAATGCACCTGCCGTAGCCTGAACCAGAACGCCGCCAACGAGTGTGCCGCCAAGCGCGATCAAAGTTAGCCACAGTGTGTACACATTGCCTGGCCCAATGCCGAACTTAGCCACGAAGATACGCACCGACGGCCCGCCCGCGATGACGATCAGAACTCCAACGATCGTTATCGCCAGCAGTAACAAAAGTCTACTCTCATAATGCCGGCGGTAAGCAGACCAGCGATCTACACGGGCGTATTCCGCAAGCTTCGGCGCCATCGGCGCGACGACAGCTTTGCCCAGCACGAGGGTGATGCTCACATAAATTTGTTGCGCGACGTGAAGTAGAGACAATGTACCGGCTCCAGTCATCGAAGTCAGAAAACGATCCAACGCGGGATCGGTTCGCAAGTAAACTTGTCCGGGCAATAGTGGCTTCAGTCGGCGCAAAGCTTCTTTGATGACAGGTGAGCGCCATGCCGGAAAACGAAATCGTCCGAGTATCGGAACAAGGAACGCGAGCTTGAGACTGTTATAGAAAATTGAATTTACCGCTGCGGCCCGGATGCCAAAATGCGAAATCGTCAGAACAAGAAACGATAAGCCGGCGCAGTTCGCAACGATAGCCGACAATTCGACCCAAACAAACCTGTGTCGTGCGTGATGTGCCGCCCAGAGCGTCACGATCAACGCGTTGAGGACCATGCTGACTAACTGAATTCTTGTGAGACTCACCGTCAGGATTTGTGCCGGCGGTGAGAAGCCTGGAACAAACCATGGTATCCACATATTCGCCGATAAATAGAGCACCACAGCAAGGAGAATGAAGGCCGCGCCTGTCAGTGAGAAAAACGACCAGACATCATGACTAAAATCCGGCTCAGCCCGCGTCGCCAACAAAGGCACTAAGACTGGCAGCAGGGTTGTCGTGAGAAGAATGAAAGCAAATTGCGGAATCACTGCCGACGCGAAGAAAGCATCCGTTTGCGCGCCCACGCCCATGTGGGCGACGACGTACCACGTCATTAAAAGTGCCAGCAACGCGTTTACCGCCGACAGCGTTGCGAGCCAGGCACTCTGCGTGAAGAACGATCGGATGGTGGCGCCAGCAACGGGGTCAACGCGTTTCGGGGCGGTAACCCGGGTCGCGATGTCGTGATAAATGCGCGTGTAGAGTTGGGCTACCTGCTCAACTCGCCATTCCGGCGCGTGGGATGATGCAGCCTTCGCGCGCTTGCCTCTACTGTTGCCATCCTGCAGCAGAGCTTTGATCGTTCGCCCGACTTCTGTTGGGTTATCGGGATCAACAAACGCAGCTCCGTAACCGTTTAGTACTTCTCGATGCGCAGGAATGTCAGATAAAACCAGATGACAGCCGCAGGCCATCGCTTCGATGACTACGTTTGGACAGCCTTCGAACCTGCTGAGCGAGACCACCGCGTCAGCGCCCTTCATGAGTGTCCAAATGTTGGAGACATAGCCAGTAAAAACCAGCCGGTGAGCGATGCCCAATTCGCCGGCCAGCCATTCCAACTGCTGCCGCAATGGACCATCACCGCAAACCAGCGCGATAAATGGCACGTCATCAGCAATGTGGGCTAAAGCGAGAATGAGATTCTGTACGTTCTTGCCGGCGTCGAGCCGGCCTGCGAAAAGTATGACCTTCTCTCCATTCCTGCGAGTGACTAAAGGCATAAGCCCGGCAGCGGCCTGGTCGATCTCGTGGAAGGGAATGGCGTTGCGGATCACGTATCGCGAATTTGCGCTGCGTACGGATTCCCAGTAAGCGTCGCCGCCGGCCGAGTTTGAAATGATGCCCTCGGCGTGACGGCCCAGCGTGGATCGAACCTTAGGGCGCAAGCCGTCGACGTACAAAGGCGCGGAGCTCGACTCCTTCAGAATCCACGGCGTGCGCGTGAGTAAAGCCGCGGCGCCGCCGATGATGTCCATCGGCGCAAGAATCGTTTGCACTATGTCCGGCCGAATTCTGCGCATCAAGCGCACGAGCCGAAGAAAAATCATCGGGTCACGATTCGAAACGCCACCAACACAGTGCCACTGAACACCGGCTGACTCGAGCGGCTTGAGGTTTGGCCCACCGCGAGACGAAGCCACATGCACTTCGTGACCTGTTCTTTGTAATTCGACCGCGAGATACGACAACTGTCTCTCCGCCCCACCGTTTCCAAGTGTAGGAATGCAGTAAAGAATTTTCATGCTAAAGATGACGATTGATTATCTTGAGAATCGCGAACGCAGTCGTTCACCGCACACTAGTAGAGCAAAAAATTTTAGCGCAAACGATTGACTAACTTTCGTGTTTACTCCGCAGGCGCGACGAAACGCGCGCAATGCTGAACTGCGTTCTCCCGGCGCCATGCGACATGCAATCTGGCTGATCTTCGCGGCGAGCACGCGCCGTACATCTTGATTTTGCCGTTCGCCTGGATGACGTTCGATGAATAGTTTGTAAATTGTTTCGACCGCGTTGAGCAGTTCGCATAATTCAGCGTTCGAGAGGTGCTCTCTGTGTCTTTACTATCAACCTATTCAACCTCCGCTACGACTACCGGCGCTTGTGACAACTTCAATACGAGTGTGATTTCCGAGACTCCGTCGAATTTCAGGTTCTTCCACTCAGCGCAGTGGCCGTCGATGCCCTGCACTTTCAAGTCCCATTCGACGTCCTTTTCATTTAGCTCGAACTGAATCTCGAGCGTGTCTCCGTCTTTGTGTGTTGAGCTACCGAGTAAATTCTCCTGCCAGTCCGACGCAGACGTGGGCGATAGATAAACGGCAGAGAACGCAGTACCAGTAAAGTTCGTGAGTCCAATCCCGGAATTCTTAATTGGTGGAGCGTACGAAGAGCATCCGTGGGCCACCCCAACCATGCCAGCGATCACCACCGCAATCATTACGTGTTTGAATCGCTGCTTTGCAAAGGAGACGGGAGAAGCGCTCATCGCCGCAACAACCAACAGTATCCAGAACACGTAGCGAAACCGGTAAATCGCACCGGCGTTTGGAACCACAAACGCAATTGCTGTGACACCACAGACCACGATCGCAACCACAAACCAGCGCGTTAGTTGTTGCGGTTCACGAATAAGGGCGAGGGCCGCGAGTGCTTGCAGCAAGTAAATCGCCAGCATTTCGAATCCCGAGACCATCTTTCCCAGATTGCCTACACGCCTTCCTGTGGAAAACCACGCCGAGGGAAATGGCGCCCACATGCCGATGGCCAGCGCACGCGGAAGGTATCTTAGTAAGTCGCCCACGTTCCTGAATTCTGCTTGCGCATCGAGAAGGGAACCGGCGTCCGAGTAAGAAGCGGCGAACCGCGATCGCATGCTGCTGATACGGCGCGCAAATCTGTCGCCAACAACAAATCTTTGTGTGGCTCCGCGACTCGAGTTGCCCGCGCCAATCGATGTGACAAGAGTTGGCACTCGCTCGCTGGGATTACCAACGTTTTTCAGTGGTCCGGTTTGCTCAGAAGGATACTGCTTGGTGTAGGTGAGCTTCTGACCTGTGATGAACGGCAGCAGTATAAGTCCTGTCAGGAATACCGCAATCGCAGGCGTCATGTTCCAAAACAACAACTGTCGCTCTATCGCCTGGCGTACAGCGAGCAGCCCCAGGATCAGAATAGCTACCACGACCAACAGCAGCACTGAACTGAACCGTACCGACGCGAGTATCAGTAAGAGCAGAATCGCCATGACGGATACAAATACACTTGCAGTGGGTCGGTAGGTTCGGGTCAACAGCGTGAGCGCGCACCAGAGAGCTGCAAGTGTGGCCGTTATGAAGATTGGATCCTTCAATAGCTGCAGCGTATGCAATAGAAAAGTCGGCCAGAGTGCCACGACTACAGCAGCCAGAACGCCGGCCCGCCTGCCGCCCAATTCGGAACCTAATGCGAAGACGAGCGCGATGATCGACACATAACACCCGACGTTGTAAGGCTCCGCGCTGAGGGTGCTGGAGCCAAACACTGGATTCAGCAGCGCAAACGGAACCGCAATAAGCTTGACGTGTAGCGGCTGTGCTGCAGTGGCCCATGCACGCAGGTTGCCACCGCGAAGCAGTTGGGACGTCTCTATTGCGCCGCGCTGGTAATCGTAGCTATCAAATGCAAACGATCCCATGATGCCGTCGCGATCGATGAGTTGGGGCGCCACTCCTGCGCGCCCGGCGACGAACAAGACTATGGCGAGAAAGACATGTAAGACCCCTGCGATGAGAAGGAGCCGGCGACAGCTAATGGCAGTGAGATTGATTCGAGACGACATTATCTTCGGCCTGCCAGCAGGGATAACAAGTGAAAACGATTTCTGTTGGTTGTTGAGCTCGACGCGCCAGTAGCATCCGCCATGCGCTCTCTCACAAACGAAATGAAATCTGCGATGATCGCTGAGGAATCACCCGCGGCGGATGCCGCGGGATCCGAGATCATCGTCACGAGTTGATGCCCTTCGACGCGTACCTCTGTAAACAGCACCGCCGCGCCACAACGCGCGGCAACCTCAATTATCGCGGGCGCCATGATTACCGAACCCGCTGGCGTCGCGAACTCAATCGTCCTCTGGCCGTGATGCTCAGCACGATCCGGCATCGCGCAGATGAGCTTGCCCGCTCTGAGTTTTGTGCGCAAATGGACGAGGAACATCGGGGACGGTTGGATCGTCTCGGCAGTAACCGATGTTCCCGGCACTCTCAAACCGTAGTCGGGAGTAATTACTATCGGCTGCACGTCTTTGTCGTGAAAGAAACGCACCATCAGAAGTGTTAACGCCGCATGGTGTCCCGTTACCAGAACACCTTTCCCCTGCGCATATGCCCGCTCAAAGTGGTGATATCCTTTGGCAACAATTTCCACGTCGAAGCGAGTGCCGTTCTTGGTGAGGGCATTCAGAAGCAGAAAGAGCACAATTTCATCGGGGCGGTGAAAGTTTTTAATCGATTGTTCCTGATAGGCGGCGGTGCGAATAAGGAGCGGTACTGTTGCCCGGGCCAACAGCAACACAGTTTGAAAACGATACTGCCGCGGAACGGTTCGCATCGCCAGGGCGAAGCAACGCTCAGCCGCACGAATGAGACGAGTCACGGTCGCTTAGGATATTAGAAAAACGAGCAGCGCGAAATAGGGTAAACTGACTAAATCTCAATATGTCACGTTGCCTGGCAATCTGCCTAATTAATCCTCGCAGTCGGCCTTCTTATTGGACGGCTGACTTCGCGATGCCGTTCTATGGGCTTGGCCGAAAGCTCAGGTATTCGATGGCCAATGGCGCACTCGTGTCTGTGGCTGCACTCGTCCCGCCCGAACATGAAGTCGTTCTCATCGATGAGAACATTGAGCGCATTGATTTCCGTAGTCTCCGCCGCTTTGACGTGATCGGCGTTACCGGAATGGTCGTCCAGGCTGAGCGGATGTTAGAGATTTTGCGAAAGTTGCAAGAGCTGCCCGCGAGAGTTGCAGTGGGCGGCCCCTTCGTCACTGTTAGTGAAGCAACGTTCGAAGGTTTGTGCGACGTCCGCTTTATCGGCGAAGCCGAAGAAACCTGGCCGGCGTTCCTCAATGCACTCGCCGCGGACTCCCCGACTGCAACTCGTTACGAACAAGAGCAAAAGACAGACATGACTCGCGTGCCGGTGCCCCGATTCGATCTGTTGCAGCGCGGCCGTTACGGTACAGCGCCTGTGCAGTTTTCCCGTGGCTGTCCGTTTCTGTGTGAGTTCTGCGACATCATCACGATCTTCGGGAGGCGGCCCCGAGTTAAAAGACCGGAACAGATCCTGGCGGAACTCGATGCAGTGTTGGCCCAGGGTTTCAGGGGATGCTTCCTCGTAGATGACAATTTTATCGGCAACAAGATCGAGGCCAAGCGACTGCTACCGCGCATTATTGAGTGGCAACGGCAACACGGCTTTCCACTCGAGTTTGTCACGGAAGCCAGCATTAACCTCGCGAATGATCGAGAGTTAATCGATTTAATGGTGCAGGCGAACTTTCGCACTGTTTTTATCGGCATCGAAACACCGCGGGAAGCGTCGCTAGCGGAGATGCGCAAACATCAAAACGTTCACGGCGATTCGATGCTGGCAAAGCTCGAACGAATCCGGGCGAGCGGCCTTGGCGTTAGCGGTGGCTTCATCGTCGGCTTCGATCATGATGACGAGCGGATCTTCGACGAGCAGTTTGAGTTTATTCAGTCGAGCGGAATCGCAACTTTGTCAATCAGCCTCTTGACGCCTTTGCCGACGACACCGCTATACGATCGGCTGCGCACTGAAGGCCGGCTGGATTTTTTGGATCCCGAGTTGATCTACATACCCAAACAGATGACGCGTGAACAGCTCAAGGTTGGGTTCCACAGACTATTGCAGCGAGTATTCGACGTCGACGCATTCTTCGATCGCGTTTTCAAAGCCAACGCGATTCGCGCCTCGCGTCAAGCAAGTTTCCCCGCAGTAACTCCCAACTTCAGACAGCGGCTGCTGTATTCAACTGCGTGGATGGCGCGCGCGATAATGCTCGCGCTGGTGATGGCTCGTCACGGTCAACTAATCCGTCACCTGCGCGCGTGCCGTCGCGTCCTGCAGCGCAATGCAACTCTGGGGTCGAACTCATTCAGCTTCGGCGAGCTGGTAGCACTCTGGATCACCTATTGGCACTTCGCAAGCGTCACTCGGCAAATAAGCGGAACACAATTCGGCAATGTCCCGGCGAACCAAGCTTTCATTAATGACAGTTTGCATCCCGACGGCGACTACCGAACGTGGGACGCATCTGTTCGAGAGGCGACGAATCGCTGAGAGGGAAGGTAGTTTCGTTGAAGTCACTGGAAAAGAAATCGAGGGAAACTCCGTGAACAACCGACCGGTGGTAACCTCTGATACGTTGGGTGATTCTAATCTTCCTCCCGAAGTGAGAATAGCCACAAATGAAATACGGCCGCCGAAGTTGGCAGCCGTAAATGCTTGATTTAACTGGTCGGGGCGAGAGGATTCGAACCTCCGACCTCACGGTCCCGAATGAAGAGAATTAGGGAAAAGTTAACTAATTGATTTTGAATCGAGTTGCAGCCACGAGTAAAATCAAGGGTTTTTGAATAGCGTTACATCCGTTCCCATCCGTTACCAGTCACTTTCCATTTATTCCTGCCACAATCCCTGCCACAAAAATCAACATGTTTTGCTGCGTAGAAGTTTAGCCTGCTGAAATAGGATGCCCCCGAAACCGGGTGTGAGCGTAGCGACCCGGATTAATAACAGAAGGTCCGCTCCATTACTTCGAGTATGGACTTCGATTTGTCGCAACGGGATGATCTTACGGCATTTACAAGTAGTACCTCTTAGGCCTTAGTGAGAACCAGATGCACTCGTGCGCACTCCTTGTTACCGATAGCAAATACTTGTCCGGCAATACCCAACCGTGCTACAAGGTCGAAATAAGGTGTCTGTACCACAGGCGTCGTGGGTGCATAGGTCATGCTAATGGTCTTCGAATCCCAGTGCTTTTCTGCAAATCTCGATTTGGTCCGTTTGAACAAACTGTCTAGTTCCAAGTTGGGAACGGCATTGTTTTAAACTCATTCGTTTTCGATTCCTCAAAGAACACTCGTGCCTCAGCGAACTTCTAAGAAAAGAAAAAGCACTCGCAAACTTAATGCGTTCGATCGTATCAACGAAGCAAAAAGATCCGGCTACAAGGCCTTGGACTTAAATGGTCTAAAGCTCAAAAAAGTTCCCCCAAGCGTCGGTGGTTTGGTTGAACTTAAGGACCTGGCGTTATCGCATAATGAACTCACGGAGCTACCTCCTGCAATGGCTCGCCTCACGAATCTTGAAGAACTACACTTGTCATTTAATAAATTTTCAAGCCTACCTCGGTGGATTGGTTCATTCAAAAAGCTAAGACATCTATGTCTAAACGGGAACAGATGTAAACGAATTCCTTCGGCCATCTGGCAACTCACAAAATTGACCGAGTTGCAACTGGCGAGTAATGGCTTAGAAGTTTTGCCAGACTCGATAAGTTGGCTTACTGAACTAAGATCTCTGTTTCTTGTTGATAACCGGTTATCGGAATTACCCGAATCCCTGAGGCAGTTGAAAAGACTTCAACGACTTAATTTAGCGGGCAATCCTGGGCTAGGTATCCCTGAAGAGATTTTAGCTGAGGAACGGACCAGTTACAGTCTGCGCAGAGCAGAAAACGCAAAGCGAATTCTCGATTATTATTTTCGCGTCAGATTGAGCATGCGCCCGTTAAACGAGGCGAAGCTCATTCTCGTTGGGAGAGGAGGTGTGGGTAAAACATCGCTCGTGAACAGACTGGTTCACAATGCTTTCAGCGAAGGGGAAAAGAAGACCGAAGGAATAAAGATTACGCAATGGTCGGTGATGCTTAATCAAAGCGAAAGTGCCCGATTGAACATTTGGGACTTTGGCGGTCAGGAAATCATGCATGCTACGCATCAGTTTTTCCTTACCCAACGCAGTTTGTACCTTCTCGTTTTGAACGGACGTGAGGGAAGCGAAGATGCCGATGCGGAATATTGGCTGAAGCTGATAGAAAGTTTTGGAAGTGAATCTCCAATTATCGTTGTTCTCAATAAGATCAAGGAGCACCCTTTTGACCTGAATCGTATAGGGCTTAAGCAAAAGTATCCAGCTATCCGCGAGTTTATCGCTACGGATTGCAGCGACAACACCGGGTTTTCTGCATTATCTCAAGCGATTATCCGAGAAACGGATCGTCTTGAGCATTTGCGCGACGGATTTCCATCTTCGTGGTTAACGATCAAGGACCGACTCGCTCGAATGAGAAAGACTTTTCTAAGTTACGATGAATACAGAAATCTTTGCGTGAAACTTGGAGAAAAAGATAATGTTTCGCAAGATGCTCTAGGTGGTTACCTTCATGATCTCGGCATAGCGTTGAATTACAAAGACGATCCAAGATTGCAGGATACTCACGTCTTAAACCCACATTGGGTAACGAACGGTATCTACAAGATTCTGAATTGGGATCAACTCGGAGTGCAAAAGGGCGAGATTAGATTAAGCGATTTGAGTCGGATACTCGACCCTACCAAGTATCCGACGAAGATGCACCGGTTCTTGTTCGATTTGATGAAGAAATTCGAACTCTGCTTCACTTTTCCCGATGACGATACGCATTACCTCATCCCAGAGTTGCTAGACAAGCAGGAGCCTGAAAGCACCGCCGCGTTTATACGTCGAAAATGTTTAAATTTTCAATATTCGTATCCCGTTCTGCCTGAAGGTTTGCTGCCTAGATTCATTGTTCGTACGCATATATTAAGCGAAGGACTTGCGAGATGGCGAAGCGGCGTCATATTGAAGTTTGAGGGAAACCAGGCCCTGATAAAAGCCGACATACAAGATCGGAAAGTATTTATTTCAATCAGTGGTCCGTCATCGGGTCGCCGTCGTCTTTTGGCAATCATTCGGTCTGATTTCGATCGGATACATCGGGATATTCGAAATCTTCAACCCCAAGAAATTGTGCCACTGCCCGAGCATCCAGACACAGTGATTCCTTACGGTGATCTTTTAATCATGGAGAAGAATGGGGTCAAGAAGTTTCCCACAGTAGTCGGTGAAAAAGTAATCGACGTTACTACAAGCGATTTGCTCAATGGAATCGATATTGAACGCAGCCGAAGAAGGGACGGCAAAATGGATACAGAAAGCCAGGCGGTCCGTGTCTTTTATAGCTACTCGCATAACGACGAGGTTCTTAGAAACGAGTTGGAGACGCACCTAAAGCTCCTGCAGCGACAGCTCCTCATAGAGCCGTGGCACGATCGAAAGATCGAAGCTGGCGATGAATGGAAGCGAAAGATTGATGAGAACCTAGAGGAGGCAGATATTATTCTTTTGCTGATAAGTCCAGATTTTATTTCGTCAGATTATTGTTGGGAAATGGAAATGAAGCGCGCACTTGAGCGTCACGAAAGTGGCGAAGCCAGAGTTGTTCCAATTATCATTCGTGATGTCAATTGGCGCATAGCCCCCTTTGCAAAACTCCAAGCGTTACCGAAAGACGGCAAGGCTGTGACAACGTGGGCCAACAAAGACACGGCATGGCGTAACGTTTCCGACGGCATAGAACGGATAGTCACTCAAATCCGAGCTAAAAGAGCTTCTTGAGCTCGAACCTCGTTCATTTGTCCGGCTGTAGAGTGTGTCACGGATTCACTCGTCTATACTTTCTAAAGGCTGGATACAGTCCTCAGTAAGGACGGTCGTCTGATAAGGCAGGATTATGTTCTCGCAAAAACGCGCCTGAAGGCGCGCTCGAACATAATCAGTCTTGGACAAAACCGCTACGCGGTAGGCATGTGAGCGGTTTCTTGGACCTCACCTGATCTCACGCTTCCGCATAGCAGAAAGCTCCCTTCAACAGAGCATAATGTTTGTCGCCAAACGAACATTTCGCCTCTGAAAGGAGCTTCCCATGACTACTCTTCGTCAACGCATGATCGACGACCTGCGGATACGCAACCGATCGGCTGACACCATCAGGATCTACATCGACTGCGTCAAACACTTTGCCCGGCATTTCGGCAAGTCGCCGGAGTTGCTCGGACCGGAAGAGATTCGTCAGTACCAAGTATATCTGGTCAACGAGCGCCACGTCTCCTCGAGTTATCTCACCCAAACAGTCTGCGCATTGCGCTTCCTTTACTGCGTCACCTTGCAGCGCGACTGGGCCATCACGCGCATCCCTCATCCAAAGCAGCCGCGCCGGTTGCCTGTAGTGCTGAGCCAGACAGAAGTCAAACAACTATTCGACTCGATTCGCAGTCTCAAGTACCGGGCGCTGCTGATGACTGCCTATGCGGGTGGTCTAAGAATCTCAGAAGTGGTGCAACTGCGGCTGACGGACATCGACTCGCAGCGCATGGTGATCCGCATCCGGCAAGGCAAGGGACAGAAGGATCGCTACGTGATGCTGGCGCCCACTTTGCTCAAGGTGCTGAGACAATATTGGCAACAGCAACGACCGACCGACTGGCTGTTTCCAGGTCAGAACGGCAACCAACCAATTAGTCGGCATCGCGTCGCGCGCTTTGCGTCATTCATTCGCCACGCATCTCTTGGAAGCAGGTCAGAACGTGCGCGTCATTCAGATGTTGCTTGGGCACCGCAGTCTACGGACGACACAGCTCTACACTTATGTTTCCGCCAGCTCCGTGCGCGCGGCCCCGAGTCCACTCGAGTTTCTGGCCCTGATTGAAGTATTCATCTATTAAGGATTGAGCAACACTTTCTTGCTCAAACCCTCGTAAGGTAGATACAACGCCATCCAAATTACTCACCGACATCACACTTATGTTTGAACGAAAATTATCAACCAGTATTTTGAGAAACTCCTCTTCGTTGTTATCGAAAGAGTTGTGAAATATTTCGTATTCCTCGGTTAAGGAATCCCGGCTTTTCTGTGCACGAAAAAGCTCGTTCGCTTTACTTAGCTCTTGTTTAAGTCGTGGTTCATCTACGAAACCCGTATCGACAAATTGCGCCAAGCAGCGTTCAGCATCGTCGGTGTGAGAATAGTTATATGAACTCATAACCTCACTCCACCTTTTCTCGTCAGCGCTCAACTCCTTTTTGCGTTGTTTGGCTAAATAGAGATCGACTGGCGAATAGCCGAGGATAAAGTGTAAAGGGGGAGCGCCGCTTTCTTGTGCATGGTAGCTCCAAACGAAAAGTGTAAGTGAACGAATAATTTCTTTCGCCAGTTCTTCTTCTAGATCCGTGAGATACGGCCTGACATCTTCGATATAGCGTTTGATCCGCTGAAGAGTTCTTATGTTCTCTATATGCAAAATCGAGCAACTATTCCGAATAACCTCGGCGTAAGGATAATCTGGTGGGAATACATAACTGTGTGCTTCCTGTTCAGTCACAAAAAAACGAATCTCACTATCGATCGTTTTTTCCCCGTGGAGTTTAAACTGGCGCTGTCCCTCTTCGTCTAAACCCTCCTCATTCATGATGAGGACTACTTTACAACCTCGTTGCTCCTTTAACAGCGATGCCAGACCAAAGATGTCCGTAACGGTTAGACCAGCGCCCCTTCTCTCTATATCGTCAAAACAAACCAGGGTGTTCTCTAGCAGAAGATGAAGTGCAGCACCAATCATTCCTCCAGTGTATTCCCGTATTGCTGGCACCTTTTCAAGGCCACCCATTAGCTTCCGCAGGTTAGAAGTTAGAGCGTCGAGTGTTGCTTGTGTGTTAGTAGGGTTTGCGTCGACTCTCGACACTGGAATGGCATTGTTGAGTTCTTCTAGACTGTTGATTCCAAACAGTGAGACATAGGAGTAGTAGTCTTTGCCGACGCACTTCTGCGTCATACTTGTTTGTATGAGGTTCCGCCAAAAGAAAGTTTTACCAGCTCCCCACCTGCCCTTGATTACAAGCAACTCGTTGCGAGTATGCGAAATAAAGGTTTGGACAGTTACCGTGATCTGTTTAAGAGACAATGACTACATCCTTTCTTAACTGAACTTGAGTCCTAAATCGGTCATATATAGCCAACTTCATGGTGGTATAACGCTTGGGATGTCACACCAAATCGACTAGAGATCCGTACGAGGGGTCGAACAGCCGGCGGTACGTCCGCTGAGCGAAACCATCCGTCATACCGGCGATGTGAGAGATATGAAAACGACCGAGCGATACATTCGCGCAAATCGGTTAACCCAAGAAGTAGTTTTTCAACGTGTCCACAAATTGGCCACAAAACAAGAACGGCCACCTTTGACGGTAGCCGTAAGTAATTGATTCTAATGGTCGGGGCGAGAGGATTCGAACCTCCGACCTCACGGTCCCGAAACCTGCAACCTGACAGTGCGCCTGTTACGTTGTGACCACATTTACTAACATTTATCGCGGATCGCAGCCCGTCACGATTGCATCAGAGTACGCGTATGAGCGCCTGTTTCCATTCAAGACCGACACAAATTTCCCCACATTTCTATCGACTCAGATACCCGGCTTTTTAAGGATGGGATCGAGCATCTCATAGAAAATCTTGAACGTCTTGTACTTCTATCCAGCCATTCGGCTGTAACCTGCCCTGTAACACAGCTTTCTCTAATACTCTTCGGCAACTGCGAAAGAGTCCAGCAGCGGTTTTTTCTTGAGTCTCCTCTGCGATTTTGCGGAGCGCATCCTCTCTAAAAGGGTATTCATCTGGATCTGATGGATCTGCTCGATAGCTTTTAAGGACTTCTTTCAGGAACGTAACTGCTTGATCATCGGCAAGTGGATGAATTTCTATTGGTTCGCGAGACATGCGTCTCATCACATGTTGATCGAAAAGTGCGAAGATGTTCCTTGTGTCGCCGGTCATTCCGAATAAGAAACAGCAGTTCTCAGGGCAAGCATTTATCAGATCCCTTAGACCCTGGTTGATGCTCACGACTTCCGCAGGCTTGAAGTCCTGAAGCATTTCGATCTCGTCCAGAAAGAAGTAAAATGCTTTATTCCTACCAAGCTCATTACCTTGGGGCAAAGCGGTGGTTCCTCTCGTACAAAGATTAATGTAGGCACCAAGGCAATTCACAGCACTAAATTCATTGTCAATTGGCGAAGTTAGCCCATACTTACTGAGATTCTTGTCACTTTGTCCAAAGAGTATCTTGAGAGCATCTTCATCATTGTCTTTTATCGCACGAAGCAATCGTGGTAATGCAGGAAAAGTGGGTGATATCGACGTGTCGCGATATTTCGCGTCCTTTCGTTCTTTAATCTCCGCTTCTCTCAGATCGTTGCCCTGAGTAACGCTTTGCTCGATAACGAGATCCAACCATTCAGCGGTGTCCCGAACGTGATCAAGGAGTAATTCAACTGCTCTGCGATATAAAGCGACGAAATCCATCTTCGCTGCGAGTTTTAAGGACTTGAAATATACAACGGCGGATTCATATTCGGTCTTGTTAACGTCGGTTATCCAATTCTCAAGGTAACGAAGTGCGTGAGATTTCCCGGCTCCGATTTCACCGTGAAGAATCGCGAACTCCGAAAGTCCAACCTTGTCGGACCGACAGGACTCTACAATGTCCAGGAGTGTTTGCCGCAGATTTGGATATCCAGCCCAGACGTTAACCTTTTCTCCAGGAACGAGAGTGAATGGGTTACCGGTGAGTCGAGCCAACGAAAGTGTATTAGTCATCGGTTTCTCCGCTCTTTGCTATGGCTATGTCGCTTATATTCAAGCTACGCCAAGTGGCAAAATCCATCGTGTCTCGGTCAGCCATCATTCCGTTTTCAACCAGGGAAGTCGTCTTTTGAAAAAGGTCATTGTCACTGCACACAAGTGATACTTCGTGCCATCCCACGGCTGTTCCCTTAACTCCGAAGCCACCATGGCTGAGATTGGCAGAGCCTACGATTGTTGTGCGATGGTCATCGGCATCGTAAAACAAGTATACCTTCGCATGTATCCGTTCGTTGAGCAGCACTCTTATGCCGTCGGCTTCAAGTTTTTCAAGTAACTTAAGTTTATCTTTGTATGGGTTTTTCTTTGGATTGAACGGCGGCGGTGTTGTCAGTACAGTTATTTTAGCTCCTAATGCTAGTTGCCTTCGGAGTAAATCAGAGACCAAACCATGACCTGTAAATTCATAGTCCTGAAGTGTGTATGAGACAATAATGGCAGTGCGCAGCAAACGAAACGCACCTATACATTGGATCACTTCACGTGCGACGTCAGCGCCTGTTAGAGGCTCAATTGGCAGCGAGGTAGGTGTAGTCATATTACGTTCCGCTCACTTTTCCCCGAGCGTTTTAGCGCTATATAACCCCCTACGCCGCGTCTTCTGCTGAGGCGAAAAATCTCCGAAGGATAATCCTTTGTTAACCGAAGTAGCGCGTCCTCAAATTGCTGTTCTGATAGGTAAGAACCCGAGAGGGCTTCTTGACAGGACAACGTATGAAACACAGATGAAATTTCAGCTTCGTTGAACCCATAAAGCTTGACGTACTGATAGATCGCTTTGATCCTATTCAGCAATACCTGATTCCCCACTTCGACCAGTTTAGCGGAGCCTGTCTCAGCAGAAGCAATAGCCCTCCAAAAGAGATTACCTGCTTCACTGATAAGATTGCGTGCATCAAGCACCTCAGAAAGATTCTCTGAAAGGGGCAAAACATAAGTTTCATTCCCGTGTAATGTTCGCTTGCAGCCTACATTGTCGAAGAACGTAAGCAAATCCTGACCACCCTTAGTCAGCACTTGCGATTGTTTTGAATTCTCGGTGACACATCCAAGATCAGTGAGCCATTCACGGCGAGGCCCGACAGTGTGCTCCAAAAATCGTCGTACTCGCTCCGCAGGATCAAGTATGCGGTTTTCACTAGTAGCGCGACTCTTGAACAAGACTTTTTGATTAAGATCCACAGCTGATTGAAGAACGCGACGTGCTTCTGCAAGCTCGCTTCTTACTGTTTCCGCTCCGATGGCGGATGTTATGTCGTTCCGAGCCCAATCTTCCTTTACCTCAATAATCGTGAACATACGATCCATTAAGTGTTCGCCAATTTCCACCGTGGAAGTGATTCCTCTCCGAATGAGATCCAGAATGTTCAACAGGTATTCGCCATCCGAGTTCAGCGCCAGCATCAATAAGAAAGCCCGTCGTCCTTGCTGAGAAGTTTCAGACTGGTTTTGAACCGCATGCAGCGCATATCCGTAATCTGATAGAGATAGTTTCATAGCCACCTTATGTATCAGACCTAACGCGCGAGCAACATCGATAATTCCCTGAGTATACTTATTGGGTGACAGTTTCGACTGGAGCGATCTCTTATTTTCCTGCTCTGCAATCTCAGCCTTAAGGGATACAACCGTGGCGGGAATGATTGGGTACAGGTATTCGACAACTCGAGCAAATCTAAAGATATCGTGAAGTCCGTTTGTATACCCGATCCTTCGTAGTAATTCTCGATTGAGTACTGCCTTGTTTCTGCTTAGTTCGAGAATACTTGGCATGGTCTAAACAATGCTCGGCTCATCCCCGCCATGTGCGGAAACTCTGGGACGCATCGCAATCAAAAAAGCTCTTCCGCTTTCTGCGTCTCCCACCCAGGCTTCGCGCGTGTCAAGTATTCGAACGAGACTACTAGGATCAGTGATTTTCTCGGTACCGAGAGTCACTGCCGATGGAAAACGCGCAGGCAGCCGCGAAATCGCCGCACTGATATCGCTATCTACCACTAATCTGTGTGCGATCACCACATCAACTTGGCTCACGACGCGCGAATCGACGGCAGATGGCTGTTGCGTCGCAAGTACCAATGATAACCCTGCGTCGCGCCCACGCTTCACGAATTCGATTAGTGTTGGTTTTGCGGCAGTTTGGCTATCGGCTGGACAAATAAGGTGTGCTTCGTCGATTAGGACCCAAACACCTTCCGGTAACCCTTCATACTCAGACGGTACACGACCGCCCAGCCGCCTCGCGACTTTTCTCTTGGTGTGATAATCACCCATAAGAGTGAACATCTTTTTCGAAAAGATACTCACAACAAGCGCCTTAGTTGAATTATCAAGGTTGCGCAATAGAAAAATACTGAGATTGCCAGGCTTGAGAACATCCCTAATGTTCATTCCACCACGCTCGAAAAGCTCGCTATGAAGCAAACTTTCAAATTTCCACAGGACTGCATCACGAGTTTGCTGTTGCCAATGTAGTTGTGTATCAACATCTTTCCGCAGACAGTTAATCAAATCCGAAATTTCAAAACTTGAGATCGCGGGAACGTGAACACGCGTTTGCCTACCACCCAAATCCTGCCATTCTTCATAGCCATCCCTAGAAACCTTTTCCAGGACGCTTCGGATGCACTGACCTTGCGGTGAGTAGCGTTCAAGGCCAAACAGACCGCACCAATCATCAATGTCAAGCTCGGATGGATCTATGACAAAGTCTTTAGCGACGGTCAGATCTGTGGCTTCGCCCTTTGGTTTAAGGAGTGTTACGTTCTCCAATTTCATGGGGTTGAGTCCCCATTGTTCGAGTGTTGATATCTGTTCCCGATCCTCTTCTAGGGAGCTTTGAGGCGTGTCCCCAAGCGACCAGAATTGACTCTGTGTATCGAAAATTATCGTGGTTATTGGAATGTCTTTTGTTGTGATCTTTGATGCGCTGTCGAGCAGTAGTCCCTCCGCGATTATGCCAAGATCATAGCTCTTACCACTTCCTCGTTTTCCACAGATATAGATTACATGGGGTGTTCGCACATCTAACCAAACGTTCGCGTCGTACTTATTAGAAACTCTCGTTTGTTCGATGCATTTTCCTAGATAGATTAACGCATCTGTTCGACCACGCTGCTTCCGTTGACCGATTAGCAAGTGCTTTCCTCGTGGCTCGTAATGAGCGCGGTCTAGCGGGTCTGCTACATCGATCTTGCGCAGGTTACCAATGTGGCCGAGTTCGGGAAACTTATTTGTCATTCTCAGACTTGCCGAACAAAGGCTCAAATCGAACTACAGTGAGCATGCTTTTGTCTCGTAGGCGCGGGTAGATGTAACTCAGAGTTTGGCGTAAAGCTTCTGAATCATCAAATCCTTCGTGCCGGGCGTCCTCGTCTGTAAGTTCCGAAAACCTTTTATGAGTTACACCCGTTATGCGGACCGTTAACATCTCATGTTCGCTTTCAAGAACCAGAAGACCGGGCTTGAACGTCTTAAGACCTGGTCTAATCGTGGCGGTTTTGGTTCCTGCTCGTACCTGTCCTATAAACTCTGGAAACATCCGAAGTGAGGGGAAGCCGCTTTCCGTGGATTGTCTCTTCATAGCCTCGCAGAAGTCCTCCCCAGAAACTATTTTGTGTTCCCATGCACTAGTTAGCTGAATAACGCAGTCAGGGCGCAGCGACAAAGCAAAGTTCTTGCAATGAGGTGCCGCAACAATAAGAGTTGCACCGAATCGTCTAGCGATTGATTGGGCATTATGAGCGACCACATTCGCTGTGACTGGATCGAGATTGGCGCAAAATTCGTCGGCCAGCCAAACATTTTTTTCGGCGGCAAGCAATAAAGCGAGCATTGCTCGATATTTCTGACCGCCGCTCAGTTCGTCGAATCGTTTTAAATAGACGTAAGCCTCTGATAGACCAGCGAGACTTAGGAGAAACAAACCGAATTCAAAATCCTTTGTTCCGACGATTTCTATTAGAGGTTTTCGTGAGCGGGGGTAGACAAAACTACCGAATACGGCCGACTTTGGTCTACGAATCTTTCCTCCCATTATTATGCCGGGACTGCTCACATTATTCCCAATTGCGTTCAGTAGACTCGTCTTACCTGAGCCAGATGGACCGAGTATTAAAACAACTGTCCCCGGTTCTACGATCACATTAAGACCTCGAATTACGTCTGACCGTAGATCGTCAGGGGAGATTCCAAATGCCTGTTGGACCGCGTGGGTACTGTGTGTCCGCCTTACGTGGGAAAGATAAGAGATTGATAGGTTTTCTAGCTTAATAGAATCACGTAATCTGGGAACTGTTATAACCGGGGGGTTGCGCCCGTTCTTTGGAGCTAGTTCATTGACTCGGTTGTGTAGGAACTCGGCTGCATGATCGTTCAGGCCTAACATGTAGTGCGGCTTTGGCAGCGAAACTATGTCATGGAAAAACGCGAACTCTTTGAGCACTGATTCCCGAGAAAGATTTTGAAGCCGTTGGATTACATCGTTCTGCTTTAGTCCCTCCCTGCGCATTAAGCCAAGCACTCGGTCTTTTCGGGCCACTTGCTGATCGCAGATCCCACACGTCTCTTCAAAGGCGGCTTGTCCTCTTCGATGCGACCCGAAGCGATCAATTAGATATTCCATGTCCCTAGCTACTCTGTGGAGGTTGCCCTCTGTTTCTCCCACAAAGGTCATACCGGCGCGTTCCGCGAACGGAACGTACTTGAGCATATCGGCTGAAATTTCTAGAAACAGTGGCATATAGCCTGCAACTTGCCATCGCGTTCTGGCGAATGCCGCAGCATGTCGAACAAGTAGCTGTCCAACGCCCAGACCGCGAAACTCTGGATAAACTACTGTGCGAGCAATCCTCACAACAACATGGATGTATTTGCGAAGCGTGTCCTTGTTCCATCTTTGCCATCGAACGCCATCCTCTCGAAATGGTGCATTCAAAACGGCAGAACGAGCCTTATTCATGAAAAACGGCGTCGCCAATTCAACGTAACCAATCACTTGCGGATATGCTGCATCGAATGTTCGGACAATCAGACGCGCTGTTCGTCCATGCACCACATGACCTCGGTAATGAAACTCTGCGAGCGATGCGTAAGCCTCATGTTCCGTACTTTCTGTAATCTCCTTGATAGCAACCGAGACATGCAACCCTCCGATATTAAGCGTCTCAAGCTCAATATAAGGTTGAAGGATCTTACTCTCTCCGTTGTGGCAGACAACCCATGCCTGTCCATCTTGGACCCTTACGCGATCACCCTCGGAAACGCAGGCTGATAACGGTACGTTCAACCATTTGCCGGTTGGACCAATTCGAATACGCTTGAAGTGATTCTTCCAAGAAACGCTGACCACTTTGGCGCTAGGTACTTTTCTATGAGCCTTCTCCGTCATGTCCTACCTGTCTGCCATCGACCGAGCTCGTCGTTGCAAAACAATTTAAGATAGCAAAGAACACGAACACGTAGCCAATCAAACGATGGAAAGAAAACTCTCATCATGCGATTTAAGAGTGATGCCTGGCGCGGGCTTTCACAATACCGATCGGCGTGACTGCTATCTTAGGGCCAGGTAGAAGAAGCATCTTTTGGAGATGACTGGGGTCAACGTTCAAATCCAGCGCAAAGCGATGTACCTGGCACGCTGAACAACAATACGGCGCGCGCTGCGCACAGCTTTACCAAGTATGGCGGACGCATTCACAGTCCTCTTAAGGTTGTCCTAGTAGAGTTATTTCTGAATGGTTTTAAAAAACGTCAGACCACAGTTTTTTTTTTGAATGATCCGGCGACCACCGAGAGGCAACATGTACGTAAACTTGGTCCAATCACTGTTACCGCAACGTCCGCAGATAATCCGACCCTCAAACTGTTGGCACATTTCATCCGATGGTGCGGTGAGGGTGTTACGTTTCTCAGTGCTCATTGTAATCTGCACTGCAAGGGCGGCGACGGGAAACGGGATACTTAGTCAGCGTAGTGGTGCTGCACGTTTCTTTCAAAATAATTAGAGCGGCAGATCAACATCATCGTCCACGATCTGCTCTATTTGGACATTCGCAACGCGAGAATAAGCAAGCACAACTTCAATAGGCGGTACGCTCTTGCCGCGTTCATACCTCGAGATATGGTGGTGAGTCCTGTAGTTTCCAAGCTGCGCTGCTAATTCCCGTTGCGACAAGCCAAGCGCCTTACGAATCTGTAGTAGCTTCTCTGCTAATCGTTCTGGTCTGTTTCTCGCGTTGCCCATGTGAGTAAAGAGGGCGCTACGGATGTCCCACCATCACGTAGCGCCCTTTTTCAAGGAGTCGCCATTGCCCCCCGCCTCACCACGAGGCGGCGACACCTTGTGCGCCCAACACTCTGGGCGATGTTTGGGCCATTGCCGGTCAAAGCTCTTTCACGTCACAGAGCTTCGGGAGATCAGCAATGTGCCCGCTTTATAACTTCCGACAAGAGAGCCATGCAAGACTCACCGAGTAGTGGCTTGATCCCGCGAGATAAAAATAAATTTTTATGACCAGCAAGGCAGACTTCAACCTTGCTGCCGCTTGGCAGTCACACAACCGAGAAAGTGAGATCGGTTAGCGGACTATGAGATCAACGAGTGTGAGCAATACGTCAGTTAAGACGCTCGACTCAGTTTCGCTCGACACAGTTGAGCCGTTCGTGGGCATGTTCCCCGCTACAGACTCAGAGCCATTAGTAGGAATCTCACCCGTTGCCGTTGCTGCTGTCGGTGCCGGGCTGCAAGTCGGGATTTCTCCCGCGAATGCGGAGACAGACAGAGCGCACGTCAAAATGAGCGTTGCAAGTATTCGTTTCATTGATGGTTACTCCCGTTTGAGGCTCAGGCGATACAAATGTTTTTGTATCGAAACGGGTAGCAACAATGCAAGGCGTATTGCAAGGGATTGACTTACAAAGCTAATATCCGCGTTGCAGTTCACTTTTCCTCCCGTTCAACTCGAAAGGTTTATTAAGTCCAATGAGGACTCTGGCGAAGCTGGACACCTCGCATCTACCCGCCAATGCAAGGGCATCGCTTCTGTGTGAACGCGCCTTAGAACTGAAAGAGAGAGGCGAGTTTGACGCAGCCCGCGAAGTCATGCGCCCACTGTGGCCGCAGTTGGGCCAACGCCCCAACACCGAAGGATTGAATCAAGTTGCGACCGCTGAAGTGTTGTTCGTTGCCGGAATCCTCACTAGCTGGATTGGCGGTCAGAATCAGATCAAAGAAGCAGATGAGTGGGCCAGAGATCTACTTACTGAAAGTATGCGAATCTTCGAGACTGAGACGGACGCGAGAAAAGTCGCGGAAGTGCGAACGGAGATTGCTTACTGCTATCGGCGCGCGGGTGCATTAGATGAAGCGCGGATCTGGTTTAAGGATGCACTTCAAAAACTAATCAGAGAAGGAAATGCGCGCGCCAATGCTCTGTTAGGTTTGTCAGTCGTGGAATGGTCACTCACACGATACGACGAAGCATTTAAGATTCTCACTGACAACGCCAAGCTATTTCGGAAGATCAATAGCCACAGCCTCAAGGGTTTCTATCACAATCAGCTTGCGATGGTGCTGCGTAGCGTGGCCCCGTCGCACAACCGAGAGGCTTATTACAAGCGAGCATTACGTGAATACGAAGCCGCAGAGCTTGAATTTAAGCTGGCGCGTAACACTCTGTTTCGTGCTGATGTAAACAACAATCGCGGCTTTCTACTCTATAAGCTCTTACGCTTTCGCCAAGCGCATCAGTACCTGAATGAAGCGCGACGACTGGCCCTACTCGTTCGTAATAAGGTGGTAGTCGCGCAGATCGATGACACTCGCGCTCAGGTGTTCATTGCCGAAGCGAAATACACCGAAGCCGAAGCCGTGGCCCGCATCGCCGCCGCGAGTTTGCGAAAGAGCGGACACCTGGGTTTGTTAATTGACACTCTGATCACTCACGGGATCGCATTAGCGCGACTCGGCAAAAGAGAAAAAGCGGAGTTCAATTTTCGGGAAGCTATCGAAATCGCACATCAGATCGGCGTGATGAGTAAGGCCGGAATTGCATCACTCACACTGATTGAAGAAATAGACCACCTTGCGCCTGAGACGTTGGCCCGCGCTTACCAGCAAGCGGCTGAGTGGCTATCGAATTGTCAGAGCGAATCACTATTATTGAAATTTAGAAATGCCGGAACAAAGTTAGCTTTAGAACTACTACGTGAAAAAGAAACTGAGAACACGCCCACTCTTTTCAACATGCCGATAGATTTAGATAATGAGGTTTTGATGTATGAGCGTGAATTGATACGTCAAGCACTCGCCAAAGTTGAGGGCGGGAGTGTGGTAGATGCCGCCAAGTGGTTAGGAATCAGTTATCAGCTTTTGACGCACCGAATAAGAAAGAATCATCCCGAATTAGGCAAAGTGCGGAGTCCAGTGCGACGTAGACCACGCCGAACGACAGGCAAGCGAAGAAGTAATTGAATCCGCTCACAACTCCGCTCGCCTAGACTCTTAGTTTGTCGGCCAGATAATCCCCACATCTAGAGCCGTTCCCCTCTCGCTTCCATCGTAAACGACAGCCCATCCGCACAACTCTACGCTGTGCTTCGAGTGCTCCATTGCATTACGCCCTGCGGTGTGCGGAGTGGGCGGCCCAGTCGTGTTTCTCCGGTCGCTACGAGGGGGAACCTCCCCTCAAAAAAGCCACCTAAAAAAGGAGCACCGCGACAATGGAAAATCAATCACCCGCAATCCCGAAATGGTCCGCGCTACTAATCGAAGCCGTTACCAAGCCAGGTCTGATCATGAAGGCTTATAGTGCCTTCCACACTTTCTCCGTTGGCAACCAAATTTTGGCGCTTGTGCAATGCCAGATGCGCGGATTACAGCCCGGCCCGCTTAACACTTTTCCGAAGTGGAAAGACTTAGGCCGCTTTGTGAAACGCGGCGAACGGGCGCTCACTTTGTGCATGCCGATTACTTGCAAACGACGCGACGAGGAATCGGACGAGGAACACACTTTTACCAGCTTTGTTTATAAAGCGCGTTGGTTTGTTTTAGCGCAGACTGACGGGCAAGAACTTGACCCGATCACGATCCCGGAGTGGGACGCCGAACGAGCGATGAAGGCGCTAGGTATTGAGCGCGTACCATTCGATCACACGGATGGAAATGTGCAAGGTTTTAGCCGTGGTCGCCGTATCGCAATCAACCCACTCGCGCAACTGCCGTTTAAGACACTTTTTCACGAGTTGGCCCATTCCATTCTTCACAGCGACGAGGGAGACTTCGCAGATGCTGAGACGACGCCGCGCAGTCTGTGTGAAGTTGAAGCCGAATCCGTGGCGCTACTTTGTTGCGAATCTTTGGCCCTTGAAGGAGCCGATTATGCGCGCGGCTATATCCAGCATTGGCTCAGCCGTGGAAGCGCTTCTAATGCGGAAGCAATACCGGAAAAGAGCGCCCAAAAAATCTTCCGCGCCGCCGACCAAATCATTCGCGCCGGACGCTCGGAACTCGAACCAGCCACAGCATGAAAGCCTCCCCGCTTTGAGTCCCGCCAGCCGCGTACAAATGTACGCGGCTGGCGTTCCTTTTTTGGTCCGGGCAACCGCGCGGCAGGCGCGGTTGCTGTTCCTGTTTGCGGTCACGTTCGCGCTGGATTTCTCACGCGAAGGTTTCCTAAAATCGTTTTCATCGGGTCAAGGATTGCCGGGGTGAGGACGGTAATCCGAATTGAGGCTGAATGTCTCGCCGTTTCTCTTTTTGGGTTAGATAGTTAGTGCAGTTACTTTGGCCGCTGAAAGCATTGAAGGCGTCCCATCCGCCGGATGCGACGCCTGCAAATTCGTGGTGAAGGGGCGACGTCATTCTATACAAGACTCCGCGAAACGCAAATGTACCAATCATCCTCCACGACCCTACCAATAGCTTCGCTTGTCCTCTCAAATCCCTCTTAGCAGTACTGACACAAACAAGACGTTACTGACGAGCTCCTAGCGGTACTGATACCGACAGGACATCACTGTCTAACTGTAGCTGTAGTGCACTCCCGAGTGCATCGGTGAAGTGAATTTTTCAGTGCTGCACTCCCGGAGGCCAATCAGGACATTTTGTCCTAATTGCTCATTCCGACTAGGGTTTTTTCACCTACTCATTTTTACTAAAATCAGCATTGCAACAAAAGTTGCAATGCTGATCGTCAACCCGCCGCACGTCTCGAAAATTCTCGACTGCGAAAGAAAAATAAAGGCAAGGTGCTACGCACCTGAAAGATGTGACACGACACCCCGCTTGCGGGCCGCTGTGTTCACGCAGCGCGTGAACATTCGCTTGGTCCAACCTTTGCAATGGTTTATGCGTATACGCGGAGAGCGCCGCGATCTCCGCGTATCAGAAGCACAAGAATCAGCGAGGAAGCAGCAATGAGTGAAACCAAACGAACCCGACACATTAACTTTAGAGTGACCGACGAGGAATACAGAGAGATTGAAAAAGCAGCCGTAGCCTCGGGAGATGAATCAAACAACTGGTGCCGCAAGCTCGCGCTTTCGGCAGCGAGTGAAGGTCCGCTGTTTGGCAAGACAGGGCGTCTAATCTATACCGAGCTCGCCATCCTGCGGTTTCTAATCGGGCACGGATTCAAGTTGTTGTTTAGTCGGAACGAGGCGGAAGCCGCCGCCTGGACTAAGTTGACTACGCAGGCTGATCAGAGAGCAGATGCGATCGTTACGGAGTTATTATCCCGACGCAAGCAAGACTAGGGGAGTGAAGCAGCCTGCTACACCCCCTCGATCAGCACTGTCGCAAATTTCGACAGTGAAGGTAACTTGCAATGCGTCTTGCAAGTGTGCGCGATCGAATACCTACCAAAGCCGCTAGTGTGTGCAACCGCGATCACCTTCACCTACTCCCATATGCGAACGACTCGAAAAACCCGTTGAAAAAACGAGAATAGATGTAGAGCGATGTATGGCCCACTACTTGCTCGGATCACAATGCAGTTAGGTCGTGCGGCCTGCACTTAGGCAGGAAGAAACGGCAACGATGCGTGGTCCACTTCTTGCACGGACCACATCGGCCTTCGGATCATGAGCGTCCGCACAAGGCAACACGCGAGTCTTTAATTCGCCCCGTATTGCTCACCTCGCGTTCAAACATAAACGAATAGGAAATGAAACTACTGCTTTAGAGGGAAGGATGAACTACACAGGATCTCTTGCAATGGGTGACTGGTTACTCAGCACGGCGATGGGTTTGATCGGCGATTGCCGACAACTAGCTCATATCGCTGTCGGCAACCGCCGACAACCTCTGCTCAGTCGTTTATGGTTTCCGCCCCAAAATAATACGTTAAGCACACCACAGAAATTTTTTCCGCCTCAAGGCGCGGTTGAGAAGTGGAAAATCTTTTTCCGGGGTGGAAAAGCCTTTTCCACTTTAGACGCCTACAACGATTGGATCAGCCGCAGGAAAACTTTCCACTATCGAGTTACCTAGAGATTTGCGAGGTTCCGAACTTGAGCATGAAAAGTAATTCTGTGGCACAGATGTTGTTGGTAACACAGCGTCAGAGATAGCGGCCTATGCCAGCCGCCAATGCAGTTTGATTGAAGCGAGTGCCGATGGTCCAACATTGGCCCACTCGCTTCATCGAAAAATCGGAGCTTCGATTCGCTCGAACCAACTCCGATCCTGATCACGCGAGGATTTGGTCAGCCCCTTCTCACCCTCGCGTCAGCCACAGCCGAATACTTGAATCAACCCTCTTTTGAGGAAAGGAGATAGTGCGTCTTGAAAAGAAATAACATTTTAACGGAAGAAGGCCAGACACGTTTTCGCAATACGCTGCACCGAACCAAGTGGTACATCTTCATCATGGCGTTTGCTGCACTCGGGAGCGCTTACGGAATCCATCGACTTTGGATAAAGCCCGGTTTCACGCCCTTACAATGCGTCTACCTAAAGCAGTATGCGTGGAGCACCGTCAGAACCAACCTACGAAATTCTCAGTCCATCTATAAGTTCCTGATAGCCACGAGGACAGACCGAAACACAGGCCGCGATGTTGACTTTGGTCTGACTGATAACGAAGTCGAGCCGCTCGATGACGAAAGCAACATTGAGTGCTTTACCGAAACTCCGACGTTCGTATTGAAGCCTGGAATCAGCGTCATTGATTTCGCTTGGACGCAGGAGACGGTGCTGGACACGCGCGCTCGTGATTGGTTCCAGCGCGTCATCTACAAGGACAAAAGTTTGCTCGATCTCTGGCGTCCCGCATGGCTCGGCGCAATCGGAATTTTCCTGCTTGGATTGGCCGCGCTAATCGGCCTCGATCAGCTTGCGCAACACTATTACGTGAAGGGTGAGCAGCTTCGCGGTACGCGCAAGTTATCGCCCCGCGAATACGAAAAAGAACACCGCGACGACTTCGGCTATGGACTAACAGTTTACGAAATGGAGAGCACCCAAAAATGAACACACTAATTGAAAACCTAATTGAAAAATTGCTTCGCGTCACCGACCGCCCTTACTGGCTGGCCGTGCCTTACAAGGAAGAAAACGAAGGACTCCTTTTGCTTGGCGATCCCGGTACTGGCAAGAGCCAGATCATGCACCAACTTCTAAACGGAATTGGTCGCCGTAAACAGTTCGAGGCGGTTGTTGTTTACGATCCGGTCGGTGAGTTTCTTGAGCACCATTTCAATCCAAAAACCGATCTTATTTTGAACCCACTTGATGCCCGCTCACCCTACTGGAATCCGGCCCTCGAAGTGGGCAACGATGCGGAGGAGATCCAAGCCGCCGAGCGCCTATTCGTGGCGGAGGCTTTCTATCCTGATCATCCGCACACGCCCCCAACTTCGCAGTTCTTCAATAAGGGAGCACGGAGCATTTTTGCCCGCCTGCTGGCAGAGAAGCCAACCCCGGAACAACTCGTCTACATGCTCTCCAATGCGGCGGAGATCGACCGCTGTGTTGCGGGTACGGAACTGGCGCATTTGATCGACAAGTCCGCCAAAGCTCAGCGCGCCGGTATCCTCGCCACGCTCGCGGAAGTGGGCGACTCGTTACGGTTCTTGCCGAGTCGTGAACAGACCGACGGACGCGTGTTCACTTTTCACGAGTGGGCACAGAAACGCTACTGCCGCATCTTTATTACTTCCACCCACACCACCCGCGAACCACTCAGAAGATTACAGGCCGCCTGGTTCAATATACTGATCGGAAAACTGCTTTCAGTGAACCCCAAGGAAGTAAAGCGACCGTGCTGGATCTTGGTTGATGAGGCCCACTCACTCAAGCGACTTCCGGCGCTGGAAACCGCCCTCGTGGAAGGGCGCAAATCCTTCCTTAAAATCGTCATCGGCACACAGAACAAAGCGCAGTTAGAGCAGTGGTATGACCGAGCCGCCGCTACCATCCTCGCAGCGCCACACACGAAGACGTTTCTACGCACGGGCGAAGCCGAGGCCGCTAAATGGGTGTCCGACATGATCGGGCGCAGAGAGATAGAGAAGCCACGAGTTTCGGCGACCGCATCAGTACAACGTCATGGCCGCGACTCACTCAGCTACTCAAACACAATCGAGCAGCAAGTGGTGATCACCCACGAACAGATCATGGCCCTCCCTAACCTCAACGGCTATTGGAAGTATGGTGATGCCGTGGTGCCTTTTCGCATCGAGCCGATGAAGCTAACGAAACGCACCGACGCCTTCATTCCCCGTCAGACGCAGGGGAAGGTTACGACCACCCTATCGCCGGAATTAGCTGTGGCGCCGCCAAGTCTTGTCTCTGGAAACGGCCACCATCAGAAACACGAAACCGAAATCGAAATAGACCTCACCAGCGAGCAAGATGATCTCGATATTAAGTTTTGAGGATTGAGCTATGTTGACACTGGCCGGACCACTTTCCGCAGCACAAGCGCAGGATTACTACAAGCAGGACTTCACCAATGCTCAGGAGAACTACTACAGCGAAGCGGGCGAAGTTAAGGGCCGTTGGTGTGGCCGACTCGCAGAGGAATGGAACCTCAAAGGCGAAGTAACCAGCGAGCAGTACGACCGCTTAGTCATGGGTCAACATCCGCTCACTGGCGAGCAACTTATTAAGTCCGTTAAGACCCGCGAAATCATTGACGAATACGGCAACAAAACGATCACCAGCACACACCGCGCCGCATGGGACGCGACTATCAGCGCCCCTAAGTCTGTTTCCTTAGCGGCGAAGGTGGGTAACGATGAGGGACTCTTAGAGTCCCACCGAGCAGGCGTCAATGAGACTGCCCGACGGTTCGAGGAATATGTGCAAGCGCGTGGTGGCGGCAACAACCCTGCGATCACCACCGGCAAGATGATAGCGATCCAATTCGAGCACACCTCGGCACGTCCCGATCGCGAGGGCGGTTATGCCGCGCCACAACTTCATACCCACATTGTGTTCTTCAACATGACCCAAACCGAGGACGGCCAAGTGCGCTCCCTCCAGACAAAACAATTATTCAATAGCCAGGTCTACGGTACAGCGATCTACCGTGCCGTTCTAGCCGATGAACTGCAACAACGAGGTTACGAAATTCGCGTTGACCCACGCACCGGCGCACCGGAGATCAAAGGCTTCAGTGAGGAATATCTAAAGGAAGCCAGTCCGCGCCGCAAAGAAGTAGTGAAAGACACAGAGAAGGCGATCCAGCAGCTTGAGCGCGAGGGAAAGACGGTCACAAATACGGCCAAGCTGAAACAAACCGTAGCCCGCAACAATCGCAGAAGCAAGAAGTTCGACCCCGAGGTAATGCAAACACGCTCCCTCGAAATGGACGTAAGGCACGGCTATGAGGCGCAGCGCTCTGTAGCTGAAGCGCGGGAACGTGGGCCGATTCGCTTGGACCGTGACGAGATCGAGAAACGTGCTCAGGAAGCAGTCACCTTTGCTCGTGACAATGTAATGGAGCGTAAGGCCGTGGCTGACGTTCGCGACGTATGGAGCAACGCCTATCGCCGCAATCTTGGCCGCACCAGCTACGAGGCTGTAAGGAGCGAAGTCAGCCGACGACTGGAAAGCGGCGAGTTTATAAGCATCACCCGCGATCATCGCACACCCGCCATCACTACCGAGCGCATGGTCGAAATGGAAAAAGAAAATGTTCAGACCGTGATCAATGGCAAGGGCCGTACTCCCGCGATTGTTCGCGCCGAGCGCGTCAAGGATGTTGTCGCCGACATCGCCGAATCTCAGCAGCGAAGGCTAAATGTCAATCAGCGATCCGCGATTGAAGTAATCCTATCGAGTGACGATCAGATCGTTGGTCTGCAAGGTGGCGCTGGTACTGGCAAGACTACGGCGCTCTCTGTGTTGAGAGCAGCAGCCGAGAAGGAAGGCTATCAGGTGCGCGGTTTCGCGCCCACGACTCGCGCCGCAAAACAGCTTGGCGAGAGTGGCATTCAGACAGAAACGCTCCAAAAGTTTTTGTGCCGGCGACAGGAGACGAAGGCCGAAAAACGTCTTTTCGTGCTGGACGAAAGTTCACTAGCCAGCACTCGACAGATACATGACTTTTTTGCGCGGCTCAATACCGCCACAGATAAGGTGCTCTTAGTCGGCGACGTGCGCCAGCATCAGGCGGTCGATGCTGGCAGTCCCTTCGAGCAACTACAAAAGCACGGCATGACCACTGCGAAGCTCAGTGCGATTGTGAGGCAGCGCAATAAGGAATTGAAAGAAACCGTCACCGACCTATCCTATCGCCGCATTAAAGAAGCAGTCACGACACTGGAAAGCCGAGGCAAGGTGATCGAGATCGGAGACGAGCGCGAGCGCCTGCAAGCAATGGCCCAGGACTACGCCAAGAGTCCAAGCAGCACGTTAGTCATATCACCAGCCAATCGCGAACGCGCTCAACTCAATTCGCTTATTCACCGTGAGCTACAGCGCGACGGCAGCGTGAGCCGTGACGATCATCAGATGAAAATCTATGTCGCTCGCAATGATATGACCGGAACCGAGCGTACCTTTGCCAACGCTTACCGACCGGACGACGTCATTCACTACAACCGCAACAGCAAAGTCTATAAGGTCAAAGCTGGCGACTACGCGAAAGTCATAGATACCAACCACGAGAAGAACGAGATCACAGTTCGCTTTGCTGATAGCCGCACCGCTACTTACAACCCCACACGGCTATCCGGCGTTAACGTCTACACCGAAGCCGAGCGCCTGTTCGCAGAAGGTGATCGCATTCAGTTTCGCGTCCCGTTCGCAGAGCACAAAGTAGCCAACGGTGAACTAGGCACGATCACCAAGATTGATCAGAACCAAATACAAGTAGCCCTCGACGACGAACGCAGAATCAGCTTTGACCCATACCTCTTTCCGCATATCGATCACGGTTACGCCGTCACCAGCTATTCGTCTCAGGGGTTAACTGTAGATCGTGTGCTTCTCAATGCCGACACGCGGGAATCAATGCAGCTACTCAACGACCGCATGGCCTACGTTGCGCTTTCCAGAGCAAGGGACGAGGCTCTGATCTATACGGACTCGGTTCCCCAATTACGCCAGACTCTGAATCGCGCCGCCGATAAGGAAATGGCGCTTGACGCAACTAGCGACAACTCACGCGACAAGCAGCAACAACACGACGATCTCACCAACAATCCTCTTGCCCCGCACAATCTGCCCCACGCCGAGCACAGCGTGGACCAAAACACAACCCACATCGAAGCAACACAGGCGCAAGCTGCCGAGCTTGCCGCCGACGCCGAGGAAGTCGAGCTCGCCGCCGCTGCGTTGCTGATTTAGACGAACTCCCATAAGCACTAAGGAATTTTTAGCAATGACTGCAAATCGTGGAAGTACTAACGAATCACAGCCGAAGTTTCTTAACGTCAAAGAACTCTCCGAATTGTTGCGAATCAAAACGCGAACGATTTACGAAATGGTCAGTCAAGGACGAATCCCATATCGCAAAGCAGGCGATAGGACCATCTTCTTACTTGATGAAATTTTGGAATGGACACGACCTAATGAGAAGCGATAGGATGCCGCCGTTCCTCAAACGGGCTGCGATCCGCAGAGAGGAATAAACCAATGTCAGTTTACAAGAGGGGAAGCAAATGGTGCTTCGACTTCTGGATCGACGGTAAGCGTTATCGCGGTGCGATTCCAGAAGCCCGCGTTAAGGCGCAAGCCGAACGCGCCGAAAATGCGATCCGAGATCAAGTCTATGAAGGACGATATGGTAAGAAGCAAGCAGCCGCTCCATTGCTGCGCGATTTCGTCACCAATACTTTCCTGCCGTGGTCTCGGGCTAACAAACGAACGTGGCGAGAAGATGTCTACCGATCCCAAAGCATATTGGCTTTCTTTGGGAAGTATCGGTTAGATGAAATCTCGTCGGCTCAAATTGAAAAGTTCAAGATGAAGCGACAGCAAACGCCGACTAAGACTGGTTCCGAAAGGCGACCCGCTACCGTTAATCGCGAACTTGAAAACCTCTCACGCATGTTCAACCTGGCGATCGATATGGGAATCCCTTTGACTAATCCTTGTCTAAAGGTTCAATCGCTGAGCGAGGACAATGAGCGCAATCGCTATTTGAGTGATGCGGAAGAAAGACGATTGCTTGACGTACTTCAAGGACGACGAAAGCACCTTCGTTCGATTGTATTGATTGATTTGCAGACCGGCTTACGCAAGCGGGAACTTCTTGGCTTGCGCTGGCAGAACGTCGATTTCGAGCGCGATGTAATTCACGTTATGAACTCGCGCCGAGAACGAACTAAGTCGGGCCGGAGCCGTTCTGTGCCGCTCACATCAATCGCACGAGAAGAACTTTTGACGTTACACAAGGAGTCAGGTTGGAGCGAGTATGTTTTCGTCAACCGCAAGACGTTTAAGCCGTTGACGGACGTTAAGAAAGCATTTACCTCTGCTCTGCGTAAAGCTGGAATCGAGGATTTCCATTTCCACGATCTGCGCCACACTTGCGCGACGCTGCTAGGTGATCGTGGAGCCAGCGCATTCGAGATCTCTTCAATCAGCACCCGGTGCTTCTCAGTGATTGAGATTGCGCCGTTTCTACCGCCAGCG
>Ga0105237_10000537_pt1 | contig 53507 bp, 44 predicted proteins | sample KBSC24metaG_FD_81520 | JGI IMG/M metagenome (GOLD analysis project Ga0105237, IMG submission 81520) | Corn rhizosphere microbial communities from Kellogg Biological Station, Michigan, USA - KBS C2-4 metaG | ecosystem: Host-associated > Plants > Roots > Rhizosphere > Soil | place: Michigan, USA... | reverse complement strand
GTGATGTAGCGATAGGCCGCGTGGAGGCTGAGATTGGTCCGGTCGTTCAGCGGTATCTTGTAGTCGGCCGCGATCGAGGAGGTGAGCTTCGGCGCGTAGATCAGGTTCACCTTGGAGAAATCGAAGGTCCGCACCGCGCCGAACACCGGCTGGTCGACGATGAAGCCGTGGAACTTCGCATCCGTATAGCCGAGCGAGCCGGTGATGGTGAGCGCGCGGGTCGGGCGCGCGGTGAGATCGGCCTCGAAGCCCTTGATCTTCGCGCCGGCCGCATTGACCACCAGCGTCTCGTTGCCGATGCCGCCCGGCAGCGTGACCGTCGTGTTCTGCTGGATATTCTTGTAGTCGGTATAATAGCCCGCGACATTGAGCGCGAGCCGGCGATCGAACCATTCCGTCTTGGCGCCGACCTCATAGACCGAGACGGTCTCGGGATCGTAGGGCGTCGTCGCCGAGATCACCGTCTGCCCGCGCCCGCTGAACCCGCCCGAACGATAGCCGCGCGACCAGGTGGCGTAGAGCATCATCGCGTCGTTGGGGCGATAATCCAGCGTCACCTTCGGCGTGAACTTGCTCCAGCTCTTTTTGGCCGCTCCCGCATACAGCAACGGATTGATGTTCTGCTTGGTGTCGTGGGTGAAGCGGCCGCCGCCCGACAGGCGAAGCTTGGGCAGGATCTCCCAGTCCAGATCGACGAACGCCGCCTCGGACCGCGACTTGCCCGTCGTGTCCTGCGCGCCGGCGAAGGCGCCGAAGACATCGGTGGTCTGCAGCAGGTGATACCGGCTCTGGAAATAATAGAGGCCGGCGACGTAATCGAGATTGTCGAAGACATTGCCGCTGGCGCGCAGCTCCTGGCTGAACTGGTGGTAGCGCTGGGTGCGCAGCGCATTGTAGAGGCCGCCGGTGCCGAAATCCTGCCGCTGGGCCTCCTTGCTCTGGCGATAGGAGGTGATCGAGGTCAGCTTCACCGGCCCTTCGCTGAGGTTCATCTCCAGGGTCGCGGCACGCGCGCGATAATGGGCGAAGAAATCGGGGGAATCGAAGACGGTGTAGATGTCGCTGGTGTTGTTGCGACCGCACGATCCCGCCGGTTGGGCCAGGCAGAAGGCATCGCCCGGCTGGGTCAGCGAGCCGTTGACGGGCTGGAAATCCTGCTGCTGCTCTTCCAGCGTTAGCAGGGCGTCGAAGTTGCTCGACGGCTTGAGCAGGAAGCTCGCGCCGAAATTCTCCGAATTGCTTCGGCCGACATGCTGGCCGGTGGGCGCGTAGGTGTAGAAGCCGTCGCTCTGCTGGTGGAATTCGAACAGCTTGACGCCGAACACGTCCTTCACGATCGGCACGTTGAGCGTACCGCGCAGGTCGATCTCGCCGTAGCTGGCCCAGCTCCCCTCGAACTTGCCGCCCCAATCCAGCGTCGGCCGGGTGCGGCGCACGTTGATCACGCCGCCGATCGTGTTGCGGCCGAACAGCGTCCCCTGCGGGCCGCGCAGGATCTCGATCGAATCGATGTCGAAGAAATCGAGCATCTGGCCGGTGGAGGTGCCGATATAGACGCCGTCGACCATGACGCCGACCGCCGGATCGAAACTCTTGTCCACGTCCGCGAAAGCGATGCCGCGGATCGAGATGTTGGCGGTGGCGGCCCCCGTGGACTGGGTGGTGATGAGGACGTTCGGCGCCACGCCCTGCAGATCCGTGAGGTTGACCGCGCGCGTCGCCTCGAGCTGCTGCGGCGCGATCGCGGTGATCGCGACCGGCGTGTTCTGCAGCGTCTCGTTGCGGCGACGGGCGGAGACCACGATATCCTGCACCGCGGTTCCGCTGTCGGACGGGCCGGCCTGGAGAGGTGGTGGAGAGGCCGGCGGGGCATCCTGTGCCATGGCCATACCGGAACCGAGCGCCACCAGCGAGCAGGTGCACGTAAGCATCGCGCCGCGAATGAGGTTCATGACCCCTCCCCTCCCTATGTTCGACTTATCCCGTCGTTACGGCGAAGGTGTCGCAAGGCGGAAGGAGCGTCACCTGCGCAAATGACTAGCCGTCTTAAGGATCATCCTCCCAATATCCGCACGCGATGGAAAGGTGTTCAAGACGTGGCATCGGGACGAGAGCTTCGCAGGTGAAAGCCGGCAGCGTCAGAGCGGTTCAAGGTTTGTGCCACAGCCATCCCTGTTCCTGGTCGCCACGGTGAAACACTTCATTCCTGGAGACGTCGATAGAGATCGAGGCGCGATCCTGCGCTTCGCCGAGTGGGCATCCCTAGGACATTGTGGAGTGGCTATGCGGGCCGGTCGAAACGTAGCGTTGCACCGTACGCGCACAGGCCGGCAGGGAGAGGGACGATGGCGAAAGACCTCGCATGGCATTTGGAGGCTGACGTCGTCATTCTGGGCTCCGGCGGAGCCGCGATGACGGCGGCGATCTCCGCACATGATTTCGGCGCCCGGGACGTCGTCATCCTGGAGAAGTCCGGGATGGTCGGGGGAACGACCGCCATGTCCGGCGGCATGCTCTGGATCCCCAATAATCACTATCAGCGCGACGCCGGCATCGACGAGTCCGATGACGATATCGTCTCCTATCTCGACGCTCTCGCGCCGGGCGGCCTCGATCCCGAAACGCTGGGCGCGTTCATGGAGAGCGGCCCGGAGATGATCCGCTATTTCTCGGACAGGACGCCCGTCCGCTTCCACGCTTATGCCGACTTCCCCGACTATCAACCCTATATGCCCGGCGCCAAGCCCGATGGCGGACGCTCGCTCGACAACGAGGCCTTTTCCTTCGAGCAGCTGGGGAAATGGGCCACCCGCGTGAATCCGACCAAGATGGCCTATCCGGTGCGCGGCAGCCTGATGGAGGCGATCAACGGCACGCTGGACGAGGCCACGCTGGCCGAGCGGGAACGCGGCGACTATCGGGGCCTGGGGCAGGCGCTGGTCGGATCCCTGTTCAAGGCCGTGCTGGATCGCGGCATCCCGGTCGAGTTCGAAAAGCGGGCGCGCAAGCTGGTCAAGGAAGGCGACCGGGTGATCGGCGTGGTCGCCGAGGATGCCGACGGCCGCGATTTCCGCGTGCGCGCCCGCCGTGGCGTGGTCATCGCCACCGGCGGTTTCGAATGGAACGAGAAGCTGGTCAAAACCTTCCTGCGCGGCCCGCTCATCGGCCCCGTCAGCGTCCCGGAGAATGAAGGCGACGGCCTGCTGATGGCGATCGATGCCGGCGCGCAGCTCGGGAATATGCAGAACGCCTTCTGGCAGCAGAGCGTGCTGGAAACCAGGGCGCAGCATCGCAGCGCGAAACCGAATTACCTGCTGGGCTCCGATGAGCGGGCCCGGCCGGGTGCCATCCTGGTCAATCGCGCGGGCCGCAGATTCGTGAATGAGGCGGCCAATTACAACGCCATGGGCAAGGCCCTGCACGCCTTCGACGCCGGGACCCACTCTTACGCCAACCTGCCTTACTGGCTGGTCATCGATCAGCGCTACAAGGACAAATATCCGCTCTTCACCTCGCCGCCGGGCTCGCCGATCCCGCCCTACGTGATGGCGGCCGACACGCTGGAGGCGCTGGCCGAGATGGCGGGGATCGACGCGGAAGGGCTGGCGAGCACGGTGAAGCGGTTCAACGAGATGGTCCGCAACGGCCATGACGACGACTTCCATCGCGGCGACAACAGCTACGACAATTTCTACATGTGGGGGGATGCGGCGTTCGACCCGCCGTACCGCACGCTGGGCGCGATCGATCAGGGTCCCTATTACGCCGTCCGGATGGAATCCGGCGCGCTCGGCACGTGCGGCGGCCCGAAGACCAACGGCGACGCCCAGGTGCTCGACTGGAACGACAATCCCATCCCGGGCCTGTATGCGGCGGGCAACGCCATGGCGGCCGTGCTGGGCGAAGCCTATGGCGGCGCCGGCGGGACGCTGGGCCCGGGCATGACCTTCGGCTACATCGCCGGGCGCCACCTGGGCACGCATATCCCCAACCACTGACGCCGGCCGGCGTCCGGCCGTCCGGTTTCGCGTCAACGGCCTCGGCGGCTTCGGGACCCTCCTGCTGCGCGGCGAGATTCGCGCGTACATTTCACGCGCGAAATACCGGCGACACACGGCCCTCCTCAGAAATTTGAATAAAGCCAGAGGGGTCTTTCCGAATGTCGTCGTCCATCCGCCTGCATTGCCGCGCGTCCGTTCTCGCATTGGCGCTTGTCGCACCGTCCTTCGCCGCATCCGCCGCCCCGTATCACGCGGCGGCCTCCAGCACGGCCGGCAAGCCGCAGCTGGGCGCCTTCGGCGTCGACCTGACCGGCATGGACAAGGCGGTCGCGCCCGGCGACGACTTCAACAAGTTCGTGAACGGCGCCTGGGAGGATCGCACCCAGATTCCGGCCGATCGCTCCCGCTGGGGCGGCTTCGACATCCTGCGCGACCTGTCCGACCAGCGCACCCGCACCGTCGTCGAGGCCGCCGCGACCGATCCGCACGCGACGCCCACCGCGCGCAAGGCCGGCACGCTCTACGCCTCGTTCATGGACGAGGCCGCGATCGAGACGCGCGGTGCCGCCCCGCTCAGGCCGGAGCTCGACGCGATCGCCGCGATCCGCGACCCGGCCGGGCTCTCCGCCTATTTCGGCGCGGCCGGCCGTGACGGCCTGGGCGCGCCGATCCGCATCGGCATCGGCCTCGATGCCAAGGACCCCGACACCTATGTGGTCAGCATCGGCCAGGGCGGCCTGGGCCTGCCCGATCGGGACTATTACCTGGTCAAGGACAATCCCAAATATGCCGCCGCGCGCGACGCCTATCGCGCGCACGTCGCCCGCATGCTGACGCTTGCCGGTATCGACGATGCCGAGGCCAAGGCCCAGGCGATCTTCGATCTCGAGACCCGGATCGCGACCGCGCACTGGAGCCGCGTGCAGAGCCGCCAGGCCGAGAAGCGCTACAATCCGGTGGCCACGGCGGACCTGCCCACGCATTTTCCGGGCTTCGACTGGCCTGCGGCGCTGGCCGCCGCGCATCTGCCCGGCCAAGCGCGCGTGATCGTCGGCCCGCCGTCGGCGATCGAGGGCATCGCGAAGCTCGTCTCGGCCGTGCCGATCGACACCTGGAAGGCCTATCTCGACTATCACCTGATCTCGGCCCGGGCGGACGTCCTGCCCAAGGCCTTCGTCGATGAGGATTTCGCCTTCTCCAAGGTTCTCTCCGGCACGCCCGAGCTCAAGGCGCGCTGGAAGCGCGGCGTCGATTTCGTCAATGCCGGCATGGGCGAGGCGGTCGGCCAGCTCTATGTCGCCCAATATTTCCCGCCGGCCGCCAAGGCCCAGGCCGACGAACTGGTCCACAATCTGCTCGCCGCCATGAAGGGGCGGCTCGAGCGGGTCACCTGGATGACCCCGGAGACCAAGGCCAAGGCGCTCGAAAAGCTGGCCAGCTTCACGCCCAAGATCGGCTATCCGGACAAATGGCGCGATTACAGCGCGCTGACCATCACGCCCGGCGACGCTTACGCCAACGAACTGGCCGTCACCCGCTTCGATTACGACTGGAACGTGGGCAAGCTCGGCAAGCCCGCGGATCGCAGCGAATGGCACATGACGCCGCAGACGGTGAATGCCTATGCCAATCCGCTGTGGAACGAGGTGGTGTTCCCGGCCGCGATCCTCCAGCCGCCCTTTTTCGACCCCAATGCGGACGCCGCGGTCAATTACGGCGCGATCGGCGCCGTCATCGGCCACGAGATCAGCCACCATTTCGACGACCAGGGACGCAAATATGATGCCCAGGGGCGCCTGACCGACTGGTGGACGCCGACCGACGTCGAGCGGTTCAAGAGCTATACCGACCGCGTCGTCGCCCAATATGGCGCCTACGAGCCGCTGCCGGGCGTGCACGTGAACGGCGAGCTGACGCTGGGCGAGAACATGGCGGACCTTGCCGGCATCAATGTCGCGCACGACGCCTGGCTCATCTCGCTCCATGGCAAGCAGCCGCCGGTGATCGACGGCTATACCGGCGAGCAGCGCTTCTTCCTGGGCTTCGGCCAGATCTGGCGCAGCAAGGCGCGCGATGCCGCGTTGCAGGTGCAGTTGACGACCGATCCGCACACGCCGGGCAATTTTCGGCCCTATGTCGTGCGCAACCTCGATGCCTGGTACGCCGCGTTCGGCGTGAAGCCTGGGCAGACATTCTACCTGTCGCCCGAACAGCGCATCAAGGTCTGGTAAGCCCGATCCCGGCCGCGGCGGATGCCTCCGGGCTCCTCCGCGGCCGGCACGGAGCACAGACCTCCCACCAGATCATCAAAAGTATTATACGGCCGCCCCCAGGCAATCCGAATGGATAGCCTTTCTGGGCATAATTCCCATCGATCAATCCCTCTTTATAATCCCCGATAGATCGCCATGATCGATTGCGCATCGCCGTCGACAATGTTTGTCTTCCCTCGATTTTCAATCGATATTCGGGGGTTTCAATATGGAAGATCATGGCGCCCTGTGCCGGCATTGCAACAGCAAGCTGGAGATCTGCCTCGCCGACCTGGGGTTGATGCCGATCGCCAACGATCTGCCAGACGTACAGAACAGCACGACACATCTGACCCCGCTGAAGGTCATGGTCTGCGGCCGTTGCCGGCTCGCGCAGACGATCGACTATAAGCAGCCGGGGGAGATATTCCGGGACGATTACGTCTATTTTTCCTCGGAATCGGCATCGTGGGTCCAGCATGCGAGGCGCTATGTCGACGACATGATCGAGCGGTTCGATCTCGTCGCCGGGTCTCGGCACATCGAAATCGCGAGCAACGACGGATATCTCCTGCAATTCTCCAAGGCCCGGGGCCTGCTGGCATTGGGGGTCGAACCCTGCGGATCGGTCGCCGACACGGCGCGCGAGAAGGGCATCGAAACCTGGCAGGAGTTTTTCGACCCGAAGCTCGCCGACACGCTCGTTTCATCGGGCGGCCATGCCGATCTGGTGACCGCGAACAACGTCTTCGCCCACATTCCCGACGTGAACGGCTTCGCCAGCGGCATCCGCAAGCTTCTCAAGCGGACGGGCGTCGCCACGATCGAGGTCCAGCATCTGCTGCGCCTCATGCAGCGAAGCCAGTTCGACACGATGTATCACGAGCATTTCTCCTATCACTCGCTGATCGCGGCGACGCGGATCTTTCGACTGGCGGGCCTGCGCGTCTTTGACGTCGAGGAGCTGGGCTCCCACGGCGGATCGATACGCTTCTTCGTCTGCCGGGATGATGCCGATTACCCGGTGTCCCCGAATGTCGATCGCATCATGAACGAGGAGCTCGATTACGGGCTCGATGGGGATGAGGTCTATCTGCGCTTCGCGCGCCAGATCGAAACGCTCAAGGCCGATCTCGTCGATCTGATCACCGGCATCCGCGCGCAAGGCAAGAGGATCATCGCCTATGGCGCCCCCGCAAAGGGCGTCACCCTGCTCAATTATTGCGGCATCGGTGCCGATATCATCGATTTCACCGTCGACAGGGCGCCGTCGAAGCAGGGCAAGTTCCTGCCCGGCGTCGACATCCCGATCCTGCATCCGAGCGCGATCGCGGACTCGGACGCCGACTACATCATGATCCTGCCGTGGAATCTCTCCGAGGAGATCATCGCCCAGGTCGTCGCGTCGAGCGGGTATCGGGGGGCCTTCATCGTTCCGATACCGACGCCTCATCTCGTCGATGCGATGGCGCGTCAGGCAGCGGCCTGACAGGCGACCGGAACCGCCCCCCGCCCATCGGTTGGGGGGCGGCCCATCCGCGATCATCCGATCGGAGTCAGGGCGGCCCCATCCCGATCTACGCCGTCCGTTTCGATGCCTCTTCCAGCAGCCCCGCCCGGTGGAGCGCATCGGCCGCCATCTTGATCTCCGCGAACGATTGCCCTGATCGCTGCGCGATATCGAGCAGCGAGTTCCGGCCGTCGCTCAGGTTGAGCACCCAGAGCATCGCCATCTCGGGCACCGCGCCGCTCTGGCCCGCAAGGGTCCGATACAGGCCGTATTTGCCGAGACGCGGCTCGCCCTTCGGATTTGTCGAGCGGTACGTGCGGTTCTGGTTGATCGCGGCGATGATCTCCTCGATCGTGACGAGCGCCTCCTCGAGGGCCTCTGCCGATACGAAGGACAGGTCGTCCGCGGAGCTGTGATATTCCGGAAACTCGCCATGGGGCGAACGGGTCAGGCGGCCCACGGGAAGATTGAAGCCCGGCGAGCAATATTGCCGCTCGTCATAGCCCCAGGGGCTGAAATCGATGATCTTCGGGTTGCCGCCGCGCCTGCTCAGGACGTGCGCCGCCGCGCGATCGATCTTGGCATCCCCCAGGCGGCTGCGCTTGTAGGTGAACTCGCCTCGGTCACCCAGCCCGGTGATCACCAGCCCGTGCGCTATCCGCCATGTCTCGGCCTCGTTCAACGCCAGCCAGGCCAGGGCGCCTATCGTTCCGGGCACGAACAGGATCCGCAACGAGTGATGCAGCCCCGCCCGCTCCGCGCGCGCGGCGATGAACGCGGCGATGGCCAGCCCGGAGCAATTGTCGTTCGCCATCGAAGGGTGACAGATGTGGGTCGAAATCAGAATCTCTTCGGCAATCTCGCCCGGTATGAAAATCTCGCCGATAGTCAGGCTGCCGGCCTCCAGCGTCGAATCGATCCTGACTTCAAACGGACCGTCCCCCAGGGAGTCCAGCTGGCGCTGGCTGAGGCAAAATCCCCAATTCCGGTTATAGTAGCTCGTGCGATACGGAATAAGATCCGGCTGATCGGGGAGCGTATGCAGATGCGGGCGCAGCTCCTCCATGGTCATGACCTGATGAACGGGAACGCTGTAGCTGACGACATGGAGCGAATGGGATCGAAAATCGACAATCCGCTTGCCGGACGGATCGGCGATATAGGCATCGCGGATGTTCCACTCGTCCGGGATCGTCCAGTCCAGCACCTCCATCCCGGTGGGGACTTCGATACGGCGAATCGCGATATATTCCGAGAGAATGGACAGCGTCTTGCGGACGCCATCGCCGGTAATGCTCCGGCAGATCGGATAGAGGCGCCTGACCAGCGCCAGCAATTCGGCGCCCGCATCCTGTTCCCCGGCGACCGGAGGGACATGCTTCGCCTCCCTCGCGAGAACGCCCAGTCCAGCCATATATTCTCTCCCCCATTGAGATAGGCGGCTCATCGTCAGCTCTTGCGCATGGGCCGCACGTGAATCTCGGTGACTTCCGCCGTTCTCGGCAGGCTCAGCGCCGCGCAGACCATCTGCGCGACATCCTCCGGCTGCAGCAGCCGCTCCGGCCGATACTCCCTTTCCGCCTGGGCAAAGATCCGTTCCTGCCTCGGTGTCGCCGTGGTGCCGGGCATGACCGTCAGAACCCGGACGTCGCGATCGTTGACCTCGTCGCGCGTCGCATCGGCCAGCACCTTGAACGCGGCCTGCATCGCGGCATATCCGCCGCGCCCGGCGATGTTGGCGGCCCGGAGAATGGATGAGCTCATGAACACGATCTCGCCCTGCGCCTCAACCAGCATCGGCAAGGCCGCCCTCGTCAGCGCGAGGGGGGAGCGGACGTTGACCGTGTAGAGCCGGTCCAGTTCGCTGAGCGGCGTCTGCTCGATCGAACCACCCACGAAAATGCCCGCGCAGTGGACCAGGATATCCAGCCCCCCGAGCTGGCGCGCCGCCTCGCCCATCAGCCTGTCGCCGGCCATGGGATCGCTGATGTCGCACGCGACGGCGATCGCGCGGCCGCCCAGTCCGGCAATGGCTTCGTCGAGCTCGCACTGGGTTCGTGCCGCGCAGAGCACCGCCGCGCCGCGATGCGCGAGCGCGCGCGCGATCGCGCGGCCGATGCCGCGTCCCGCGCCTGTCACCAGGGCACGGCGCCCTCCGAAATCCGGGCGGGCCGATGCGTCCACGGCCTATCCCTTCGAGGGCTGCGGCAGGGACGGCGATCGAGACGGGCTCGCGAAACCCTCCAGCGCCTCGATGGCCGGGCGAAAGCGCAAGCCGGCCAAGGTCGCCGACACCACGACCCAGCACCGCCGCAGCCGGCCGCGCATCGCCAACCGGAAAGCCGTATCGGCCTGCTGCATCAGGTGATAGGCGAATTGCCGCTTACGCTCGTACCGCAACACGGTCGATGTCGTGTTGCGGTGCAGATACCATTGATATCCCAGCCGCGTCCGATCCGTTTCCGTCCAGATATCGAGCACGCCCTCGATCTTGCGCGCATGGACGACCTTGCTGCGACCGACGAGGAAGCCGGGGCGATCCTGCGTGACGCGGACCGTGAATTCGCGATCCTCCCCGAAGATGAACATCGATGCGATCGGCAAGCCGTGATGCCGCAGCGTCTCCCGGGGCAGCAGAATCGACGCGAACGTCGCGCCGCGAACCGGGATCAGCGCCTCTTCGATCCATTCGGGCCACCCTGGAAAGCCGATGCCGTTCGGGCGGCGATCGATGTCCGGAACCTCCGTGAGCTGACCGCGGCTGGACCGCGCCACCGACACGAGAAAAGCGAACGGCGCATCCCGTTCGATCAGTCGTGCCTGCGCCCGCAGCAACTCCTCGAGCGCATCGGGATCGGGAAAGACATCGTCGTCCATGACCCAGATGCCATCGGCGCCGGTCTCGTACGCGCGCTTCACTCCGGTGCTGAACCCTCCGGCGGCTCCGGTGTTGACCGGCAGCGAGGTGATCAGCAGGTTGGTCTCCTCGCGCCGGGCCAGCATCGCCGCCGTGCCGTCCGAGCTTCCATTGTCGATGATGACAATATGGCTCACCGGCACGGTCTGCGCCGCCAGCGCGGCGAGACACCGCTCCAGCATCAGCTTGCGATTGTAGGTCACGACGACCGCGCACACCGACGTCACATCACGATCCCCCGCTGACTGACATCTCAAGACCTCCCCCGCGATGCCCGTCCGCGCGAGCTCCACTCGCACCCAGCGCCGCAAGTGTCCGGCGGAAAATGCCCATGTCATACCGATCGGCGCAATAGACCTTACGATAACCGATAGCCCCTTTTAACTATCTCGGAGGAATGATCGTCACGGGCATATTTAATCGAATGCGCTTTGGCATTGCCTCGATTTAGCGTCGACATAGGAAGAGGAAGAGAGGCGCCGGCATTGCAGACCCTGCGGTCTTAGCACTGATTGGCGAGTGCCTCCGGCGAACAGATATCCTCGGAGGCGACGCAATGTGGACTCCCTATATCGCCGCACGAGGCGCTGACCGGGCGGCCGGCCCCCGCTCCATCCGGGTCCCGCTCCACGGCAACGCGGGAACGGGGCCATCGGACTCGGATGAGACGGAGGTCGATTACGGCATCGTCCTCGTCCTGCTCGCAGCGCTGAGCTACAATGCCCTGCTCGCGATCGCCAACGCGCATGGTGCGGCCATGTCCCTGACGGAAGTGGCGCTGAGCGAATTCGTGATCCTTGCCGCGGGAGCCGCCCTCATCATCCGCAGCGGATTGAGGCCTTTCGACGCGCCATGCCTGATCTTTGCCCTCGGATCCCTGCTCGGCACCCTGACCCTGTCGATCGCCAATCAGGCGCCCGTGATCGGCATGATGCGCAACGCGGCGGACATCGCCATCTTCACGATGCTCGGAATGCGATGCAACCGGGCCACGCTGCGGGCCTGCTTCCTGCTGAGCGTGCTCCTGGTCAGCGCGGTCATGCTCGTCGAGCTTGTCTCGATCAAGACCTATTCGGATCTGTTCAATCCCTTCTCTTATTATGTCAACACCAGGGGCCTGGGCGAAAATGATTTCGACAATACCGGATTGTTCGGAAACTCGCTCGGATTCGAGGGCCGGTTTAGCTATGGCCTGTTCTCCACGCCGAGAACCTCCTCGATATTCCTCGAGCAGACGTCCCTTGCGAATTTCGCGACCTTCTGCATGATTTATCTGATCTCGACCTGGTCGAACGCCAATTCTCGTGAAAAGATCATCGGCATCACCCTGATATTGTTCGTCCTCCTGTCGAACAATTCCAGGACCGCCTCCGCCATCACCGTCATCTGCCTTGCCGGATATTTCATTTTCCCGCGGCTGCCGCGATTCGGAACGCTCATCCTGCCGCTGCTGATGATGGGGCTCGCTCTGTCGGCCACCCAGTATCTGGGGGATTCGAAAGAGGACGATCTGGCGGGACGGCTCGGACTCTCGATACAGATGCTGTCGCGGACCGATATCCAGGGCCTGCTGGGTCTGCGCGCGGTGTCGGCGGCCGACATGTTTCCGGACAGCGGCTATTCCTACACGCTCTATGCGGCATCGATCTTCGGGGCGATCGCCCTGTGGCTCTACATCGCGCTGATCGTTCCGGCGACGTCGAGCGCACGCAAGCGCTGCAGCTGGGGCATCGGCATATTCTTCTTCATGAATCTGCTGATCGGCGGCAATGCCGTGTACACGGTCAAGATCGCGGCACCCATGTGGCTGCTGGCGGGATATATGCGGCGCGACGCCTCATCCCCTTCGGGCGCGCGCCAGCCTGCGATGGGCCATCCGGATCCCGGCGAAACGGCCTGTCACACGCCGAGCGCGCGGGTCCACCAGACCGTGAGCGGCCTCTCGATCCAATAATGGACGCAAATGCCGATACCGACGGACGCGACGATGGCCGATGGCACGAACACGAGCGGCTGCATCAGCAATCCCGCCACGCCCGACATCTGAATGCCGGTTCGCGTGGCAGCGATGACGAAGACATGGCTCAGATAGATGCTGTAGGTTGCCGCTCCGATCCGGCCCAGCCAATCGATCCGCGGGATCCAACCCGCATTTTCGAGGCCCACCAGCGCCGCGACGATCGCCATGGCCGGGAGGCCGAGCCAGAGCCACCGGCTCTCGACCGGCTGGGTCAGATCGGCCCACAGCAGGATAGCGAGCGCGAGCGGGACGAGACTGACGGCCGCGAGCCGCAGGGATGGGCGATATTGGGCGTTGATGATCGCAATGGCCACGCCGAACAGGAACTCGAACATGACGCCCTGGGAATAGAATGCAGCGGCGGGCGCCTTGCCCGCGAACAAGCTGGCGACATAGTGCAATGTCATCATTTCCAGCGCCAGGGCCAGAAATGCCAGATATCGCGGCAAGATCAGGATGGATGCGAACATCACATAAAAGAGCATCTCGAAATTGAGCGTCCAGCCCGGACTGACGACCGGCGTCAGCGTTTCGAGCATGTGGGCGTTCGAGGCGGCCGGATTGACCCAGGGAATGAACGCCAGCGAGGCGACCAGATGCGGCAGGTCGAAGATGGTCGATCGCAGAATCCCCGGCATCAGGAGCGCGACCAAAGCGGCGATCAGGGTGAAGCTCCAATATAGCGGCACGATCCGGCAGAATCGCTTCTTGAGAAAGACGACGGGGCTCGCCGCGCGACCCGATATGCCGGTCCACATCACGAACCCGCTGATGATGAAGAAAATGTCGACGCCGAACTTGCCCAGAGCCGGAACCTCGATCCCCGACAGCGCGGTCGACTGAATGGCGGCGTGGTAGAATATCACCATCACCGCCGAGATTCCGCGAAGATACTGGATCGATTCATAATTGATGGTGCGTCGCGCGACCGATCGACCCGGGCTCGGTGCGCGCGTGACGGCCCAGGGACGCCCGGCGGCGCCGGCCTGTCCCATGCCTCGCCACCGCCAGATGACAGATGCCTGCGGATCGGTCTGCATATAGCCCCCTGACATGACGGACGCAGATTGCGTGTCGCGAGCCCCCATGCGCGGTGATGCTCGCCACTGCCCGCACGCCGGGCCAGCCCAACCCTAAACGGGCATGATCGTTCGCCAACACGTGCTTATTGGACGAACGGGCACGAATCCGGATGATCTCGACCAACCAAATGATTATCGGAGCCGGCCCGGCAATCCATTGGGGCTAGGCACAGTCAGCGCACGACACCCAGCCGGGCCGCGACGACCTCCGCAATGGCCAAGGACGCGGTCAATCCCGGAGACTCGATGCCATAGAGACCGACAAGCCCGGCAAGGCCATGATCGTCCGGCCCCTGGATCTGGAAATCCGATGCCGGCGCGTCCGCACCGCCGAGCTTGGGCCGGATACCGCAATAATCCGGGTGCAACAGATCCGGCTGAAACCCGGGCCAGAATCTCGCCGCGGCGGCCCTGAACCGATCGGCCCTGTCCGGATCGACGCGATAGTCGAGCGTGTCGATCCACTCCACGTCCGGCCCGAACCGCGCCCTGCCGCTCATATCGAGCGTGAGGTGGGTCCCCAGGCCGCCGGGAACGGGAACCGGGTAAATGAGATGGGAAAACGGGATCCGGCCGTGATAGATGAAATAGGATCCACGCGCGAAATGACGGTCTGGAACGCATCGCGGATCCAGCCCTTCGATCTTGCGCGCGAGTTCGCAGGCGCCATGGCCGGCGGCGTTCACCACGAAGCGAGCCGATACCACCGCGTCCCGTTCGCCCTCGATGAAGACCAGCCAGTCGCCGGCACGCCCCTGCGAGAGAGCGGAGACATGGGTGCGCTTGACGAGCTGCGCACCGGCCGCCTCAGCGTCCGTCAGGAGCGCGAGCATGTAAGCGTGGCTGTCGAGGATTCCGGTGGACGGCGAATAGAGCGCGGATGCGCATGCCAGCTCCGGCTCCATCTCCATCGCGCGATCGCGGTCCAGCATCTGCAGGTCATCCACGCCGGCTGCGCGTCCCTGCCGGAGAATGGCATCCAGCGTCGCAAGCTCATGCTCCGTGAAAGCCACGATCAGCTTTCCGATCCGCTGATGCGGCACGCTGCGCTGGGCGCAATAATCGTAGAGCATCCGCCGGCCGGCGACGCATAACGAGGATTTCAGCGGCAAGCCCTCATAATAGAGGCCGGCATGGATCACCTCGCTGTTTCGGGAGCTCGTGCCCGTCCCGATGGCGGATTCGGCCTCCAGGATCATCACGTCCAGGCCCGCCAGCGCCATCCGGCGCGCGACGGCGAGCCCGATCACGCCGGCACCGATCACAACGACGTCGGTATCGGCCATGATCCTATCCCTCGCGCAAGACGGCGTCGATATCGCAACCGGCTATGCCGTCAGGACGGCCGCACCGGCAAGCAGCGGCCAGGACAGGTCCCGCTGCGAGATCGGTCCGGCGGGAAGCGGCCATTCGATCCCGAGCACGGGATCGTCGAACCGGAATCCCGCTTCGGCGCCCGGCCTGTAGAAGTCCGTCATCAGGTAGGTCATCTCGACATCGTCGACCAGCGTCTGAAATCCATGCGCGAAGCCGCGCGGGATGTAGAGCTGATCCTTGGTGTCGCTGTCCAGGACATAGGATTGACTCTGGAGGTAGGTGGGCGATCCGCGGCGCGCGTCGACGATGACGTCATGGACGGCCCCCTTCAGGCACCTGATCAGCTTTCCTTCGCCATAAGGCGATCTTTGAAAATGCATGCCGCGGATCGTGCCGGCGTGCACGGAGAGCGAAATATTCTCCTGGACGAACGTCTCGCCGATCGAATGATCCGCCAGCTCTCTCTGGCACATCGTCCGCGCGAACGCGCCGCGTTCGTCATGATGCAGTTCCAGCCGGATGAGGAACGCCCCTTCCAGCCTCGATGGTTCGAAGATCATCGTTGCTTCCATGATAAGCGCGGAGCGGCGCTGGCGGCTTCCGCCGGCATCGGCCACGCGCGGAGCGACGCGCCCGTTATGCGGAGCGCTTCAAGATCGACAGGTTCGGTTCCCGCACATCCGGCCAAATCTTCCACGGGGCCCGGCCGCTCGCCCAGTGGGCCTCCAGCACATGCCGGTCCCGCAGCGTGTCCATGCTCTGCCAGAAGCCGGTATGGATGTGGCAGCCGAGCTTGCCATGGGCGATCAGCCGGCTCATCGGCTCGGCTTCGAACACCGTGTCGTCACCGTCGATCAGATCGAATATCTCCGGCCCGCAGACGAAGAAGCCGCCGTTGATCATCCCGCCGTCGGTGGCCCCCTTCTCGCTGAATCCGTGGACATGCCGCCCGGCATCGCCGACACGCAACGCGCCGAAACGCCCCGGCTGGGTGACGGCCGTGAGCGTGCACCAATCGTCCGACGCATTATGCTCGGCGATCAGCTCCGCGATATTCACGTTCGCGACACCGTCGCCATATGTCAGGCAGAAGGGGCCATCCTGCAGGAGATGGCGGGCTCGCTTGATGCGCCCTCCCGTCATGCTGTCGAGCCCGGTGTCGATGATCGTCACTTGCCAGTCGTCGGACGCATAGCTCAGCCAGTCGACCCTGCCGCTGCGGAGATTGATCGAGACGTCGCAGCTTTTCGCCTGATAGTTGAGGAAATAGGATCGGATATAATCCACTTTGTATCCGCCCAGGATGATGAAGTCCCGGATGCCGTAGTGGGAATATATCTTCATGATATGCCAGATGATCGGCCTGCCCCCGATCTCCACCATGGGCTTCGGGGTGATCGCCGTCTCTTCGCTCAACCGGGTTCCGAACCCGCCGGCCAGAAGAACCGCCTTCATGCGTGGATCTCCTCGAGAACCTTGGGTTTCCGGCCCAGTGCCCCATCCGCCCAGCCGAAATTGTCCGACAATGCTCCGTGCGCGACGAGGCTCTTGAGAACCTGCAGACGAATGAAATCCGACGTGTGGAAATCTCCGTCCGAGAAACGGATCTCCTGCAGGCCCGCGACGAGATCGCCGATCGAATCCTCCAGCGTCCTCAGCGGAAGATGATCGGGCGCCAGTTGCGAAAACAGGCCGAAGTCGACGCGATAGGATCGCGAATCCACCGGTGCCTGCTCGTTGATCGAGACGGTGCATCCCGGCACGGCGGCCGCGACCGCGCGCGCCAGGTCGCGAACCTGATAATTGGCGCTGTCGGCACCGGCATTCACCACCAGGAACTGGCCGCCATTGTCGGCCGATCGGGTCGCCGCCCATTCGATGGCGCGCGCCATGTCCGAAACGTCGATCAGCGGCCGCCACGGCGTGCCATCGGACAGCACCGTGATGCGCCCGGTGGTGAGCGCGCACGCGACGAAGTCGTTCAGGACCAGATCCAGTCGCAGCCGGTCCGACATCCCGCAGGCGGTCGCAAAGCGCAGGCAGGTGATCACCATGTCGCTGTCGATCTCGGCGAGCCCCCGCTCCGCCCCGATCTTGGACTGGGCATAAGCCGTCATCGGATTGACCGGATCATGCTCGCGCCGTGCGCCGCCGTCCGCGATCCCGTAGACGCTGCAGCTGGACGCGAAGACGAGATTGCGCACCCCGGCGCGCGCCGCCGCATGCCCGATCTCGACGGCGGCATCCCGGTTGATGGCCAGCGTGATGTCCCTGAAGCGCTCGCCCATCGGATCGTTGGAGATCGCCGCGAGCAGGATGACCGCATCATAGTCGGCGAGGTCGGCATCCGCGAGATCCCGTACGTCACGAAAATACTGGCGGTCGAGATGCCGTTCCGGAATTGAGCGGCGCGTCGTCAGGCATTGCGCGAAAAAAGCGATGTCCACGCCGTCGATGGTCGCATCGGGATAGCTTCGCCGCAATTGCTTGACTACGGAGGGGCCGACATAACCCATGTTTCCCGTGATCAGGAACTTCATCGCAATCCCCCGATGCTGAAGTCATCCGCCATCTTGAATGACGGCTTCAGCTACGAAGAAGAACACGGGGACTGAATTCTGTCGCTTCGTCTTATGGAGAGGCTACCTTATGATTAAGCGCCTCGGATTACCTCTTATGGACGGGCGCGAATAGACGAAGGATGGCGAAGGGGTTCGATCTCCAGGATGCACCGTCGGCCGTCGATACGGCCCAATTGCACGACGACGTCGATCATCTGCCGGGCATAGGCGATGGTATCGGCATAGGACAGGCCGAGCCCCGATTGCATGACGATGAGGCTGAGCTGATCGAGCGCACCAGCGGGGGTGTTGGCGTGGATCGTCGAAAAGGAGCCCGGGTGGCCGGTGTTGATCGCCCGCAGGAAGGTCACGGCCTCGCGACTCCGCAACTCGCCGACGACGATGCGATCGGGGCGAAGGCGCAGCGCGGCCTGCAGCAGATCGTCCGCGCCGATCTTCGCTTCGCCGAGCTCGCCCTTGACCGCCACGAGCCCGAGCGCATTGGCATGCCGGAGGCGGATTTCCGGCGTGTCCTCCACCAGAACGATGCGTTCCTCGGCCGGCACCTCCCCCAGCAGCGCATTGAGAAACGTGGTCTTTCCGGTGGACGTGCCGCCGGATACCAGGATCGTCCGCCGGTCTCTCACGGCCTGGCGGAGATAACCGACCGGATCGGCCCGATGATCGAGGGGGCTCTCCCGCACGATGTCGGGCAGCGCACCATGATCATAGGCCGAGAGCGGCAGATCGACCAGGCGATGCCGCCGGATCGCCATGGCCCAGTGGCCGCGCGTCGCCGTCGGCGCGACGAGCTGGACGCGGGCGCCACCCGGCAGGGTCGCGGCCAGCAGCGGCGCGGCGCGGTTGATGCCCTGATGGCTGATCCTCGCCACCTGTCCCGCGAGACGGGCAAGGTGACGATCGTCGATCGCCGGCAAGGCGACGCGCTCCATCCGCGCGGCATTGGCGGATTCGATCCATATCTCGCCGGGACGGTTCACCAGGATCTCGCTCACGTCGTCGCGTTCGAGCCAGGGTGCGAAGGGCGCGAGATAGGATTCGAGATAGACGCCTTCGGCGGGCGGCAGCACGCCGGCCTCCGGCACCTGCGCGAGCTTCATTCTTCGCCCGCCGTCTTGGAAGCGCCGAAATCGAGATCGCGGGCGGTGAATATCCGGATCGGCTGTCCCTGCGGAACGCGGATCGTGGGGGGGATTTGCGTATCCCGCTGGGCCGCGACGCTCGCGGCGCTCTGGCCGCCCGACAGGACGACCGAGGGATTCCCGATCGCCGACAATCCGCCCACGACGGACAACAAGGCGGCCGATCCGAAGCGCTTCAGGAAATGACCGTCGACCTCGCCGCCGAGGCCCGTTCGTCCTGAAAAGTCGATCGCCGGGGACGCGAGGGCGATCGTCAGGCCGTCCGGCCGTATCAACCGCTGCCAGACGATGTAGACCCGCGTCTGGCCGGCTTGCAGGCCCGATTTGTATTGGCCGATCACGCGGGAGAAGCGCGGGATCAGGATGCGCGAGCCATCGAAGGACCGGACATCGCTGCTGACCGACGCCCGGACATATCCCGGCAGGTCCGTATCGATGGCGGTCTCCAGCACGGCGGGGACGATCGTGCCCTGCCCAACGGTCATGCCGGGATCGGTCATCCGCTCGGCCGTTGCCGCATCGTCGCCCTCGCCCGCGATCCGCACGGCGAACTGGTCGTTCTCGTTGGTGCCGGCATCCGGGTGCGCGGCCGGCTTCGCGCCGGCGGACCCGGCGCCCCCCGGCTCGACGGGCGTCGATCCATCGAAGACCAGCGTGACCGAGTGCGCCGCATCCACGCCCGTGGGCACGGCCGGGACAGGCGCCGGAGGCGGAGCGACGGGACTGGCGTCGACAACGGGAAGCGCGCGATCGGCGGCAGCGGGCGGCGCCGGAGGCGGCAACTGCACGGCCGGCGTCTGGTCCAGGCCCTGCGGCACGACAGGCGGCGGCAGCGCCGCCGGATGGGCACGGTGGCTGGCCAGGGAGTAGAAGGTCAGGCCCCCCAGCAGCAGCGCGATCGCTCCCCCTGCGAGCAGCCCCGTGCCATTGCTTCGCCGGGTGCTGGTCGCAACGATCGGATAGGCATTGCGGCTGGCGAGTATCAGGGCATCGGACGAGGCACGGGTGCGCGGATCGACCGGGACGACCAGAGCCCCGGAATCCCTGACCGGAAAGACATGGGTATCGCTCATGGGCGCGCATCCGCGACAGCTTCGGCGTCCGCCGGCGGGCGGGCCGCGCGCTCGGGCCGGCCGGCGGCGTCGCCGCGCTTCGCCACGGCGGCATCCGCCGGCCGGGCGGAGGTGAGGCGGGCGACGGCCTTTCCCCGCCGCAGGATGATCTGCCCGGGAACGCTGTCGAGAACCACATAGTCTCCGTGCACGGAATAGTTCATGGGCCCCTCGTCGCCCTCCGGCCCCTTGGTCAGGATCGCCGGCAGCGGCACGTCCTTGGCCCATTGCAGCCATGTCGACCGGCCGTCATCGAAGACGCGGCCGGGCAGGAGGCTCTTCACGCCGGAGGGGGTCCACGCGAAATCGAGGGCATCGGGCGTGACCGCCGGGGGGTTCGGGGACACGGGCGGCGGTGGCACCGCGGCCAGGGTCACGGGCGGGTTGGCCGCCTTGGGGTAGGTGAAGCGCAGGACGTAGACCGGCGGCGCTTTCGGACGGATGCCCAGATCGAACAGATAGGTCCGCTTGTCGGTGATCACGGTCATGTTCGTCCTGGCGGTCGCCGACACCGGCTTCACGAAAAGCAGATTGGCATGCTTGTTCGGCGTCACCTGCCAGCTGGCGGAATCCCCGACCGCGACATTTTCGATATGCTCGTCGGGCGCGAAGGCGATGGTGGACTGGATTCCGACCCGGCCGTTCACCAGCGCGATGACGGACGGATCATAGCCCAAGGTGGCGATCCTCGGATCGGCCAGCGCCGGATCGGCGCATGCGATGGCGGCCAGGGCGATGGGAAGCGATTTCACGTCAAACGGTCCTTGTCGATGGCATGAACGGGCGCGCGAAAGCGACGTCCGATGGCCAGAGCGCGATGGGGGCTCGCCACAACGGCGGCGGCCGGCCCGGATGGGGCGGCCTGTTCCAAGCGAGTCACGGTGCTGGTGATCGCTGCCGGGCGGCGCTCGAGGGACGCCGGAGCAGGCAATGCGCTCAGCATGGCGCGAACGCGCTCGTCGGGCATCGCAGGCGGGTTGCGCGGGCCGGCATGATGGGCCAGCGCCTGCGCGCCAGGCCCTCCCCCCGCCTCCCGATGCCGGTCGATCGCGGGCGACGGCGATCCGAAGGGCAAGCGCCACCCCCCCACGACGGTGGCCGCCATCTTGATCGCCATGATGATCAGCGCGCAGTAGATGCAGGCCGCGAGGAACAGCATGATCGCGGCGCGCCGGGTGTCGTCGTCATGCCCGCTCAATGCGCTGCCGATCACCGGCACGATCATGACGAGCGCACCGCCGCCGATGAGCACCACGAACAGGGGAACCAGCATGAGGAGCACGAGGCTCTTGAGCCATCCCTCGAACAGACCCCAGGTCGACCGGAAGAGCGCCAGCACGACGAAGAGCGGCCCGATCGCGACCAGTGCGGCCAGGGCGATCTTGGCGGTGATCAACGCGCCCACCGTGCTGAGCAGCAGGATGATCGCGGAGAGCCAGAGCAGCGAGCTTCCCGAGGCCAGGCCCGCTTCGGGCCCCGGGACGCCTCCCTTGGTCAGGTCCGCAGGCGGGTGCGCCTGCTGGTCCTGGGCGGCGGCGGCGATGGCGCGAAAGACATGGTCCAGCCCGCGGGCGAACAGGCCGGTTGCCGACCCGTGGCTTCCGGTCATCAACGTCGCGATCTGGTCGGGAGCACCCGCTGCGAGCGTCCAGACGACGTTTTGATACGCGGCCCAGCTCGTCGCGAAGGTCAGCGCCATCCCGAGCGTGAGCATGCGGGGAGTGAGCGCCGAGATCCCCAGACGGCTCCGTCCCGTCAGGAGCCCAATGGCGAAGATCGCCACATAGAGCGTGAGCAGGATCGTCAGCGCCGGCAGCAAGGCGCCATGCGCGCCGAAAAGGCGGGAAAAGGCGCCGGCGATAGCCTGCCCGCTTCGGCAGTCGACCATGTCGAGCGCGGTCGCGAAACCGGACGTGTCGCTCATCCGCAGCGCCGGGCAGTTCATTCCGCGGCCTCCGCATAATCCGCGTCCGGCTCCGCCCCCGGCCAGGCATGCCCGGTCAGCGCGCCATACCAGTCGCAAGGCCGGTCCCCGACCTCGCTCCGCAGCTGATCCAGCCGCCGCACGCTGGCCTCGCGGCCCGACAAGACGGTGAGCAGATCGGGCTGCCCGGACAGATCGAGCCTCGCCACGACGGAATGGTTGGCGTGCCGCACGAGAAAGCACCGGCTGTGGACCGGCAATTGCCGGATGAGGTCGAACTCATGCTCCGACAGGCCGAAGCCCTGGCAATAATCCTCCGCCCTCGCCTTGGGATTGGGCGTGAAGATCATCGTCGCCGTCTGCTCGACGATCGCCGAGGCGATGCGGCTGTCGAGGGCATCGCGGGCCGACTGCGTCGCGAACCCGACGAGGGCGTTGCGCTTGCGAAGGGTCTTCAGCCAGTCCCGCAACCGCGCCGCGAAGACGGGGTCGTCGAGCGCTTTCCAGCCTTCGTCGATGAGAATGAGCGTCGGCTCGCCATCGAGCCGCTCCTCGATGCGATGGAAGAGATACATCATCGCCGGGGTGCGCAACGTCGGGCTGTCGAGCAGGGACGTCATGTCGAAACCGAGCATCGTCTCGGACATGTCCAGCGCGTCGGTCGCGTTGTCGAACATCCAGGCATGCTCACCGCCCGCGATCCAGGGCGCCAGGAGCGAGGCGAGATCGCCCTCCTCCGGCCGCCGGCCGCCGCCCAGCAATTCGCCGAAATAGCGCAGGCGGCGAAAGGCCGGGTCGCCATCGAAGCAGGCATCCACCGCGGCCGCGATCGTCGCCCGTTCGTCGTGCCGCGTCACCCCCAGCAGAACGGCGAGCCAATCCCGCACGAAGCCGCGATTGACCGGAGTGTCGGGAAGCGCGAGCGGATTGAACCCGGTCGGCTCCCCGGGAACGAGGCGCGCATAATGGCCGCCGCTGGCGCGCAGGAAAATCTCGGCGCCGCGATCCTTGTCGAAGAAGATGGTGCGCGGCGCGAACTTCTGGGCCTGCGCGACCAGGAAATTCAGGACGACCGTCTTGCCGGATCCGGATGGGCCGATGACCGTGAAATTTCCGAGATCGCCCTCGTGGAAATTGAAGAAATAGGGCGTCGAACTCGTCGTTTCGAAGACCGTGACCGCCGGGCCCCAGTGATTGTCGGCCGCACGCCCGCTGGCCATTCCGTGCAACGAGAAGAATCCGGCGGCATTCGCGCTGGAGATCAGCGCCTTGCGCGCGAGATAGGATTCGTTGCCCGGAAACTGCCCCCAGAAGCAGGGTTCGAGGTTGATATCCTCGCGTACCGCGATGACTCCGATGTCCGCCAGGGCCGCGCCGGCCTGGGCGCATGCGGTATCCAGCGCCGCGAGATCGTCCGCCCGCACGAGAACCGACAGATGATGATCGCCGAAGCCGGCCTGGCCAGCGCCCAGGGCATCCCGCGCCTCCAGCATCTCCCTGCGCTCGGCACCCGCTTCTTCGTCGGCGGACCGCAGCCGGCGGAGCGCGAGATCGATCCGCTCGCGCGCGGACTGCCGATCGGCGGGTGCGAACGTCTCCGTCAGGACGAGCTCGAACGGCAGCCTCAGCAGATTGTCGATGATCCCGGCCCGCGTCGTGTCGGGATAATCCTTGACCGACAGGATCGCGCTGAACGCACGGCCGTCCGGCCGCCGCGTCTCGATCGTATCGAGGCCGAAGCTGACGCGGGCATAAGGCAGGTGATGGCCCAGATCGACCTGGTCGCCGGGCAGCAGCACCGGCCGCATCTCGCCATTATAGAGCGCGGACAAGAGCTCGAGCGGCTCCGAACAGCGCCCGCCCGGCCCGTCATAGAGGCCAAGCTGGCGCGCGCCATACGGCTCGAGCGCCGTTTCCAGCGCCGTCACGGCCGCGGTGAGCGCCCGGATGTCGGTATCCGCGGCATCCTGGGTCCGGCCGGACATGCGCCTGCGCAATCGATCCGGCAAACCGGATTTGCCCCGCGCCGGCCGGCGCACGATGGTCAGCACCTGCTCGTTGATGAAGAGCTGGCGATGATCCAGCCGATCCTGCCAGCGCTGCTGAAGCAATGCGGCGAAGGCGGCCTCCGGCTCGCCCTCCAGCGCGACACGCACCCGCCGGCGAATGACGTGGTGGTAGACGACGAACCGCGCATCCAGGACCGACCGCAGCATCGTCTCGCGCACCATGAGATGGTGATCGAGCGAGAGGGCGTCCTCCGTTTCGAACGGCAGGCCCGGCACCTGGATCATCTGCATGAGGGAGCCATCCCTCAGCCGGATCGTGTTGGCATCGAGATGGCGGGCGAATGGCAGCCGGTCGCCCGCTTTGGCCTCGCGGCGTCCCCAGGCGGCCGGGCCCAGCCATTTTGGCATCCCGCTCCCTTTCATGGCGTATAGCTGTTGCAGCCCCACCGCTTCCAGTTGGAAACGCGGGGGGTACGGCTGACCTTGATCAGCCACAGGTCGACAATGCGGGGTTCGCGCAGGCACGCGACATATCCGATGCCGTGCACGACGAGGGCCGCACCGAGCGACCAGAAGCTATGGCTCATCAGGAAAACCTCGGTGGTGACCGCCAGGTTGAGCACGAAAAAGCTGTAGGTGACCCCCGCGAACATCTGGGGGCGGGTGAGCGCGCGAAAGACGGTCGATCGGGCCAAGCTCATCGCGTCACCTGGGCGGCGGTCTGGATGCCGGTGACGATGGCGCTCGCCCCGAACAGGACGAAGCAACCGACGATCACCGTCGCGCCGAAGCGCCAGTTCATGCGGCCCGTCAGCATCATGAAGCCGACCATCGCGACGGCGATGACCGCGACGGCCGTCGCCACATTGCCGAGCAGCGTCCCCTGCAGCCAGCCAAGGGCGGCCACGATCGGCCCGGACCCAGCCGGATCGGGGCCGGCCTGCGCGAACGCGCCGGAGGAATAACCCAATGCGAGGCCAGCGGCCAAAAAGCGCCTGATCACGGCACAACTCCCTGTATGGCAGCGGGCCGGACCGCCGACAGGCGATCCAGGACCCGGTTTACGTAAATCCGTGTCTCGGCGATCGCCGGCACCGCATGCTCGCGCGAGACGCGCGCCGGCCCGGCATTGTAGGCGGCGAGCGCGAGGGCGACGTCGCCGTCGAACCGGTCGAGCATGTCGCGCAGATATCGTGCGCCGCCGAGAAGGTTCGATGCCGGATCGCGGGGGTCCACCCCCAGTTGGCGGGCGGTTCCCGGCATCAGTTGCGCAAGCCCGATCGCGCCTTTGCCGCTCCGCGCGCCGGCCCGCCATCCGCTCTCCTGATGCACCAGCGCGGCCAGGAGATCGGGGCTGATCCGGGCTTTCGAAGCCGCCGCGATCAGGGCCGCGCTCCACGCCCCGGGCACTCCCGGGGCCTCCATCCGGGTCATCGCACGCTCCGGGATGACCTGCGGAGGCGCGGTATCCACCGGCGCGCAGGACGGATCGCACGGCATCGCGATGCTTGTCGCGGCAACGGTCACGGCCGTTCCGTTCTGCGCGACGATTTCGAAGACGCGGGCCGATGCGCCGGACGCGGTCCCGCCCAGCAGGAGCAGGAGCGCCCGGGCCAGCCACGGCGCGCCCGTGAAGACGCGACTGGTCCGGGCCACCCCACTCCGTGTGCGCCGCGACACAATCGGTCGCTTTCCCATGAAGGTCATACCATTCTCAACTTGCAATCTCGAAATATCGCTCAAGCTACGTACGACTTAGCGATTCACGGAAAGCGCGAGGCTGATTTCTCGCCCGATCCAAAATGCGCTGTTCAACTCGAACGCCGATCACCGGATGACAAACTGCGGCCATGTGGCACAAGGCGAAGTACTAATCCTCAATAACTAGCCCTTAATTCGGCACGCCGGCCATCTGAAACATGGTATTTCCGCGACGGGGGAGCTGGTTCTGAGGGGAATCCATGTCCACACGCCGCTTCGATCTTCCGGCGTCGTCCGATCCACGACGCTGGAACGACAGCAGAGCCACGATCTCGTCCACTCCGCCGATAGTGGAGACCCTGAAGCCCCTGACATCCCGGTTGACGCCTACGGTCTTTCACGAACCCTGGTGGCTCGATGCCGTGACGGGGGGCGATTACCGCGAAGCCAGCGTCCGCTCCGGGACCCGGATCGTCGGGCGCCTGCCCTATCAATTCAAGCGCTACGCCGGGATGACCGAATGCGTTCTGCCGCAGCTCACGCCCGTTCTCGGCCCCGCCATCGATGAGGGCGACGGTCGCGAAACGGTTCGGCGCCAGGCCCGGCGCACCATCACCCTTGAGCTGCTCGATCAAATTCCGGCGTGCAGCCGCTTTCACCAGCGGCTCCACGCCGGGATCCCGGACACCCTCGCGTTTCTGGAACGCGGCTTCAAGACCGAGGCCGAATTCGCCTATGTCGTTGAACCCGTGCCGGCCGATCAGCTCTGGAAGAACGTGCGGGACACGACGCGCCGGGTGATCCGTCGCGCCGAAGAGCAAGGCCGGATGCTCGATCTCGACCCCGGCGACTTCGCGCGGCTCTATATCGAAAACCTCCGAGGCCATGGCAGAAGCTACAATTACATGTGGCAATCCTGCATCCAGCCCGCGCTGCGAGAGGCCATCGATCGAAATCAGGGGCGACTGCTCGCCGCGGAAGACATGACCGGCAAGATCGCAGCCGCGATCTTCGTCCTCGACGACGACCGGATGAGCCATCTGGTCCTGACGACCCGCTCCCCCGACAGCCACAGCGGCCAGATCAGCAAGCTCATCTGGCACGCCATGAAGTCGAGCGCCGAGCGGGGACGGACCTTCGATTTCAGCGCGGTCGGCACGCCCGGAAGCGTGCTGTTCTACGCCAATTTCGGGGGCGTTACGCAGCCGCGCTATGTCGTTCACAAGGAAACGTCCGTCTTTGATCTGCTCGACTTCTCACGTCGCAAACTCCGGAGTTTGCAGGCCAGGATGGCAACGGCCATATCCCGCCCCAGGGCCGCTCGCGCTGCGAAGGCATCCGTCGAAAACGAGCGCTGAGACCCGAGCGGTCATAAGGTGGAAAACTGCTTGATGATGAAGTGATCCGCACCGGTGATGACGCCCGATGACGTCGTCTGCGGGAACAGATTCATTTGATAGGGATCGTTCAGATAGGGAATATCCTGATGCGCGGTGAGCGCGATACCGTTGCTCTTCGCCGAAACGAGGAAGTTCTTCACGATATTCTGCCACTGGGTCTGGTCCGGCGCACCGAACTCGCCGACATGGCCGTAGCCGCTATAGCCATGCTGCTTCAGCCACGCCAGGAACGGCGCCAGCCGGCTCACGCCGATATTCTGGTCGGACGTGGCGACTTGCGCCCCATTGTCATAGGTGCCGCTGCCATTGGAATCGAAATAGAGGTGAGACGACCAGATGATCGGATGATTGGGATCGGACAATGTGTGAAGATCCGGATTGACGTTCGGCCAGACTTCGGCACTCGCCCAATTATAGCCTTCCACCATGATCGGTATCTTGGTGTTCACCTTGCGGATGGCCGTGATGGCCGCCTGCGCGGCTTGCCGCCACCCCGTCGCCCCCGTCGGCATGTCGTGCGGCTCGTTCATCAGATCGATGGCCGCCACGGCCGGATGGTTGCCGAAGGCCTGGACGACCTTCACGCAGAAATCCGCGAAGGCGTCGATGGGCAATTGGGCGGACCCGAGGGCGACCTGGGTCTTGCCGGCCCATGAGCCGTTATAGCCGATATAGCGCCGGCCGTAATTGTGGCACAGATCGAGTATAACCTTGAGATTGTTAGCCTTTGCCCGATCAAGATCGTGATTGACGAGATTCACCGGGTTTCGCAGCGGATCGCTCTGATCGCCGGGGCTGTCGAGCAATTGCTCGCCCAGCGCACCATAGAGACGGGGCTGGAGACGCTCCCACGATCCTTCGAGCCGGATGTGATCGAGCCCCTTCGACTTGTAATAAGAGAAATGGTTGTCCGGCGTCACGAACACCGATCCACCCAGCTGGCCGGGCAAAATGTCGGGCGAGCCCTCGAGCGTCGTCAGCGCGACACCATATTTGAAAAGGCTGATCGACGTTTGCTGCCCCGTCGGCGTGGCCGGCGCGGTGCTGTTGCCGCTATCGTCTCCCGCCGACGTGTTCGAATCCGACTCATTGTTGCCGGACGTATCGTTCGTCTGGCCGCCCGGCGCCGACGGGTCCTCGGCCGCCGCCGATCCGCCTTTCCCGCCGCTGCACGCCGCCGCCATGACGAAGGCCGTCGTGCTGAGCCATCCCAGCAGGCGACGGCGATTCAGATTGTGCTCGGATGGAGCGGCCCCTGGAACATCAACGCTATCAACATCGCGATCAGTCATCATTTTTCCCATATTATCGCAGGTGAGATCGGCACGGCGTTACCGCTAGCGCAGCGCGCGCACCGACATGATCTCGAAGGTGCCGGGCAATGCGCGCCGGCGAAGGCCATAGGGCCGCGATGGCGCCGATCGTGGGGCGCAGATGGCGAAATCTTAATATCGATGGGACTATGAAAGGCACTCGCGATCATCCACTTGGGAACTGTGATCGCGGATGTGATCGAACCTTTCGAAGCAGGCAAGTAACCCGAAAGAGGTATGAAAGTCATACCTCTTTCAGATAGGCATAGCTCTTCTTGATAATGGGCGGCATGGCGGAAATCGCCAGATCGGCGTTCCGGAGCGGCTCTCTATATCAGAAGATTTTCCCCCAGCAATCAAGGCCTTCCGCGGTAGAAACTGCAGGCCATTGGCAAACGCATCGATGCGCGATGCGTTTGGCGATCTTTCCCGATGTGGAGATGTGCTCCGAGTTCGCGACGCTGTCGATCCATAATGTCTTTGCGCCGAAGAGACGGCCAAGCAGGATGAACGGAAGCATGGGCGCGGATCCCGTCGTCACGATCGCGTGCGGCCTCTCTCGCAAGAGAATCCAGATCGCCCGGATGAAGATGCCGGCGAATCCCCACACGCTGAATCGCGAGGCATCGGGCACGGAATGGTAGCGGTGACCGCTCACCGTCGACGCATAACCGGGAAGGGTCGAGACATAGACGCTCTGAAACCCCTCGAAGGCGGGTTGCAGGCGGCGCAATTCGATCCAGTGCCCGCCTCCGGACGCCCCCAGCAGCAGCCTGCGCGATCGCGTGCGCTCGGCGGCGGGGGGCGCCGGCATGCCAGCCGGGCGGAGGGACGCAGCCAGGCTGCGCAAGGAGATCCGGACAGCCATTCCGCCGGCCCTCCGATCAGAAATAGCGTTGCCCGACACGGATCGTGTCGCCCGGCCGGATCGGCGTCGATGCCGTCATCCTGACGGCCTCTTCCCGGTTCGAGGTATCCGGCGTGATGAAAATCATCCGCGCATTGGCCCGGTAGGTGAAACCCTGGGCGGTGGCGACCGCCTTGAGCGCGGTCAGGCCGTTGGTGAACGCATATTGCCCCGGCTTGGTGACCTCGCCCAGAATGTAATAGGGCCGATATTCGATGACTTCGGCGACGACGTTGGGGTGATTGACCAGATCCCGCTCCGCCAGCAACGCGGCCAGCTGCCGTTCGAGCTGGCCGGCGGTCAATCCGCGAACGCTGACCGGACCGAGCAGGGGCAAGGCGACGCTGCCGTCCGCCCCCACGGAGAAGTCGCCGCTCAGATCCTTGAACCCGAAGGTGGTGATCCGCAGCTTGTCACCGGCACCGAGCATATAGGCCGGAGCGGCCGAAGCCTCGATTCCGGCGGGAAGCGGATTGTTCGCGCAACCATCCAGCAGAAACGCGCAAACCGCAGTCGCGATCAGTCCCATGCGCATGATCTATCCCCTTCAACAAGCCCCACATCGAATTCTCACAGCGCCTCCGGCACCTGCGCCGCGACCGGGCGCATCGCGCTCGCCCGATCGGCCAACACCTCCGCGTAAAGCAGCCGGGTCTGGTCCATGACGCGATCCCACCGAAACGGCGCCAGCCTCTCGCGCAAAAAAGCGGGTGAGCACGGCTGGCGGGCGAAGGCCGCGAAGGCGATCAGGAAATCCCGCGCGGTCTCGCTCGATGCGAAGTCCAGGCAAAGGCCGTGGCCGCAACGCTCGATGGTTCTTTGAAACGGCGCGATCTCGCTCAGGACGGGAAACAGGCCCGCGCCGATCGCTTCGACCGCCGCGATGCCGAACCCCTCGAAGCGCGACGCACAGACATAGGTGCTGCACCCGGCGATCATGTCCCGCAGCGCCGCGTCATCGGGCTCGCTGCGAAATTCTATCGCCTGGTCGACGCCGAGCGAGGCCGCGAGCGCACGGAGCGACGCGATCCGCGTCCCCATCTCCTTGCCCGCGATGATCAACGACCATTCCGGCGCGAGCTGGCGAACCGCGGCGAACCACCGGATCAACGTCTCGAGGCCCTTATTGGGCGCCAGCCTGCCAAAATAGATCATCCGCCTGGCTTCGGGGTGCGACGCATTCGCGAAGCGCTCGACGTCCACCGCATTTTCGACCAGCTTCACCTTCGCGCCGGCGATGCGCGCGAACAGGCCCTGGTCCTGCACGCTGGACGCCAGGACGAAACGGTAGCGGCGCAGCGTCGCGCGCGTGATCGTATGAAACCAGAGCATCTTGAGAGGCCACGCGAAGCGCGTGTGGAAGATGCCGCCATGCGTGGAAAGGACAAGCGGCCGGCGATGGGCGCCGCTTGTGAGGGCCGCGAAATCGGCGAAGAATTCCAGCCCATGCACATGGACGATATCGGCGTCGTGGAAATATCGACGCGCGCGCGGCGCCAAGGGGTAACGACGCGAGCCCAGGAATGGCACCCGCATCACCCTGACGCCGTGCGTCACCTCCTCAGCGGGAAGGCGCCGTCCATCGCCGTCGATGATTTTGTCCAGCGTCAGGACACGAACATCATCCCCCGCGCGTGCCTGCAAGGCGGCGAGCTGGGAGACGTAGCGTTCGATGCCCCCCACGCCCGGCGGATATTGGCGGACCGCATGAAGGATCTTCATGCCGCCCCCCCGGATCGATGCGAGGATGGGCGATCAGTAGGCACGGCTGTCGCGCACCATGAGAGGCAGCGTCCGGCAGAGAATGCCGATGTCGGAGCCGAGGCTCCATCGCTCGATATATTCGCAGTCGGCGCGAATCCTGCGCTCCATGCAGCTCAGGCCGTGGATCTCGCCGCGAAGGCCACGGACCTGCGCCAAACCGGTGATCCCGGGCTTCACCGCGAACCGCTTCGCGTAATCCTGGAGGAGCTTGCCGTAGAGACGGTCGTGCGCGACCGCATGCGGCCTCGGACCGACGAGCGACATGTCGCCGAGCAGGACGTTGATCAGCTGCGGCAGCTCGTCGATGCTCGTCGCGCGGAGGATGGCGCCGACGGGCGTCACGCGCGAATCCCGGCGCGTGGCATGCCGGATGGCCTCGCCATCCTCGGTCACGTACATCGTCCTGAACTTCAGGATCTGGAACGGCATGCCGTGCAGACCGGTTCGCGTCTGCTTGAAAAGAACGGGGCCATCGCTGCCCAGCCGCACCAGGATCGCGGCGATGATCAGGATCGGGATCGTGACGACGAGCGCGACAAGCGCGACAGCGAAATCCAGCCCGCGCTTCGGGCGGGACGCGGCCGCCGTCGCGCGCTCCTCCCACCCCGATGGCGGCGATGCCTGGATGAGCACGGTGTCGTAGGCGCCGGGATGGATGTCGCTCACGTGCCTGTCCCCTTTTCCAGTAAGCCGGCCCTTCGGCGCGGACGGGCCGCTGCACCGCCCGCGCCGACGCCCCCGCCAGGCGCTCCGCCCCCAAAAGCAAAGCGCGACTCCGGCATTCCTTCGGAATGCCTGTTTCAGAATTTACGAGACGAATGTCCGGCGACCCGACGGGCCGCGCAATCACCAGAAATCAGTATGGAGAATCGATACAGATAAGATCGGAACATATCCATATGCCGGAGGTATACTTGCCATATCTATTGGATTTTAACCCTCTAGAACTTCCGGATAACCCAATTCGAATATGGCGGAGATACCTGCGCGAATCCCCTCCATCCGCGGAGGGTACGGTTCCGCATTGGCGCTTGCGATGCGTCACGTGGCAATGATGGAACCGACGATGCGGACGTTCATTTCCTCGAGCCGGCCGAGCAGGCGCCGCATGTCGTCGATCGATGTCACGTCCCGGCGGACGACGACGATGGCCGCGTCCAGGGCTTCGCACAGGGTCGGGGGCTCGTTGAACGCCAGCCCGACATCGACGACCATCATCCCGAACACATCCAGGAGTGGCATGGCCCGCCGGTGAAAGCGCTCGCCATCCAGCAGCACCATGGCGCCATCCCGCACCGCACCTGTCGTGACGATCGACAGGCCGCGGACCGCGCTCGGCTCGACGATCGAGCGCACGTCCACGTCTCCGTCCAGAATGTCCAGCAGCCCGATCTCATGCCGCGCGTGCAGCAGGCTGCGCTGGCGGGTCTCGCCGGGATTGGCTTCCACCAGCACCGTTTGCGTTCCGAGCTGCGCGTAGGAGATGGCCAGATTGGCCGCGAGGATCGAAGCCTCGGCGGCGGCGTGCAGCCCCATCACCGCCACCGACCTGATCGGCCCGGCCCCGCTCTGGGCGACGCTGGCGACAATCGATCCGCGCAGCGATCGCGCCATGCGGGACAGCGGATCCTCGGGATCGAAGGCCGCGCGCGCGAGATCGTGCACGCGCGGATCGCCCGGCGCGAGCAGGACCTCGGCACGCGCCCCTCCCTCGATCGCGACGATGTGCGGAGCGGAGCCGGTCTCCGGATCGGGACTGGCCTGCTGTGCTGTCGATCTGATGCGCATCAAAATCCCCCTAACCGCAGAGCGCGCGCCGGCTCGAGTGCGCTGAAATGGAAATTGCCGAGGGCCGCGACACCGGTGGCGCGCACCATTCCCTCGGGCGTGCGGATGAGGGGACGGCGCCATTCGAGGACGAAGGCGGCGATGACGCCCAAGGCGAGCCCCAGCAGGCTGGCGAGCAGCATGACGATCGGTATGTTCGGGCTTGTCGGAAGCAAGGGCGGAAACGCCCGATCGACCTGCTGCGCGTTGGTCGTCGGCAGACCGCTTTGCAGGCGCATCAGATCGAGGCGCTGCGCCACGCCGTCATAGGCCTTTTGCGCCGTGTTGACTTCGTTCTGCAGGATATCGAGCTGGCTCTGATTGCCCGTCATGTCGAGCATCTTCGCGCGCTGCGAATTGACCAGCCCCTGGAGCTGGGCCTGCCGCGAGGATGCCGCCGAACTCGCCACCCGAACGGTCTGGCTGGCGGCCGCCGTTTCCGTGGCCAGCTTGTCGCGCAGCTTGTCCAGCTCCGCCTGCGCGGCGAGCATGTCCGGGTGATTGCGGCCGTGCGTGGAGGAAAGCTCGGCGACCTTCGCTTCCGCCAGGGCCATTTGCTGACGCAGGCTCCCGACCACCAGGCTCGACTGGACGTCGGGCGATTGCGATACGGACGAGCCGGCCCGCGCACGCAAATCGGCGGCGGCGCTTTCCGCATCGGCGAGTTGCGTCGAGAGCGAGCTCAGCCGGTCGGCCTCAAGCGCCAGGGAATTGCCCGACACCATGCCATGCGCGCTTTGAAACTGGGTGAGCGCGGTCTGCGCCTTTTCCAGCTTGCTGCGGACTTCGGTGGTGCGCTCCTGGAACCAGGCCGCATATTGCTTGGCCGCGTCGGTGCTGATCTGAAGCCGCGCGGCGACGAATTCGGCGGCGAACGCGTTGGCGATGCGGGCGGCGAGCTTCGGCTCGGGCGCCGTGAAGCGCACCGCCAGCACGTTCGTATCCCGCTCGGGCACCACCTCCAGATGGGCGAGCAATTCCGCCGTCAGCCACCGCTGGAGCACCCCCCCGCTGTGCTTCGCCTCGTTCCAATGGGCCAGGATGATCGGATCCGTCGCCAGGCCCGCATTCTGGATGACGCGGCGCGCGACCGCATCGCTCTTGATGAGGTCGGCCTGGGTTCCGAGAAGCGAGCGGCTGTCCGACGGCGCCGCATTCTCCTCAACGCTCGGATTGGGCCCGCGATCGTCGAACAGGAGCGATGCGCGCGCCGTATAGGATCTTTGCGACATCGCGAGCCCCACGATGGCGACCGCGACGGTCGCCAGGAAGACCGCCAGAACCTGCTTCCAGCGCATCTTCAACGCTGCCGTCATGTCGGAAGACAACATGCCCTGCTCCTTCGCGCGTCAAATTCGTACCGGGTCCGGCGAGTCCGACGACCGTCCATCGCCGGCCCGGCCCGCCCCCCCGGCAAGCATCGCCAACAACAATTGCGGTGCCGCGCTGTCCCGGAAATAGAAGCGGCCTGCTTCGTGATCCTGGCGCAGCGCCGGGCTGAGCAGTTCGACACCCTGGCCACCTTCGGCGAGGCAATCGTGGGTGGCCGCTTCCAGGGCGGCCGCGCGGATCGCCTGCACCTGCTCGTCATCGCCGGAACCGAGCGTCCGGAACAGCGCGGCATCCTCCGGATTGAGCTTCGACCATGTCTCGAACGCGCGCTGCATGCCGACCCGCGTCAGCTCCAGATCGATCACGTCGCACTTGCGCCGCACCGCCTCGAGGGCGGCGACATAACAGAAGAGCTGGGCGTGATAGGGCGATCCGCAGGAGACGGCGGTGATTTCCGCTTTGCTGTCGTCGCTGAACCGCACGCCGGCGCGCGCGGCCCCCTTTTCGATCAGCGCGACGGTATCCTGGGGCGAGATGCGGCCGATCGGGATCGGCACCATGTGCCGGCGCAGCGAGGGATGCGCGACGATGATCTCGTCCACCGTCCGGGCGATGCCCACCAGCAGAAGCTGGATGGGCGATCGCGCGTCCGACAGCAATTTCATCAGGGTCGCGACCTGGTCGTTCACCTCGGGATCGTTCACGCGATCGAATTCGTCCAGGATCAGGATGATCTGGCAGTCGGGTGCGAGGCACGACAGAAAGTCGACGATCGCCCTCGGGCCGACATCCTTCGGCAGGTTGTTCCGCTCCGCGCAAAATGCGGCCTTGTCCTGGAGGGACACGCACGAATCCGGCAGGAACGGAATATAGGCCCTGATCAAGTCGCCGAACGATGCCTGCGCCTCGCACGCCGTATAGAGCACGATCGCGCCGCGTTGATCCGCGTAATCGCCGAACACCTGCGATAGAGATGTCTTTCCGGACCCTCTCGCACCGTGGATGATGGCATGTTGCCGGCTCAACAATACGGCCTCGCACAGCGACTCCAATTTATCGTCGCGGCCGTAGAGATTTTCACGGCGCCGGACCGGGTGCGCGGAATCGAAAGCCTCGACGATCCGCGATGTGATGGTCCGCGCCCCCAGATACGGCGCGATGCGCGGAGGGACGGTTTCGGTCGGCCAGGAGGCCTCCGCTTTCTCGCCGCCGTCATCCTGCCGATCGTGATCCCGTCTCACGGTCGCGCGGGATGGCGTGCCCTGCAGCCAGTCCCACCATGCCCCCAGCAGGTTCCCCAGGAAGGAGGGGCTGGCCAGACGCGACCGCGGCAGGATCAACCGCCCCTGCTCAGTCACGGGCGATGCCCGCCATGACGCGGGCCGGCTTCGCCGGAGAGCCCCAGGAGCGACCGCGCGGCGACCTTTTCTGAACGGCTATCAACGACATGCCTGCTCCCTTCATCGCTCTGAGCGCGATTCCCGGAGGGCCAGTAACCGGCTCCCCCGATCGGCATGTCCAATTATCGCAACGGCGCGACCGCCAGCAATAATCCGTTCGTGAACGAATCCGCCGTATGTCGATTAGACCAAATGGGTATTCAAGATTCCACGGTCGTATCGGCGATGCCGGAAAACCCTTTATGGATGATCCTTACAATGACGAGATGCGTGCCCAGGAAAGCGGATTATCCTTCTATTTAGCGTGTCGAATCATATCGCGCTGTTGATCTTGTTTCGCGAGCGATCGAGGCACCTGAAGGGGAAACTCCGCTGTGCAAACGACAGATGCGAAGAGCGCGCCATGCGCGATGCCCTCCTGGGAGCCTGTTCGTGCACCGCAGGTCGAAGAGGCTGCCACGCACGCCGCGGACGCACCTTTGCCGGCGCCGCCACGCACCGACCAGGAGGCAGCCGCATCGCCGCTGAATGTCGTGGCCCTGCTGATCGTCGATCGCGATTCCGAGACCTTCGCAAACCTGAGAAGCCCGCGCGGCGCCAGCGAGGTCTATATCAAGTGCGCGGCGCTCCTGGCGAAATCCGCCCACGCCGCCGGCTACCCGATCACATTGTTCACCAACGAGGGGACGCTGGTCCGCGAGCGCTTCGCGGCGCTCGGCGTCGACGGGCCGGTGCGGATCGAACAGAGAATGTTCGTCTCGCGGCTGGATCGCTCCGTCGAGCACCGCTCCGCTCATCACAAGCTCGATGTCATTCGCGAGCTGGCCAGAAGCGGGGACGACCGCATTTCCATGCTCGTCGACCTGGACGCGGTTTTCATGCGCCCGCTGCGCCCGAGCGAATTGCCCAATGCCCGGCAGATCGGATGCTACGACATCTCCGGCATGATGCGGGCGGAGTCCGCCGGCCGGTCGGACCACGACATTCGCAAGCTCACGCAACGCTTCAGGGATAGCAGCCCGCGATGGTTTGGCGGCGAGGTGATTGCGGGCAACGCCGCCAAGTTCCGGGAGCTCGTCGCCTATCTCGATCAGGTGGAGCCCTATTATTGGGAGCTGAGGGATTGGCTCTATCATACGGGCGACGAGGCGCCGGTCTCGTCCGCGCTGAACCTCTATCTCGCAAAGGGGGGAGCGATCAGCGAGATGGGAGATCGGCGGACCATCCTGCGATGGTGGACCGCCAGCCGGCCGTTCCGGCAACCCGATTTCGCCGCCTTGATCGACCGCGCGATCCTTCATCTGCCGGCCGACAAGGAATTTCTCGCTTCCGTGGCGGGGGCCGCCTTCGATCCGGGCACCTTCATCGCCGCCTACCGGCGCCACGCGCGGCGCAAGCTGTTCAGGCGCCGGGTGAAGAGCCTTCTCTTCGGCCGGCTGCTGCGGCACCAGCCCGGCTTCGTCGCGAAAATATGATCGCTCCCGGCCGTGAGCAGGACAATCCCACTGAAGGAGCACATTGATGATCGCACAATATGATGTCGCGCTGATCGGCCTCGGCAAGATGGGCATTTCCCATCTGGCGATCGCCAACGCCACGCCCGGGATCAGGGTGAGCGCCATCGTGGACAGTTCCTCGATGATCGGCAACCTGATCGGGAAATATTGCGCCATCCCCTTTTTCGATTCCTTCGAACGCGCCCTCGATCTTCCGGGCCTGCACGGCGTCATCATCGCGACACCGACACGCCTTCACGAACAGATGATCCGGCAGGCGATGGCGCGCGGACTGCATATCTTCTGCGAGAAGCCGATGACCCTGAGCGCCTCGACCAGCTTTGAGCTTGCATCGGAGGCGGCCGAACGGGGATTGACCTGCCAGGTCGGCTATCACAACCGCTTCGTCGGCACCTTCGCCGAAGCGAAACGGCTGCTGGACGCAGGCGCGATCGGACGAATCCGCCACGTCCACGCCGAAGCCTATGGCCCGGTGGTCCTCAAGCCCGCGGCGAGGACGTGGCGCAGCAAGGCCACCGAGGGTGGCGGCTGCCTCTATGACTATGCGGCCCATCCGATCAACCTGATGAACTGGTACATCGGCACGCCGCTCGGCTGTTCGGGCGCGCAGCTCGAACGGCAATGGTCGGACGACGTCGACGATGCCGTCTACGCCAATCTGGCGTTCGCCAACGGCATGTCCGGCCAGGTCTCGGTCAACTGGGCCGACGAGACCGCCCGAAAGATGTCCACCCGGATGACGATATGGGGCGACGGCGGAAAGATCACGGTCGATCGCCAGGAAATCCAGGTCTTCATCGGCGCGGGGGGCGCCCCGCAACCGGGCTATCCGAGCGGCTGGTCGATCAAATATCTGACGGAGCTCAGCCCGCATCCGGCTTACTATCTGCGCGGCGAGGAATATTCCCTTCAGATCGAAAGCTTCGCCCAGGCGATCGCCCGCAGCGACGGACGCGCCGAGAACGATTTCGCCAGCGCGGCGGTGACCGACCACACGCTCGAAATGATCCGGTCCGCCTCCAAGGGCGAGGCGCGGATCGGGCTCGAGGAGCAGCCGCCCGCCGCGCCCCGCACGAAGCTGCGTCCCTTCTGGCGAGCGACCGTTCAATGACCCTCCCCGCTCGCCAGGCGCGCCGGCGGGCTGCGGTCGCCCCCGAACGGCAAGAAAGCGGATCATGATCTTCGCGTCCGTCGGATCCATGCTGCCCTTCGACAGGCTCACGCGCGCGGTCGACGAATGGGCGGGCGCCAACCCGTCCACGCCGGTGTTCCTTCAGATCGGGGCCGGGCAATATGAACCTCGGCATGCCCAATGGGCCCGCATGGTGACGCATGACGATTATCTTCGCCGCCTCAGGCAGTGCGATCTGTTCGTCGCCCATGTCGGCATCGGCTCGATCATCCAGGCGCTCGAAATCGGCACGCGCATGGTCATGCTGCCGAGACTGGCGAGCCTTGGCGAGCATACGACCGAGCATCAATTGCACACCGCCGCCCATTTCCGCGATTCACCCGGCCTGACGATCGTGGACACGACCCAGGCGCTGCAGGCGTCGATGACTGAGTTTGCCGGCCGGCCGCTCACCCATGAGCGCCGGATCGCGGCTTTCGCGCCCACTCACATGACGGACAGGATCCGGCATTTCATCAACGATATGCCATAAGGAGGCACTCATGGAGCGCATATTGTTCGGAGACAATCAGTTCTTCGGCGTCAACCATATGTCCGAAGACAAAGCGAGATCGCAGATGATGCAGTTCGCGAAGCTCGAGGCCGTGATGACGACCTTACGGGCGGCGCGCGACGAAGGCATCCGGGGTTTCATGTGCACCACCCACGACAGGATTTCCGAAGTCGTGGATGCCGTCCGCAAGGCGCCCGCGGAATGGGAGGATTTCCATTTCTATCCCTGCATGCCCTATGCCCATAAATACGCCAATGCGGTGACGGAACTCGGCTATATCGAAGCCATCCGGAAATTCATTCCGAGCGGCGGCCTGTTCGACACGGCGTTGCGCGGGAGCAAGGCCTTGCTGAGCCGCGACATGGCGAGCCTCGCCACGCTGCTGGTCGATGCCGAGATGAAACCCTTTGCCGGCGTCTCCACGCCCGTCGTGTTCGTGCAGAATGTCGTCACGGACCTGATATTGGGGCTGGGCTGCTGGGACGCATTCGGAATATTCTCCGATCATATCCGCAAGAAATACCAGGCGGAGGCCGGATTCATCACGATGAATCTCCCGCAATTGCTTCCGGCGCTCGACGCGACCGGGCTGCGCAATCCGATCGTCTGCGCGAATGTGAACAAGATCGGGTTCCGGATGTCGGGCGGGATCGAGGCCTATCGCAGCGCGACGGAGAAATTCCCGGCGCGTGTGATCGCGATGTCCGTCCTGGCTTCCGGGGCGATCCCCGCGCCCGAAGCGATCGAATGGGCCGTGAACGAGGCCTATGTTCAGTCCATCCTGTTCGGTGCCTCGAGCGAGCGCAACATCCGCTCGACGGTGGATCTGATCAGGCATTTCGACGCGGGCCAGGCCGTGGCCGCCTGACGTCGATCGATGAGCGCAGGTCTGGGGGCAAAAGGACATGGGCATCGCACGCCGCAGAAAGGGCGCCTCCGCGCGCCTGCTGGTCACGATCGGGATGGTCGCGTTCGCGGCGCCGTCGGTGAAGGCGCAGGAGGCGGCGCTGCCGCAGCTCGATCCGGTGGCGACCCCGAGCATCGGGGATGGCGGCGTCGAGCTCGACGTCACCCGTCGCCATCGCAGCGAATTCGATCCCCGGGGCATTCCCGTCGGCAGCTGGACCCTCCTGCCCTCGGTCGCCGCCCATCTCGGCTATGAAAGCAATCTCTATGGCGCCGAGACGGACAGGACGTCCGGCGGCTTCGCCGAGATCGAGCCGAGCATCGCCCTGCAATCCAATTTCACGGGCGGCGCCGTCACGGTGCAGGCCGATGGCCGCTTCAGAAGGTTCTTCGATCAATCGCCGGCGAACGAGACCAGCTACAAGACCGCCGTCGACGGCCGCTACGACATGTCCGGCACGGTCAGCCTCTATGCCGGCGCGTCGTTCGGGCAATTGATCGAGCGCCGCGATTCGAGCGGCTTTCCCGATGGCGTGGTCGAGCCGATCCGCTTCCTGCAGACGACCGGATATGTGCGGGGCCAATATGAGGCGGGGAACCTCCGGGCTCTCGCATCGGTCGATTACACCCGCTTCGACTTTCGCGATGCGACGACCATCGGGCCCGACGGGACGACCGCGCGCTTCGATCAGGCGGTCCGCAACCATGACATCGGGCGCGCGAGCCTCGACGCCGATTATGCCATCACCCCGGATTTCGGGATCTTCGCCCGGGGCACCGCCTCGATGGTCCGCTATGACCGCTCGGAAATCGCTCCCGGCATCCCCAACCTCGATGCCAACGACTATTCCGCCCTCGTCGGCATCACGCTCGGCAGAGGGCAGCTCGTTCGCGGTTCGATCGGCGTCGGGTATAACTGGCGCGATTATCAGGCGGGATCGCTGGGGCGCATTGGCGGCATCGCCTTCAACGTCGACCTGAAATATTTCATGACCCCGCTCGTGACGATCTCGGTCAGCGGATCGCGCACGCTCGAGGAAGCGGTCGTCCAGAATGCCGGTGCCGGCCAGGCGATCGTGGAGAAAGCGGGCGGACTGATCAACACGGTCGGGACGGTTCGCGCCGACTATGAGCTGCTGCGCTCGCTCATCCTCAACGCCAGCGTGACCGTTCGCCACGCGAAGTTCCGGGACGATCCGCGGCGCGACACGGTGATCGAGGCCGGCGCGGGCGCGACCTACCATATGAGCCGCCGCCTCGCCCTCGACATCGGCGCCTCCTATGTCGACCGCAAGGTCAGGGGCGATCCCGATGCGGTGAGCTATGACGACTTCACCGTCACGCTGGGCGCGCGCTTCAGCCTGTGATCGGGCCTCGCGCCGCCGGGCGCTGATCCTCAGCCCGGCTCGATACCCTGTCTCCTGCTGCGCAGGCCGAGCTGGGCGGCGGCGATGTCCACGAGCATCTGGAACAGGGTGCGGGCGAACAGCCGCAGCCAAAGGCCGTAAAAGCCCACACCGACGGCGATGACCGCCACCAGCCGGACCATGGGCGACCAGGCGGGCGGCAGGACGAAGTGCAATCCCCATATCAGGGCGGCCATCGCCAGCGAGGCGACCACGGACGGCAGCAGCGCGTACCCGATATCGCGCCAATGCAGATTCAGGTGGATGAGGGCGAAGCGCATGCGGATCGGCGTCACCAGCACCGCCGTCATCGACGCGGCCAAAGCGAGCGTGGTCGGGCCGAAATGGACGGCCAGGAAGAAGATGACGATGTTGCTGATCGCGGCGATCGCCGAAACGATGGAATCCAGATGCGATCGCTGTCCGACGAGCAGCGCGGACGTGGCAAACTGGCCGAGAGACAATGCGTAGCCGCCCGCCGCCAGGCCGGCGAGGATCGGCGCGACGGCCGACCAGCTCGGGCCGAGAATGACGGCGACCAGATCCGGTGCGGCGGCGGCCAGGCCGGCAAAGGCGGGCGTGGTCGCCACGCTGGCCAATCTCAAATATGCGAGAAACGAGGCGCTGCGCTCATGCTTGTGCTCGATATTGGCGAGGATGGGCACCGTCACCGCCGATATCGTGTTCACGAGGACGAGCGTCGCCGAGAGCATGATCCGCTTTCCGGCATTGTAGACGCCCGCGACGGCGGGCCCGAAAAAGGCGGATGCGAAGAAGATGTCGGCATCATTCGCGAGCGCGTTCCAGATCGCCGCGAACGAGATATGCCGCGCGCCCAGGAAACTCCGCTTCGTATCCCGCCAGCTCAGGATCCATCGCGGACGCCAGTCGGAGGCGCTCCACAGCACCACCACGTTCACGACATTGATCGTCAGCTGCTGGAAGATCAGGCTCCACAGCTCGAAACCATTCAGGGCCAGCGCGATACCGACGGCACCGCCAATGATGACGGACGCGATCGATCGCAGCGCGAGCGCGCGGAAATGCATGCGGCGCACGAGCCAGGCGCCATGCGTTCCGGCCAGGCCGAAGGCCAGGAGGATGAGCGCGATGGGCCGCAGCGCCGGGCCGGCTTCGGGGCTGCCGATCAGTCGTGCGATCCACGGCGCGAACACCACCATGCAGGGCGTCACCACGACGGACACGATTCCGGACAGGGTGATGCAGACATCGAAATCGCGCGTCTCGACGCCGGGCTTCGCGGCCACCGCGCTCGCCAGAGGATCGATCAGGACGCGGCGCAGGCATTCCATCGTCGCGAGAGAGACCGCGACGATCCCGAAATTTTCCTTGGACACGAAACGCGCGATCACGAGGAACGTCAGCAGCGACAGCCCCTGCCCAGCGCCCTGGCCCATCACGGCCCACATCGTGCTGCGTCCCGTGCTCTCGGAACGGCCGGTCATCGGCCAAAAGCTCCCGGACCCGCCCGGCCGAAGCCGCCGTCGGGACCATCATTCCGGTTCTGCCGATGCTGCATGGGATCTGCCTCACCCGGGCTATACGCATCCTGCGCGTCGTGATTTTGGTTGCACGGACTTCGCAGATCGCATGGACGTCCGCCCCGCACCGCTCTTAGCGCGGTGGCCCAACCCGGCGTCATGCAACGATTGGGTAGTTAGGAATCGTCATCGCCGCAGTGCCCCGAGCATTTGGTGTCGCTGGCATCCTTGTCGGCGGACGGGACATTCTCACCCATGGCCCAGATGGCGGCCTGGGTCCGGTTCTGCACGCCGACCTTGCGGAGGATGGCCTTGACGTGGACCTTCACCGTCGCCTCGCTGATGCCGAGCTGCCGCGAGATGATCTTGTTGGAATAGCCCGCCACGAGACAGGTCAGGATCTCGACCTCGCGCGAGGACAGGCCCGCCGCGTCAAAGGAATGATTGGCTCCGCCCGCCTGGGTGGGCGAAGGCGCCTTGTCGGGCAGCGCCTCGACGAGCCCCGATGGCATCACCTTCTCGCCCATCGCGACAAGACGGAGCGACGCGGCCAGCGACAGCGACGATATGTCCTTGATCATGAAGGCGTGACACCCCGCCCGGAAGCATTCGATCATGATGTCGAGATCGAATCTGGCGGAAAGCACGGCGATTCTCGATGACGGAAAGGCTTCCACCGCGGTGGTCACGAAATCCGGCCCCAGCGTGTCGACCATGCCGTCGATCAGCAGCACGTGGCAAACGCCTTCCTTGCTACCGCCTTCGGACTTGAGGGTGGAGAGATCGGGACCGGCGTCAAGGATCGCGAAGCCGTGCTCCTTCAATATCCGGCTTAACCCCTCCAGAGAGATAGGCACCTGACCCAACAAGGAAATCGCGATTTGAGATCGCATCGCCGTCCCCCTTAACGGTTACGATTATTCTCCGCCGAGGGAGACACCCCGCATGGAAGCCACCGCGAAACATCGTAAATATACGATAGTGCAATCTCGAAAAAAAAGAACTCAGCCAACGTACTAGTTCCTATGGATGACGCGATCGCGTACGTACCGACACGTCTCGCCATGGCGCAGAGCCCTGCGGTAATGGCGGCGGAGCGCGAGAGATCACGCCATCGACCACCGATACAAAACTCGATCGCAACTCTTCCGGATACGGCGCACGTGGAGGGTCAACGGCGCGGTAGCGCCCCGCTTTTAAACGAGCGTCGCCGGGCAATTCGGCGCGCGACCGGATGTATCCATGGGGATTAGGTAGAACGAGCCATACCGGACCGGCCGATCGGGCGTTACGATTCCCTCAAGGCGATCGGGGATCACCGCGCATGCGAACCTTCGGACACTATCTGCTGCATCATGTCGGCATCCTCTTTCCGACGGTCCTCGATGCGGAGGATTTCATCGCCCTCATGGCGCTCGAAGAGGATTATCGGGGCCGCGTCGAGCAATGGGACTGCCTGTGCATCTTCACCAAGCCGGCGTCCGGCGCCGCGATCGAACTGGTGGTCCCCGGAAGCGGTGCCCTCAAGCGCTTCAACAAGGGCGCAGGGGGCGTCCACCATTACGCCTATGAGGTCGCGGATATCGAGCTCGCCAGCCGCGATTGCGAAGCCCGCGGCATGAACATGCTGCTCCCCGCGCCCATCAAGGGCGCGGGCGACTTCCTGTGCAACTTCATCACGCCGATGTCCCTTCGGGGCATCCAGGTCGAGCTCGTCCAGCCGCTTTGACCCCTGTCGTCATGCCATGACGCCGGGTGCGCAACCTGGGTTCTTTGATCCATCACGCGACAGACGCGACAAGAACTTGCCGTCGCACCGTCCCGTTCGGGAAAATGGATTAGTCCCTCCGATGTGAATACTTGGTCTGGCAACGCCCTTACACTGCGCGGCGAGTGGATGGGGGACAATCCATGATCCTTTTCGATGCGGAGAACCCTATGCCCGCAGATACGGGCGATCGCCCCTGCACGGCCGCGCGATCGGAGCGCTGGCGCCATGCTCTTTAATTCGAGCACGTTTTTGCTCGGATTCCTGCCGGGTGTCTTCGCTGGATTTTGCGCCCTGTCCTTCAGCCGGTTCAAGCGATTTGCCGGCCTCTGGCTGACGGTCGCATCGCTCCTGTTCTACGCCTGGTGGCGCCCCGAGGGCTTGCCCATCCTCATGGTGAGCGCGGTCGTGAACTATCTCGTCGCGGGGCAGCTCATCCGCCAGCGGAACCAGCCTCTTCTGTTCGCCGCGATCTTCGCGAACTTGGCGGCATTGGCCTATTACAAATATGCTGGCTTCCTCACGGTCGCGGCGAACGAGGTGTTCGGCAGCAGTCTGATCGTTCCTCAGATCGTGCTGCCCCTGGCCATTTCCTTCTTCACGTTCCAGCAGATCGCCTATCTGGTCGACGCCAGTGACGGAGAGGTCGAGGAGCATAGTTTTTCCAACTATTGCCTCTTCCTGACCTTCTTTCCCCATCTGATCGCCGGCCCGATCACCCATCATCGCGAAATGCTCTCGCAGTTCCGCGATCCCGATCGCTTTCGGCCCCGGCTGGACCTGTTCGGAGTCGGCGCCACCCTGTTCCTGATAGGCCTCTTCAAAAAGGTCATCGTGGCCGACGGCTTCGCGACGACCGTTCGCCCGATTTTCGCGACGGCGGCCAGCCAGGGCGTTCAGACCGTCGAGGCCTGGACCGGCACCTTGTCGTACACCCTGCAGATATATTTCGATTTTTCCGGATATTCCGACATGGCGATCGGCCTCGGCCTGATGTTCGGCATCTCGCTTCCGATCAACTTCGACAGCCCGCTGAAGGCGCGCAACATCATCGAATATTGGGCGCGCTGGCATATGACCCTGACGCGCTTCCTGACGGCCTACATCTACAACCCGATGGTGGTGGCGCTCACCCGCCGCCGTGCGCTCAAGGGACTTCCGCTGCCAAGGCGCGGCAAGACGACGCTCGGAGCGTTCGCCACGCTCGTGGCCCTCCCGACGATGGTCACGCTGTTCATCTCGGGCGTCTGGCACGGCGCAGGTTGGCAGTTCGTCATCTTCGGCCTGCTGCACGGCACCTATCTCGTGATCGCCAACGGATGGCGCGCGTGGAAAACGCATCGCGGCCTCCCCGAGAAGAGCAGCAACCCGATCATCACCGCCGGTTCGGTGCTCACCACCTTTCTCGCCGTCGTCGTCGGCCTGGTCTTTTTCCGATCGCCCGATGTCACGACCGCGGTCGGCATATTGGGGAGCATGGCCGGCCTGCACGGCACGACCCTGCCGCTACCGGCCGGACATCTTCCGGGCATGCCCGCCTTGGCGACTTCCCTGGGCATGAACATCGGCTCGCTCGATCTGGTGGATGCCAAGGCGATCGCCAGGATCGTCCTGTTCCTGATCGTCGTCTGGGCGCTCCCGAACTCCCATCAATGGCTGGGCAACTACCCGACGGCGCTCGGCTTCCATGCCCGGCCAAGCGCGATGGAGCGCATCGTGCCGCTGCTGCGATGGGAACCGCGTCCCGCCGTTGGATTGACGGTCGGCGCCATGTCGATGGTGACGCTCCTCTACGCCATCTCGGCCGCCCCGTCCGAGTTCATCTACTTCCACTTCTGACCCGTCCCGGATCGAGGAATGCGAGAATGACATACGGTTTGCCGCTGGAAACGATGCCCCGGCATGCGGCGCGAGGACGCAGCGATGCTGTCGTGGCTTCCTAGGCATCGCGACGCTGGCGCCTGTCTCCGGCAGGCGCAGGCGGCTCGCGATGAGCCGGCCATGCTCGCCGCCGCAAGAGCGCTGGCCGGCCATAGCCGGGACGCCCAGTTCACCAATCGGATCGACCGGCTGTCGCGCGCGGCGCGCGGCGCCATGCCGGCATCGGGCCTGACCGAGATGCGCCTGGCGATGCTGTCGTCCCACACCGTCGACCATCTCGCGCCGGCCATCCGTGTCGCCGGCCTGCATCGCAACCTCGCGATCGAGGTTCACACCGGCGAATATGGCCAGTTCCGCGGCCCGCTGATCGCGGGAGACCCCGCGCTCGAGCGGTTCGCCCCCCACATGATCCTGTTCGCCCTCGATCTTCCATCCCTGCTGGCACCGATGCCGCTGTCGGCCGGTCGCGAGCCCGTGGAGGCGTCGCTGGCGGAGATCATGGACGGGCTTCGCCAGCTGTGGAGCCTTGCCCGGGAGCGGTTTGGCGCGCAACCCGCCCAGCAGACGTTCCTGCCCCAGGCGCCGCCGCTGCTGGGCTCGAACGAAGCGATGCTGCCGGCGTCGGCATGGGCATGTTGCACCCGGTTGAACGAGCTTCTGCGGCAGGCCTCGCAACAAGGTGACGTGCTTCTCGTCGACCCCGCGAACCAGTTGCCCGATATCGGCGGCGAAGGGCGCCTCTACGACGAGGTCCGCTGGTATCAGGCCAAGCAGCTCGTCAATCCCCTCGTCGCGCCGGCTTATGGCGAGCTGGTCGCCCGGCTGGCCGCGGCCGTCGTCGGGCGATCGCGCAAATGCCTCGTCCTCGACCTCGACAACACCCTCTGGGGCGGGGTCGTCGGCGATGATGGCGTCGACCATCTCCGCCTGGGCCAGGGCGGCGCAGAGGGAGAGGCCTATCTCGCTTTCCAGCGCTATGTCGCCCGCCTGGCGGAACGCGGCATCATCATCGCGATCTGCAGCAAGAACGATCATGATGTCGCCCGTTCCGTCTTCGACCGGCATCCGGAGATGCAGATCGCTTTCGACGACATCGCCTGCTTCGTCGCCAACTGGTCGGACAAGGCGAGCAATCTGCGGCAGATCGCGCAGACGCTCAATATCGGCCTCGATAGCATGGTGTTCGTGGACGACAATCCGGCGGAGCGCGAGATCGTCCGCCGCGAGCTCCCCGAGGTGGCGGTGCCGGAACTGCCCGAGGACCCGGCCGGCTACGCGCAGTGCGTGGCCGACAGCGGCTATTTCGAATCTCTCGGCCTGACCTCCGAAGACCTCGCCCGGTCCGGCGACTATACCGCCAACAACCAGCGCGCCGCCGTCCGCGCATCGACGACCGACATGGATGGCTACCTGCAAAGCCTCGACATGACGCTGACGGCCGGGCCGATCTCGTCCTTCGACCGATTGCGGGCCGTTCAGCTGATCAACAAGAGCAACCAGTTCAATCTGACGACGAGGCGACGGACGGCGGAGGAGCTTCACCCGTTGCTGGAAGACGGGCGGACCATCGCCCTGGCGTTCAGGTTGCGCGATCGCTTCGGCGACAATGGCCTGATCAGCGTGATCGTCGCGCGGCCGGACCCGTCATGGTCGGGCGGGGAGCTGCTCATCGACACCTGGCTGATGAGCTGCCGGGTCCTCGGCAGGGGGGTCGAGGTCGCGGCGCTCGCCGCGCTCCGTTCGGCCGCCATGCAGGCCGGGGCCACCGCCCTGATCGGCGAATATCGCCCCTCCGGCCGCAACGGGATGGTCGAGGCTCATTATGAAAAACTGGGTTTCGAACGGGTCGAGACGGACACGCCCGGCGACGAGACCTTCTGGCGGATGTCCCTGCAGGCCGGGCAGGTCGCCCGCCATCATCTCACATTGGAGCTGACCGCATGACGAAAGACGAAATCTATGGCGACCTCACCGAGGTGATGCGCGACGTGTTCGACGACGACGACATCTCGATATCGGCGCACACCACCGCCCAGGACATTCCGGGCTGGGATAGCCAGGCGCATGTCATGCTGATCGTCGCGGCGGAGCAGCGCTTCGGCATCCGTTTCCGCACGGCGGAATTCGAGACGCTCCACAATGTCGGAGATTTCGTGGACCTGATCATGCTCAAGCTCGAGCGCGTGTGATGGCGACCTCCGCACCGGTTTTGATCGCGCGCCGCGAGAGGGCCGGACAGCCCGCGATGGTGGTGTATCTGCTCGCGCTGGCCATGGGCGGCGCCCTGATGCTGGCCGTGCTCGCAGGATCGCTGCTGGTGCTGAAGGCGACGGACAATCTGCCCCCGCCACAATTTTCCAACAGCCTGTGCGTGGACGAGAAGCTTCAGGCGATGCGGCACGCGCCGCCCGTCGCCCCCAACTTCCTGGTGGTCGGATCATCGGTCGCCTGGCGCCATTTCAACGGCGCGGTGGCGACGGCCGAAACGCCATCGCTGCGGCCGTACAATGCGGGATTTTGCGGCGCGCGCATTTCGGAGACCTACGAGATCACGCAATGGCTGGTGGGACGGCTCCCGTCCGTTCGCCACGTGCTGCTCATCGCCTCGCCGCTCGACTTCGAGAGTTGCTCGAAGGACGACCCGACCCAGTTCTCGATCGCCGATACCGATCATTATGTGTTCGGCGGCGCCTCCGCGCCTCGATATTATGCGCGATATTTCGACCCGGTGACGCTGCTCGGCAATGCGCGAACCGTCCGCCAGTCACGCGCCGACGTGGCGGCCATGGATCCGCTCGTGCAGGATCGATATGGCGACGCGCCCGCCGAGCCGACGCGCTCGCGCGGCCTCTTTTACGGGCGCGTGCAGCCGGACCCGGCCTGCTTCGCCGCGCTCCGCGCGATCGCCACGGCATTGGACAAACGGGGCATCGCCTTCGACATGGTGATGACGCCGGTCCATCCCGAATGGGACGCGAAATATGGAGGCCCGCGCTTCTGGGGCCCGTTCAACCAGCGCATCGCGGCGAGCATGGCGGGAACGCAGGGCCACCTGCGCCACGTCGCCTACCGGCCCGCTACGGACGCCTGGTATGACGCAGTGCATGTGAGATGGTCCGCGACCCCGGCGCTGACCCGGGCATTCCTGTCAGCGTCGTGAGGCGATCCGCCCGCAACGCGGCCATCGGGATGAAGACGCGCCACCGCGCACGCGGCCGGGCGCACCGGCCGCCCGCGGCGGGATCAGAGTCCCAGCACCATCTTGGGCGCGTTGAAGGCTTCGGCGAACCCTTCCGGAGCATTGCATTCGATGCCCCGGATCCGCGCCAGGGACAGGAACGTCTGCGGAGAAAACCAGGGCCGATGCCGCTGGCTGGGAAAAGCCGCGTAAATCGCCTCCGCCTTCCGCTGCGCGACGTCCTCCGTCAGGTGGACATAGGCATTGGTCCGGCCGAGATCGCCGTCATATTTCGGGATCTCGTACCCCAGGACGAAATGGTCGCGGAACGTATTGTGGCTCAACGCGGCGATCACGGCATGGTCCTGATGGGCATCGCCGACCGAATGGGTCAGGATCAGATCCGGAGACGCCATCGTCTTGATCGTCTCGAACACGGCCTTGATGCGCGGCATTTCGTGGGGGAATATCCCGTCCTGGAAATCGAACACGTCCACGAGATGCTCACCGCGATTGCCCAGCAAGGCTGCGGCACTCCGCCGCGCTTCCTCGGCGCGCAGGCCGTCCCCGCTGAAGACGACCCAGTGCACGACCAGGTCGTCGGCCTGGGCCGCCAGGTTGAGCAGCGTGCCGCCGCAGCCGATCTCGATATCGTCCGCATGGGCGCCGAGGCACAGGATCCGCAGCGGACGCGCCCTCTGGCGGGGAAGACCTAGCGCAATCATTCGGAAGGACTCCCGTTCATCCCGGATGGGACCAGAAGCAGGGCGGTCTGCGCGCCTCGCCGACGCCGGCGACGCGGTCAGGCGGCGGGCGAAATCATCGCCGCGGGATGCTGCGGAGCGGCGACATCGCCGTCCTTCCGCCAGACCTCCCAGGGCGCGGATCCATTGTGCTGCATGTCGCTCAGGAACTGGACGTCCTTCAGCGTGTCGCAGGCCCGCCAGAACCCGTCATGGGGCCTCGCCAGCAGCTTCGCTTCGGCGATCAGCCGCTCGAACGGGCGCTCGACCAGATCATCGCCCTCCTCGATGAAATCGAAGATTTCGCGGCGGAACACGAAATATCCGCCATTGATCCGAACGTCGATATCGGCGGAGGCCTCGATGTTCGTCACCACGCCGTCGGCGTCATGGCGAATATAATGGAAACTATGGACCGGATGCACCGCAACCAGCGCCCCGACGGCCTCGGGTCTCGCGACGACGAGATCGATCATGGTCTGGAGAGGCAGATCAGTGAGGCCGTCCGCATAATTGGCGAGAAACATGTCTTCCTCGCTGATATGCCCCCGCACGGCCCGCAACCTCTGGCCGATGCTGGTGTGCACGCCGGTATCCACGAGCGTGACGTTCCAATGCCCCTGGTCGCCATCTGACAGGCGAAAGCATTGGCACGGCCCGCCCGACGAGATGGTCGGGATGATCTCCGCTCCCATCTCCTCGAAATAGCGGGTGAACGCCGCGGCGCCATATCCCAGGCATAGAATGAAATCCGTATGCCCCTGATGGGCATAATATCGCATGACATTCCAGACCAGGGCATTGGGCCCCACATTCACCAGTGGCTTTGGAAGATCCTGGAATTGCCCGCGCATGCGCGTACCCAGGCCGCCGCAGAATAGGACTACTTTCATGTGCCCCTGCTCACGTCTGTGTGTTGCCGGAAGGACGCCGTAAGCCCCTGGCATCCGTCGATCCCGATTAAGACATACGAGATCGCGAATTTCTACGGCTGCAAACGGTATATACATTTGCGCCAGCGCCTATCATTTCGGATGAGACGAATAGCCCGATCATCGATTTATTCGTTGCGGGCCCGCGTTCGGCGCCAGCGTTTCCGGATTGTCATGCTTGCCCGATAGTGTCGGGAATCGACCGGCAGGGAGCCGTGTTTTTCCTTGCTGCGCCTATCCGCCGACCTGTCGATGAGGGGCCGGAGTGTCTCAGCCGAATCGGACCTGTCCCCTTTATCCAAGGCATTCCGATGGTGGATCGACAAGTACGATTCCGGTTGAGCATGTCCCAAAACGGGACTACTGAATTTACGCAGAGCGCCTTGATATTGCTCAAAATATATGTTGCGTGGCACAATTGCTTTTAGCGTGAGGTGTTAGGCACTAGCCCGAGGGGAGGGCAAATGAAGCTAACCATGCTCCTTATAGCGCGGCGCGATCTCGAACGAGAAGCGCTCGCCGCCATTTTAACCGATGCCGGATGCGAAATAGGAGTTTGCGATCCAGTCGAGGATCTCGACCATCCTTTTGGCAACTCATCCCTTGCGCGATATCAGCTCGCGCTCATCGATGCCCGCATCAAGGATCCGCTGGGAGTCATTGCTTCGCTTACGGAATCCGCACCGTCGCTCAAGATCGCGATCATGGTGGAGAATGCGACGACGGAGCTCGTGCGCAACGCCTTTTCCAACGGCGTATCGGGCGTGCTCGATCGCAAGGTCAGTTTCGCGACCCTGGTCTGTCAGCTGGAGCTTCTCGCGCTCGGCGGGTGCGTCGTGCCGGCGGGGTTCGTCGAGACACTGACCAAGCCGCAGGCACCCATTCTCTCCGACGTCACGTCCGCTGCCGTGCAGCGGCTGTCCGTCAGGGAAAGGGAGATTGTGCAATGCATCGCATCCGGGATGCCCAACAAGGTCATCGCCCGCGAATTGCAGCTCTCCGAGCCGACCGTGAAAGTGCATGTCGGGGCCGTCCTGCGGAAGCTGAACCTCACCAACCGGACGAAGGTCGCGGTGTGGGCCGCTTATATCGGAGCGGCCCTGATACCGTCCGCCCCCATGATCCACCCGCCTTTGCGAGCGACCCATGCCGTGGCCAACCGACCCGCGCCTCGCACGAATCCCATATTGGCCGATCAGCGATGATAGCATGGGATGCGCGGTGATCGACGCCCCGCCCCGCTCCCGCGGGTGATCCGTGCGGGGCGATCTCGGGCAGGATCGCCCGCCGTTCGATGATCGAGCGGGGATCCTGCCCGAAATCGCAGCCCGCGTTTCACGGGCCTGCACCTTTCTGAACTCCCGGCATTTCCCGCATGCGTCGGCACGCGAGAAGCGCCGGAGCTTTGAGCCTGTGCCCTGGACGACGAAAAGATCCCCTGACCATCGATGAAATGGCACGGCTTCGCCTCGGGGTGGACGGAGGTGATCCGAATAGTGCCGGCATCATCGCGGTCCCGGCTCTTCCGGGTCCGCCCGGCAAGCGCGGGGATGCTTGTCGCTCTTTCGCTGGAGCCGGCTGGACCAGCCCGGATGGCTGCCAGCGGTGGTCCATGGCGACTGTTTTGGGCCCGGCTGCCTGCCGAATGTCTCCGAGCGAATCGGGAGACAGAAAGTGGTGCCCAGAAGAGGACTCGAACCTCCACGACCTTGCGATCGCCAGCACCTGAAGCTGGTGCGTCTACCAATTCCGCCATCTGGGCACGGGGTAGGCGGCGGCCTCTAGCGGCGGGGGCGGCAGATTGTCAACGCCCCTCACCCACTCTTTTTTTCGATGCCTTGTTTTCCCGCGCCGCCGGGGGCAATGCGGCGCCAGGCTATGGTTCGCGCACATGAGGTTGGTACGATGACTCGGCTGGTGACGGTGTTCGGCGGCGGCGGGTTCCTGGGGCGCTACGTCGCGCAGGCGCTGCTGCAGCGCGGCGCGCGGGTGCGGCTCGTGGGGCGCGATCCCAAGCGCGCCTTCTTCGTGAAGCCGCAGGGCGGGCTCGGCCAGACCCAGTTCATCGCCGCCGACGTCACCAAGCGCGCCACCGTCGAGCGCGCCGTGCAGGGCAGCGACGCGGTGGTGAACCTCGTCGGCATCATGAACGGCGATTTCCAGGCGGTGCAGGTGGACGGCGCGCGCAACGTCGCCGAGGCCGCGCGCGGCGCCGGCGCGAAGGCACTGGTCCACGTCTCGGCGATCGGCGCGGACGCCGGCTCCGACATCCCCTATGCCCGCACCAAAAGCGAAGGCGAGAAGGCGGTGCGGGAGGCGTTCGCCGGCGCGACCATCCTGCGCCCCTCGATCCTCTTCGGCTCCGAGGACAATTTCATCAACCGCTTCGCCGGCCTGATCCAGTCGGCACCGGCCGTGCCGATCATGGCCGCGGGCACGAAGTTCCAGCCGGTCTTCGTCGCCGACGTCGCCAAGGC
>Ga0105237_10000534_pt1 | contig 53637 bp, 36 predicted proteins | sample KBSC24metaG_FD_81520 | JGI IMG/M metagenome (GOLD analysis project Ga0105237, IMG submission 81520) | Corn rhizosphere microbial communities from Kellogg Biological Station, Michigan, USA - KBS C2-4 metaG | ecosystem: Host-associated > Plants > Roots > Rhizosphere > Soil | place: Michigan, USA... | reverse complement strand
TCTGGCGGTCAAAGACCTTACCGCTGACCCAAAGGGTCTGGGCGGGCCGGATGTCCGGACGTAATTCGAAACTATAGAGGTCCAGACCACCCCGGCTGTCGGCCCGGTCGCTGGCGTAGTAAGCGGTTCTACCGTTGGCGGCGATCACGAGGCTGCCTTCGTTCTCGATGGTATTGATGGGATAACCAAGGTTTTCCGGTTTGCCCCAGCTGCCTTTTGGGTCTTTGCGGGTTACGAAGAGGTCATCTCCTCCGTAGCCCGGGTGACCACTGGAGGTGAAATAGAGGCTTTGGTTGTCGGCGTGGATGAAGGGTGTTCCTTCGTCGCCGATGGTATTGATGGTGGGGCCCAGATTTTCAGGGGGGCTCCAATGTCCGTTCTGGAGACGATGGCTGACATAGATATCGCTGCCGCCAAAACCGTCGGGCTGGCGGCTGGCGAAATAAAGATCCCGTTTGTCAGGTGAGAGGGAGGGCGCGGATTCCCATGCATCGGTGTTGATATCACTCATGTTCTCGGGTGTGCTCCAGCCGTCGGGTGTCAGGTAGGAGATATAAAGATCGCAACTGCCGTGTCCTTCAGGGAAATTACAACCGGTAAAGATAAGCCATTGTCCGTCCTGGGAAATATTCTGTGCGCCTTCGTTCTGGTTGGAATTGATATTGCCGGGCAGGCTTCGGGCCTTGCTCCATTCCCCATGTTGTTTTTCGGACTCATAGAAATCTTCATTGAAATTATTGACCCGGCGGGTATAGATGAGGGTATTGCCGTCGATGGTGAGGGTAGGGTAGTATTCTGAAACGGTAGTATTAATGCTATCGCCCATGTTGAGGGGGTCGAATTTATAACCCGTTGCAGGGTGAGATGCCGCATAGTCGAGTGCGAACTGGTAGCAGCGCTGTCTATATTCGCCGGCTTTCCGGCTGGTCTCGTTGAGATTGGTGACGGTGAGGAAAACGGTAACGGCCTGCAGGGCTGCGGCAAAATCCCCTTTTCCGGCCAGGTTGATCGAATAGGGGAGGTTATAGTCCTTAAAATAATTGCTGTCGATGGCCCTTGCCTTTTCATAATTCTCGATGGCTGCCCCGTAATTTTTCAATTCTCCATACATGCCGGCGAGGGAAAGCCAGGCGTCTTCGAACCCCGGGTAGATGCCCACCGACTGTTTGAGTGTTTCTATGGCGGTTTTAAAATCGTCATTCTGAGCCTGTTCCAACGCTTTGGAGTACAGCTGGGCGGCCTTTTTATTTACCTTTTCCGGATTGTACTGCGCCTGGGTGCGAAGTCCGGCTAGTGTTAAAAGGAGGAGGAGGAGGGAGAACTGGTTTTTCATACAGGGAAATTACAAATCAAAATCTTAAACGGAAGTTATTTTGATTTATTGGCCCGCCTCCGGCGGGCAGGAGCCCAGCCCTACGGAACATGAATATATTTATGCAACTGCAGCGAGAACCCCCACTCGGGATGAGCCTTAATATACTCAATGATCAGCGGGGTCACCGTCGCAGACCTGCTCCACTCCGGCTGGAGGTACAGCTTACATCCCGGCGACACCTGCGCTGCCCACTGCTCCGCCCAGTCAAAATCGGACTTATTGTAAATGATGATCTTAAGCTCGTTGGCCAGGGGAAGTATTTCCGGCAGGGGCGCCTTGAATTTCTTGGGGGAAAGACAGATCCAGTCCCACTCTCCGCTAAAGGGAGAGGAGCCGGATGTCTCGATATGGGTGGCAAAACCGGCCTGGTGTAATTGATCGGTCAGGGCCGTACAGTCATGCAGCAGTGGCTCTCCGCCGGTGATAATGGCCAGGCGGCCGGGATGGGCTGCGGCTTCGGCTACCAGATAGCCGACAGTCCGGAGAGGATGTTTATCCGCGTCCCAGCTGTCTTTGACGTCACACCATACGCAACCCACATCGCATCCGCCGAGACGGATGAAATAGGCCGCTCGTCCCTGGTGGAATCCTTCTCCCTGGAGGGTATAAAAGGATTCCATAACAGGCAGGGTCTTTTCTGTCTGTTGGCGGGGGGAAGGATATGGTAGATTAGTTTCCATTTCTTTCGACACAGGCTCTATATGTATTCTTCATCAGCGCGGCGATCGTCATGGGACCGACGCCGCCGGGTACTGGGGTGATATAGCTGCAAAGGGGGGCAACTTCATTGAATTTGACATCTCCTTTAAGGGCAAATCCACTTTTTTTGCTGCCATCGGGTACGCGGGTAATGCCTACATCGATGATGATCGCTCCCTTTTTAACCATGTCGGCGGTGACAAACTCCGGTTTACCCAGGGCAGCTACGATGATATCTGCCTGCAGGCAGATATCTTTGAGGTTGCGGGTCTGGGAATGGCAAATGGTGACCGTACAATTGCCGGGGTTGGTGTTCCCGCTGAGCAGGATGCTCATGGGCCGGCCGACGATGTTGCTGCGGCCAACCACGACGGCATGTTTGCCACGGGTGTCTATCTTGTATTGTTCCAGCATGAGCATGATCCCATAGGGGGTGGCGGGAATAAAAGTGGGCAAGCCCTGGACCATTCTTCCGACACTTTCGGGATGAAAGCCGTCGACATCTTTGGACGGATCGATGGCATTAATGACTTTTTCGTCGGAAATGTGCTTTGGCAAGGGTAATTGTACAAGGATGCCATCTATGTCTACATTGTTGTTGAGGTCTCCTATAATGGATAACAACTTGTTCTCACTAACGGTATCTTCCAGCCGGAGAAGGGTGGATTTATAGCCTATTTCGGCACAGGCCTTCACTTTAGCTCCTACATAGGTCTCGCTGGCTCCGTTGGTTCCGACGAGTACGGCTGCGAGATGGGGGATCTTTTTTCCTTCTGTTGTTAACTGCGCTACCTGGAGGGTAAGTTCATCTTTAATAGCCCGGGAAGCGAGCTGTCCGTCTAATAATTCCATGCTGCAAAGGTAGGATTCGGGAAAAAGAAAAAAGTAATAAAGTTTTTATAAATAATTAATTTATTTAATTTGTTTAAAACAGGCAGTAATTTAGAAAATTTTTGTCGGTTTAATATTAATTTCTAATATTAGAAATACTTCTATTTCAAATGGATATGGTGATAAAGAAATATAAGTTTTAAAAATATTATTTTAGGGTAGTCTTTAAGTTTATGTTATTACGCTTGTAAATAATTGTATTATAGGAGTATATAAATTGATGTTTACACTAATAAAAAATACCTTTTATTTCTCAATTTTAATCTTTTTGTTAAAGCTCGTTAACAATTTTTTTTGTTGGCCGAAAAAGTTAATATAATTTACAGGCCTCGAACTAAAAACTACTACGTCACATGAGAAAATTTCTATCACTGCTTGCGGTGCTGTCCGTGCTATGTCTAACAGCATCCGCCCAAAATCGAATTCCCGTAAAAGGTAAGGTGCTGGACGAACTTGGCCAGCCTGTTTCCTTCGCCACCGTCCGGGTTAAAGGCGAAAAACAGGGGGTTAGCGCCGATGGCGACGGGAATTTTTCGATCAAAGTCCCCAAAGGTGCTGTTTTATTGGTAAATGCCGTGGGTTATGCCAGTTCTGAAATGGTAGCAGACGGCGGCGAGCTTTCTTTCAAAATGAAACGTACGGGTCAGGCTTTATCCGAAGTGGTGGTTAGTACTGCCTTTGGAATTAAGAGAAGCGAACGTACTACCCCTTTCAGCGCTCAGGTGGTAAAATCCGATGCGTTGAACATAATCCCCCAGACCAATCTGGCCGACGCTCTGGCCGGCAAGGTGGCGGGTGTCCAGTTCCGCACCCAATCTCCTTCCAAACTGAACAGGCAGTCTTTTGCCCGTATACGCGGGGGGATTTCCATTGGTGGTGATGTCAGTCCAATTTATGTCATCGATGGAACGATCCTTAGTAACGACGGCGACCGGGACGGGGCTTATGATATAGACCCGTCAACGGTAGAGACAGTGACTATCCTGAAAGGCGCCAATGCTACCGCCTTATTTGGTAGCAAGGCGATCAATGGCGCCATCGTGATCACAACCAAGAAAGGCGGGGCCGGAGGCAGATCGAGTGTGCAGGTGAATCAAGGGGTCATCGCAGAAAGAGTAACCCATCTGATGCATATTCAAAACCGTTATGCCGGCGGAGCCGTTAACTCGCTGACTCCTTATCATTGGAAAACTGGTGATCCTGTCGAATGGAAAACCCTTGAAGGGATCGGTTTTCCGGATTATACGGATGACTCCAGCTGGGGACCGGAAATGCTCGGCCAGGACTATGCTCCCTGGTATGCCTGGGTACCTGGCACGTCTCTTACCGGGAAGGCTCAAAAGCTCACCCCCCAGCCAAACAATATCAAGGATTTCTGGAATACAGGGCTCACGTCCAATACCAATGTCAATTTCACGAAGTCGGGACAAGGATATTCGACACGTCTGTCCTACTCCAAACAATACATCAACGGTCTTATTCCCAATACCAGTTCTGACAGGAATATCCTCAGCGGTACCATAACGATGGACCTGAATAAGTTCATTACAGCCGGCGCGGATTTTACCTACAATACCCAGATGATCAACGGGGAGTATAATGATGGGTATGCCAACGGAACTTCCGGCAATTTCGGGCAGTGGAATCACCGCGATCTGGATATGAAGCTGATGAAAAAGTTCAGAGGTCTTATGACTCCGGCCGGTACGCTGGCTTCCTGGAACTGGGCCCGTAACCCGGATGGTTATGACGCTTCTGACCCGGCAGCATTTTTCTCCGGCAACTACTGGTATAATTTTTATGCTTTCCAGGATAATCTGAATCTGAAACAGCGTCGTGACCGTCTTTACGGAGATGCCTATATCAAGATCAATCCCTTTGACGGTTTTAATGTGAAGGCTACGATCCGTAAAGACCAGTATAACTACTGGCAGGAGAATATCACCACCTCCCTCATGGAAAAGAGCGGCGCTCAAACGGGTGAACTGGCGAGCTTCCTGACTGGCGAGAAGTATCAGAACGAGTTGAACTATGAGGCGCTCGCCACTTATAATCACACTTTCTTCAAAGACCTGAATTTCAATATCCTGGCGGGTGGTAACGTGAATACCTACAGCATGAAATTCCTGGAAGCCAAGACGGCCAATGGTCTGAATATCCCGAATTTCTATGCCATCGCCAATTCCAAATCCCAGCCTACGGTGACCAATACGAGGAATGAGTCGCGTATCAATTCCTTTTTCGGATCGGGCGATTTTGACTACAAACGTTTTATAAGCGCTACCTGGGCTGTTCGTAAAGACTGGGTGTCTACTTCCCCGGCTGGAAACAATAGCCTGTTCTATCCATCCGCCGGATTTTCGTTCATCCCGACCGAAATGGTCAAGAGCACGCCTTCCTGGCTGTCTTTTGCCAAATTGTATGGTTCCTGGGGACGCAAGCCGCTGACGCTGGATATTTACCAGAACAACAAATCTTATGCTGTAAGCCAGTTCCAATGGAATGGTAATTTCTTAATGAGCACGCCGGGAGCGGTTCCTGATTCGGGGCTTAAAGGGGTAGTTATCACCACCTATGAGGCGGGTGTCGATCTGAGGTTTTTCCAAAATAGATTCGGCTTAACGGTTAACTATTATAATGAAGTCGCCGGTTCTCAGCCTGTGAAGATCGGTGTTGACGCTGTCAGCGGGGCAAGGGCCAAATCCATCAATGCCGCTACGGTAACCAGACATGGTTTTGAGTTCACGGTGAACGCAGGGGTCGTAAAGAGCGCGGATTTCAACTGGAATGTTACGGCCACCCTGGGCTGGCTGATGAGTAATAAGGTAACCAAGATCAATGGCAACACTCCGAGCATACAGCCAACCGGCTGGATCGGCAGTTTCGGAACGCGTTATGCTTCTGCCTTCCAGGTGCTGGGAAAAGATTGGGGGCAACTGGTCGGCGGCGGCTATACCCGCGGCGAGGGTGGTGTGCCCAAGGTGGATCCGAATACGGGTCTTTATGTGACGGGTGATGCCACTTATGATTGGGGCAGCATTGTTCCGAAGATCACCGGCGGTCTGCAGAACATGTTCACTTATAAAAATGTCATTCTTAACGCCAGTCTTGATTACCAGTTCGGCGGTCATTTCTTCTCGCTGACCGAGAGTTGGGGTAAGTTCTCCGGTATCACGGAGGAGACTGCGGTGAATAATGATAAAGGCAAAAGTGTGCGCGACCCGGTGGCAGACGGCGGCGGTGTTCACGTAAAGGGGGTCAGCTCTGCAGATGGTAAAACAGTTGTCGACAAGTATGTGGACGGACAGACCTATTTTCAGCAATTCTACAGCAAGAAGATCGCGGATCCTTTTGTACACAAGCTGTCTTTTGTAAAGCTGCGGGAAGTCAGCCTGGGATATCAGTTACCGGTGAAGAAATGGGGTTTTACCGGCAAATGGATGCAGGCTGCAACTGCCTCTGTCGTCGCCCGCAACCTGTGGCTCATCTACAGTGCGTCTAAGAACTTCGATCCCTCTGAAATATCGGATGTTTATGGTGAAAATGGGCAGTTGCCTGCCACTCGTTCGCTCGGCGTAAACCTCAGCTTCACCTTTTAATCCACCGCTAAATCATTAATACAATGACACTATATAAATTGAAAAGAAATATTATAGCAGGAGTGTTCATGACCGCCTTATTCGGCGCATCCTGTTCCAAGCTGCATGACTTTGGCGATCTGAACCAGAATCCTACCGCTGCGACAGCGCCGATCCCTTCCGCTCTGTTGTCCAATGTACTTTCCAACATGGCCGCTTTCACCTGGGACGCGGGCGGCATTACTACCATCTCCGGGCTGTATGGTCAGTATTTTTCGGAGACCCAGTATACCGACATATCCACTTACGCTAAACAAAGTACCGGTTGGGATGACTATTGGGCCAGTCCTTCTGATAATACCGCTTCACAGGTGGGTTATCTGAATAATCTCCAGGCTATTATCAACTATAATACGAATGCGTCGACAGCAGCGGCTGCTACGGCCTATGGATCCAACAACAACCAGTTGGCTATTGCGCGTATCCTTAAAGTATATATTTTCAGCACGCTGACCGACATCTATGGTGATATTCCCTATTTCAATGCGTTGAAGGGCGACAATGGTGCGGTTGTATATGACAAACAGCAGGCTATCTATACGGATTTCTTCAAGGAGCTGACTGCGGCTGTTGCCCAATTCGATGGCGGCGCCACCGTATCCGGGGACATTTTATTCAGCGGCGATGTGACAAAATGGAAGAAATTCGCCAATTCCCTTCATGCCTTGCTGGCGTTGCATTTGTCCAAGGTAGACGCAGCTACTGGCAAAAAAGAGTTCGCGGCGGCACTGGCCGGCGCAGGCGGTGTCATCGAGGAAGGTGAGGACGTTTCGCTGGCATTTCCCGGCGGCAACTTCCTCAGCCCGGTGTATAAGTATTATGATGTGACCAAACGTTTCGACTATGCCGTATCCCAGCCTATGACGGATTGGTTGTCAGCGAATAGCGATCCTCGTGGGGGGACCAATATTTATGGCACTTCATCGGTGGGTTTCCCCGTGGGATTATCCCGTAATGATGCGGTCACGTTCATGAACAATCACGTGGGTTTTGCCCAATTGACGAAAGGGGCAGCCGGCTCTACTGCGACGGATGCCTTCCCCGTGCTTACCGCCGGTGAAATATATCTTGCCCGGGCGGAAGCCGCACAACTGGGATGGACAGCCGAAGACGCGGCTATCATGTATAGCACAGGCATTAAATCCAGCTGGGAATATTGGAAAGTATATGATGCGACTGCTTTTGGGACTTATATGGCGAGCACCAATATCAGTCTTGCTTCCGGCAGCGCGCTGCAGAAGATCTGCACGCAGGAATGGGTGACGCATTATCCTGCAGGTCTGCGTGGATGGACGGTATACAGAAGGACGGGTTATCCGGCGCTGACCCCTGCGCCTGCTGCTACCAACGGCGGTATTATTCCTCGTCGTATTGCCTATGGACCGAATGAGTACAGCTATAATGCTACTAATACAAATACGGTGGCGACCCAGTATACGGTGAGTGGTGACAAGGATTCGCAGCTTGCGAGAATGTGGTGGGATATACAATAGATATATTGTATATATAAAAATAAAAGAGGCCGTCTCAGAATTCTGAGACGGCCTCTTGATTTTCAATACAATACATTAACTGTTGGTTGTATTTTTTATTTATTAATATTTATTAAACTAGAAAATTTTTCCAAATTATCTCATGATTTAGATAGGGTATTCATATACGTAAAAATAATAATTAACTGACGGTTAACAAATTTGCAATTTTGAAATGTATAAGTCAAAACCCTTATGTAACGGACGTTTTATTGCATGACTTTTTTTTAATATTGTATGAGACCGCCAAATTTTTTTAATTTTTTTTAGGTGGATTCCTGAAAATTGTTAATTTAGTTTTCTTTAACGTTTTTTTGACAGTTTTGAGGACTGCTTAAAAAACCAAAACAAAACTCAAACAGAGTCACATGAGAAAATGTCTATCGTTGATAGCAATACTGCTATTATCTGTGTCAGTATTTGCTCAAACCAAAACCACCACAGGCAAAATCACCGACCAGCAAGGTCAGCCTGTCCCCTTCGCAACCATCCTGGTCAAAGGATCCAAGACAGCCGCCAGTGCAGATGCAGACGGCAATTTTTCAATCAAAACAAAACCCGGCGATGTATTAGTGATCAGTGGAGCCGGCATGACCGCCAAAGAGGTGACCGTGCCTGCTACAGGAGCTGTCACAGTACAGGTCAGCCGGAAAGAGTCGAACATGACGGAAGTCGTCGTTACGGCTCTGGGTGTTCAGCGCCAGGCCAAGGAATTAGGCTATTCTACGGCCAAGGTTACCGGCAAGGAGCTTACCCAGGCCAAACCGATCAGCGCCGTCAATGGTCTTACGGGCAAAGTAGCCGGTCTGCAGATCAACACGACGAATAACGGCGTGTTTGCGCCGACGCGTGTCACGTTGCGGGGTAACCGATCGCTAACGGGCAACAACCAGCCGCTGATAATTGTGGATGGAGCCATCTATTACAATGACCTCAGCACCATCAATGCCGATGATATCATGGATATCACGACACTGAAAGGTTCCAGCGCCTCTGCCGTGTATGGCTCCGATGCCTCCAACGGCGTTCTCCTCGTAACGACAAAAAAGGGCGTACGCGGAAAACCCGTTCTCAGTTTTTCGTCTACCGTACAAATGGAGTCAGTAGCTTATATACCCAAATTCCAGAATCGTTTTGGCTCCAACGGGGGTGAATTGTGGGTTAACGATTTCAACGATCTGACCACCTATGTTCCGTATGAGAACCAGGCTTATGGCCCGTCTTATCGCTCCGGCGCCATGGTCCCCATCGGGCGTATACAGCCGGACGGTAGTTACCTGTCCGTTCCGTATGTATCCAATCCCAATCAGAAAAAGGACTTTTTCGATCACGCCATCACTACCCAGAACACCCTGTCTTATGCCGCGGGCGACGACAACAGCCGCTTTTATCTTAGTGCGCAGGATGTCAATACAAAAGGTGTAATGCCTGGGGATATCGGTCGCAGGGACGCCTTCCGTGTTGCGGGCAGCCGTAACTACGGTATTTTCTCCGCGGACTACACCTTGTCGTATACCTACAAGAACGTCAATGTTACCAATCAGACGACTACGTATGACAATCTGTTGAACACGCCTTCTTTCATTCCGCTGTCTCAGCTGAAGGACTGGCAGCACAACAAGTTTGCCACGATCAACGGATATTTTAACGATTACTACGACAATCCTTACTGGACTATCGGTAATGTGCGTTACAAGACAAGGGATAATAGCCTGGCGGGCAATATGCATTTGCAGTTGAAACCCACTTCCTGGCTGACGCTCTCTTACCGTCTCGGTCTGACCAATCTGGGCCGGAAGTACGAAAATACGAATGCGGACAAGACGTATTCCAACTACGCGCAGACCAACACGCATATGTATTTCTCCAATCCCGATGGTACTGGTGTCGTGCTGGATAGCTCGCAGGGTACAAAATATAATGCTGCCCATGGCGGCCAGGCATCGTATTATACCTATTCTTATTCGAACTTTCTCATTACGCAGGACTTCCTGGCAAGCTTTGATCACAACCTGAGCAAAGATTTTAATCTTAAAGCCACAGTTGGCGCCGCATATATCGACAACCAGATAAACAATACGTATATCAATGCGGGCAGTCTGTTCTTCCCTGTGTACAATGTAAATAACCTGACGGGTTCTGCCGGTCTTGGTAATACATCTAATACCACTTCTCAAAGTAACTATACGGAGGAAGCGCGCCGCCTGGGTTATTTCGGCGAAGCAACGGTCGGGTATAGGAATTTTGCGTTCCTGCACGGTTCTTACCGCACGGATATCGACTCCCGTCTGTCCAAGGACAACCGTTATATTCCATACTATGACGGAGACGCTTCCCTCGTGATCAGCGACCTCATCCCTTCCATTGCGAACGGAAAGGTGGTCAACTTCCTTAAGCTGCGTTATGCGCATTCCTTGACGGGTAACGTTTCAGCCCTTGCGAGCGGCTCTCCTTATATCGCAGACGGCGCCTATAAGACAGTAGCTTCTCTGGCCAATGCCAATGGCATTGCCGTGGGAGCTGCCGGATACAGCGGTAATTCCATAGGATTCCCTTATAATGGTCTCGGCGGTTTCCAGCTGAACACGACGATCGCCAATCCCAATATCAAGCCTGAAAAGGTAGTGGAAAACGAGATAGGTCTGGAAATGAGCTTCCTGCAGAACCGTATCTCACTCGTAAGCGCAGTTTATCAATCCAAGCTGAGAGATGGTATCATTTTCGCCACCATTCCCAATTCCAGCGGTTTCACGCAGGCCCTGGTCAACGCAGCCAACACGCGTAACAGGGGTATCGAAGCCGAGGTAAAAGGCACGGTCCTGAAAACAGCGAATGTCACCTGGAGCCTGGGTATCAACTACACCTACAATGAAAGCAAGGTTATCGCCATCAACGGCGGTCAAAAATCGCTGGGTCTTGGCACCAACGGCAACCTGAATACGAATGCGTATGCCGTGCTCGGTCAGCCTTTCCCTGTTATCGAGGCTTATGACTGGGTTCGTGACAGTGCGTCGGGCAAAGTGATCGTAGATGGCACTACCGGCATGCCTTCCCGTGACCCCAGCCTGAAGGTGATGGGTCAGGCCACTCCAAAACACATTCTTGGATTTACCACGACGGTCGTCTACAAGAACTGGACCTTCAGCGCCACGGCTGACTATCGCACCGGGTATAAGATCCTCAACCAGCTGGGCTCCAGCATGGACTTCTCCGGCAACGGTTATACGACCGCCGTTACTGGCCGTCAGCGTTTTATTTTCCCCAACTCTGTTATCTCGCAGGGTGGAAAATATGTTCCCAATACGAATGTCACTGTTACGGACGCGAATTTCAACTTCTGGCCAAGTCTTTATAATAGCGTCAATGCCAACTACGTGACCAGCGCAGCTGCATGGAAGTTACGTGAAGTGGTTGTCAGCTATGAATTCCCCAGAAAATGGATCGCCCCGACCCGTATCGTACAGCATGCTTCGCTGACCCTTTCCGGCAGGAACCTGCTGATGATCCGTCCGAAAACCAATATCTGGACCGATCCGGAGTATAGTGAAGATACCAGCAATGCTGTTGGCAGGACCGGCGAAGGCCAAACTCCGCCTACCCGTATTGTAAGCGCTACCCTGGCTATCCAGTTCTAACTTAATTTGAATTCGTAAAAAAAAGATATTATGTTGAAGAAATCATATAATTACCTCGTTGCGCTCCCGCTGATGTTACTTGTTGTGGCGGGGTGTAAGAAAGGAACATTCGATATCAATAATGTCAATCCCAACGTACCGTTAACGGTATCTGCGCAGTTCAGTCTGTCTGCGGCACTCACGAACGTGGCCAACCAGACGTATAATTCAGGTTATCCCGACTTTGCGAACCGGTATATGGGCTATTGGGCATTCAGTGGCGACTATGGTGGATATGGGACCGAGGCGACTTACAATACCAATACGAGTTTCGCTACCTCAAATTGGGATAACTCTTATCTCACATTGGAAAATCTTAAGAATATCGCCGACCAATCCCGTGTCAGCGGCGAGGAATATTACCTGGCGATCGCCAAGATAATGCAGTCTTTCATTTTCCAGCGGCTGGTGGATCTTTACAATAATATTCCGTATTCGGACGCGCTGAATGGCGGTAAAGCCAATTATTATCCCAAGTACGACGATGCGAAGACGGTGTATAAAGGCATTGTCGGTCAACTGGACAGCGCACTTGCACTCATCAAAGGGGCCAATGCGACGACGGCAGACAATCCTGGTACTTACGACGTGATGTTCGGTGGAAAAATGGCCAAATGGACTTCTTTTGCCAATTCCCTGAAGTTGAAGATACTGATGAATATGACCCAGATGTCCGATGGCCCAGCCTTTATCACCTCCGAGCTGAACGGTCTTTCGACCAGTAATTTCATGGGAGTGGGTCTGGATGCCAGCATTAACCCCGGGTATTCGAATGCCGCGCTTAACCAGCAGAACCCGATGTGGCAGAATGTGGGTTTTGCCACCAACGGTACTACGCCTACAACCGGCAACTCATATAACAGGGCTAACAGTTATGCGGTGGCCTTTTATCAAACGACGAACGATCCGCGCAGTCCGCAATTTTATGCCAAGAATAAGGACAGCATCGTTCGTGGACGCGCTTTTGGCAGCCAGGACGGAACGGAGCATAACACCGTTATTTCCGCGGTAGGCCCCGGCATCCTTGCTTCTCCCACACAGGGCGCGCTGATCATGCCTGCCTTTGAGAGCCTTTTCCTGCAGGCCGAAGCCGTACAGCGCGGGTATTTGACAGGGGGGCTTTCGGTGGATACTCTTTATAAATCGGCTGTTATCGAGTCTTTCCGGGTAATGGGCGTTGCCAACTACGCCACTGCTGCCAAAGCCTATTATGGGCAGAACGATAGCCGCGTGAATATCGGCTCGACTCCCGACAAGATACAGACCATTATTCAACAGGCATGGGCCGCCTATAACATGATAGACCCCATCGAAGCGTGGAACAACTACAGGAGACTGCATATTCCGGCAGACCTTCCGATATCTATCTATCCCGGCACGTCGGCATCGCATATACCATACCGTTTATTGTACCCACTTAGCGAATACAACAACAATAATGCGAATGTAACTGCACAGGGAAGCATAAATAACATGACCTCCAAGATCTTCTGGATGCCTTAATCATTAAAAGTACAAACATGAAAAAATTAGCAATAGCAATACCCGTCCTTTTATCGCTGTCCCTGGCTAGTTGTTTGAAAGACAAGCCGAATGTCGACCTGGAATCCACTAATTCACAATACGTTGCCGAGATCAGTACCGCCAGTACCAATAGTACGCCCAATTCCCCCAGCGGAGGTCTTAGCTTTTTTGCGGGTGCAACATTGGACGCAGCAAAGAAGGGACTCGATACCGTCACCTTTACTGTCAATATCGCTTCCGACTATCCGCCTGCCAAAGATCTGCCTGTGACAGTGGGGGTAAATGACGCGGCGCGTGTGGCCTATATCGGAGATGCAAGTAAAGTACAGTTCAAAGCTTTTCCTTCCAACGCTTATACGTTCGCTGTAACCAAAGGAACAATCCATGCGGGGCTAAGGCTGGATACATTTACTGTGATCTTCAATCACGACAACCTGGACCCCACGCAAAGTTACATGTTGCCCATCTCGATCACCGATGCTTCGGGAGCGATCATCAGTGGCAACATGAGTACCATTTATTTCCATATTGTCGGTAACCCGCTGGCAGGGACTTATACCTGGGATTACACGCGCTGGAACGCCAGTGACAGCAGCTCTACCCCCAATACCGGTCATTCTGTGAAGACGACGAGTTTTGTCCCTGTATCACCCACGAACGTTGAGGTAGCCAGTGGATATTATATCGGTCCCCGATATGAGATCAATTTCGTCAACAACGGCGGCGTGATAAGCAATCTTACCGTCACCATGAATGCCGATGACGTAAAAAAGATGGGCGACGGCGGAGTTACGATCACGGATGGGCCGAACATCATCGTTGCCGACCCGGTGAACAAATATTTTGAATTTCAGTACCAGGCACTTACAGGTTCGGGACCGAGATATGTTATCGACAAGTATTATAAATAAAATTTGAAGACCTTTTAGAAAAAAACTATCCGCATATACGGATAGTTTTTTTCTTTTACTATTTTTAGAATTATTCAAAGCCTTATTTTATGAGATATGCCCTTTTTCTTTTTTCTATGACCTGCCTGTTTTCAGTAGTGTGTTTGGCGCAAAAAACGACGATGGTAACGGGCATGGTAACAGACCAGCAGGGCAGGGCTGTAAGTGCGGCTTCCATACAATTGTTACACCACAGGTCGGGAACGACCGCGGACTCGCTGGGTATCTTCCGGATAAGGCTTCGAGGCGGAGACTTTATCGTTGTAAATTCCATCGGGTTTCGGGCTGATACCGTAAAAATTTCGGATACTACTACCTGGTTGTCAATAGCGCTGCAACCGAGGATCACTTCACTGGAAGGAATTGTCGTTACCGGGGCTGATCAGAAAGCCATACAAAATGACCCTATGCATATCCTGACGACCCGCTCAGCCGGGGCCACACTAAACGAATTTATGCATAGCGAAATAATGTTCAGCGGGCAAACGCTGGTGACGCCATATACTCTGACTCCAACAACGGGCATGCCCAATGTTCACGACGCCTCCAGGGCTTATATCACCGGTACTCCGGCCAATACTTTCTACCGGATGTCTGCTCTGCCATCCTTTACTATAAAAGAGGAAACAAAAGGGAACCGGTATCTGCTGGCCGATCGTTGGGGACAAGGGGTGGTTATCACCCGGGCCGATAGTCTTGTCGACAATAAAGAATTGAAATTTAACTTCGATAAGATACAACAAAATTTATATGTGACTAAGGATCTAAATACCATAATTGAATTGGACAAACAGGAGATAAAGGCTTTTGCAATAAAGGACGGGGATTCGCTGATGATCTTTGACAGGGTGGCGGCCATTGATTCCTCCCGGTATTTTCTGGTCCTTGTGCCTGCGGTGGCGGGAAAATATTCTTTGTACCGTGATCTTCGGACAAAATTTGTCAAGTCGGATTATCATTCTGATGGAATGACAGAGAGCGGGAATCCATATGATGAATATGTTGATAATAATACATATTATGTGATATTACCCGAGGGGAAGGCTAGAAGTCTGGAAATGAGTAAGAAAAATATTAGAAGTATTCTTCCTGAACAAATTGAAAGAATAAATCAATACTTCTCGCAGCACCGTTATGAGATAGTAAATGAAACATTATTAAAAGATTTAATTAATTATCTCAACGAATCTTCTATTTCCCTCTTAACACATATTTAACAACGTTATACAAAGTATTTTTTCTCGTATTTCTCCCTGATTCTCAGTGTGTCGTTTACTGTTAGGTCTATTATCCTGTAAGATTTGTTTTAGCCTTGCAGCACTTACAGTTAAATAATTGTCAAATAATTTAACTAATATTGGCCGCTTTTTAACTTTTTAATAAGTGAAGGGGCTTTTTAATCACTGAGTCAACATTAAGTCACACTAAATCCGATTGTTCATGAGAAAATTTCTATCACTGCTTGCAGTGCTGGTGCTTTCTTCTTTGTTAGCATTCTCCCAAACCAAACCTATTACAGGTAAATTAACCGATGCGCAGGGACAACCTGTTCCTTTTCTGACCATTAAGGTGAAAGGCAGCAAGACAGGGATCAGCGCAGATGCCGATGGTAATTATTCCATTAAAGCAAAGACAGGCGACGTCCTGGTGATTACCGGGACAGGCGTTACTACGAAAGAAGTCACTGTTACTGAAGGCGCTACGCTGGATGTTCAGGTGGCCAGGGTATCAGCAGCCATGACAGAGGTCGTGGTCACGGCGTTGGGTATCCAGCGTCAGGCAAAGGAGCTGGGGTATGCCACGGCGAGCGTATCCAACAAGGTCCTCACACAGGCAAAATCGGTCAATGCCGTCCAGGCGTTGAACGGTAAAGTATCCGGTGTGAACATTTCCACCACAAACAGCGGGGTGTTTGAGAATGCCAAGATCAACATCCGGGGTATCCGTTCGCTGACGGGTAACAACCAGCCGATGCTGGTTGTCGACGGAGCGCCCACGCCTTTGGGTTATTTCAGTTCTATTCCTCCGGATGACATTGCGGACGTCACGGTCCTGAAGAGTGCTGCTTCGGCCGCGCTGTACGGACCGGATGCCGTCAACGGTGTGATCGTTGTCACTACGCGGAAAGGGAGCAAAAAGCCGGTGGTCACGCTGAACACGAGTGTTCAGGCGGCGCGGGTAGCCTTCTTCCCAAAACTGCAGAAGTCATTTGGGGACGGTGCGGGTGAGACGACGGATCAGTATGGCAACTATACGTATGTGCCGTTTGAGAACCAGCAATATGGACCCAAGTTCGATGGTTCTATACAACCCATCGGGGTGGTTCTTCAGGATGGAACTGTGCAATCGGGTCCATACAGCGCCATTCATGCCAAAGACAGGGAGAAATTCTGGAATACGGGTCTGATCACGCAGAACTCGGTCTCTTTGTCAGGGGAAGATTTTTACATGAGCGCACAGGATGCCAATATCAAAGGGCTGACCCCGAGTGATGGCAATCGGAGAACGAGTTTCCGATTCAACGGGGGAAAAAAGTATGGTAATTTCTCCGTGAATTATGGGTTGAACTATACCCTGCAGAATTCGAATACGGTGAATGAGGCTGGTTTTCAAAACACTTTCCCGAATGCCTACGACGGCGGCTTGTTCTTCCTGGTATTGCAGACGGCGGCTAACGTGCCTCTGTTGAGCTATAAGGACCTGAACAGCAAGTTCGGTAATTTTTCCAATTACTATAATGAATTTGCGGTTAACCCTTATTGGCTGATCGCCAATATACGGTCGAAACAACGCGAGGATGACATCCTTGCGAATTTGACATTGAATTACAAATTCTTTCCGTGGTTGTCAGCTACTGTCAGGGGAAGTACTTCGCTGGGATTCGCCAGCGGTACGAACACGAATAATCCTGTAGTCGTATCCGACTGGGCGCAGGCTAAACGTAATGCTACGCAGTATTCGCCTCAATTGGGCAGTGTGATCGAACAGTCAGGTTATTCCTCCCGGATCAACATGGATTATTTCCTGAGCGGCGAGCAAAAGTTTGCATCGGACTTTAAGGTCAGTTATACGGCTGGTGGTTCTATCCGCCAGGACCGGGCAAAAGACGTGACGGTCGGTGGTAACAACCTTGTAGCGCCCGGATTATACAACGTAGCGGTAAGAAGCGGCGATGCCAATGTGTTGCAGTATCTGGGTACTCCGGCTTCTTCAATACAGCTGCAGAATGGTATCAACGGTCCGCAGGGAAATAACTATTTCGTTGAATACAGGTTATTATCTGCATACGGAACGGCAGCTCTTAACTACAAGGGCTGGGCGAATATAGAGTTTACCGGTCGTAATGACTGGGACAGCCGTCTGCGGCAGAACAACCGGTCTTTCTTCTACCCAGCGGGTAATGCTTCACTCATCCTTTCGGACGCTATTCCCGGTATCCAGGATATTGCCAGCATTTCTTTCCTTAAGGTATTTGGCGGCATTTCCAAATCCGGTAACGTGAATTTAGGCCCATACGCTCTCCAGCCTACTTATTCGACGAATGCCGGCTTCCCTTATGGAACTGTATCCGGATTTACGGCCAATAATACTTATCCCAGCACCACTTTGAAACCGGAATTTGTCAATTCCAAAGAAGTTGGTCTGGAAGTAGGCTTCCTGAGAAATACCATTAATTTCAGCGCTACTTATTTCTATCAGAACAATACGGACCAGGTGTTGAATGTGACACAGTCTGCTGCATCGGGTTATTCTTCCCAACTCGCGAATGCTGCCGACTTCAAGAACTATGGTGTAGAAGGCGATCTGAACCTGACCCCGCTGATCAAGATCGGCAAAGGGCGGATCGATCTGCGGATCAATGCTACCTATAATAATAACAAGGTGACCCGCACCCTGGGCAATGCGCCTGTGATCATCGGTGGTAACGTTGCTACGAGCTCGGCCACTGGCTTTATTCAAAATGCAGTGGGCTATCCGACGATCAACAATATTGCCATCGTCGGCCAGCCTGCCTTCCAGTTCAATATGACCGATTATGTGCGGGACCCTGCCAATGGTAAGGTCATCGTAGACGCCACTACTGGTAATCCTTCCCTGGCCAGTGGGCTGATCTCTACCGGAAGAACACTGCCTTTGTGGGTACTGGGCTTTACGCCTTCTTACTCCGTCGGCAATTTCTCTGTGAGCATGACCTGGGACTACAAGGGTGGTCATAACTTCTATTCCGGGCTTGGTCCTGACGAAGACTTTGCCGGTGTTTCCGCAAGAAGTGCTGAATATGACAGAAAGCGCTTCGTATTTCCGAATTCCGAGTATATGTCCAATGGCAAGCTGGTTCCCAATACGAACATCCAGGTCAAGGACGGTAACTATGGTTTCTGGACAGGGTCTTCAACCAATACGGGTATAGCGACCAATTACTACGCAAGTGCAGCTGCATGGCGTCTGCGGGAAGTCAATATCTCCTACAGCCTGCCCAATAAATGGATCGGTGGCGGCACAGTGATCAAGAAAGTTACTGTCAGTGCTATCGGCAAGAACCTCTTGTTATTAGTACCGAAATCCAACCAATGGGGTGATCCTGAATTCAACTATTCCAGCGCGAACAACACCTTTGGTCTAGCCAGTGGTTTCCAGTCTCCGCCTTCGAGATATTTTGGCGGCACCCTGACAGTACAATTTTAATTATCCAAAAAGACTATTAGATGAAACATATTAATAAGATATTTCTTTTTACGGTATTGGCCCTCGGGCTTGCGACGACGGGGTGTAAAAAATACCTGGATGTGAACCAGGATCCCAATCGGGTCACCGATAGCACAGTAACGGGCGAACTGATCTTTACCCAGGCCGAGAATGCGGTTGGCGTACGGCAGGCCAGTGGTGACTGGGGTGTATTCGATCAATGGATAGGGTATTTTTCCTCCAACGGTGATTTTGCGCCGCAGTTGAATGTCATCACCTATAATGTTGACTTTAGTTTTAGTAATAACCTGTGGGGTAATCACTACAATGTGCTTTTCGATCTGTATCTGGCCAAAAAGAAGGCTCTTGCTTCGGGCGATACGCTGGTGGCGGGTGCTTCGATGGTGCTCTCGGCTAAATTGTGGCAGGAGCTGGCAGACGTGTTTGGTAATATTCCTTATAGCCAGACCTTTCAGACTCCCACGAACACGACACCAGCTTACGACAAGGCGGCTGATGTCTATAAGGCCCTGCAGGCATCTCTGGACTCAGCGATCGTTTACCTGAAGAATGTTCCGGGGATCACCGCCAAAAAAGCATGGCTCAAGGCGGATATCGTTGCTGCGGGTGATCAGACGCAATGGATCCGTTTTGCCAATACAATGAAGCTGCGGTTGCTGATCCGCCAATCTGAAGTTGCGGGTTTTGATCCTTCTGCGGAGATGGCTAAGATCGCTGCCAACGGTGGTGTATTAATGGCGGGACAGTCGATCTCGGTGAATCCGGGCTATTCCAATGACGTGAATAAGCAAAATTCTTTTTACACTAATTTCGGCTGGTCTCCTACCGGCACAAAGGCCAATACGTCATTGAATGCGAATCAATATATCCTCAGCCAATTCGAGTCAGGGCCAACTACAGACAATGACCCCAGGGAACCCCGTTTCTTTTACCCGGGTGGGTTCAGCGGTAAAAATTTTGTAGGTAATCCGTTCGGTGCACCGACTGGTACGCTTTCCACGGGGAATGCCAGCTCTTATTACGGACCTGCTCTTGTGGGAACGATCAATGGCTCGAATGTAGGTGACGGGTCTGGCGCCAAACAAAACCAATGGATCTATCCTTCTTATGAAAGTATGTTCCTGTGGTCTGAGGCTGTTGCGCGTGGCTGGGCTCCTGGTAATGCCGCGACTGCCTATCATGACGCGATGCTGGAAGCCTTCACCTGGCTGGGAGTGACAAATCCGGATTCATCGCTGAACCAGTATATAACAACAAATAATCCCGATATCGCCGACTTCGTTGCCCATGCCGGCTCGACTGCCTCATCCCAGGCAAAATTCATAGCCTTTCAGAAATATCTTTCCCTGGTGGGTATTGACCCGTATGAAGCATACATGGATCAGAACAGGCTGCATTTCCTCACCGATAAGAGCTATCTTTCTCAGGCGGGAGGGGCTGCATCCACGATACCAACGCGGCTGCTGTATCCGCAGAGCGAGTATACTGCCAATGCGGCTAATGTAAATGCTCAGGGTACCGTTACACTTAATACGAAACAATTCTGGCAACCCTAGTTTGGATAAAGTATAAATTCCCAATCAGAAAACAATAAATTAAAAATATGATTCATAATATAAAAAAGCCGTTTGTTCTGGGCGCCGTGTTTTCGGTGATCCTGGCGGGCTGTTTGAAGGATAAGGGGTTTGATAACGGGGCTATCCAGTCGACGCATGGCGCGAATATCCCCGTGATCGGTATGGCGGCCAATGTGGCTTCCACAACGAATTTCGCGCTGGTAGCGTTCAACAACGGCAATAACGATACGACTGTCAACCTGCTGCCTGTCAGTGTAGGCGGTAGTTCTCCTGCATCCCAGGATATTCATGTTACTTTGGAACAGATAGATCAACTGGTGCAGAATTATAACGACAGTAACGGGACTGGCTATACTCCACCACCTGCGGGTTCTTTCACAACCAGTTCGATCGTGACCATTCCTAAAGGTTCATACATCGGGTATTTGCAGATAAAATTCAAACCTTCCGATTATATCGGTCTGCCTTATGCGTTGGGATACAGGATCAAGAGCATACAGGAGCCCGGATATGCTATCAGCGGCAACCTGGATACGGCTGTATGTGCTATTGTCATCAAGAATAAGTACGATGGAAGTTATAAGATGACCATGAGGGTAACAGGCTGGGGTGGATATGGCTTCTCCGACGGGCCGACCTATGACTGGCCCAACAACGTAGGATTTTCTTCCACTAGCGGTAATACGTTGGTTTTCGCCACCACACAGGGCCAGGCTTTGGAGCCTGGCTTTAATCCGGGCGGCGGCGCAGCAGTTTTTGGCGCGGCCACTCCCGAGTTCGCTTTCGACCTGACAACCAATAAGCTGACAGGTATAACCAATCTTACTCCGGATGGCAGGAACAGGGCTTTCCGTCCGAATCCTGCCGTGACGGACAGCCGTTGGGATCCGGCGACAAAGACTGTTTACCTGGCTTATATCATGAGTCAGACTGGAAGGACCGATCAATTCATCTATGATACCCTTAAATATGTAGGGCCGAGATAAGATATAGTCCGTATGAAAAAAAGGCCTCCTTACTTTTATCGGTAAGGGGGCCTTTTTTATTTATTTTTGGAAAAAAGTACTATGACAGATCAACAAGCGCCCGGTAACCAATTGAATATAGAGATCAGTGAGGAAGTAGCCGAAGGGCAGTATGCCAACCTGGTGATCATTACCCATTCTCATGCGGAGTTCGTGATGGACTTTGTGAATGTGATGCCCGGGACGCCGAAAAGCAAGGTAAAATCCCGGATCATCCTGACGCCTCAGCATGCCAAACGGTATATGAAGGCGCTCACCGAAAATATCGTTCGTTTCGAGGCGGCCAATGGGAAGATACAGGATCTGGAGGAGGTGCAGGTGCCGATGAGTTTCGGCGGGCCTACGGCTCAGGCATGAGGGGCGCGGGCCGGACGGCGGGTTTGGGGCGTGGGTGAGCGGGACATAGCGGCTGGCCGGGCGGCGCGGTTCGTAGGCCGCGGGTATTGCGGGTCAATTTTTCAGCAATCCTTCGTCTGCAAAGCTGAAATGGGCGGAGCCCCCTACGATGATATGGTCTAATATTTTAATATCTAATGTTTTCGCCCCATCGACCAATTTGTTTGTCAGGGCTTCGTCCGTCTTGCTGGGCTGGGGGTTTCCGGAGGGGTGGTTGTGACAAACTACAAGGCTGACGGCTCCTATCTGCAGGGCTTTTTTAAAGACGATGCGCGGGTCGGCGACGGTACTTGAAATTCCTCCTTCGCTGACGACTTCGAACCGTATGATCTGGCCGGACTGTTTGAGATAAAGGACCCCAAAAATTTCATGGTCATATTCAGATAAAAGCGGTCGTAGAAAGGCGGCTGCTTCCTTACTGTTGCGGACGACCGACTTTTCGGGCACCAGGTTGGATTGTCTTCTGGCTCCGAATTCGAGCGCTGCGGCGATGGTGATGGCTTTTGCCTGTTTTATCCCCTTGATTTTCATTAGTTCGGGTATGGGGCACCGGCCTAATTCGTGCAGATTGTTCTTGACGAGGTCCAATACTTCCCGGGCCAGTTCTACGGCACTTCTGCCTCTATGGCCGGTGCGGAGCAGGATGGCGAGCAGCTCTGAGTCGGTGAGGACCTGCGGGCCCTTGAGCAGTAATTTTTCACGCGGACGGTCGTTCGGAGCCCATTTTTTTATGCCTGTTGTTTTTTTCTTCATAATCTATCCCTCACTTGCATGGTTCAATATTAATTATTATTTTGTGTATTCATAGCGGAAAAATGAAATAAGGAATTGTTTCGTCCGTTATACGTCTGATACACGCGGTTGATCACAACCGTAACCTTTGAAAACTAATCTAAAATCCAATGAAACGAACAACCTTCAACGCAATCGGCGGCTGGCAGCCCTTCCTCTTCTGTATTGGCATGTACGTGGTCGCTCTGTTCTTCTCTATTTTTGTTTGTTCCTCCATTTTCTATGCCTTTAATGCGAAAGCTGCGGCAAAAGCGGCTGAAAAGACGGCTGTTATGAGTACGGCCCGGCCCCAGCTGGCATCCGTGGGGCATTGATCTTTTTTCTATACTTTAACTGGGCGGAGTCCAGTTCGTGCTCGAGGCAGAGCCGAGTGCGCCGATATTATGGTATTGTGGCAAAAAATTACATTTTTAATTATTTTTTGCCACAATTCAATTCAAGGCTGGTCCCGGATAATTTCGGGTCTGGCCTTTTATTTTTTGAAGGGCCTGATCTTGCGGGGCGTATGAAGGGCTATGTTGGGAATGCAGGCGTATGTGGGTGAGTCCGAAAGCGATGGGGTACTTTTTGTTTTGCGGGATCGCTTTTCCAATTGAGTCCATACATGTATCTTCGCCCATATTTTACCATCTTTATGCAGCAGCACTTAGCCAAGATATTTTCCGGCACGGGCTCTCAGTACCTTGCCGAAAAGATAGCCCAGCAGTTCGGCCATCCTTCTGGAAAGATCACCATTCAGCATTTCAGTGACGGGGAGATCCAGCCTATTTTCAATGAGAGTATTAGGGGGGATATGGTTTTTCTGGTGCAAAGTACTTGTGCGCCGGCCGAAAATCTGCTCGAATTGCTGCTCATGATAGACGCGGCGCGCAGGGCTTCTGCCTATAAAGTAGTGGCGGTTATCCCTTATTATGGGTATGCCCGGCAGGATAGGAAGGATAAACCGCGGGTGGCCATAGGTAGTAAGTTGATAGCCAATATGTTAGTCTCCGCCGGGGCTGATCGTGTCATTACCATGGATTTACATGCGCCTCAAATTCAGGGGTATTTTGACATTCCGATGGACCATTTGGACTCTTCAGCCATATTTATCCCGTATATTGAACAACTTAAGGTGGAAAATCTTACCTTTGCGGCCCCCGATGTGGGAAGCGCCAATCGTATCCGGGAGATCGCAACCTATTTCAATGCGGAAATGGTCATCTGTGATAAACACCGGAAAAGGGCAAATGAGATAGCCAGTATGGTGGTGATCGGGGATGTGACGGATAAGGATATCGTGCTGATCGATGATATCTGCGATACGGGCGGCACGTTGGCAAAGGCCGCGGGGTTATTGAAGGAAAAGGGTGCGAGAAGTGTGAGGGCTTTGTGTACGCATCCGGTGTTGAGCGGCAAGGCGTATGAAAATATAGAGAACAGTGTGTTGGAGGAGTTAGTGGTTTGTGATACGATACCGCTGAAGCGTCCCAGCCCGAAGATAAAAGTGTTAAGTGTAGCGGAATTATTTGCAGTGGCGATCCGGAATGCGCATGAGAACAGGAGTATCACAGGTCTTTTCATTCATTCGCAGCTGCGTAATAAGTAAGTAGGTAATTTTTAAACAAGCATATAATGAAGACGATTACAATCGAAGGACAACTCAGGACCGAAATGGGCAAACAAGCCACCCGCCAACTTCGCTCTGAGGAAAAAGTGCCCGGTGTAATTTACGGGGGTGCTAAGGAGGTGAATTTTTCAGCTCCTGCTACGTCGTTTAAAACACTGGTGTACACACCGGATTTCCAATTGGCCGATGTCAAGGTAGACGGCAAGACTTACAAATGCATCCTGAAGGACCTGCAGTTTGATAAGGTGACTGACGACCTGATCCATGTTGATTTTCTGGAATTGGTAGAGGACAGACAGATCGTTGCTACTATTCCTCTCAAATTTACTGGCGCTGCCAAAGGCGTGAAGGATGGTGGTAAGCTGATCACCAAAATGAAGGCCCTTAAGGTGAAGACCTATCCCAAATACCTGAAAGAAAATATCGAAGTGGACCTGACAACGCTGGAGTTGAATGGTAACGTGCGGGTAGAAGATGTGAAAGCGGAGCATTATGAGATACTGAACTCTCCCCGTATTCCCATCGCCTCTATCGTACTGACGCGTCAATTGAAACAGGAAGAAGCAGCTGCTACCACACCGGCAGCAGGTGCTAAACCGGCAGCGGCCGCCGCGCCTGCCGCTGCGAAACCTGCGGCAGCCAAAAAATAAATTATTTTATTAGTAGGGACCCGGTTAAACTTTAACCGGGTTTTTGTTATTTTTCGGAAAGCTTAATGCCCGCTATGGGAAAGTTCCTGATCGCTGGTTTGGGTAATATAGGAGTCGACTACGCTGGTACCCGGCATAATATTGGGTTTGACGTGCTGGATAGTTTTGTGGCCGGAAAGGAGGGGCGCTTCAGCCTGGAGCGTTTAGCCGAGAAGGTGGAAATAAAATGGCGCGGCCATATTCTGGTATGCATAAAGCCAACTACCTATATGAATGAGAGCGGCCGGGCCGTGAAATACTGGATGGATAAAGAAAAGGTCGCGTTAGAGCATATTCTTGTCGTATTGGATGATCTTGCGCTGCCGCTGAGCAAGTTGAGGCTAAGACCTGGCGGCAGTGATGCCGGACACAATGGCCTTCGCAGCATCCAGGATGTTTTGGGGACGAATGCCTACCCCAAATTGAGGTTTGGCATTGGTAATAATTTCCCCAAGGGCAGCCAGGTGAATTTTGTGTTGGGAAGGTGGACTGCTGCCGAACTGCCTGTTGTACGGCAGAAGATAGAAAAGTCGGTGGAAATCATTGAAAGCTTTGTCGCCATTGGGATTGAGCGGACAATGAGCCAGTACAATAATTTGGAGTTTGAACTATGATTTATAAAGGGGAATCTTTATTTTCGCATAAATATTGCATTCATCCTTAATGAGTAAGTGTTTTGATATTCAATATACCTATGTAGTACCCAGGGTCCTCTTCAGGCCAAAATGAAAACTTGATTAAGAATTTTCACCAAGCCACGAGCGATGGCTTGTCTGCGGGCGAGGTACGAAGTCCGCGAACGAGAGTCGCATCTGTGGTGCGAGACGAAGTTCTAAAGACATTAAACTTATTGCGAGAGATGAACTAATTTTTTGCAATTTTATCTCTCGCATATAAAAACCCTGATTGAATATGAAAATATTCTGTGTTGGCCGTAACTATGTGGCTCATGCCAAGGAGTTAAATAATGAAGTTCCGGAAGAGCCCATAATATTTATGAAGCCTAAGAGTGCTTTGTTACAAGCCCATACTCCGTTTTATTATCCGGAATTCACCAATGAGCTGCATTATGAATGCGAGTTGGTGCTTCGTATTTCCAAAAACGGTAAATACATTCAGGATCGATTTGCCAGTAAATATTACGATGCCGTTACGGTAGGCGTAGACTTTACCGCGCGCGATATACAGACGGAACTGAAGGAAAAAGGTCTGCCCTGGGAAAAGGCAAAGGCCTGGGATAACTCAGCTGCCATCGGCAAGTGGATACCTTTGCAGAGTATCAAGAATAAGAAAGATATTAATTTCTGCATGTATAAGAACAAGGAATTGGTGCAGCAGGGGAATTCCAATTTGATGATCAATAACTTCGATAAAATTGTATCGTATATCTCCAATTATTTCTCTGTCAATATCGGCGACCTGGTCTTCACGGGAACTCCTGCCGGAGTGGGGGAATGCGTGGTAGGAGATGAGTTGGAAGGATTTATTGAAGACGATAGTTTGTTCACTGTAGAAATAAAATAAATTGTCCAACAATACGAAAGGGCCGGTTCTATTTTGTGGTAGAGCCGGCCTTTTTTTTTCTAATTTTATTTTATGATCACCGTTGACATCTTGTTAAAGGCTTACCGGCTGATGTGTCTGGCCGGAGAAATGGCCATTACCTATGAGAACAACCGTTCTGTTTGTAAGTATGTCCATTCCACTTCCCGCGGGCATGAAGCTATTCAACTGGCGACGGCCTTTCACTTGCAGCCCTGCGACTGGATCAGTCCTTATTACAGAGATGAAAGTTCTCTGCTGGGTATGGGATTCGAGCCTTATCAACTGATGCTGCAACTGCTCGCGAAAGGAGATGATATTTTTACAGGGGGACGCGAGTATTATGCGCATCCTAATTATCGTGGGATGGACAGACCGCAGATGATCCATCAAAGCAGCGCCACCGGAATGCAGGTGATTCCTGCCACGGGTCTGGCGCAGGGGCTTGCCTACCTGGACAGCATCGGCTCTCACTTATTGCGAAAAGGTCCCGGGGGACAATCCCCGGTTGTCGTCTGTTCACTGGGGGATGCGAGTGTTACGGAGGGAGAGGTGAGTGAAGCTTTTCAATTTGCGGTATTAAAAAAACTACCGATCATCTATCTTGTCCAGGACAATGACTGGGGCATCAGTGTACGGAGTGAAGAATCCAGGGCGATGGACGCCTTTGAATATGCCGCGGGATTTAAGGGCATGGAAAGAATGCGTATCGATGGCAGTGATTTTCTCAAGAGTTATGAATGTATGGGGCATGTGATCGAAGAGGTGAGAATGGGTAGGGGCCCCTGGCTGGTTCAGGCGACAGTACCGTTGCTGGGGCATCACACCAGCGGCGTTCGCCGGGAATTTTACCGGGACGAGCAGGATCTTGCTGAACATGGAGCACTGGATCCGCGTCCGAAATTAAGGGCGAGGTTACTCGCATTGGGCGTCGGAGAAGAAGCCATTGCAGCCATAGAAAAAGAAGCGGCAGTGACGGTGGCGGAGCAATTCCAGGAAGCTGTTGCTGCGGCTGAGCCGGATCCTGCCGCCGTGGGTGATTTTGTATTTGTCCCAACGCCGGTCAGCGAGGAAAAGGGGGAGCGTTCTCCTGCGGGGGGTGAAAAGGTGATCATGGTGGATGCGGCCTTGTTTGCTATCCGGGAGATCATGGAAGATTTTCCTGAAGCCTTGTTATATGGTCAGGATGTGGGGCGCAGACTAGGGGGCGTATTCCGGGAAGCGGCTACGCTGGGCGAAAAGTTCGGAGACCATCGGGTCTTTAATACGGCGATACAGGAAGCATATATCATTGGATCGACGGTGGGTATGAGTGCTGTTGGGACCAAACCTATTGTGGAAGTACAGTTTGCCGACTATATTTACCCGGGCTTCAATCAGCTGGTCACGGAAATATCCAAATCCTGTTATCTCAGTTGCGGCAAGTTCCCGGTGCAGGCTCTGATCCGTATTCCTATCGGGGCTTATGGGGGCGGAGGGCCTTATCATAGCGGGAGCATCGAGACGACGTTGTTGTCCATCAAGGGCATCAAGATAGTGTATCCTTCGAATGCAGCTGATATGAAAGGCCTGATGAAGGCGGCTTTTCTGGATCCCAATCCCGTTATCATGCTGGAGCATAAGGGGCTTTATTGGAGCAAGGTGCCTGGGACGGAGGAGGCAAAAACGATCGAGCCTTCACGCGACTATATATTACCGTTAGGCAAAGGTCTTTGCGTGCTGGAGGCCGATGCTGAGTTGACGGATGCCGGTGAGACCTGCTGTATCATCACCTATGGTATGGGTGTATACTGGGCAAAGAGTGCTGCTGCACGGTTTCCCGGGCAGGTGACGGTGATCGATCTTCGAACGCTGTATCCTCTCGATGAAGCCTTGATCTATGATACGGTGCGTATGCATGGGAAATGTCTGGTGCTGACGGAGGAGCAGCAAAATAACTCTTTTGCAGAGGCGCTGGCCTGGCGTATCACCCGTAATTGTTTTTCCCGGCTGGATGCGCCGGTGGAGGTGGCGGGTGCTCTGGACCTGCCTGCTGTGCCGATGAATGTTGGCCTTGAGGCGGCCATGCTGCCTAATCCTGATAAGGTGGGGGTTATCCTGGGCAGGCTTCTTTATTCTTAAGATTTTGATGGGTGTGGCCGGCTGTAGCCGGAGGGCCGTGCGGCCGCGGCATGCTGTGGCGTCGGAAGGCTGTGTTGGCGGGGCTTTCCGGGGGTGGGGAAAATTATTTTTAAAGTCTACCAAAATAGTGGACTAATTATTTGGATGTTCGCGCGGGCGCTGTTATCTTTATCCTGTCAATCAGTTAAAGCGCTCCGCGGATATTGGAGGAGCAAACAAAAGTCCCTGATACCCTGGTTGCACGCTTGATCCGGAGGAATGGCAGGTGGTTGTTTATTCCTGTGAATCAGTAGTTGCCAGGGCATCAGGGACCATTAAAAACAGATCTATGCAGCAGCGTCTCGCCTTATATTCTTTCCTGGCCATTGTGGTCATCTTGTTGGCCTTCACGGCTCATCACTGAGCGGGCGGCTGCGGTATTGGACCGTGCGGGTGCGGAGCGGTTAGTCCGCGCGTTAGGGTAGAGCGGTTGGTCCCGTGCGGATTAATATTTTGTCAATTGGGGTTGTACTTCATCGATGTAAGCCAGGATCCCTCCTTTTAAATTGTAGAGGTTTGTGAAGCCAAATTTTTCTTCTAATTCGCGGATGGCTTTGGCGCTACGGCCGCCCATTTTGCAATGAACGATAACTTTTCTGTCTCTGTCGATCCTCCCGCTGTTGTCGGCCACGGTGGCCAGGGGAATGAGTTCGGCGCCAATATTGACGATGTCGTATTCGTGTGGTTCGCGCACATCTATGAGTTGGAAGGGTTCGCCTTTGACCTGGAGGTCATACAATTCCTTTGCGGTGATCTCCTTCAGGGATTTTTCTTCCACTGCCCGCATTCCGCAGAATTGTTCATAGTCGATCAGTGTTGTGATCGTGGGGTTTTTTCCGTTGAGGGGGTTGTCTTCGCGGGCGCGTATGGTAAAGGTCCTGCTTTCGAAATTAAGGGCATCGAAGATGTAGAAGCGGCCTGCGAGTGTTTCGCCTACGCCCGTGATGACTTTGATCACTTCCAGTGCCTGCAGGCTGCCGATGATACCGGGCAATACGCCCAGTACGCCTCCTTCGGCGCAGCTTGGAACCAGTCCGGGCGGCGGCGGGGTGGGATAGAGATCGCGGTAATTTGGCCCCAGTCTGCCATGGCTGTCGCGGTAGTTGAATACGGATACCTGTCCTTCGAATTGGAAGATGGACGCGTATACATTTGGTTTTCCCAAAAGGACGGAAGCGTCGTTGACCAGGTATCGGGTGGGAAAATTATCCGTACCATCGGCGATGACGTCATAATCCCGCATAATATCGAGTGCGTTCTGCGAGTTGATATGCGTATTGTGCAGATGCAGCTGGATATATGGGTTCAGTGCCTGCAGTCTTCTTTTGGCTGCCTCTACTTTGGGTTTACCTATCTCGTCGACGCCAAATAATACCTGGCGTTGCAGATTGCTGTCGTCCACGATGTCGAAGTCGACGATGCCGATGGTCCCGACGCCGGCGGCTGCGAGGTATAATAAGACGGGACTACCCAGGCCTCCGGAGCCAATGACCAGTACTTTGGCGGCTTTTAATTTTTGTTGGGCTTCCATGCCGAAGCCGGGTATGATGATATGGCGGTTGTAACGCGCCAATTCTTCTTTGGTGAAAAGGGGGGCGGCGGGGCCGTTGTTTTTTGGGGCACTGCCGGGGGCAGGGTTTGTGCTATTGCCGTTTGGGCTGTGGGCGCTGCCCGGGCTGTCGGGGCTCCCGCCGGCGATGGCCGGAACGATGCTGATGACGGCGTCTTCTTTTACCGCGCTGTTTTCCTGCTGGAGGTCGCGGATATCGTCATTGCCGATGAAGATGTTTACGTAAGAGCGGATATTTCCGCTTTCGTCAAGGAGATGTTTTTTCAGATCGGGAAAATTGACGGTTAATTCTCTGACCGTGTCCTGGATCGTGCCGGCGCCCACCTGCAGACGGGCGGTGTTATTGGTGAATTTCCGTAAAGGAGTGGGAATAATGACCGTTGCCATATTTTTTGCTCTTTTTTATGTGTTTATGTGAATTGATAATCTATGATTTTTTCTTCTTCGAATTGCTGTTCTTCATTTAACAACCAACTGCGCAAATTGATCACGTCATCCGCAGAAGGCCCTTTTTCTGCGGGCCTGTCCATTACGGAAATGATGACATACGAAAAATAGGGTTGCGCGGCTTTCCTATCGTGTTCGGAAGGAATGGCGGGATGTTTGGGATGAGAATGGTAGATGCCGAGTAGTGTCCAGTCATGATCCAGCGCGTGTTGTTCGGCAGTCATGTAGTCCAGGGGCGAGATCTCGAAACGCCGGGTTTTGTCGCCTTCTTTGGAATTGTCTACTACCAGTATATCTACAACGAGACGGGTGCCGTCTCTTTCTTCTCTCCCGAACAGGAAGCCGCAACACTCGTCGGGGAAAGTGTTGAGTGCGTCATCGATCAATAGCTGTCTGATGCGGGAGTCAATAATGATCATGATATGAGTTTTTGAATAATTTCACTGTATTTGTCTGCGTTATCCGGCAATACGGTTACGACGGTGCCTTCTTCGAGACGCCGGCATAGGCGGATAGCGCCGGCGAGGTTAGCGGCGGAAGACGGGCTTAGCAGCAGGCCTTCTTTTTGCCAGGCTTCTTTTATCAGCTGGTGCGCTTCTTCGGTGCTGACCTCTTCATTCAAGTCGGCAACGGTTGGATCGTATATCTCCGGTACGATGGCCGTTTCGAGGTGTTTCCATCCTTCCAGTCCGTGGAGAGCAAAGTCGGGTTGCAGGGAGATCAGCTGGATGGAAGGTCTTAGCTCGCGCAGTCTTCTTCCTGTGCCAACGAAAGTGCCGGTAGTTCCCAGTCCGGCTACGAAATGGGTGATACCGGGCAAGGCGTTGAATATCTCCAGGGCCGTTGAGTGGTAATGGGCTTTCCAGTTGTTCTCATTTTTATATTGGTCTGCGTAGAAATATTTTTCGGGGTTTTCGACCGCCATGGCTTTGGCCACCTGTTGGGCGCCGTCTGTGCCTTCAAAACGGGAAGTAAGGACCAGTTGTACGCCGAGGGATTCCAATATCTCCTTACGTTCGCGGGAAGCATTCTCGGGAAGACAGAGCGTCACCGGGATGTTCAGCCTGGCTGCGATGTGGGCATAGGCGATGCCTGTATTGCCGCTGGTGGCATCGAGCAGGATCTTGTTTCTTGTCAACACCCCAGTTTCTATCGCCCGGCTGATAATGTTATAGCCTGCCCGGGCCTTTACACTCCCGGATAGTTGCATCCATTCCTTTTTTGCATAAAGTTTTACTTTACCTGGCGGGAAAAGGCCGGTAATGGGGTGTAATGGCGTGTGTCCTATCTCTTTTTCGAGGGCTTTGTCGGCCTGGAGAAGAGCGGTATCTACCTGGACAATGGTTGTCGTTGACATAAGTAATAAATAAAAAAAGCTCCACTGGTGGTGGAGCTTTTAACTATTGTCATAAATAAGTTTGATCAGCTTATAAGAGGTCATCCTCCACCGTAATAACCATGGCTTGCTTACAACAGCAACAACAACAGATTCTATGATTAATTACCAGGCGCATGTTAGAAATAACGATGGATGATGGAACAAATGTAGGGGAAACCGTCGGTATTTCCTACCAGTTGACTAGGAAATTGTCTGAGGCTGCCGGCAGGGGCCTGGAGCCGGAGCCGGCTGGGTGTCCGGGCGAAGCGCTGGGTCCTGGCTGGCAAAAGAATGACTGTCAATGAAAAAAGAGCGGGGGCGGGAAGGGAATTAAAGGATAGTTAATTAAATTGCTGCGGTATTTTTACATTCCGAGGGACAAATAATTTTAATACTGCGATATGGAAAATGCTGCCGTAAATGGTAAAAAGATAGCTGCCGGAAAAGCGATAGAGTATATTAAAAGCGGGATGACCGTTGGTCTGGGGACAGGATCCACAGCCTACTGGGCCATCCAGGGCATCGGCGAAATGGTAAAGAAAGGGCTGCAGGTAAAGGCTATTGCCACCTCCATACAGTCAGAAAACCTGGCCCGGGAACTGGCTATACCTATTGTGTCTTTTGGCGAGATAGATCATCTGGACGTGACGATCGATGGTGCGGATGAAGTGGACCAGCAGCTGAATCTGATAAAAGGCGGCGGCGGGGCTTTATTGCGGGAAAAGATCGTCGCGGCGGCTACTACTTTCTATATTATCATTGTCGATGAGAGCAAACTGGTGCGTCATCTGGGTCAATTTCCACTGCCGGTGGAAGTGACGCCTTTTGGCTGGGAGATCACGGAGCGCCGTCTGCGGGAATTGGGATGTACTTCGACTATGCGGATGAAGGATAACCGGCCTTTTCTCACCGATAATCAGCATTATATTCTGGACTGCTCTTTTGGGACCATTTCTGACCCGGCGCGTCTGCACGAGCGTGTCAGTGCCATTACGGGGGTTATGGAAGACGGGTTCTTTATTAATATGGCGAGTATTGTCATTGCGGGTGCGCCCGGTGGAGAGACAAAAGTGTTGTCCAGGGGGTAGGGGGGCCGGCGGGGCCGGAGGGTTGAGGCGGGGGCAAGCCCAGGGATGCCGGGGCAGTGGTTGGGATGGCGGCTGCGACGGGGGCGGGCAGGGGCGCGGTGTGGCCGGATAGCGGAGGTGAGTAGGGCCGGGGCCAGGCCGGGGCGGGCAGGTGTGGAGACTGGGGTGGGCCAGGGTCGCGGCGGGGCAGTGAGCCGGGTGGCTCGGGGATTGCAAGTTTTTACCTCAATGGATTCGATCACGCATATAGTTTTGGGAGCTACTGTTGGGGAGGCGCTTGCCGGGCGGAGGCTGGGTAAGAAAGCGCTGTTACTGGGCGCTATTGCGAATAGCCTTCCCGATATCGATGCTATAGCCTCCTTTTGGCTGGACCCGGCAAAGGATGTCTGGGCGCACCGGGGTATTACCCATTCTTTTTTGTTCGTGCTGATCATGACTCCGGTGCTGGGGATGATCGCCGGCGGACGTTATCCCCGCTGTGGGATGACCCGGCGGGACTGGGGGTTGTTCTTTGGTCTGGAGTTATTCCTTCATCTTTTCCTGGATGCTTTCAATGCCTATGGGACGGGTTGGTTCGAACCATTTTCTCATTACCGGGTCGCCTTCCATGTCTTGTTTGTGGCAGACCCTTTATATACTATCTGGCTGGGTCTTTCTTTTGTGGCGCTGTTCTTGTTGAAAGAAGGCCGGCCGGCCAGAAAGCGCTGGGTGCGGATAGGTTTGATAGGCAGTAGTCTCTATCTCTGTTATTGCATTACCAATAAGATCCGCATTGATCAGCAGGTGAAGTCCGATCTTAAGAAGCAGGGAATTTCCTATACACGTTATTTCTCTACGCCAACGCCGTTGAACAACTGGCTTTGGTATGTGGTGGCTGAAGACAGCGGAGGTTTTCATACCGGCTACCGGTCGGTGTTCGATCATCTGCCTACACATTTCAGATTTCTTCCCCGCAATGATGGGTTGTTACGACCTTTTCGCATGCATGAGGATGTGAGATATCTGCTGCGTTTTTCACAAGGGTATTATACGGTGGAGCAGTGGGGGGATACGCTGGTCTTCAACGATCTGCGATTTGGAGAAATGAGGGGGTGGGCTGATCCGAAGGCGCGGTTCGTATTTCATTATTTCCTGGAATATCCGGGTGGTAACGGGGTGGTGGTACAGCGGGGGCGGATGAGTGGCTGGAACAGGGAGACTATCAGGATCTTTCTTCGGCGGATAAAGGGGAATTAGGTGGCGCGACCGTTTCCTTTTCCTGTTTGAAATAAAAAGTAAAGAGAAAGAAAAGCAGGCGTATGCTTTCGTAGGCCAGCCATTGCAGACAGCGTTGAAAAAAGCCGTGATGCTGAAAATAATTTTCCGGGGTGATCTGCACGCAGTTATTTTGGATGATCTCTTCCAATTCCTTTTCTATGCAGGCGGCAAAATTATCGTTGCGGACATCCATGTTCAATTCTACGCTGGCATAGGCGCTGATACGGTTGACATTATAGGAGCCATCTGTCATCCATATGCCGTCATAGGTGGCCATCTTCCCATGTAATATGGTATTCTGGTATTCGTAGACCAGCATTTTGTTCTTAAAGAGCCAGCGGTACATGTATTGTTCGGCGAGCCGGGCGGTTTTCACGTCTGATACGCCGCCTACGATGATCTTGATGGTCACGCCTCTTTTGGCGGCTTGCATCATCTGTTTGCGCAGGATAGAGCCGGGCAGGAAATAGCTTGACAGGACGATGACCCTCGACTGGGCGTGGCGGAACATTTCTACATAACTACGCGATATCTCATTCTTCCCCTGGACCCAGTCGTTGCGGCGTACCCTGACCAGGCATTCTTCCTCGGGGACCACGCCCTTCACCCATTCGAACTTGTCTTTTTGGGAGCGTCCTTTTTTCCAGTATGCCTTGGTCCACATGTCGCGGCAGACGATATGTAGTTTCAGCGCTGCCTGTCCTTCTACCAGCAGGGCTCTGTCAAACCAGGCTTTTTGATCGTTGATGTCGTTGTAACGATTGCTGATATTGACTCCTCCTGCCATGCCTTTTGCGGCGTCTGCTACGACCACTTTATGATGCATTCTTCTGCCGAGATAGAAATTGCGGCTTTTGAACAGCGGCCAAAACCAACGGAAACGGATGCCTGCATCTTTCCATTCCCGGATAATTTGTTTAGAGAGGTGTTGGGAGGCGTAACCATCCAGCAGGATAAAGACCTGTACCTGGCGATGGGCTGCGCGCAGGAGGGCGTCTGCCACCATCCGGCCGGTTTCGTCACCGTCGAATATATAGGTTTGTAAATGGAGTGAGGTGGTGGCGTCGTCGATCAATTGTATAAGGGTGGAAAAATAGTCTTTCCCACCCTGGACTAGCCGCACTTTATTATGATGAGTATAACCCGCTAGTAATCTCGGGGTCTTTTTTTTGGCCATATTTCCATAGTTCAGTCAGGTCCCAGAAGGCGTAAAGATCGGAAAATTTAATCGCAGGATTGCCATGGTCTAAAAAAACCAAACAAGGTAAGGTAAAACTTATTTGGAGTAATATTAAATAATTGTTAACTTAAGAGAGGCGATTTTGCCGAAAGTATTTCTTCACCTTTCTAAATAAATGCAATATGAAAGCTTGCCTGGCTCTGCGTTGTTTAGCTATTGGGCTGTTACTGGTGCCCTGGGTGGTTAGCGCACAAAACGATGTACGTCCTGTTGCCTATACCTATAATGAACCGGGAAACGGAATTTCCTGTAATGTTCCCTTAAATGAGATCAGCATACATGCCTACCGGCATTTTCATCGGCTGTTTCCCACTGGTACTTCGGAGGAGTATTGGTTTAAGTCAGCCGAAGGGTACCAGGTGTCTTTTGTGCAGGATGGCCAGCGGAATCAGGCTTATTTTGACCAGCGGGGGGGCTATTTGTACTCCCTGAAATATTATGCAGGTGCGAAGATCCCCAGGGCGACGGGGGACCTGGTCCGGAAAAAATATCCTGGTTATCGGATAGATGTAGTAACGGAGATCACTGATGGCGAAAAGACTTTTTACCTGGTGAAGATCCTCAATCCTTCCTCTGTAAAGACCTTGTCTGTCTGTGACGGGAAGATGGAGCTGCTGGAGGAGTTGGTCAATGGGGGCGTAAATAGTTTGAGTATGGGCGGAACCTGGTAGAGGATCCCGCCCGGTATGACGTTTATTTTGAGGGATTGGTTTTCGGCCGTCCTTTGTTTCGGGGTCTTATTTTTCGACTGTCCTTCCTTTTAGTATCCTGGACTTGTGTTCCATTTTGTCAGCGACGCTTTTGCGGATGACCAGGGTTGCGGAGGCCACGTCCTGGCAGGTGCCGCAACGGGCCCGGAATTTATTGGAGTCGTAGGTGACTGCGGCGGTGCCATTTTTCCATTCTGTTCCGTATAATACATACTCATTAAAGGAGTAACCGCTGCCAGGGCCGAAGGCGAGATTATTATTTCCTTTCTCGAAGCTGATCAGCAGTCTGTCTCCTTCGCTGCCTTCGCATATGCCGGGGGTAAAGGAGGGGACGATGACTTCGTTGACATATTTCCCATTTTCCAATTTTACGACGCCGGAGCTGACTGCTATTTTCTGGTCGCCCAGATTGCGGGCGAGGATCAATTTCTGGTCTACGTAGAACTGCACTTGTTTGAGATCGATATTTTCCTTTTCCAGTTTCTGCCGGAGGTCCTTAGTAAAGGGGACGAAATTTTTTCCGGACATTTTCGAAGAGCTGCAACTGACTAAAAATGATACGGAAGTAAAAAAAAGGATCACGGTGAAAAGAGGTCTCATATTATGGATGTATTTGTAAGTGGTTGGACTTTTCTCAAACGTAATAGTTATGCCGGGGCTTTTGAAAAATTGTTAGAGAAATGTTAAAATGTGGCTAAAAGATGCAACATGGCGGCCGGGAGGACGTCCTACATGGGTTGGACCAGGCGCGACGCGGGGGTGGGACCGTGGCATGGGGCGGGTAGGCCAGTCAGCGGGGGAGATTTGTGGGGCGATGGCGGTTGGGTGCGGGGGCGGTGCCATTTCTTCTTATTCAATGCAAAAAAGCTGATTATGCTGAAAAACTTTTTCAAGGTAGCTCTTCGTAGTCTCTGGAAGCAAAAAGGATATAGCTTCCTCAATATTTTTGGCCTTGCGATGGGTATGACCTGTAGTTTGCTGATCCTGTTGTGGATCAGGGATGAGAAGAGTGTGGACGGCTTTCATGTCAATGGGGATCGTCTGTATAGTGTTTACGAACGGCAATATTATGATGGGAAGATAGAGTCTGGTTATTTTACGCCGGGGGTACTCCCGGACGAATTAAAAAAAGTATTGCCGGAAGTGGAGATGGCTTCGGGGTTCACCTGGAAGGACAGGAATACTTTCCAGGTGGGGGATAAAATACTCAAAGAAGAAGGGACCAGTGCGGGCGCCGACTATTTTCAGATGTTCAGCTATCCTTTGCTGGAAGGGCGTGCGGCAAATGCCCTTGCCACGCCGGTGAGCATTGCCATTTCGCGGAAGATGGCTACGGACTTTTTTGGCAGCCCGAAGGCGGCCATTAATAAGACGATCCGTTATCAGAACAGGAAAGATCTTACGGTGACGGCCGTGTTTGAAGATCAGCCGGAGACTGTCTCAGACAAATTCGATTATCTTCTCAACTGGAAGACTTTTTTGGATGATAATAGCTGGGCCAAAGATTGGGGCAATAATGGACCGAGAACGTTGATCCTGCTCCGAAAGGATGCCAACCCTGCGCTGGTGGTGAAGAAACTCACTCATTTCCTGGATAATTATAATAAAGACCAGAGCAAGAGTTTTCGGATCCAGCTGGGCATGCAGCGATTCGGGGATATCTATCTGCATTCGAATTTTAAGAATGGGAATATTGAAGGCGGGCGTATCGAGTATGTCAGGTTGTTCAGCGTTGTGGCCATCTTTATTTTGCTGATCGCGTGCATCAATTTTATGAACCTGACGACGGCCCGGTCGGTGAAGCGCGCCAAGGAAATAGGCATTCGAAAAGTAGTGGGGGCGGTGCGTCCGGCGCTGATACGGCAGTTTATTGGAGAGGCGGTATTGTTGTCTTTATTTTCTGTGCTGCTTGCGCTGGGAATTGTATTGCTTGTATTGCCGGCATTCAATCATATGACAGGGAAGGTCATTTCATTCCCTTTTAGTTCTTCTTCTTTCTGGCTGAGCCTGGCATGTCTTACGCTGGTGACCGGCGTTATCTCGGGTAGTTATCCTGCCTTATTCCTTTCTTCTTTTCAGCCGATACGTGTCTTGAAAGGGACCGAGGGTATCCGATGGTCCCGAACGAGGATGGAGCGAGGGACGAAGCTCCGACGAAGTTCTATGAAATTCAGTGCGGGTGCGGCATGGTTCCGCAAAGGACTTGTGGTGTTCCAATTCGTATTGTCTATCGTGCTGATCGTTGGGACGATCGTTGTTTCGGGGCAGGTGAATTATGTGCAGTCTATCAACCTGGGGTACGACCGTGAAAATCTTGTCTCCATTCCCCTGGAGGGCGATCTTACGGGGAAGTATAAACTTTTTAAGGAGGAGGCCCGCCATATACAAGGGGTCGGAGACGTATCCCGGATAAGTCAGGGGCCGGCAGATATTGAAAATGGTACGGGCGGGCTTGATTGGGATGGGAAAGACCCGAATAATGTGATCATGTTCACGAATACATCTGCCGGGTACGATCTGGTGAAGACGATGAAGTTGAAGATGGCTGCGGGCCGGGAGTTCTCGGCGGACTATCAGACGGACTCTGTTGGTTATCTCATCAATGAAGAGGCGATGCGAAGGATGGGATTTAAGGATGCTGTCGGCAAACGGCTGACCATGTGGAACAAGAAAGGGACGATCATCGGGGTGATAAAGAATTTTCATTTTAATTCTTTGCATGAGCCGATAAAACCGCTGGTCATCCGATACGGCGAGGAGGAAACCTATGGCTCGGCGCTGGTGCGTATCAAGGCCGGGCAGACCAGGCAGGCGCTGAGTCAGCTGGAAACGGTGTGTCATCAGTTGAATCCAAGATTCCCTTTTACCTACCGGTTCACAGATGACGAGTATCGTGACCTTTATAAAAGTGAGTCGATTGTTCATAGTCTTTCCAATTGTTTTGCAGGGCTGGCGATCTTTATCTCTTGTCTGGGGCTTCTTGGACTGGCGATGTTTACGGCGGAACAGCGGACCAAGGAGTTTGGCATCCGTAAGGTATTGGGGGCAAAGATGGGGACGTTGTTCGCCTTGTTGTCGAGGGATTTTTTACTGTTGGTGCTGGTAGCGTTTGTCGTGGCCACTCCGCTGGCCTGGTGGGCGATGCATGTATGGCTGCAGAATTTCGCGTATCATATTCAACTTGAATGGTGGGTCTTTTTGCTGGCGGGTGTGTTGGCGCTGGTGATTGCTTTGCTGACGGTGAGTTTCCAGGCGTTGAAGGTGGCGTTTGCCAATCCGGTGAAGTCTTTGCGGACGGAGTAGGGGCGCCGGGGGCTGGGGCGTGGAGCCGGGGAGGGGCAGGGAGGGGCAGGGAGGGCTGGGGCGCGGAACCTTAGGACTCGGAGGGGATAGACCTGGACCATGTGAGGACGGCTCTTATTTCGCCGAAGGAATAGTCTTCTCCTAATTTGCTTTTGATGGGGCCCAAGGAAGTTCCGCCGAGGGTGCGGATGGCTGAAAGGATGGGGGCGATCTTGTGGGGCGGGACTAACTCCTTGATGTCGACCTCGCCGGTGGGGATGAATGAAGCCAGGTGGCTTTCGACGGTGCTGAGGGTGAGGCCTCTTTGTGTGGCGATCTCGGATATGGAGACCCCTTCTTTATAGAGCCGCAGGCTGGCGCGGTTGGTATCGCCTTTCTGGGGTTTGCCAGAAACTTTTGGTTCTGCCGCCTCTTCTCCGGTGGCGGCTTTCTGGCTGTGTCTGTCTTCGTATAAGCCGGACAGCAAGCGGGTGGTGTCAATGCCTTTCTGCAATCCGTTGACGAGTTTGAGGGCGTCTTCCACCTGTTGTTTTTTCCGGACGGCGACAAGCTTAAGTGTCTGAAGATCCTGCAGATACTTTTTTGCCTTTTTACTTGCCCGCATTTCTGCAATATGCTCTTGCAAGGGGTCCAATAAATGTTGCTGTAACATCGGGGCAAAGTAGCCGACGGCTGCGGCTGTTCTTTGTTGCAACTGGCTATAGCCGTCGGCTTCAGCGTCCGGCAGCAATTGTTCCAGTTGACGGGAGAATTTTTGGGCGACCTCCTGTTGTGCCAGGACGCTGTCGAGCCATTTTTTACCCAACTCTATAGCGGCTATCTTTCCGGGTATCTGCCGGTGCGCATAGCCGGTATAGTGATCCTGTATCTGTTCTACCAGGCGCGACCAGTGAAATGTTTTGCGGAGGGAATCACTGATAAAGGCAAGCTGTTCCTGTTCCAACTGCTGTTCAGCGGCTGCCTCGGGCATCTGGGCTTCCATGAATGTAATGACCCGCGGGTCTGTGCTGATGCAATTAGGCAGGATGCGTGAACGGAGTACCAGTCCGTTCAGGGATGTGAGCCGGCTGAGGGCTACATATACCTGTCCTGCCGCAAAGGAAGATCCGGCATCGATGACTGCCTTTTCAAAGGTGAGTCCCTGGCTCTTGTGAATGGTTATTGCCCAGGCGAGGCGAATGGGATACTGACGGAAGGTGCCGAGTTCCTCTTCTTCTACCTCGTCGAGATCTTTATTGTACTGATAACGGATGTTTTTCCAGGTCTCTTTTTCAAGGGCAAGCTCTTCGGGTTCATCGGGGAAGGTGAGGATGAGTTTGTCGGTGGTTATCTTTTTGACGACGCCAATCTTTCCATTGTAATATCGTCTGGTCTCTCCTTTGTCGTTCTTGATGAGCATCACCTGTGCACCTTCTTTTACCGTAAGGGTCTTTTCTGCCGGAAAGGCTTTATCGTTGAATTCTCCGGTGACGCTGGCTTCAAAAGCATGCGAGCGTCCGGGTAGTTTGGCCAGTTCCTGCTGGTTGATGCTATCGGCCTTGGCGTTGTGAGAGGTAAGCGTAATATAGTTCTCGTATTTGGGCGCGACGAATTCCGGCTGGTAGAAATCGTGTAGTCTTTCGAGGTCCTCCGGCTGCATACGGTTGTTCCGGATATTATTGAGGATGTGGATGAATCCGGAATCATTCTGTCTGTATATCTTCCCTAATTCGAGATAGACGGGGGGCGACTGGCGGACGACATGTGCGTCGAAAAAGAAGGGGCTGGCGTAATGTTGTTGCAGCAGGCTCCATTCTTCTTTGGATACGACGGGTGGCAATTGGAACAGATCGCCTATATAGAGTACCTGCAACCCGCCGAAGGGTACCAGGGGTTGCTGCCGGAAATGACGAAGAACGGCGTCCACAGCATCCAGCATATCGGCCCTGACCATGCTGATCTCATCGATGACGAGCAGTTCCAATTCCTGTAACAACTCTCGTTTACTGGCATTGAAACGGATGTTTTTGAACAGGCTATTGGGGTCGGAAAACCCGGGTCCATCCGGATTCCATCCATACTGGGGTGTTGGGATAAAGGGGCCGAAGGGTAATTGGAAAAAAGAATGCAGGGTTGTACCGCCTGCGTTGATGGCTGCTACGCCTGTGGGAGCGACGACGGCCATTTTTTTAAAGCTGTTCTCCCGGATGAATTTTAGAAAGGTAGTTTTTCCCGTGCCAGCCTTACCGGTTAAAAAAACGGGCCTAGCGGTCTGATTAACAAATTGTACCGCCAGTTGGAACACCGGATTATGTGGATCGGCTAGCATAAGGAAGTGCAATTTAAATTATTGAGTCCGTAACTTTATAAAAAAACACATCATGGAATACAGGACCTTAGGCGCATCGGGGTTAAAAATCCCCGTATTAAGTTTTGGTACGGGTACTTTTGGTGGTGGCAGCGCTTTTTTCAAGGCGTGGGGAAATACGGATGTCGGGGAGGCGACGCGAATGATCAATCTTTGCATGGATGCAGGCGTCAATTTGTTCGACACGGCGAATATTTATTCCCAGGGGCGTTCTGAGGAGATATTGGGGCAAGCCCTTAAGGGCTTGCGTAACCGCGCATTGATCTCTACCAAGGCGACCTTTCCGATGAGTGACAGACTGAATGACTCGGGTTCATCCCGGTATCACCTGATAAGGTCCTGTGAAGATAGTCTGGAGAGGCTGCAGACCGAATATATCGACATCTATCATATGCATGGTTTCGATGGCGTGACACCTGTGGAAGAGACCCTGCGCGCACTGGATGATCTTATCCAAAGTGGTAAGATCAGGTATATAGCCTGTTCCAATTTTTCCGGATGGCATCTGATGAAATCGCTGTCTGTTGCCGAGCGGCATGGCTGGTCCCGTTATATCGGCCACCAGGCTTATTATTCCTTGCTGACCCGCGAATTCGAATGGGAGTTGATGCCGTTGGGTATCGACCAGAAAGTGGGTACGCTCGTATGGAGTCCGCTGGCCATGGGCCGGCTGAGCGGTAAGTTCAGGAGACACAATCCCATGCCGGCGGAATCGCGTCTCAGCCAGGGCGGATCGCATGGGCCTGTTATTGACAATGAAATGTTGTTCAGGGTGGTGGATGAGCTGGATGTCATTGCTATGGAGACGGGCAGGACGGTGGCGCAGGTGGCGCTGAATTGGTTATTGCAACGGCCGACGGTGGTGAACATTGTCATTGGGGCAAGGAATGAAAAACAGTTGGAGGAAAATTTAGGGGCGGCGGGCTGGAGCCTTACTGTCGACCAGATGAAGCGGTTGGATGAGGTGAGTGCGGTGGAGCCTGTGTATCCTTATTGGCATCAGCGGCAAAATACGGTGTTGAATCCGTTGCCGAAGTTTTATTGAGGGGCCCCCAAGAGGGAGCCGCGTGCGGCCGGGGCAGCGCGGGAGAGGAAATAAATTAAAAGGAAGGCCCCGGTGTGAGGGGCCTTTGCAATATTAGTCCAGTCCTCCTTTGCGGATGGCCTTTACTTGTTCGGGCCATTTTGTGGGTTCGCCCGTCCTTAAATTCACCGGCAGGACGCTTTTTTCGCGTGATGTCGTGGCGGGGTCCTCGCTGGCCATATAGGCGAGGGCGGCTACCAGGATGGCGTTGTTGCGGATGTCGTCGAAGACCAGTTTGTCATAAGTATCCCGGTTGGTATGCCAGGTATAGTTGAAATAAGACCAGCTCAGCGAGCTGAGGGAAAATGCGGGAGCGCCGACAGCCACGAAAGAGGCGAAGTCAGAACCGCCGCCGCCTGGTATGCCGGGGAAAGTAGTTTTTATCGAGTCGCGGATAGCGGAAGGCACTTTTGACAACCAGCGGCTCAGATAGTCATACGAATTTAGAAAGCCCTGGCCGGAAAGGTTCACCACTCTTCCCGTCCCATTGTCCTGATTGAAGAGGGCTTGTATGTGTCCGACTATTTCGGGATGGTCTTCTACAAAGGCCCGGGAGCCATTGAGTCCTTCTTCTTCGCTGCCCCAGTGACCGACTAGGATGGTGCGTTTGGGATGAGGATAGGCCATCTTTAGGAGGCGCATGGCTTCCATCATGGTAAGGGTGCCTGTACCATTGTCCGTGGCGCCGGTGCCGCCGTCCCAGGAATCGAAGTGGGCGGAAAGGATGACATATTCATCGGGGGTCTCGCTGCCTTTTATCTCTGCTATGGTATTGAATGTAGGTACGACCCCTCTTTCTTTCGACTCCGTATGAACGCTGATCTTCGGGTTGTCGCCAGATGCTGTCAGCCGGTATAGCAGACCATAGTCTTCCAGTGCGATATCGATGGTGGGTATCTTTTTGGTATAGGCGCCAAATATTTTGTCTACGCCAAAGCCGGCCGACCAGTTGGATCCAATGATCCCTGCTGCTCCTGCCTTTTCCAGTGCAAGGGGTAGCGTTCTGTTGGTAAAACCTGTTTTCTTAATGCGGTTGGCCCAGGCCTCCTGTTGTTCGGTGCGTTCCTTTTTCATTTTTTCGAAGGATTCTTTGGTGGCGAATTCCTGCCAGTTGTAATCGGGGCGGCCGGTGGGCTGCAGCATGGAGATCATTACGAATTTGCCTTTGACGGCGGGTAGCCATTTCTGAAAGGCGAGCGAGTCTTCGATGTCGGGAAGGATCACGAGGCCGGCTTCGACTGTTTTGTCGCCCATGCCGGGACTCCAGGCGAGTTGTGTTCCTTCCAGTGATTTGACTCGGGGGAAGACCATATCAATATGGGAGATACCTCTTTCCCAGCCGCGCCATTCGCCCCATTTTTCATTTTTTGCGGTGATGCCCCAGCCGGTGTATTTCGTGACGGCCCATTCATTAGCTTTCTCCATCTGCGGGGTGCCGACGAGACGGGGGCCGATGCCGTCAAACAGCTCATGAGCCAGTTGTTGCAGCTGGGAGTTATTGGTTTCTTCTTTGACGATATTTTCTATGACAGCGTCTTTTAGATGGTCCGGGGTTTCCTGGCCTGTGCCTTGCTGGCGGCTGCCTCTGCCCTGGCTGAAGCCTTGTGTTGTGGAGAGGCAGAGGAAGAGCAAGGCGAGAAGGGGGAGGCGGAGGGAGGTGATGGGGAGGGGAAGGATGCGGAAGGGGGCGGTGCGGAGGGAGGCGATGCGGCGGTTGAGTTGTAGTGTCATGTGACTGTGTTTTGGTAGCGGATAAAATTATTCCTTTTGACCGGTATTAATCCCCCATTCGTCCTGTTATTTGGGGGCTTGTCCCGTTGTTCGGGTGGGCGTGGTTCCCGAGCGGAGGCGAGGCTCAGCGGCTGCGCGAGGAAGGGGGGCGGTGTAGCCGGGTGTGTGGGAGGGTGCGCAGGATGGGGGCGGCGATGCGATGTGGCCGGGGGGTGCGGGGGGTGCGGGGGATGCGGGGGATGCGGCTGCGCGGAGGCTGCTGTGGAGAGGCCGGGGGGTGCGGCGGGCGGTGTGGAAGGGCCAGGGGGTTGCGGCTGGAGGTGTGGAAGGGCCAGCGGGTGCGGCCGGAGGTCGGGCGGACTGGCGGTGACTGCGTGGAGACCGCGGTGTTGGCTTGCGGCCTGGTGAGTGAAAATGCATTAATTTGGGAGCAAATTTTTTATCATGAGAAAAAGGTGCTTGTTTTTCTTGTTCTTTTTTGGTCTGACGGATGCGTGGGCGGCGGTGCGACTTCCTGCTGTTCTTATGAGTAATATGGTGTTGCAACAGCAGTCCCAGGTGAAGTTGTGGGGATGGTCCGAGCCGGGGGAACGAATTGGCATCACGACTTCCTGGAACCACCGGACGGATTCGGCAAAAGGCACCAGGGATGGTAAGTGGCAGGTATGGGTGGCTACGCCTTCTGCAGGCGGTCCGTACACCATCGAAATAAATGGATACAACCATATCGTGCTGGATAATGTGCTCATTGGGGAAGTATGGGTCTGTTCGGGTCAGTCCAATATGGAGATGAATATGAATTGGGGGCATTTGCCGGATGTGCAGCAGGAGCTTGCAACCTGTAATAATACCAATATCCGTTTCTTTCATGTGCCGAAGACAACTGCTGCTTATCCCCAGGATGACTGTCCCGGGCAATGGACGGCTTGTGACTCCAACACCCTGAAAGACTTTAGTGCGGTGGGCTATTTCTTTGGCAAGAAACTGAATAAGGAGTTGAATGTTCCCATCGGATTGATAGAGGCTGCATGGGGTGGTACGCCGGCGGAAGTATGGACACCTGGGGAATTGGTGAATGCAGATACTGCCCTGAAGAATGCCGCAGCCAAACTGAAACCCGCTGATTGGTGGCCCCATCTTCCGGGGTATTGTTATAATGCCATGCTCGCGCCGCTGACGTCCTACTCTGTTGCGGGCGCATTGTGGTACCAGGGGGAAAGCAATACGGGAACACCCTTTACGTATGAAAAATTATTGACGACGATGATAGGCTCCTGGCGGAAAGCATGGAACAAGCCGCTCTCTTTCTACTATGTGCAGATAGCGCCTTTTACATATGGTGTGAAAGATCAGGCCGGTGTGTTGCGGGAGCAGGAGGCAAAGGTGGGGCGACTCGAAGGAACGGGTATGGTGGTGGTCAGCGATGTGACAGGAGATACGACGGATATTCATCCTAAGAACAAACACGATGTAGGATTGAGATTGGCGGCTTGGGCGCTTGCCGAGACTTACCACAAAAAAGGGTTGCTATATAAAAGCCCGGCCTATCAAAACATGCAGCAGTCGGGGGATAAGATCGTATTGAATTTCTCCGATGCCGGAGAGGGACTGGAGGTGAAGGGGAAAGAGGTAAAGGATCTGTGGGTGGCGGGTGAAGATAAGGTATTCTATCCTGCCCAGGCAAAGGTCGAGGGTAGCCGGCTAACGGTGTCGGCCAAACAGGTGAAAAAGCCGGTTGCCGTCCGGTATCAGTTCAGCAATGCCGGCATCGGGAATCTATTTAGCAAGCAGGGGTTGCCGGTGGCGCCTTTCCGGACGGATGACTGGGCGATAACGTTGGAGTAGGGGCGGACGTTGGGGGAGATCGGAGTTTTGGATGCGGGAGTTTTGGATGCGGGAGTTTTGGGGCTGGCCGTTGGGCGGCGCCGGGCGATCAAAAAAATAAAGAGCCGTTTCGATCATTTCGAAACGGCTCTTTTATAATAGCAGGTTAGTTTATTACCAACCGGGATTTTGTTTGATCGCCGGGTTAAGGGTGATCTCCTGGGTGGGTATGGGATAGAGATACATCTTGTCATCCCAGGCGCGGGTGGTGATGCCCGGGTAAACCCGGACATAATTGTTCGCATCTACGACTACGCCGCTGATGTCATAGGTATAGGTGGCGCGGTATTGCGGCAGCAGTTTGATCCCCACGATGGTTTCGGGGTTATTGATGAGCGTGCCTGCGTGCCAGCGGTGGAGGTCGTCAAAGCGGAATCCTTCGGAAGCCAGTTCGACCCTTCTTTCTCTTCTTATTTCATCCAGCAATACGGGAAGGGAGGGGAAGTTCGAATTGGGATCTTTTACCAGGCTGGTAATGATCATATGCGGCATTCCGACGCGGTCGCGCAGGATATTGATGGTCTTATCCAGGACGGTTTGGTCACACTGTCCCAACTCGGCCTTGGCCTCGGCCTCGATGAGCAGGGTTTCTGCGTAACGGAAGATGAAGAAATCATACGTGGAGGCGTTGGCATTCCAGGCGGCCAGGCTGTTGGAGCGGCCTTTGATGGGTTGATATCCCGTGGATGTGTTGGTGGTCCCGATGCGGGGGACGGTGATGATGTCACCAGCCAGCAGATCGAACCCTCGTGTAGCGATCGTCTGGGCGAGCCGCGGGTCGCGATTTTGGATCTCGTTCTCGATGGAGTCATCCCCTTTATACAATCCGGGGCTTAGTGCAGTGGGCAGCCCATTCGTACAAAGATAGTTGCGTACGAAGTTCTTGCTGTACCCATCAACGGCTTCACCCAGGGCCCGGTCGACACCATTCATGAGGATGGATGTCAGATAGCGCATGGGGAGGATGGCTTCCTTGTTGCCGCTGAGCTCGTCCTGGATGAACAGGTTGTAATAGTCGGATTGGGGATTACCCGTATTATAGATAGCGAACGAGCCTGAATTCATGATCTGCTCGGCTGCGTCTACTGCGCCTTGTAAGTAAGAGGCCGGATCGCCGGCACCGGACCAGTATTTGCGATAGGTGCCTTCCCAGAGACAGATGCGTGCTTTAAGGGCCAATGCCGCGTATTTATTGATGCGTCCCGTCTGGGATGGCGTGACCGGCAAATGCGCGACGGCATAGTTGATGTCCTTCAACACGGAGTCCATGATCTGCTGGTGGGGCATTCTCGAGCCATAGAGAGCAGATTTTGATGTGTCGGTGATGTAGGTATTTATATAGAGTACATCGCCAAAAGCCTTTACTTTTTTCCAGTAGTCATTCGCGCGGAAGAACAGGGTTTCGCCGACGTAAACGTTTTTGATGGAATCGCTGAGTTCGGCTTTTGCATAATTGGCCAGGAAAAAGTTACATCTTCTGATCTGGGCGAAGGACCAATTGGTGCCAGTGCCGTTCAAAAGTCCTCTGGGGTCCTTCAGGGCGCCTGTGCCTACGAGATCATTGGCAGTGTCAACGGCTGAGGGGATGGTATAGCTGCCAGCCAGGAGTGAATTGAGCGCTGCATTGGCCTTGTCGTCGGATTGGTCATCCGCATTCACCAGCGTTTGAATCGGCAGGCCGGTGTAGTACTGATTACAATATATTTGAAAGTCCGTCTCATTGACAAAGAACGTTGCGGGACTGATGTCGCTCAACGGCGCGCGGTTAAGAAAACTATCCTTCTTACAGGCGGTAATGGCCAGCAAAAGGGCGCCTGTTATAAATAAAGAGTGTTTGAGTTTCATTTTGTTGATCATTGACTTTAAAAAAAGAATTCCAACTACAGACCTGCCTGGATGCCGAAAGAGATCGATTTGTTCAGTGGGTAGGTGTTGAAATTGAGCACTTCGGGATCGTAATTCTTATTCAAAGAAGTAAAGGTGAACAGGTTCTGCCCTGTAACATAGAACCGAACCCTTTGGATCTTCATTCTTTTTGTTATTGCGGTGGGCAGGGTATACCCCAGGGTCAGCTGTTTGACCCGAACATACGCAGCATTGAGGAGGTATTTATCCTGTGCCTGTTCGTTGCCGCCACCGGCAAACCGCAGACGGGGAAAAAAGGCGTTGGTATGTGTTGGCGTCCAGTAATTGGTAGCGAACTGGGAAGGGATGCTGTATTCGTCATCCCGGAAGGCGTAGAATACGTATTCGTTGGGATAGAACCGTTGTTGGAGTACACCCTGGAAGAAGGTCGTGAAGTCAAAACCCTTATAACCCAGGTTGAGGCTAAGTCCAACCCTGTTGTGAGGAGTGCTGTTGCCAATCAGCTGTTGGTCGCCGGGATTGTCCACTGTATTTTTGCCATAATCTATCTTCCCGTCTTTATTGATGTCCTGGTATTTGATGTCGCCTGCCAGCCATTTGTACCCGGACAATGCAGAGTTGTCAACGGCTTGTGCGTCTGCGTCTGTCGCATAGAAGCCTTTATTCCTGAAGCCCCATATGTCGCCTATATGGCTGCCGGCATAAAAGGTGCCTATATTCCTGGTGGGGTTACCCGGATAGCTGGTGATCTCGGTGTTGGAGTTGTTGGCGAAGCTAAAGGTTACGCCATAGGAGAGCTTACCATCGAATAACTTATCCCGCCAGTTGATGCTGAATTCGAAACCATTGCTTTTGGCGTTGGCAAAATTTCCGTTTGGTGCGCCTGTTCCGAGTGCAGTGGGCAGAAGCTGACCGGGGACCAGGATATCCTTGATCTTGTTGAGGAAGTAGTCGAAGCTGCCATTCAGCCTGTCATGCAGGAAGGAGTAGTCCAGGCCGATGTTCTTTGTCTGGACTTTTTCCCAGGACTGCAGCGGTGAAACCAGATTGGGTGTACTGACGGTGATACCCGGCTGACCGTTGATCAGATAAGGGACTGTTCCGACGGGCATGGTAGCTACGGTGGGATATTGATTTAATGAAGAGGGCTGACCGGGCGGGGTCAGCTGATCGGGAAGCTGGCCGTAGGAAAGCCTAAGTTTCAGAGCGTCCAGAATATTTCTTGAACCTTCCATAAAAGATTCCCCGGCGATGTTCCAGCCTGCCGATACAGACGGGGAGGTGACGTATTTTTTGCCTACAGGGAATCTGGATGTCCCGTCATAACGGGCATTGACCTCGAGCAAATATCTGTTCTTGTAGATATAGTTCAGCCGGGTGAAGGTTCCGATGAGGGCGGCTTCTGTTTCGACTTCGGAGACAGATGGTTTAGAGTCGTTGTTGAGACCGATGGCCGGCAAATTGGGGTCGATGAGATTTTTTGCCAGGGAAGTGCTATAGTAGTAATGATTATATTCCTGGTTGTACCCCACGAGGACTTTAACGTAATGCGCCTTTGCGAATGTATTTTCATACGTGGCGTAGGCATTGAGGGCTTTATAGGTATTATTTCTTCTTGTCTCGGAGACCTGTGATGGATTGGTCCAGGGGAAGATATCCAGGAAAGCGCCGTTGTAACCATACTCGTTAAAGGGCTTCAAGTTGGCCTTATCGAATTCGGAGAAAGAATTCCAGGTGTAGTCTGCGGTGATGTTAAGGTGATTCACCGGCCGGAGGATGATGCGGGCCGTGCTCCAGAAATCATTCTGCTGATCGATGTCTCGTCCGGACAGGGTGTTTATTGCTACCGGGTTGGAATAATTTCCCTGACCGGCAAAGTTGCCATCGGGATTGCGTACGGGCATCACCGGTGGTAGTCCTGATTCCAGCCAGCCGCCGTTGGTGGGGCCGCCCTGGCCGATGCGTGAAGTAGCGGGCTGGTTGTTGTCGACATGTGCGAGTGAAAGGTTCAGGTTCAGTGTCATCCATTTGGTGACGTCGCTGTTGACTTTAAGAGAAGGGGTATATCGTTGGAATACCTGGTTGGCGGTTTTTTCCAGACCTTCCTGGCGGTAATAGCCCATGCTGGCCAGGTAGGTGGTATTATCCTGCCCACCGGATACCGAGACATTATGTTGTGTTTGTGGCGCCCAGCCGGGATAGAGTACGTGTATCCAGTCTGTATTTCCAACGTATCTGTAGCGTTTTGCGTTACCCGGGTCCTGATAACCGGTGGGGTTATGTGCAGGATCGGCCCGGTATGCGGCAGCCATTGTGGAGTCGGTGGATGTAAAGGGGGTAGTCGTATAGGCGCCGCTGGCCAGGCCGGTGCGGTTGGCTTCGTTGAACATTTTGATATAGTCACCGGAGTTGACCTGGTCTACCAGCTGGGTGGGACGGGAGATCGTGTATGACCCGGAATAGGATAGTCTGACCGGACCTTTTTTCCCTGTCTTTGTGGTGATCAGCATGACTCCGTTGGCTGCCCTGCTGCCATAGATGGCGGCTGAGGCCGCGTCTTTGAGAACAGTGACACTTTCCACGTCATTGGGGTCGATGAGGTTGGGGTCACGGGCGACACCATCTACCAAAACGAGCGGACCGGTGAGACTGGAAATGGTCGACTTTTGGTCACTCCTCAGGGCGAGCGTTGTGATACCTCTGATATTGAATGTGGCTTTGGTCCCGGGCTGGCCGCTGTTGAGGTTGACGTTGAGATTGGGGATCAGGCCTTCCAATCCGTCTGCGAGGTTCACCATGGGCCGGCCTTCCAGCTTGTCTGCGTTAACAGTCGCGATGGCGCCGGTGAGGTTGACCTTTTTTTGCGTGCCGTATCCTATCACCACGGCCTCATTCAGGCTGTTGGTAGCTAATTTGAGGGTTATATTCAGCGAAGCGGCGCCGGTGGCGGCGACCTCTTTGTCTTCGTAGCCCAGGTAGCTGACGATAAGTACGGTGTTGTCCGGCACTTCCAGAGTGAAAGAGCCGGTGGCGTCGGTGCTGGTGCCTGTCTTTGCGCCTTTAATGCGGACGGAGGCGCCGACAAGGGGTTGTCCTTTTTCATCCAGTACCTTTCCGGTGAATGGGGGAGCTGTGATGGGTGTTTCATTATCTGTCTTGGAGATCACGATAAGGTGATTGGCCAGCAGGTTGTATTTGAAACCGGAGTTTGCCATCAGTCTGTCCAGCAACTGGGGGACTTCTTCATTTTGAACATTGATATCCATTTTCTGGATATCGGGGATCTTGCGTTCACTATAGATGAAGTGATATACGCTTTGTTTCTCGATGCTGGTTATTATTTTTTTGAAATCGGCTTCCTTAAGGTTAAGGGTGACCCTTGTCTGCGAGAAGACATCCGCACAAACGTGTAAGTTGAAAAATAATAAGAGAATTAGCGTTAGTTTCATGATTATTATGGACTTAAGCAACCATGGGTTCCCCATTACACCCATTTTGGGGTGTTTAAAAAATTTCATATGTTTACTGAGTTAAAGGTTATTAATGGCCGGCCTCTGTACCAGAGAGGTGCGGCTACTATCTTTAAGTGTTATGTTGGCGGGAATTGCCTTTCATCAGGTGGGTTCCCGCTTTTTCAAGCTTCTCATTAGCGTTGATTTGGTTAATAGATGTATACTGTCGAATCTGTGATCTTATAATTGAAATGCTCGATCAATTTCAGCGCGTCGAGTGCTTCCGGCAGCGTTTCTTTCTCGAAAAATCCGGTAAAGCTGTATTGTTTCACGCGCTCGTTCCCAAATTTGATGTGTACGCCATACCATCTTTCCAGCTGGCCGGACAACTGGGCAAAATCCTTGTCGGTGAAGACCAGTTTGTTCTCAACCCATGAGGTTTCGATGACGGTTTTGACGTTGTTGGGAAAATAGGTAAGGTTTGTAAGTGAGTATCGGGTGCTTTTGCCTGTGTTGTCCTGGTTCGCGGGGTCTGGGTTTACAGGCCGCCTGGTGGCGAGGTTATTCTGGACGATGAGTTTTTCCTTTGGCTTGAGGATGATGCGGTCGGATGGGCGGTCGTTCAACGTCACTTCTATAGAGCCTTTGATCAGGGTGGCTTCGCTGAGGGATTCGTTGCGATAGGATTTGACGTTGAAGGAAGTGCCGAGTACGCGGATGTTCATTTTATCCGCATGAATGATAAAAGGGTGTGATGCGTCTTTGCCTACGTCGAAATAGGCTTCGCCTTCGAGATATATTTCGCGGGTGCTATCGTCGAAATGGTCAGGGTATTTGATGGTGGTGGCTGAATTCAGGGTAATGACGGTGCCGTCGGAAAGGGTCAGGACTGCCTTTTGGGTGGGCTGCGTGGTTTTTTGCAGCAGGTGCCGGGCAATCGATGTTTTGTTCGCCGTGGGCCTGGGTGAACGATAATACCAGGTAAAGCCGATGATGAGCAGGATGGCGGCAGCGGAGGCGGACCAGACGCGGGGCATCCATCTTCTGCGGGGGTATGCCGGGGGGGCCGGGGATTCGGAGGAGTCCGGGTGAGCCGGGGATTCCAGCGGGGCTGGGGGGGAAGATTCAGCTATCTTGATCTTTTCGAGCACTTTTTTGAACATGGACGTACCCGCCTCATATTCTCCTTTTGTTCTTTCCCAATATTCTTTTAGTAATTCTTTTTGGTTGCTGTATTCACTTTCGCGCAGGAATAGTTGTAGCTCTTCGCGTTCGGCATCCGTGAGTTCTTCGCATAACTCTTTAGTAAGCAATTGTATAAACCGGTCGTTCACCATATAGCAGATTGTAATCCGGCCGCGGCAGGCGGCTTTCGCTAACAGGGACAACTATCCGGGCGAAATTGCCTACAAGCCCGGAAAAAAAAGTTTACAAAAGCTTAAGACGAGGAGGATGTTTAAGAGTGGGGTGCCCGTGCCGGGAGCGGAGGGGGAGGTTCCG
>Ga0105237_10000533_pt1 | contig 53639 bp, 28 predicted proteins | sample KBSC24metaG_FD_81520 | JGI IMG/M metagenome (GOLD analysis project Ga0105237, IMG submission 81520) | Corn rhizosphere microbial communities from Kellogg Biological Station, Michigan, USA - KBS C2-4 metaG | ecosystem: Host-associated > Plants > Roots > Rhizosphere > Soil | place: Michigan, USA... | reverse complement strand
CCGCTGCATCCTTCACACGCTGAATGGATAGCGCGACCCCCTGGTTATTAAAGTACCGCAGGAATTGAAGTTTATCGGAACTCCGGGCATAAATACGGTCTATCGCTTTGATCCGCTCGGCATCGGACATCCGTAATTTGTTGGCCGTGATGATGGTGGTTAATTCCTCGACGTTTTCCAGTGTACTGTTAACCAGGTTGGCATATACCTCACTCATATAACTGAGTTCAGCGGCGCTAAAGGTCCCGCTTTGCTGGAACAGGCTTTTTTTTCGTTTATACTCGCTGATCAGACTGGCTTCCATAGCCAGAATTTCGGCTACGCGGCCATAATTCCTTACTGCCGGGCTGATCGCCATCAAGCCGTCAATATACATGTGATGGAGATCAAAGTTTCCTTTGGACAGGGACGAGATGGTTCCATAGCCCTGTTGATAGATCTGGTAGCCGGTTTTCATATCCGATAGTATCGCCTTCATTTGGGTCAGCTTTTCAATATCCAGCAGCAATTGCTGCATTTCGGATGACTGTGCCTGGCCGGGAGTGGCACTAAGCAGGCCGATGCCGGTAAGCAGTGTAGTAAGCCATATCGAAAGGTGCTTTTTCATCATCTTCATTATTTGTTTATCCCGTAAAGCCGCTTTGTCAGTGCGGCTTGACCTTGTTCCTGCCGCCGTTGCCCTGCATATATTTGAACCTGTGCTGTAAATCCAGCTGTAAACCGGTAATTGTCCTGCATACAGGCATGCACCTTATTGATCAGTGTGATCCGTTCCGCATCACTCATTTCCAGGTTTCCGTTATGGAGCAAATTTTGCAGGGTGTTGATCTGGTTATCGCAATCTTTTAAAACGGCTTCGCGTACCCCGCTGAGATAGCTTAGCTCTTCCCGTGTTAATCCAGTTGTCCGCCCGATCACAGCCAGTCTTTTCAATATGTCCTTTTGCCAGGTAAGGATATCATTCACCATGGGGTTGTTCTTGACTTCGCCATCGACTGTTTTTAGCCGGTTATAATAGGCGGTATGCTGGCCGTTCTCCATTTTTAAGGAACCGGTTATGGAACCCAGTCCATTTGTAGCGATACGATATCCTTTTTTTAGGTAGTCAGCATACACCGCTAAGGCCCCGATCTGTTGTACCAGGTATTTCTTTTGCGTCTTTTTCTGTTTGAACCATTCCGCGAATGTTTGCGCTTTCCCTGTAGCTGACATCCCGGTGCTGATCGCTGTGAACAGGGAAAAGACCAGTAAGGTACGGGCACGCCGCCTGATCGTGGCGGACTGCCGGCTGATGTGGTTAATGGATTCCATACAATGCTTTTGTTGTTTGTGTATCGTCGAGATCTTTACTGCGCTGAAGGCTGAGCATTTTGTTTTGGGTATTGTACCTGCACAGGTCGCTGTAGTTCTCATCAAGCTGATCCCCGGCGTGATTGATCAGTTCCAGTCGTTGCTCGTCGGTCATCTGGGTTTTATCACGTTTCACGATCAGCAGGATCTGATCCAGGTTTTGTACACTGGCATTCAGGATTCCGCCATAAACCTCCTGCATCGCGGATAGCTCCGCAGGGTTAAAATGTTTGTCCCTTTTGAGCATGCCCCAGGCCTGGTTATATTCCTTCACCAATGCCACCTGTTTGACGGTCAGGTCCTTGATGCGCTGGTAATAGGTGATGATGGATTTAATTTTCCAGAGCTCGTCATAATAGCTGCTGTAAAGCTGTTGTTGCTGACTGGACCAACCGGAAATTTCCGCGAGCCTTAATTTAGACAGTTGGTTTTCCAGTACTTTTTGCGCATTCTGTAACCAGATCGTCTGGTTCTGCATTCGCTGAACTTTCAGATCGATCGCTTTGATAACCCGGCTTACAGTAAGCTTGATGACCTCGGCGGCCACAATCTGTGCGTTTGCTCTTCCCGCATCAAAGGAAACCAGTATAATGGCCAGGCTTACCGGTAATGTGATCTTTAAAATTTTCATAAAAATTCCCCTTTCTCCCGCCAGATGACAGAAGTAAATTTGAACAACCAATTTTGATAATGCTTTAATCTATCTTACGGTAGATTCCGCCAAAAGAGAGGGAACGACCGTCGTCCTTAATATAGATTTGCCGTCCGTAGATAGTCTCCTGGAGAACCTGTTTGTCTTTATCAAAAGTTGCCATCCAGTGCTCTTGCCGGTATTCTTTTGGTAAGGTCTTCCCATCGCGTATACGGTGATAGCCATCTCGTCTTTCCACCTGATAAGTGCCGGCAGCCAGGTTATAGGATTGTATAACCAGCGTATCCGTGGCAATGCTATACTCATTTTTGAAGCTCATGACGTATACGCCGGAAACAGAATAATCGCTCTTGTTGCAACCCATGATGGTGATTGCACACACGAACAGTAATAGAAGTTTGAACGTTTTCATATGAATTGATTTTAATTTATACTGTTTTCATGCTTTCACTGACCAGCGCGGCGATGCCTTTTTCCATGCTGCCGTATTTCGCGGCATATTCCTGGACCAGGACGCGTTCGGTCCCTTCGGTGGTATAGGCGTAATATTCCTCGGGTGACAGTTCGTTTTTATAAACCTTCATCACCTGCCCGCCCAGGTCGATATAGATCTCCCGGTTATCCTTGTTGACCGATAAAACCTGTTGTTTGCCTTTATCTGACATCCCGAGCGTTTCCTGAAGTTTATCGAATTTGTTCATGTAGCTGCGCATATCCATCAGGATTTTAATGGACGCGTTATTGATGATCGCATCCTTGACAATGGGCGAACTGACCAGGTCATCCAGTTCTTGGCTGACAACATTCGGTACGCCATTGAACTTGCGCATGGTTTTGAACGCGTATTGTATGAATCCCGCCATGCCGGAATTGGCGATGGCTTTCCAGGCCTCGTCAATGGTGAGTACTTTCCGGACACCTTTCAATTTGCGCATTTTGGAAAGGAACAGTTCCATGATGATCAGCGTTACCACCGGAAAGAGGATCGGATGGTCTTTGATCGCGTCCAGCTCGATGACCACAAAACGCTGATCGAGCAGGTTGAGGTTTTCATGGGCGTTCAGCAGGTAATCAAATTCACCTCCCCGGTAATAGGGCCGCAATACGTAGAGGAAATTGTCGATGTCGAAATCCTTATCCTTGACCCGCTGCGCTTTGAGGACCTGTACATAATGACTCTCCAGGTAGTCATAAAAGGAATTAAAACCCGGCAAGTGCTGTTGATGCGCAGTGAGGTGTTCATAATAGCCTTGTAAAGCATTGGAGAGCGCCACGTACTCGCTCCGCATAAAACTCTCGTTTTCCTGTTTCCAGAGGGTAATGAGCAAAGCCTTCAGGCTCTCTTTTTTTTCGGTATCCAGTGATTGTCCATCGGGCAGGTAAAACGGGTTGAATTTAATTGGGTTGCTTTCCTCATAGGTAAAGTAATAACCGCCCACCAGTTCACATAAACCTTTATAACTGCCCCCGATATCTACCGTGACGCAATGAGCGCCCTGGTCGTACAGGGTGCGGAGAATATGGTTTACGGTCATAGACTTGCCGCCGCCGGATGTTCCGCAAACCAGCATACCTAAATTGGAGGTGATCCCTTTTTTACGAGGCGAGTCAAAAAGGTCGACGAAAACCGGCTTTCCGGTTAGCCGGTCGCAAAACCGGATACCCTCGGCAGGAGGATCGGACCGGTAGTTGCTTTCGAGGTTTAAAAAACAGGTGGCCTGCTCCAGGAAAGTATCAAAAGTGTCGTTCCCCGGAAAGTCCGCCGCGTTGCCAGGTATACCGGCCCACCATATCTGCGCCGCCCCGTCTGATTCCTGTTTGCTGCTGGCACCGAGCTGCGCCATGGCCGAACCAACCTGATTTTTGATGCCCTGTAAATCGGCGCGATTGTCTGTCCAGGCGATGACATTGAAATGGGCTTTAACCGGCAGCCGTTGCTGGCCAATGGCTTCATTCAGGAAATCATTGGTCGCGTCCCGGCCGATCGCGTTTTCACGGCTGTAGGCGGAAAGGGATTGCAACCGCAGTTTTTTGGCTTCCAGTTGTTTGAGCGTTTTTCCGGTGTCACCAATAAAAAAGTATTGATTATAGAGATGATTACAGTCCAGCAGGAGGTTGAGCTGCGTAGCAAATCCGATCGGGAATTTAGTTTTGTCGGTACTATACTTGTCATAGCTGATCCTGCTCCCGCAAAGGGATGGCAGGTACTCCGCATCACCCAGGGTGAACAACTGGGCATGCTGGTCTCCAATCTGTAGCCGGTCTTTGAGGTGAATGTCTTTGAGCATAGGTCGTTCATCTGCCTTTAGCAGAAAACAATACTGCTCCAGTATACCCGCTTTTTTTTCGGTGCCTGCTATGGCCTCATTGTCCAGCCTTTTTAATTGGATAAATCCGTTGTCACCAAGGATACGTTCGAATTGTCCGGCTTTCTCCAGGAAGGCCGGTAGCGAACGGTCGTCAATGGTTTGCTTCGGTGTAACGCTTTTGCGCAGGATGCCTGAAAATCCACTGGTAGCTGGTTTCCGGTCATCGGCCTTTTGGGTCAGCATCAGGTAACAGGTATGGTCGAGGAATGGCCTGCCGCTGAAATGACGGTCAGCGGCCGCAGTGAGAAAGCCGGCCTGGATACCCCGCGTTCCGGTATAGCTATTCCTCATAAATATATCCTGCTTGTGGACAATACTGTGTTTGGGCAATACTTTAACCGCCCTGATCCAGCTCTGGTGATAGGTCTCATAATCCTCATCTGAGAGGGTAAAGATCTCTGGCATAAAAACCTGGTAGGCAATGGTCAGGTCGCCCTGGACCGAAACCATGCAGTCATGCTCGACTTTATAAACGGGAAAAACTTGTTCAGCACGGGTGAATAGGGCCATGATCAACGGATTAATCGGGTGAATACTTGACGTGAATTAAATTTGAGGTAACCGGGCAGGTATCGTTTAGCGGTATATTTCATCAGGCCGTGCTGGCCGTATTTATGGCTGAGCTTAAATACCTGGAAAAACAGGATGCCACCCAGGGCCCCGATCAGGATAATACAGATCACTATGGGCAATCCTGAAATGTATAACACGGCGAAAAAAAACAGCAGCGCTACTAACCCGGCGGCCAGGTAACCGATATATTGAGCCTTAAGCCCCTTAAATTCGATCGGTTTATTGATTCCTTTATTGATTTGATAGACAGGCATACGTTGATATCCTTTCTGTTGATGAGTTAAATTCCTAAAAATGCTTTGATAACCGTGGCGACGATCACCAGGAAGATCATGCTCCCAAACCAGCTGGACGCGATCTTACTCGTATCATGATCTCCGTCTCCCATTTTTTTATAAACTTTGATAGCGCCGACCAGGCCATTGATTGCTCCGATAGCGTACATGAGTTTGGTACCCGTATCAAAATAACTTTTAACCTCGGAGGTTGCCTGGTTGATCCCGGCGTTGCCATCCTGTGCCATCGCGGCCTGGTAATTCAGGGCGATTAGCGACGCGAGTATGATGGATGTTTTGATCGCTGCGACCAGTCGCTCATTTCTATTTTTTAAAAACAGCTTTTTCATAACAGCAGGTTTAATCTTCGTTTGTCCAATAGTTTGCTAAGTCGGCATCCGATAGAGGAAAGGGAAACTGGGCAGCGCCTTCATCCAGCAGGAAATCATTGATCTGCCTTTGATAGTCTGTTCCGGATAAGGACGGGTATTTTTGTATGATCAGGCGGAAAAGCATCTCGAAGTTCTCCTTGCTCTCACCGGATTCGTTGATGACGCGGATCAGTGTTTTGACTTCAGAGACCATCTCAGAAAAATCACCAACCAACCGGCTGGAATTTCCACTCGGGAGGATGGCGGACGTGGGGTCTTCGTCTGGCCATTCGTCCGGGCTGTCCGGCGGCCCGAAGGAAAGCTCTTCCTGGTCGACAAAGGTTATATCATCTGCCTGGGCTTTACCGATGATCGCATAGTCAGCGAATTCCAGGTCTCCCCGGCCGGAACTTTTTAATGTGGGTTGCCTGCCGAGCAGCTTGTCCATGAACCCCTGGATTTCGGCGTGGTAAAAGGTCAGCCCGACATACAGGTAATAAATCGCGATGATAAAAAGGACGCTGACCGCGTAGGTGTACCATGAAATTTGGCGTAGCATAATGTGAGATTTTGGCGGCAGTTCCATTACTGCCGGCGACAGGACAAAATTTGGAAACACCCGCCCCGAAACACTCCGAGTTTATCCGACTCGGAGTGCAACTATTTTTATTTGATATAAAAAAAGCGGCGTTTAGCCGCTTTGATCCATAGATTCTTACTTGAATTTTTTCTGTACCCGGAGTAGGAAAGCCTCCTTCATTTCGTCGATATAAACCGTTGGGCTCGGTCGTCCGCAGAGCCAGTCATAGGTGTCATAGAAGTTCCCGAGCGAGATATTAAAACTCTTCTCAATGAATTTGACAATGCTTTTGAGGTTTTTTTTGCCAAAGGCTTCTGTTGCATGCCAACTGTAGATGAGCTCGATCAGGGCGCATTTGGTTTGCTTCCAGTTAAAATCCCTGAATTCGGAGTCGATCTGCACGATGGCTTCTTTTTGATTGATCTTTTGTATGGAATGTTCCAGGTATTCCTGCATCAGCTCGCTGGCTAAAACCTGTGCCAGTTTGTGATCATGAGTAGTGCTGAAAGTTGGGTCAAAGTCAATGACGCATTGATCAGGGTCGAGATGGACGTCGTAATTTCCCCGGACAAAGTAATATTCATCCAGATAGGTTGCCTGGGTCCGGACATACTGATAAAAAGAGAGGTTGCTCTCAAAGAAATGATAAAGGACCCTGATTTCATTGGCGTAATACTCGGCCACAACCTTTCCGTCACCAATGGGCTTTCGGATCTCGATATGGAGCAACGATTGGTAGAAAATGAGCTGGGACTTGAATTTGGGCTTGATATGTTTGAAGAACACGATCTCTTCTGCCGGCGTTCCCGGATTATTCAACTTGCAGTAATCTTTCAATTTTCGCAGGTATTTTAAGCAGGCGTGTATGGATTTTTCCAGTCGTTTGATCACTTGGTCTTCTTCCAGTACCAGGGCATTCAGATCCCTGTTCAGATCTGCATAAAGCCGTTCGCTAAATTTAGTTATCATCATAATTAACCGTTAGGTAAAGGGCCTTGTCACCGGTTAACAGAAACTGGTATCACAAACAAAGCCGCACAGGTAATCATTTTTTCATAGTTCAGCCTTTCTGTTTTAATTCAGGGAAATAAGTTTTATGAACATAATTGATCATCTTTTGCAGGTAATCCCGTACGACGGCAGCGGAAGTCTGATCAAGGCCGTAAAATGCCCGGGAGAAGCTTTTTAGAGAAATATTACCCTGCTTTCGCGTGCTGAAGTGCCGGGAAAAAAAACGGGTTATTTTGGAGACATTGGTATCCGGAAAACAGCCTGTCTGCGAGAAAATACGAATAAACATGGCAAACTGCGGCACGGAGAGATTGAGCGGCAAGCGAACCGGAACATTCGTTTTGATTAATAAACTGCTTCGGAGGTCCTGGTTTTCTGTTTTTTCATAAAGCCAGGGTAACAAAGCCAGGTCGACGGATAAAAGCTCGGGTTGCCATGCCTTCTCCGGGTTAACAGCAATGGTTGATAGTGTTTTAATTTGCTGCACAATGAAAGTTTCCCGGTCAGCTTTGTCGGGTAACTGGTTTAAATTGGACTGGATATAGTCCTGGTACCAGTATAAAAGATGCAGAGTGTTCAGGTTTTGCCGGTAAAGTACCCGGGCCAGTTGGTCGGTTGTAGTTCCCCCTGGCGCATGGATGAACTGCTGAACGGTCCCTAAGAGGTTCTGCGCGTGTTCGGCCTGGCGATAGGAGAGGCCGGACTGCAAAGCATCAGCGATCATTTCCTCTACCGAAATGTCAATAACGCCGATCAGCGCCGGTTCAATCCCAGCCGCTGGATGTGAAATGATATCCCGCCGGTACCCGGCCAACTTTCCGCACTGCTGGCGGCAGTTGTAAATCGTCGTTTTATAGTCCGGGTCGAAATAGGAATAGCATTGATGTTGAAGAAAATCCAAAAGCTGTTCTAACTCGTTGAGGATTTGCTCATCATATGGCGGTGTGGGTTTCTTCTTTTTTGCAAACGTATCAGCAGCCGGTATTATCTTGCTGATTTGATTGGATAACTGGGTAAGACCAGCCTGGTGGTATTGTACATACCTGGTGATAACCAGGTCTTTCGCGGAACTGAAAAGCTCATGTACCCATTTTTCCTTCATGTTTGTGCACAGGGATTTTATGTTTCTTCGCTGAGCGGCGAGTTTTAAGTGAAAGCCGGTTTTATCGGTTTCCTCGGCTCCTTTAAGCAGGTCTCCGATAAGCTTTTCCAAATGATATAATTCCGATTTAATCAAAACTTAAAAAATAAGGGAAAATGGTTCTAATGAGCGATTTTTAGGCGTAAGTAGGGATGTTTTTAATAATTAATTAACTTTACGTTAATGTTTGGCTGGTATCCCCGCATTGGCGGTAGTGATGACTATGGTCACTGTGGCGGTTGTCGGATCGGTCTCCGTCGGATTATTTATATCGGAAAATGAACCCCTTAAATTTTCGCTGTTGAAATCACAGATGGTATTGATCCTTTTGTTAAACTTCTTTGGTCTTATATTTTTCATGATTTTGATATTTTGACCAAAGCTATTTTGACAAAGAAAGGCGCAGAACTTTATTACGCAGAGAGCCGATTGCGCGATGTAGAAACCGCCAGTTGACATTATTATGATAGATCAATTCAGTTAGCTAATGAAAAAGCGAGTGATCATTTTCCGGCACCTTTTGGCATGGGTATTATATATTGGTTATGAGCTGTCTCTCATACAAATTACCGTAGGTTTAAACCCATCTGCATTTCATTACTTGATTTTCTATCTGCTGAATATTTGCCTGTTTTATTTTAATGCCCACGTAATTCTTGACTTTGCGTTTTTTAAAACCAGGAAACCTTATCTGGTATCAAGCGTTTTAATTTTTTTAGAAATTATCACCTATCTCTTTATCAAGCTGGAGTTGGATCGTATATTATCGGGAGCCAGGCATTTAAGCCTGACGGTCAATCTTGTCAATGAAAAACTTTGGTTGACAAATATCTGGCGGGAGATATTTTTTATAGGATTCAGCATCGCTTATTGGTCTATGCTCTATATGATGAGGTTTAAAGAAAAGAACCACGCGATGAAAACCGAGCAGTTGAAGACAAAAGCAGCAGCACTCGAACTGGAGAACAAATATATCACGGCAGAAAATGCCTACCTGCAAAATCAGATCAGCCCGCACCTCCTGTTTAATTCTTTGAATTTTATTTATAATTCCATCCATAATTTGTCGGACAGGGCAGGGAGAGGGGTTATGCTCTTAGCGGAGATCATGCGCTATTCGTTGGTTTCAAGTGAAGACAAACGGACAGTCTTGTTAAACAATGAAATAGAACAAATCAATAGACTTATCGAGTTGAGTCACCTTAGGTTTCAGGAACAATTCTTTCTCAAATTCAGAAAGAAAGGAAAATTCTCCGGTGTCAGGATCCTGCCGCTGATCTTGATCACGCTTGTTGAAAATATGATGAAGCACGGAGATCTCGGAGAGATTGGAAAACCTGCCGTGATCAGACTGGAACATAAGGATAATTTACTTGTTTTTGAAACCAGGAATAAAAAAAGATCAGGAAGCCCCCACCCAAAAGGGGGCCTTGGTCTGAAAAATATTGAAAAACGACTGATTAACTTCTACCAGAACCGGTTTCAGCTGGATATCCTGGATAGAAGTGACGAGTTTTCAGTTACACTAACCCTAAGCTTATGAATTTCACCTGTTATGTCATCGATGATGAGTCCGACGCGATAACCCTTTTAAAAGAATATATTGAACTCACACCCGGTTTGGAACTGATCGGTTCGAATCAAAACCCGCTGATCGCCCTCGACGAGCTGACCAGCAGGAACGCGCCGGATATTGCTTTTATTGATGTCGATATGCGTCAGCTCTCCGGGATGGAGCTGGCTGGGATGGTCAACCTGTACACAACAGTGGTATTTACGACAGCCTTCCCGGAATATGCCCTACAGGCGTTTGAGAAAGAGGCGTTTGACTTCCTGTTAAAGCCGATCAATTACGAACGTTTTGCTAAATGTATACAGAAAGCTAAAAGAAAAATAAAAAGACCGGGTTATGAAGAAATTGGTATGGAAGATTTCTTCAATATAAAAAGTGAAGTTAAGGGCCGAATGGTAAAAATTAGATTCGACGAAGTAGTTTACATAGAGGGGGCGGTTAATTATATCCAGATTCATACGTTAAAGGAAAAGCATATCACTTACTTAACGATACAGGAAATCGAACGTCATCTGCCCAGGCAGACATTTGTCCGCATTCATCGCTCTTTTATCGTTAATATTAATTTTGTAAAAGTGATCGAACGAGCGCGGATTAGATTGGACAATGGCGAGTTTCTGGGCCTTGGAGACCACTACAAACAGAAATTTCTGGATTTTATGGACGCCCGCTTAATTAAAACGAATCGGGTCTCCTGAAACGCGGTGTTATTTGATTTTATTTTTGCGTTTCGCCCGCATGAGCGCTTGGTCAAAACAAACTGTTAACCGGTCCATTACGGATCGTTTATGCCTGCCTTTTACAGAACGCAGGTATTTATGCAGCAGGTAGTAGCAGATCATTTCCTGTTTGCGGGATTCATCTGTGAAAATCCGGTTCAGATGCATGTGAATAATGCTGCGCAGGTAATCTAAATCCGGTATTTTTCCCGAATATTTTGATATGACCTGCAAGCTTTGACTGAAACTGATACCTGCTTTCAGGGAACCGCTGAGAATGCCCGGGTCGGCAGCCTGGAATGCCGATATGATTCCGGGTGTAAGCTCACGGTACTTTTTATCCAGATCAACCTTAATGGGTTTATCGGTAAACTCCGTCAGGAATTGTTGAAAGCTGATAAGCGTGAAGTCAAGCTGCTCCTCCGGATCGGCGATGAATGCCCTGATCATGACGACAACTGAATAAAGCGCAAATATATGGGTGCCGGTAACCGTTTTTGTCCTCGCCTGTTTTAAGAAATGCAACACCAGCTCACTGCTGGCCCAAAAAAAGTGCTCGGTATTTTCAATGCCGCCTGCAGCATAACGTTCCAGTTCACGGTTGTAGACATCGATCTGGAATTCCCGGATTACATGCTGCTGGATGGGGCCTTCCAGTTTCGTTTTAAAGGCCTGAAGTATTTCGCTGATCGAATCAGGATTTACTTTGAGCCGCAGGCGAATGTGTGGCGCCTGGTCTTCGTAACGGATAAAGAACCATTGACCGATCTTGTGCCCACCATAGCGCCTATTGAGCAAAGGGGCCAGCCGCAGGAGCAGTCGGTTGGCACCGATCTTTGGTGCATATACTTTCAGGTAAAGCCAGGAGGAACCCGGAATATATTTGCGCTGCTGCTTGGGTTTAAATGTGCGCAGATTAATTGGTTTTGGCAGGACAATCGGTTCGGCCGGCAACAGGTAAGCGTTATATTGCTTTACTTCCGGTTGTTTCAAGAACTCCTTTAACACCACTTCTTTCTTTTGCCGGATGCAGTTACAGAAAAAAACGATATCACGCTCACTTTGCCCGTCAAAGACCAATTCCTGGTCGCCTTCCGCAAGCGAAAAATAACGTGGTAGCCGGATAGGTGTACTTAGTGCGGTAAACGCTTTGCGGATGTCCTTAAGGTCACCCTGTAACTCTGCTATGTGCTGCACTTTGATGATCCACGTCGCCAGGCTTAAGATGGTATCCTTATACTCAACCCGCGGGTAGAAGCTCAGGCCAGGAAAAAACTGCCGCATGTCCAGTCCCAGGTTTGACCGCCCGTATTGATAAGGCAGGTCCGCTAGAAAACGAAATAAGGGCAGTTGATTCAGGCTGTGATTGTAGGCCGAGGTCAGGCGGGGGATCACGAGCTTTTGATGCTGCTCGGAAAAAAGCATCACCTTGTTATTAATGATCCGCACATACAGGTCGGAAAGCTGAAGTTGCTGTTCTGCCGGTAAGGTAGATGCGGCTGTGATTGGTATTTCGTAATGATAGATATGAGCTCTGCGATTCACGTTATCAATGTGCGGATCGGCCAGGTGCAACAATTCGGCAAAAATAAGACCGGGATTTTGTGCCTCCAGCTGACGAGCCATCAGCTTCGCGGCCGAGGCGGTTCTTTCATTGACTACCGTGAACCGGCCCATTAAAGCAGGTGCATTAATGCCGCCCGCATTCTCGATGAACACCTTATTTTCCGCAATGCGAAAGAGAACCGACATGCCCAATATGGGCCCGGGTTTATCGGTGACGGTCAAGCGTTCCAGGTCGGTATCCTGCAACCTTATTACCGGATCGGCTGATTTATCCCGAAGCCAGGATTCCATCAGCATACTATGAACTGGGGACCAGGTTCCGTGCGGTTTTGGCTGGTTACCGTAAGAGATATGCAACGTTTCGAGGAGCGGGTTGTTTTTCTCGGTTTCAGGGTACTGATAGCCAACCCCGGCTTCAGGGTCAAGCGCCTGCAACAGGGGTAATGTCTGACCTTCAAAATGCTGTTGAAAAGAAGTAATAAACTGCGACATCCTGGTTGACTGCCTGGTTGGAGAAAGCAATTCCAGCGCACTAAAGCCATTCTGAAGCTGGCTCCGGCAACTCATTTCCACTTGTTCAGTCGCACCTTCGCGTTTTAAAATAACACTTAGTTTATCCTGTGGCATTTCTTTTTCTGGGAGTAGAGCGTTAAGATCATGCTCCAATTGCTCGATTAACGAAGGATTAAGAATGTTTTTTTCGTTGCTTTGCCGGTCCAGGATACTTAGAAGATCATGTTTTACCGGGCTTTCATTAAGCTTGCCGGCCAGTCGCGTTAGGTAATCCGCACCGTTAATTGACATGCGATCCTGGTTGATAAGTAATTGCGCTTCGATCAGAAAATCGGCATAATCTTCAGCATCATGAAGAAGGCAGTCAGCGGACCTTGCAATTCGGCTGACGATTTCCTGCCGGGAACATCCTCTGGCGCATTGGTTGAGCAGGTCCTTGAGTAACTTAGAGAAAGCAATGGACTGTAGCTGGTATTCGCGCCGTTTACCTCCTTCTTCCAATCCCACTCTAAGAAAACGGTATTCATTTAATACCCGGTAAATGGACGGATTGCTTTCAAACCTTGCCTGATCTTTCAATTCGTATTCCAGCAGGTAGTTGCCCAGCATATTTTGCAACGGCATGGCGGTCCGGATGTCAGCGCTGAAATTTGCCGGGGAATGATCGCTGTCGGCCTTGTCTACCCAGTTCACCAATGATACAGAAGAGAAAAGGCCGAATGGCGTTGGACGAAAACAATAACGGTTGATGTATTTTTGTACCGTAATCGTTTCTTTTTCCGATAGCCTTATACCCTGAAACTGATGGTGATCGAGGACAGCGTAAAAGGCGGGTGTGGCGACTTTTATCGCTGTGCGAAAAAATTCATCATCCAGAAAGCTTTGTTGTTCCCCGATATAGTCAACTGGGGTTTTAACAGGCATTCGCAAAAGCAGATGCGGCGCAAAATGGTAATTCATGATGGCAATGTAGATAAATGCAAATACTCATTGATGATAGGATCTGGCACCCGTTAAATTTCTAAAAGCAACTTTAGGGCCACTTCCCCGATAATGTCTGGGTATACCAATCTTCTTTAAGTACATAAGTTATTACGAGTTACAAACCGGCATCACCCTGAGTATGGAAAATAGTCCTTCGACAAAAAGATCAATTCACTGCAGATGATTTGTTGCGATCCTAATTAACCGACCGAAAACTAAAATATAAAATTATGGATGTTCCGATAGCAAAACGGTACCAGCCTACTGTTTTTCAATCGAAACGGATAAAACAGGCGGCTAAGGTTTTGCTCGCATACTTGTTGGTCATGAAATGTCCGCAAAAGGAGACCATCAGCGGGCAAGCATCCTGGAACATTGAACGGCCTGAAAATTTTTCAGGCCGTTCAATGTTCGGTCATTAATTAGAGACCAATGTCGTTATACTTGAGGGAGTGAGGTTAATGTTAAAACTGCTGCCCGATACGCTAAAACTGTTGGATGCCAGATTTGAGGAACTGTTGGTGTAATAACGATTGAATCCGCTTACCGTAATGCCGCTCAAACTAAATACCTGGTTTGTTGTTGCCGTATTCTGATTGACAATAACAAGTACCAGCGTGCTGCCGCTTTTGTACGCGGTAACGTAAACCCCGGTGGATGGGTTAGCTGTACAGGATACCTTCATATAGTTAGGCCTTACATAGCGCGCATACTGCGCCATGACATACCCAAGCTTGGTAATATTGCTGCTTTCGTCGATAGGGCCGTAGCTTCGGCGAATATACCACCAGGTATAGGCAGCATATCCGGCAGCCATACAGTCGTGAATTTCTTTAGCAGCGTTCATAGCATTGGACCAGTCATTACCGCTCACACTGGAGTTGGTAAAGTGTTCCGTCATCCAAACTGATTTACCAATGCTGCCTAAGCTGTAAGGCGTCTTGCCATAAATATGTCCGCAAACAAAGCTTGTCTTTGATTTGGCAGTTGCGTTACTTAAATAGGCGTTAATAAATGTCTGATCCATATTAAAGGGCTCCGGAGCCATAATTGGTGCACCGCAGTTGCTTCCCTGTGCTGCTACAAAGTTAGCTACTTCCGTGGCGGTTGCCTCCATCCAGCCGGTACCCGACAAATTGGGTTCGTTGAACGGGCTAATCGCATAAACGCCGCCCACCGCGGTGTTGTACGAATTTAAGTGAGCCGCGTAAGCAGCGTATGATGCGGTATTCAGATTGACACCTGTCATCATACTTGAGGGAGCGTTCCAAGCCGTGGCGATTACTTTGGCGCCATAACTTTTGGCTACATCAATGGTCGGTTTTTCAGCCGCAAAGTTGCTGCTGCTTGTAGGAACCATTACACGAAGTATACTCATACCAATGCCGCTGGTTGGCGAAAAAGCTTCGGTACGCTGAGTGGGAGTAAGGTCGGCTATCCAGGTCAGGATGCTTGCACCGCCAAACCCCTGAATGGTTTGTTGTTCCGTTGCTGCATCTATCGCGGCTGTGCCGGTAGTGGCCGTGGTTTGTGCTTTCCGTGTTTGGTCGGGCGTAGGTTCAGTTGTGCGCGGTTTGGTGTTTTCGTTTTTTGAACAACCAGCAAACAGCAGGACCAGGCAAGCCAGTTGCCATAAGTTTTTTCTCATGATGATTAGATTTTGGTTAATAATTGGTAAATGTCAGTGACTACTGATAGAACAAAAATATTTTTATTCGCCGTGACGAAATGTCACGATTGAATTGAAATATGCAACAAATGATTAAATCGTATTTCCTTAAAGAAAAGAAGGCCGCAAGTAGCAGGAGGAGGTTATTTTTCCGGAATAGCGGGAACGGCTGCCATTTTCGTCATAACAGCGGTCTAAAGCGCTTGAAATGAACATTTGTCATAATATTTTGCCGAAAAGTTCTACAGGAGAAAGCCGAAACCACTGAACTTAGCAATTCAGCCGCAACCGTGTGCGTTGCACTAAAATTTATAATTATAAGCCGTAAATCATTTTTTTAACCTCTGTAAACGGGGAATTATTGAGCCATGTTGTGATATCGATTGCATAGTGTAATTGACATCCTTTGCGTAGCCGCGGAAGCGGATTAATTAACTACTTTATTTTAATAGAAGACCATGGAGACATAGATAATACCGTAAACCTGCTCGTCCAGGACGAGCAGATGAAAACAATCTGAACTTTAATTATAAATCCAATTATATGAGAATACTTCAACTTTTTAAATTAAAATGCCCCACACTGTTGCTTACCTTTATATTGTTAAATGGAATATCCACTGTTGCTCATGCGCAGACAATCGGGCTTAAAGGAAAAGTGGTGGATGAGAAAGGGGAGCCGCTTACGGGCGCTACCATCCGGATCACCGGAACTACCACAGCAACAACAGCTGACCTCAACGGTAATTTTACATTGAATGTTCCGGCCCGTACCAACAGCGTCACTATTTCCTTTGTTGGTTATGTGGATGCGGTAAAAATCATCAATCCCGATAAACCCAATTTGGCAACAGTGACCCTAACCAAAAATAATAAAGACCTGAATGAGGTGGTTGTCGTGGGTTATGGCGCGCTGCGAAGGCAGGATGTAACCGGTACCGTTGTGTCTGTAAGCGCCAAGACACTTCAGGAAGTACCTTCTGCCAACGTTTTCGAACAGCTAAAAGGTAGAGTGGCTGGTCTTGATGTAGTTAATAATGTGAATAATGGCCCCGCGATAACGATCAGGGGTAACCGCACGATCGGTAATCCGGGTGCGGATGGCCCGTTGATTATTTTAGATGGCGTGCCTTATTATAATTTTATTGAAAATATCAACCCGAATGATATTAAAAGCGTGGAGGTGCTGAAAGGTGCGTCCGCTACAGCTATCTATGGGTCGCGGGGCTCCGGGGGGGTGATCCTGATCACGAGCAATCGTGGAAGAGTTGGTCAAACACAAACAGCATATGACACCTATTACGGTATTACCACGCTGGAAGGCCAGCTTAAAACGCTGAATGGTCAACAATATGCACAACTCAAAACCGATGCACTTCAGGGATCAATCATGCAAAGTAATGGCCCTTCACAAGCCTACCCGTTAACGGCCACCGAACAACAGGCGCTTAAGGATGGGACTAATACCAACTGGGTTGATTTATTGACCAAACCCGCGCAGGTATGGGATCAGAGCCTGCGCGTGTCCGGTGGCACCGAAAAGACACAATTTAACGTTGGTCTGGCTTACCGGAACAGCACCGGTCTGGAGCCGAATAATTCCGTTAAGCGAATTACGCTGAATGCGAACATCGATCACAAGATCAACAACTATATTAAATTTGGTGTAAGTATTTTAGGTAGTATCAGGCTGATCAATAGTGGGGGGGGAAACGAATACGGCACCGCACAATGGTTTAGCCCGCTTGCCTCTCCTTATAATACCGATGGTTCTATTAATCCTACCCCCCTGGTAGGGCAACTGGATGCGTCTGCCCGTAACCCCCTTCTTAAAGGTCAAAATCCCGACACGTTTTATAACTATACGCGAGGTTTTCTTAACAATGATATTGTCTATCTGGAGGTAAAGCCGCTTAGCCACCTGACCTACCGCTATAGCGCTAATTATAACTTTTCGCAATCATTGCAGGGGGTCTATAACGGTATAAACGGTGTGGATATCCTGACCATCGCCAAGACCAGTGCGAGTACGACCAACAATTATGCTTACCGCCTGTATCAGGAACACCTGCTCACCTATGACAATACCTTTTTTAATGATCACCACATCAATTTTGTAGCCGGCTTTACATCGGAAAAATCACATACCGAAAATTCCAATATGAGTGCAACCGGTATTCCGTCTGATGCGGTAAAAAACGCCAACCTGAATCTCGGAACCTTCAACAGCTTCGGCGGCAGCTGGAACGAGACGGGCTTACTGTCTTTTGTTGGGAGGATAAATTATACTTATGCCAACCGGTATAACCTGACGGCGACGATGCGTTCGGACGGAGCCTCAGCCTTAGCCGACGGTCACAAATGGACCAGCTATCCTTCCATTGGATTGGGATGGGTAGTCAGTAACGAATCGTTCATGAAGGCTTATAACTTTGTCGATAACCTGAAGTTGCGTGCCGGTTATGGCATCACGTCCAACACCGTCAGTGCCTCTTCGTATAACACCCTGGGCCAGTTAACCTCTAATAAATATCAGTATGGTGGTGCCTCATCAGGCGATGCTTCCGGGGTATTGGTGACATCATTAGTAAACAACAGCTTAACGTGGCAGCGTACTGCTGAAACGAACCTGGCTTTGGATTTTGCCTTTTTTAAAAATCGCCTGACAGGTTCGGTGGAAGTGTACCATCAAAAGACGACCGGTATCATCCTGAACAATATTCTGCCCGCAACGAGCGGAGCCGGGTCGCAAACCAGCAACCTGGGTGAATCCGCGAATAAAGGTCTGGAAATATCATTGAGCAGTGTAAACATCCGAAACGCATCAGGGTTCAACTGGTCTACGGATTTCAACATCGCGTTCAGCCGTGAAAAAATAGTTAAACTACCAAACGGCAGTATACAGAATATAGGCGTGGGTGAGTTTGTGGGTTCTCCGCTCACCGTTTATTATGATCTTCGTAAAATCGGCATCTGGCAGATAGCTGATTCGCAGGGCGTTAATACAGCAAAAAGTGCTTCTGACGGTGGTACGGTATATCTGCCGGTAAATGGACAAACTTCCCCCTTGCAATATCCTGGACAAATCCGGGTGCAGGACCTGAATGGCGATGGTAAGATTGATGCCAAGGACAATCAGATCCTGGGGTCTCCGCAGCCGAAATATACATTTGGGTTCACCAATCGTTTTAATTACAAAAACTTCGATCTGAGTATTGTTATTCAAGGCCGCATGAAGTTTATGACAACGGTTCCCTATGTTTCTTCGTCAAATTCAAACGTGTGGGGATGGCAGTTTCTGAATCTGGGACGCCACAATCAGCCGGTACTTGATTATTGGACCCCGACTAACCCTAATGGTGAATGGCCTATGCCCAACAACCAGTTCCAGAGCCAGTTTTACTCCACGCTGCAGTATTTCGACGGTTCTTTCATCCGTGCAAAAAGTATCAACTTGGGTTACACTATTCCAGCCAGTGTGCTAAAACGCCTGGGCGTGGCCTCATTACGTGTTTATGCGAATGTTACAAATCCGTTTATTATTTACGCGCCTATTCGCAATCATGGTTTTTCCGTACCTGATCCAGAGTCGATCAGCGGCATCGGGCCTGTGCCGGCGAATGCAAGCGGTAACGTAGGCGGTTTCGACGGAAACAATGCCAGTTCTTATCGTGGCGTAGGTATCAGCGCAGGAGAACAGACACGTGATTTTATTTTTGGTATCAATGCAAGATTTTAATTTAACTAAAGGAGTCATGAAAATTTTAAATAAAACAGGTATCGTCATAGCTGTCTTCGTGTTGTTTTTTTCGGGTGTAGGTTGTAAGAAGTTACTGGATGAAAAGCCGCGCGCATCCTTGTATCCGGATTACCTTGGTACACCTGGTGGCATCCCCGCAGGGATAACAGGAGTATACAATGATCTGAGGGGCGTTTTTTCGGGCGAGGGCGTTTACTGGTGGAATGGTACAGATGAGTCTATTTACGGTTCAAGTTCCACTTCTGGCGGGATTGCGTTTGATACCTATAACGGCATTAACTCGTCCAATACGATTTACTTCAATAACTTTTGGTCAGATATCAATACCTTAAACGGTGTGCTTAAATATTCGGAAACCACCACGCTTGCTCCCGAGCTCAAAGTACAATATGTGGCGCAGGCCAAATTTTTACGCGGGTGGATCTATTTTCACCTGGTTCAGGCCTATGGCGGAACAACCGCCACACAAAAAAGTGGTATTCCACTGCATACCACATTTATCACTGCGGCCAATACAAGTGATGCGCCAGCTCCGTTGGCAGATATTTACAATCTGATTATTAAAGACCTTACGGATGCAGCAGCAGCATTGCCGAATACGATCACTTCTTCAAATCCATTTTCCGCCGGCGGTATCGGTAAAACGGCCACCGCTGCAGTGGCAAAAGCTTACCTGGCTAAGGTGTATTTGACCAGGGGCTATCTCAACGAAGTGGCGCAGCCAGGCGATTATCAGAAAGCCGCAGATCTGACCAGTGATCTCATTGCCAACAAATCTGCTTATGGACTTGATCTGTTTCAGGATTACAACGATGAACACAAACCGGCTAATGACTATGGCAAGGAGAACATGTTCACTATTGATTACGGCATGACTGATCCGAGTTACTCTGGTTATACCCAACAGGGAAGTGGGGGTTATGGTTTGAACCAGTTACCCGTAGTATGGCGCTGGAATTATATCACGCAAGCCGGTGTTGACAATGGCTCCGGTATTGATGCTGTCCCGCAAAAAATTAATACCAACAAACAGCCAATGCAGCGTGATGTTTATAATGGCCGTCCCTATGTGCGTGTGGCGCCTAATGGACCATATGTTAATCAGGTTTTTTTGGATCAGGTGCATGATTGCCGTTGGGACGCTACTTTTCAAACTTTTTGGATTTGTAATCAAAAGGTGGCTGCCGGCGTAACCAGTACGGGCGGGTCTAAAGGCGCCCTTACACCCACGTCAAATTTTTCACAGTCCGCTTACAATATTCCTATTGATGGCGACACCGCTATATTGATGCCAGGAGCAGAGGTTACCATGGCCAGGAGGGATGCTTTTAAAGGTTTGATCGTCACCCCGAAACAATACAATAATAACGTGTTCCCAACCGTCAAGAAATTTGACGATCCGTTGCGTACCGGCATGAATGATTTTTCAAGCCGCCCCATCGTTCTAATGCGTTTTTCGGAAGTGTACCTCATGAACGCGGAGGCTAACTATATGCTGGGTAATGCTGATAAAGCTGCTGTGTCATTGAATGTCATTCGCCAGCGTGCCGCTTACCGCGTTCCTGCTGATGGAAATACGATTCCCCAGGGACAATTCAGGGTGACAGCTGCCACTCAGGGAACGGCCAACGCGGCGAATGTCGCCGCAATGGCATTGACACCGGCACAACAGGCGCAATTGTCCATTCCCAACAACCTAACGCCGGGTTCGCCGCCCTGTGGGATGGATCTGATCCTGGATGAGTATTCAAGAGAATTGTTTGGTGATCCGCGTCGTTGGTATGATCTGGTGAGGACCCGGCAGCTGGTTCGCCGTGTAAAAATGTACAATGCGAACGGCAGACCGAACGTTCAGGAATATCACATGCGGAGGCCGATACCGCAGAGTCTGATCGACGCGGTACTTACAGGGCCTAAGTATCCGCAAAACAATGGTTATTAAATCTTAAATTTACCCGTGATTAACTAAAACAGGCCGCCGGATATCCGGCGGCCTGTTTTAGTTAGGATTTTCATTTAAGGATTGGCGCCCCTGTTTGCCAATAATTAGCGGATAAAGTATCCGCTGTAGAGTAATAGAAGACGCGCGGTTAACCCCTACAATTGTAACTTCTTAGTATACCATGGCCTGAATCAAGGATAGATCATCTTGATTTTCCCATCAGCAGTATGATATAATTTGGTCACTTTGATATTGCGTAGATAGGTTTTGCCAGATAACTCTGTATCATGGAAAAAATATACCACTTGCCCTTGTAGGGAATAATAGAATGGTGTGTAGTCCTGCCTTGTACGGGTTGCATGCAATTTCCAGGTAATTTCATGTCCGTGCGAGGCACGAGCCAGTGATAACGGTAAAAATACCTTGATCCGGGACTCCTTTCTGTTATAAATGATGATGTTTTCAGTACATATGTTTTAAGTGAATAGATTGTTTGTTATTGCGGTTACGAATACCGGCACGGCACGGGAAGTATTTAGTGGAAATAAATTATACGCCACTGAACACGGCGAAACCACCATCGACGTTAATAACGGTACCGGTAACAAATTTAGAGGCGTCGCTGAGCAGCCAGATCAAGGCTCCGCATAACTCGTCCGCATCCCCGAACCGATGATACGGCGTTTGTTTCAGCACCAGCTTACCTCGTTCTGTATAAGAGCCGTCCGGACGGGTAAGCAGGGTCCGGTTCTGTTCAGTGAGGAAAAAACCGGGTGCGATGGCGTTCATACGAAGTTTGTCACCATAACGGTTCGCCATTTCAACCGAAAACCACTTCGTATAGATATCAATTGCCGCCTTAGCCAAACTATACCCCAGGACTTTGGTAATCGCGCGCTGGGAGGCCATGGATGAGATATTTACAATGCTACCGCCTCCTGACCTGACCATGGCCTGGCCGAAGACCTGTGTAGGAAGCAGTGTGCCATGTAGATTGAGATCGATAACCTGTTTCAGACCTGCCATATCCAGATTGAACAAGTCATCTGCCGGTTGGACAGTGGCAGATGGCATATTGCCACCTGCACCGTTAACCAGGCCATCTATACTGCCATAGGTTTCCATTAATTGCTGTCTCGCTCCAATCAGTTCCTCCGCCACGGTGACATCAGCAATTAATGCTGTTGCGCTCCCGCCGGCATCGGTTAATTCAGCTACCCGTTGCTCTGCGATCTGCCTGTTCCGTCCGAGAACGGCGACAGTGGCGCCTGCGGCGGCAATGCCTTTGATAAAAGCGTGACCAAGCACCCCTGTTCCGCCTGTAACTACAATAACCTTGCCTTCCAACGAAAACTCTTCAATATATTTCCTATTCATGATGTAGTGAAATTTTTAATTCTCATTAACTCCTAAAACTAGGGAATAGAACCGGAAGTTGCCCCGCCGTTTTCTTTATACTTTTAATACAAATGTTCATAGCCGAATAGTGTGAGGGGTTTTATAAGTCCGTGGATTCCTGCTGAAACCCAAAGGATTCGGCTTGAGGGTTGGGACATACAGGGATTCTCTTGTCCATTTGTTGATACTTGTACCACTTATGTACAAACTCGTCTGCCGGCGTTGTAAACCTCCAACTGATTGCCGTACTTTGAACAAGACCTCCCTGCATCAATAGTAGAACTATGCCACGTATTCCTGATATGAAACAAACTTTCCGGTGGTTCGGTCCGAACGATCCGGTAACTTAAAAAAAAATTGTACAAACCGGAGCCACGGGGATAGTGACGGCTTTGCATGATATCCCGGCCGGGAAATTTGGTCAGATCAAGCCATTGTGAACCGTAAAAGGATGATCGAAGAAGCTGGCTTAATGTGGTCTGTCGCCGAGAGTGTAAACGTTCATGAATCTATAAAAACTGCGGGTCCGGAGCGCGATAGTTACATCGAAAAGTATATAAAAACATTGTCAAACCTTAGCCGGGCAGGTATAAAAACCGTTTGCTATAATTTTATGCCGGTATTGGACTGGACGAGGAGGTCGCTGGAGTTCCGGTTGTCCAATGCTGCGATAGCCCTGCGTTTTGATGCGATTGCACTGGCTGCGTTTGATCTTTTTATCCTTAGACGGGATGGGGCACAGCTGTATTACACGGAAAGTCAGCAACATTCGGCTAAAATATATTATGACCGTGCAGACAGTTCCGAAAGAAACGTGCTGGCTAAAACTATCCTGGCAGGGCTCCCCGGAACGGATGAGGTATTTTCATTGCCCGAATTCAAATGCCAGCTGGATAATTATAAAGGTATCGATCGTGCCGGATTGAAGCAACATCTTTATTATTTTCTCCGTGCTGTTGTCCCTGTAGCTGAAGCTTTGGAAATTAAAATGTGTATTCACCCGGACGATCCGCCCATTTCTATTTTGGGTCTACCCAGGATCGTTTGTAATGAAGCAGACCTGAACGAAATTGTGAATGCTTGTCCTTCACCTTCAAATGGTTTTACACTTTGTACCGGGTCACTGTGTGCAGATCCACAGAACGATATCCCCGACATTATCAAACGCTTGGGTAAACATATACATTTCCTGCATTTACGAAATGTAAAGCGGGAGGCGGATGGCAGCTTTTATGAAGCGGATCACCTGAGAGAAAGTACAGACATGTACGCGGTGATGAAAGCGGTTGTGGCGGAGCAGATGCGCCGGTTTGTGGAAGGCAGGGTTGATCTGGCAACCCCTATGCGTCCGGATCACGGGCATAAACTGGCTGACGACGAACATTATGACACCTATCCAGGCTATGCTTTAATTGGCCGGCTGAAGGGTTTGGCTGAGTTACGAGGTCTGGAACTTGGTATCAGAAGAAACTTACTTGCTGATTAAATCAACAGGACCCATAAAGCGGTTCCGCGAAATCGCCTTATGGGTTCATAATAGGTACTGACCCGGGATAGAATATGGTTCTTTCAACCCGAAGATGATTGATGCAGGCGTTTGTCCGAATTAGTTATGCGTTAATAGAGCGCTTGATCATTGCTTAAAGACTTTAGCTGGCGGTATGAAAGTACTCTCCGGAGGGCCGAGATAGCTGAACGGCAACGCTCCGGAACTGATCACGATTTTCTCCAGAACAATGGCCGGGGTAACCACCCAGATTTTTAAAGTATGAACCCCGGGCTGATCAATGCGGTGTGTGCTCTTGTAAATATTGATATTATCGGCTACCGCCATATTCCACAAATGACCATTCGCCTCCGCGTTAACGCTGATCACCTGTGGTTTTTCTTCATCTATGGAAACAGCATACTTCAGCGATTTATCCGCCGTAAAATCAATGGAGGGAGCGAGATAGGTCCTGACATCATAGTCTCCGGGAGTTTGTATATCGATCCGGTATTCCACGTGGGCGCTGTTATTGTCGGGCTTTTGGGTTTCGGCAATAACCGGCATAGGCGTAATGGCAGAAAGTGTTTTTCCATAATCTGGTAGTACTGTCCAACTCGCGCCGCCCTTAACCACATTCCGCTGGAAGTGGGCTGCTTCAATTGATATAAAATTGGAAGTTTGCTTAAAAGTGTTCGCCACGAAAGTCGCCTTAGCGGGTACGGGAACAGTTATTTCTGCATGGGTACCATCATCTGCTGATATTTTAATTATACCCTCCCGGACCTGCCCGGATAGTTTTTTCCTATTCAGCATAACATAAATTCGTTGCTGATCGGTAACCGTACCAGTAAGGACGTCCAGCTCTAAAAATGGTGGTGCATCAATTTTGAACTTAACCGGCAGACTTCCACGGACGAATAACTCTAAAAATCGCGTATCTCCGGTTTCCCTGAGGCCAGTTAACCGGAGCGTTTTGTTAACCGGCCACGCAAGGCTGTCTCCCTCCATCGCAATGCCGAGTGCAGCGCTCTTTGCAGGTGTAACCTCTTTTAAATCAGGCATCAGATTGACTTTCGGCTCTTGCCAGGAAGTGTAGCCAATGTGGGTTTGATCCATCATATGATCCCATTTGCCCCCCGCCAATTCCTTATTGTAATAATAGGCTATTGCCGCATCGGTTTTAAAAAGAGATTTCGCCCGTTCCGCCATTTTATTGGCACTTAATCTTCCCTGTGCCGCATAAAAATGATTCAGCGCTACAGTGTAATAAAGATCATTAAGGTTAGCACAGGCCTTAACAGGATGTAAAACCATCTCGTAGAAAGCGTTTTTGGTATCAACCGGCATCATAATGTAAAGAGAATCCGCGCGTCGTTCCAATGCGCGATAATTCGAAACCATCGTTTCAAACTCCCTGAAATTAAGCAGACTGTACGTCTTTTCATTCAGTAGTTCTGGTTTCCGGCGACCGTTAAACTTACTGTATACCTGGATAATCGAAGCAGCCTGTCTGGCATATTTTTCTCCGAATTGCTGGCTTGCCCATTGTCTGGTATAATTTCCCAGATCACTTGCTGAAATAGCGGAGGGACGCCAGGCATAGTCCAGGAAAAACGAAATGGGGAATTCCATCGGCTTGAGGTCACCAACATTTACAACCCAAAGCTGCCGGGCATGATGAGCGTAAGCCAAATGCATTTGTTCCCATACCTTGGTGATTGGGTTGGTATTTAACCATTTATAATTCCTGGGTCCGCCCACATAATCAAAATGATAATAAATGCCGTATCCGCCTTTTCGGGGTTTTTCGCCGGCGGGGGGAAGTTTGCGGATATTGCCCCAGTTGTCATCACACAGCAAGAGCGTAACGTCATCAGGTACCCGCATGCCCTTATCATAATAATCCTGTACTTCCTTGTATAACGCCCAAAGCTGGGGAGTTTGAACGGCGGGCTGATGTGTGACATCGGCAATGATCTGGCGCTGGTCAGCTACAATTTTCTCCAGGAGCGAGATATTAGTACCATCCTCCATCGCTTTGTCGCCGTCGCCGCGCATGCCGATCGTTACGACGGTTTCAGCCCTTCCCATATTTTCAATTCCTTTTCGCCAAAATGCCCGAAGCGTATCCCTGTTTTGAACATAGTTCCATTCTCCTCGCCCATAACGCTTCCATTCCTGTTGTGCCCGGTCCATGGGTTCATGATGGGAGGTACCCATGACGATCCCATACTCGTCGGCTGTTTTTCGGTTAAGCGGATCATCATCGTTGAACGCGTTGCCCCACATAGCAGGCCATAGGTAGTTTGCCCGCAGCCTTAACAGTAACTCGAACACATGTTTATATAGCTCATGGTTAACACCGCCAAATTTGGCTCTGGCCCAACTGGAAAATGCCGGTGCTTCATCATTGATAAAAATGCCTCTGTATTTTACTTCCGGCTCACCCAAGGAATGCCGGCCGGCAGATACAACCAGGGTGCTGGAATGTCTGACAGGAACGTCTGCCCACCAATACCATGGTGATACACCGATTTGCCTAGAGAGCTCATAAATTCCATAAATGGTTCCCCGTTTGTCGCTTCCAGCGATGACCAGCGCCTGGTCAACTCCCGGAAACGGCTTGTTAATGGTTTGCAATACAAAAGTCTCCCATCGTCCCATGATGTCCGCCACATTCAGCTTTTTGCTGGTGACCAGATCGTCGATCAATCGCGATTTACCAATCGTACCAATGATCACTATCCGTTTCCCAGTGGGTATTTTGCTGGATAGGGTTGGTGTAAGGCCGGTAACGGAAGTAAGGTCCCGCTGAAGATCAGCGGCAGCTCTCAACACACCCGGATAATCGTCAGTGGAGATGAAGAGCGGGACAACGCTGTTGTTTCCGGCCAATGGAAATCCGCTGCGGCTTGATGCCCTGCTGACAAACGTCGAATCAGGAAAGGCAGCTTTTGCCGGCGAACAAATGCAGATACAGGTCGCGGCCAGTAATATCGCCTTAAAAAAAAGTTTGTTGAATGAAAGTATAGTCATATCCTTTTGCTGGTTTTTGCAAATAAGAATTGGCGGAACGAGTTGACGCGTATGCCCTTTCATGGCAATGCATTTCGTGCTTGGCCCATTCATTAGATTTCAGGCTAAAGTCTGTAACTTGTCTGTATTTCAGCAGGACGATTGAATATATAAATAGCAAAAATGTTTTAAATATCAGTTGTGTTGATTAATTGAAGGCGCACTTCGGCCATTAATGATTGACCGGAAAGCATAATAAACGTTAACATCTGGATCAACTTCATAGTTGGAATAGCGGTAATTTGAATTTTAAATAGCTAACCACAAGCCGATTTTGAGGCAGGATAACCGGTTAATAGCCGGGCCAGTCTTATGATCAGTAGCTTGCATGATATAAATGTCATGATTTTTGTTCAGTGGGTTTGGTCAATTTTAGATATATTTATGTCAGAAATGTTTTTGCAAAACGTTAATTGATGTTGCCAATTGGCGCGTAATGCTTCATTAGCTACGGTCGACGGATAGTTCCATATTTGGCGGATTAATTTTAACGTCTTTACGATGCAAGGCGACATAGTCGGAGGGAAGCATTTTAAAGCCTAGTTTAAACTGCCGTGAAAAATAGCTGGGTGTTCCAAATCCGGTCATATAAGCGATTTGAGTAATATTCAGATCACTTTTAGCCAGCAATGATGCCGCACGCTCCAGCTTAACGGCACGAATATACTCAACAGGCGTTAAGCCGGTAAGGTCCAGTACTTTGTGATATAAAGCACCCCTGCTCATGCAGACATGCCGGCTGAGTTCTTCGACGGATAATTCCGGCGTCGCCAGTTTATCTTCGATATATTTTACGATATTATTGATCAGCTTGACATCCTGTGATGGAACTTCTATCTCGTTTCCGACTACTTGTATTTGGCGGGAATAGGTGTCTTTCAAAGAAAAATTGTAGGTTAAAAGATTGCGGATCTTGGCGTTAAGTATGTCAAGATTAAACGGTTTGGTAAGGTAGTCGTTGGCCCCAATTTGAAGCCCCCGAAGCTGGTCTTCCTCTGCTGTCATTGCGGTCAGCATAATTACCCCGATATGGCTTGTTCGCCTGTCTGCTTTGATTTTTTTACAAAGCTCGATGCCATTCATCTCAGGCATATTGACGTCACTGATGATCAGGTGCGGATGAGCGGCGAGCGCTCGCTGCCAGCCTTCCTTGCCATTAGCGGCTTCAATGACGGCGTATTGTTCCAGTAATTTTTCTTTGAGGTATTCCCGAAGTTCTTCGTGATCTTCAATAAGCAAAATGAGAGGTTTGGGCAACGGGTTGTTCGTCGTTTGCTTTGAGGGCAAATTTGCTTGGCCTTCATTTTTCAGACCAGTGGTTTCCTTAATACCCTCGCGTTGAGTGGTCTCATTATATACAACAGGTATTTTTACTATAAATGTTGTTCCTTCCTGAGGTTTGCTTTGAACCTCTATCTCCCCGCCATGAAGGGCAACGAATTCTTTGACGATCGCTAGTCCTATACCGCTGCCTTGATTCAAAATGCTTGCCGCCGTGTTATGCTGGTAGAAGCGTTCAAATATTTTTTTCTGCTCCTCCAGAGGGATACCTATGCCGGTGTCAATAATGGTAATAATAAGAGTGTCACAACCGTCATTTAGCGCTTGAGCCAGATTGAGTGACAAGTTTACAGACCCGTCTTGTTTTGTGAATTTGAAGGCGTTAGAAAGCAGGTTAAAAATAATCCGTTCGATTTTGTCGTGATCGAATATGGCAGATAGGTGTTCCAATTCGGTATTAACAAAAAAATCGATCCGCTTTCTTTCTGAAAGGTCCTGGAATGACCCGGCCGCTTCTTTGATAAAAATGATAAAGTCACCAGGTGCCGCGTTCAGTTGAAGTTCTTGTTCTTCCATTTTTCGGAAGTCCAGCAATTGGTTAACCAGGTTCAGCAGCCGACGGGCATTGCGTTTAATGATATCAGTTTGACGCTGCAATTTTACATCTTTGACTGCTATCGAAAGTTCATCGGCAGGCGCCATAATGAGCGAAATGGGTGTTCGGAATTCATGGCTGAGATTGGTTAGAAATTTAATTTTTAACAGATCAAGTTCATGCAAGCGTTCAATCTCTCGTTTTTCGCGTTCTGCTTCCTGCCTGGAACTGGCTTTTTCCTGCTCCAATTCAAATCTTCGCTCAATTTTCTTAATGCCTCTGTGTCTGATAAATAAGAGTATAGAGAATGCAACTAAAACATAAAAGCAGTAAGCATAAACCGTGCGCCATAATGGGGGAAGAATAATGATTCGGATACACGTTGCTTTGTCGCTCCAAACCCCCTCATTGTTTGTAGCTCGAACATAGAAAGTATAGGTTCCAGGGCTAATATTGGTATAGTGAGCTGTTTTGGAATGGGATACGGCCATCCAGTCCTTATCAAACCCGACCAATTTATAGGAAAATTGATTTTGCTGAGGTGAGGTATAATTTAGCGCTACAAAACTGATTGAAAAATTCTGCCCGTAATCCAGTTTTATTTCCTTCGCAACCCCGATCGCTTCCTTAATAGGGGCGTCCTCACCGGGTACAACCGTAATGTTCGATACTTTGAAGTCTGATAACAGTACGGAAGGGTGATTATCATTGGTTGGTAGGGATTGCGGGTTGAAGTAGTTAAATCCATCTTCACCGCCGAAATACAGTTCACCGGTTGATGCCCGGATTCCGGAACCATACTTAAATGGACTTTCTTGGACGCCATTGTAGTGGTTAAAATTCTTGAAAAGCTTTTTTACCGGGTCAAAACTGCTGATACCTTTGTTGGTGCTCAGCCAAAGTAAGCCTTTACTATCAGGTAATATTTTGTAAATTACACCATTATCCAGTCCTTCGCTCCCCGCGTAGTGTTTGAACCTATTTGCGCCATGGGAAAGTAAATTTAATCCGCCACCATCAGTCCCTACCCAGATATTTCCCTTTTGATCAATGTAGCTGCAATGGACATTATCATCTGAGAGATTACTGTTTGTACGATTAAACACGATGATAGAATCGCTTTTAACGTTCAGATAAGCCAGTCCAGTCCCGTTGGTACCGATCCACATGTTCCCATAGCGGTCTTCGTCAATGTCCCTTATGAACATGTTTACCGTTAGCTTTCTGTCATTCTCGACAATCGGATTTTTTATGTATCTTTTGAAATGCCCGGTTCGTGGGTCATAAATATTTACTCCGCCGCCGTTCGTGCCTATCCAAATCCATCCGCGGCTGTCTTCCCTGATGCAGAAAATTTCGTTATGATTGGGTTTGTCGATTCCTGGACCATTGAGGAACTGTTCATAAGTAAAGGTTTTTGTATTAATTTTAAAAAAACCATTCTGATAGGTGCCCATCCAAAGATTGCCCAAATGATCAATTTCGAGGCACATAACCGTAAGGTTGGGATTGGATGGATTGATTTTGCTGCGGATATTGATATGCTTACACAGATCTGTTCTACGGTTAAAAAGATTTAGCCCCCCACCGTCGGTTCCGATGAAGTATTGATTCGGCCGTAACTCTGCGAATGACGTTACAATAGGCGCTGAAAGGCCTTGCGCATCAAACGGATCACTTTGTACATAGTGAAATAGTGCCAGATTGGGATCATACTTGCTTATACCGCCCTGGAAGCAGCCCAGCCACGCAATGCCCTGGTCATCGACATATACGCTCCGGACCGATTTGTTGACAAGACTAAAGTTGTTGCGGCGGTTTGGTACATAATTGATTGCCGTCTTCCGGTGAGTATCCAGAATGCTAACGCCTCCCTCAGTACCTACCCACAAACGTCCGGCCTTATCGAGGGCAAGGTCATAAATTTTGTTATGGATGATCGAGCCCGGCAACGAGTCATGCAGAATTGCTTCAAAGCTTTGACTATCAGGTAATAAACGATTCAGTCCGTTCCCGGTGCCAAACCAAATCTGTCCCTCTCTGTCCTGTAAAATGCTCTGTATCTGGTTATCGCTCAAACTATGTAAATCCGCTGTATCGTGGCGGAAATGGCGGAAGGTATGCAGTTTCCAATTGTATAAAAAAAGGCCGTTATTTGTACCGATCCACATTCTTTTTTGACGATCTTCAAATATCTTCAGTATTGCCCTGGAGTTGATACTGCTTTTAGGATCGATAGTCAGGGAAGTGATTTTTCCGGTGGAGGGATCAATTATTTTGAGTCCCCAATAATATCCGATCCAGATATGGCCAAAATGATCTTCGCCAATTGCGCTTATGGAAATATTGTTAACAGAGGGCCACAGGCCATTTCCATTGAACCGCACAAAATTATCTGTTTTGCGGTTGTAATAAGCAATGCCGCCGCCGCTCGTTCCCACCCATATCCGCCCTTTGCTATCTTCAAGGCAAGAAGTAATCTCATTTCCTGGTATACTTTCCGGCTTTGTGCTGTCATGGTTATAAACCGTGACATTGCTTCCGTCAAACTTATCCAGTCCGTCGGAAGTTCCAAACCATAACAGGCCGGACTTGTCTTTTAAAATTGTGTACACGGTGTTGGAAGATAGCCCGTTTTTTGTGGTTAGGGAAGTAAAATTGAGATCATACTGCGCAAGCGCAGAAGAAGATGTACAGGCCGAAAAAAAACAAATCAGCAATAACCGCCGATAGCCGTTCAAATTTATTGATATCATCACCTTTATGTCCTCATTGGTTTTCGTAGCCGTCCGGTTAAAATATCGTGGTAAACGATGTAGAACCCGTTTTGAAAGGCTGCCCTAATTGGTAAATTAACAACTGATATCTAAAGCACGCATATCATTACGGATATACCTGACCTTCTCACAAGATATCTTTTTAAAGCAACTTACGAAGTTATAACCGAAAATACAATCGATTGCATAAATTATTTGAAAAATAATTTTCCTAAGTTAATAATAGTTACCATATGGCAGTTCTGTCATGGTTCATGGTAAATGAAGGGCCAATCAATTGCGATTGATTGGGACAAGCTGATATCCCAACTGAATCTTCTAATCGTTTTGCTAAACATTTGTGCTATTAATATATTCAAACCTCTTTCTCTGATCCATCAGCTACAGGTAGATTTGGTTTAGAAAACCAATTGAGCCGAATCGCTATACCTTTTGCCTGTCCATTATAATCCGCGAATGATAAGGGACTGATTCGTAACAGTTGAGACCCTTAAGGTCGGATAAGTAAAACCAATTAAATATTGTTTATGAAAAAAAATTTACTCATTTGCTTAATAGGTGCGCTCTCCCTGATTTGCAATACCTACACATTGGCGCAAACACAAATAGTTTACGATTTCGATGCAGGCCATGGCCTGGGCGATATAAGCCAGGCTTCCGGATCGCTCGAGATATCTACACTCGTTAATGCTAATGATAATGGTGTGGCCAATACGACGCAATTACTGCATCCCCTGAGTGTTGGGACACTCAATCAAACCGGAGTGTCTGATCTGACTTCGTTTGTAACTAGCACTGATTACGCCATAAGTTGGAAAGAGTATATTACCCAGGGTGCTACGACATACAAAAAAGGATTTCTATTGCGCGGAAGCGGTACCGGCGGATACGCCACAGGCATAAAAAAGGGTTATTACTTCATGGTGCAGAATAATGGCACTACAGGATCGGTATCCTTTCGGATTTTAAACTCATCCGCTTCTACTGCCCTTGCTGAACTAAAGAACGTTTCTTTAACGATACCGGGGTTTGCGGTAAATAAAGCCTGCTGGTTTCGCGCTTCCATAAGCGGTAATGTACTGACGTTTGCTTATTCTATGGATGGAACGAATTTTACAACAGGTGCGATCTATACCGATGCCGCAAATCTTTACTCATCAGGCGCTACGCAGCTCGTTTATGGAATTGCCAGCCCAGTTGGTCAATATTATTACGACGACATTGCCTTTAAAGCGTCGGTGAAGGCAAGCTCTACAATAACCGTGACTGGCGCATCAAACTACCTCTACAATGGTTCAGCTCAAGGCCCGCAGACGGCAAATGTTACGGGGTCAACAGGAACCGTCAGCTATAGTTACAGTGGTACCGGCACCACTTCCTACGGCCCGTCCGTTTACCGGCCGGTTGTTGCAGGGACCTATCAGGTAATCGCGACGGTTAACGCTGATGATAACTATCAAACCGCAGTTTCCGCCCCGTTTCCTTTTTCCATTAGCTCTAATCCCAGTTTTCCCGTGGCTGCAATGAGAAGATCACTGTCTCCCACAAGACCGATGTATCTTCTGCATGCCGATGTCTGGGCCCATCAACCACAACAGGTCATCGATCTTATCCCTGCGGATATGAGGGCTAATGTTGTTATAAATATTTCTTTGTCTACCTCTATACTCGGGAACAATGGTTATAATTGTGCAGAGTCCTGGTTAAATACCTGCGCCCAAAACGGCATCTGGGCGATGGTTCAGGTAAGCAGCGGTATTCAAAATGCATTTGCGGCCGACACTGCGCTAACTTTATATGAGTCGCTGTATAAAAAATACCCGAATTTTATTGGTTATAATTTTGCTGAACAGGCATGGGGTTTCGATGTTAATACATTTCAGTCCAGGTTAAACCTTTTTGTGAACCTCCTGGCAATGGGTCAGAAATATGGAGGTTATCTGTACATAAACGACAATTTTTCCGTTTCCAACGCTAGTTTTAATACGGTCGCCAAATTAAAAACGAGCACCGAATTTGCCAATGCCACCAAAGTCTATAAAGATCATATGATTTACGGTGACAAGTTCACCCATTCCTATGGGTATTATGACAATGAAAGCGGAGCCCTGGGTGCATTTTTATCAGGCCATGCCGGAAATTATGCCATCCGGTATGATCAATATTCCTGGCCATTCTCCGGAAGGGGACAGGTTTTCGGGCCAGAAGTGGTCGGCGGGCAAAATACCGACGGTAACCGGGGGCTTTTCGCATGCCCTGAAGCAGTGATGGGGGTACCTATTGTCGAACACCTGATGCTGACAGGCGCGACTGTGATAGATGGCCCCGAAGTCCCATGGATGACTACCGTCATCGGCAATTACCGTCTTCCGGCGTTCAATAACATGCTGGCAGATGTCTTCAGAAAAGTGTTGGACGGGACTATCCGGATACCAGGGGTGGATGAAGTGGCTGGCAGAACAAAAATAGCGTTTGTTAACGATGTGGATTATAATACTACCGATTCACTTTTCGCTGGCTTATACGCGATGGATGGTGCGTTAAAGAATAACAGAACCTGGTTTAAAAAAAGTGGTCGTTATGCCTCGATCCCGGAATTGTATTCTTCCGCTTCTTATGAGACTTCTTTGCTGTCCGGTGCAGCGTTGGTAAAGAAGTCGGAATACAAGACACGATGGACAAATGAGGTTAACAAGATCAATGAATTTAACAGTCTTTATCCAACAGAATCCAATGGTGACATGTTTGTTGCCAGAATGAACAATAGCTTGTATACCTACAATCCATACATCAATACTGACAAGTCGGCTATGGCATCTATTCCGTTCAAATACAATACCTGCGACAGTGTAGTACTTTCCTACCCGGCACACACACTTGGTGTGATCAATGAATCCAACAACAAGTTGAAAATTTATCTGAACAATTACCGTACGGATAAAAATCAGTTATGGTCACAATACCCGAACGATTTTACTTGGGGGGTATTGCAAAATACCATACTTCCCGCATTTGCAGTAAGTCCCTGGGACGGAACTTTGCGGACCAGCGTCATCAAGATTTATGGTGCCACTCTGCAACCGGGTTTTATTATAACTGAAAGGGGCAGCCATCAGTCAAGTACGGCAAATGCTGTCTGGACAAACGGAGTTTATACATTGACGGTCACCCATAACGGACCGGTTGATATCACGGTAGACTGTGCTGGTGCGGCGACGGGGAGACTGACCGCACCTCTACCGGTGACCATGGACCCGCTTGCTGCGGCTGATCCATACACCGGCGACAAAGAGTACGAAGCAGAGGGTGGTATCATCATTGCGGAAGCAAGCACCGCCAAGAGTTCAAAAGGTTATCACGGAACGGGATATGTTACATTTTCAAGCAGCAGCACAGCAGGATCTGCAGTTGGGTTTAAAGTGTTCAATATCCCTGCCGACACGACTTATCAACTGCAAACCAGGTATACAGCGGCAAAGGGGAATGTGACTAAGCTCGACCTTTTTGTGAACGGTGCGAAGATACGAACGCCGGTATTCGCCGCTACGGCAACAGACAGCACGTGGACCGTCTTTACGCAAAATGTGAAACTGAAAGCAGGGACCGATACGATAATGTTCAAAGCCAACGCCGCAGGTGCAAACATCAACATGGATAAAATAATCTTGACCAAACAGGTATTGCCCTTTTCGTTCGTCTCCGTTAATGCGGTCCAAAAAAATAACTCCCAGATTCAGGTTGACTGGAGGGTGGCAGCTGAAGAGAATTTACTGGAGTACGAATTGCAAAAAAGTACAGACGGCGTAAATTTCAGTACAATTTATACAGTTAATGCTAATAACACAGAGGATAGTTATTATGTTCACCTTGATACGCTGTCTGCTAACCTCACCTATTATAAGGTAAAAGCCACTGATCAAAAAGGAGTTATTACTTACAGTGCCGTTGCAAAAGTATCGAAGAAAGCCGCCGTCGTGGTACAGGCAGAATCTGGAAAGCTGGGGACCGACTGGTCTGTAGTTACATCAGATGTGAGCTATATTACTTCAAAAACAGACCTTTTAAATTCAGCATATCCCGGAGACAGTTCAAAGGTGGCAACCTATCAGGTAACTTTTGATAAGCCCGGCAGTTATGACCTGTATGCGAAAATTTGGGTGGGAACCGGTGCTGCCAATGACGATAGTTTCTATTACGGACAATCCTTTGGTATAAAAAATCCATTTGCGGATAATTCCGACTGGATAACAGCTAACAATTTGGCCGGTAAAGGTTATATAGCACAGGGAGACACAGTTAAGGCGGATGGAACAGCCGGTAATGGTACCTGGAAATGGATCAACCTTTCCGGATTCAACGGCGGAGATACACCGGTGACATTTACTGTTCAGCAAAATGCATTAACGCAAACCTTTCAAATTGGTAGCAGGGAAAACGGTTTGCAGATAGATAAGTTTGTGTTTGGTGCATCAGATCAGCGTTTTACTGTTTTAGAGCTGGACAGCCTGGCTGGATCCAACTGGCCGCCGATCATCAAAAGCGGACAAATTTTCACTGTTAGCGAAGGTGCAGATTCCTCCCTGGCCATCGGAAAGGTGATCGCTTCTGATCCGGATGCCGGGACCGTGCTTGGTAATTGGAAGATCACAGGCGGTACCGGTGCTGCACTGTTCGGCATCAATACGCTTGGTGTCATCAAAGTCTTACCGGCTTCCCAGATCGACTTTGAACATGTAAGTTCTTATACATTAAAGCTAAGGGTAAACGATGGCGCTAATTGGAGTGAGGAACAAAGCATCACGATCAATTTGATCCGTGCGAAAAAGGCACAAACAATTACGTTTGAACCGATACCGGCGAAATTACTTGGCGACACTGACTTTACTATCGCAGCTACTTCAACATCTAATTTACCCATCGCCGTCACAAGTTCGAATGAATTGGTAGCTACAGTGGTGAGCAATCAAATTCATATCGTTGGTGTTGGTCAGTCTGTAATTACCGCCTCGCAACCCGGCGACAGCACATACCTGGCGGCTGACAGTATTGGACAAAACCTCGCGGTTAGTCCGGTAGATCTTGCTGTTCAGTATGTCAATAAAGACAACAGTACTTCTGATAACACTGTTCGGCCTGAAATACAGATCCTTAATAACGGTAACAATGCTATCAATTATAATGAAATCACCCTACGTTATTGGTTAACAGCTGAAAATTATGCGGGCATTAATACCTGGATAGATTATGCCCAGATTGGAAGCAGCAATGTTAATCTGCTATACAAACCCTTATCGTCTCCTAAAACCGGTGCTTTAGGTTATCTGGAATACAGCTTTAAACCTTCCGCAGGTTTACTGTCGCCAAAAGCCCAATCAGGCCCGATCAGATCAAGGGCAGCAAATATCGATTGGTCGAACCTGGATGAGACGGACGACTATTCCTATTTAAAAACCAGTTCGCCGGTCACTAATAACCATATCACAATTTATCGTAATGGCGTTCTGATCTGGGGAATTGAACCGGCTGCTGCGACACAGAATCTTCAGCTTACAGCATCAATACTGACCGTTAACACAGCGGCAATAACGAATGCCATCAGTAATTATATTAAGATTAGCAACATCGGGAATATACCTGTTGATTATGGTGACTTGTCTTTCCGATATTGGTTTACGAATGACGGTAATACATCATTGAACTACTGGCTTGATTATGCCAAACTTGGTAATGGTAATTTAAGCGGGGCATTTTCCCTTCTGAGCCCGGTTAAAAATATGGCTGATACTTATCTTGAAGTTAAATTTAACAGCAATGCAGGACAATTATACCCACTGAGTTCGACTGGAAATATACAGCATAGGATTTCTAAAGGCAATTGGTCAAACTTTGTCCAAAGCAATGATTATTCCTTTTCCGGTTCTTCCGCCTTCGTACTGAGTAACAAAATAACCATTTACTACAAGGGAGCAATCATTTTTGGCAATGAACCCGATTTGGCAAGTTATGATAGCAATTTAATGACAAGCCACAATTCCAATTCAATTTCAACACACCAGTTAAGCGATAAAAAGATTGAAACCAATATGATTTATCCCAATCCCGTTGCCGGTGCGTCCTTTAACGTAAAGACAACCGCTGATCTGCACGATCAGCTGATCAACGTCAGAATATTCGATATGAAAACCGGTAGTGTCATTCTGAACAGGAGGTTTCAAAACTCTTCTGACGGTATTCTGAGAGTCGATTTAAATTCAGCGCCCCAAAAAGGGGTATACTCGGTACAACTTAATAGCCTGCCGATGATCAAAATGATTGTTGATCATTAATAACAGTATTTAAAATATCAAGGTTTTTAGAAATACATAGCCTTGATATCTGCGTACCAGGAGATGGAACAGGAACAATGCGATCATGCGGTACTTACAACGATGGTTTAACGTGCTGGAATTGCCGGCAATATAACTATGGTCGAAAATAATTGATGAGAACCGATTTGGAATTTAAGGTATACTGTCAAATATTCCTCAAACGGTAGATTTACAGCTGGCTTTCCGATTAAATGTTTGGATAATAATTAAATGGAAACCGAATGACTAAGCCTGATTCGGTAACACAGATACAAGCCTCATCCTACGGGGCTTTTACCCTGATGTGGCAAGAATTATGTCGGCGCTAAGTCGAACAGTGCCGAATTCTTTATTAAAAAGTCAAAAGCTAATATTGATAAACAGCAAACCATGTCAGACGCAGCATTTGAAGCAAGCCTTCGGGGAAAGTAAGTTGGCAGATAAAAAGCTGAAAGAATTAAAAGGAAAAACCCAAACGCCAGCAAAAACAAAAAAGCAAAAAACAAGAGTACCAGCAAGCATTTAAAGAGCCGTTTCCTTTGGGGGCCCTGTGCGGGCCAGGCCGGGTCAAGTCAATTCCGGCAAGTAATTTTGGTCTGCAGCAAATAGTATAACGATACCAGGATATAAGAATCAAAAAATAAAAACTATTTATTAGATAATTAGAGTATGAGAAGGCTTGAAAATCGGTCTTATATTGATATTGAATAATTATAATTAATATGTCTTTTGCCACGAACCGACGTGTGTTTTTGAAAAATGGAAGCCTTGCCTTCGTTGGATTGGCTGCTTTTCGCTCATTTGGAGCTTATGGTTTTAATGACAACGGGGTGCATCCTATCCCCGCTAATGAGTCGTTGTTGTGGCTCAATCAGAGCGCATTCTTTTTGATTCAGCATGCCTGACTATCGATGGAAAAGACACCTTTATCTACAGCGGCGCATTTCATTATTTCCGCTGTCCAAAAGAACTCTGGCGCGATCGTTTTGAAAAAATTAAAGAAGCCGATTTTAATACGGTCGAAACCTATATCCCGTGGAACTGGCACGAGCGATCAATGCCGGACTCTCCGGATGATTTTTCGAAAATCGATAAGTTACAAGACCTTGACGAATGGCTAACGATGGCCGAGGGATTCGGCTTCAATATCATTGTCAGGCCTGGCCCTTACATTTGTGCTGAATGGGATAACGGCGGCTTACCTTTATGGCTTAGTGCGTTGAAGACGCCAACTAAACCCCTGCACAAGGATGGCTGGATGCGTTCAGACGATCCGGTTTTTTTGACATGGACAAAACATTGGTTTGATGCGGTATGCCCAATTATCGCGAAACATCAGATCACGCGGAAGGAGCCGGGCAAGCCGGGTGTTTTATTACTGCAACTGGAAAATGAATATGACTCTGCAAAGTATACTGACGATATAAAAATCAATCAGATCAAGGCGCTTGCACGCTTTGCACGAGCCGGGGGCATTGACGTTCCGTTCATTACCTGTTGGACAAAACAGGTTCGTGATTCTAAGGATCCAGTGCTGCGGCAGGTCTTTGATAGTTGCAATTTCTATCCGCGTTGGAACGTTTCAAGGGAACTTGGAACGCAGATTTTAAAATTACGGCAGGAGCAGCCGGGAGCTCCCCTTGCCACAACCGAATTACAAGGCGGCTGGCTTTCTGTGGTGGGTGGTAAATTGAGCGACCAACAGGATGGGCTCACTGCCGCGCAAATCCAAAACATTACCCTTTATGCCTGGCAGATGGGCGAGACGATCACCAATTATTACATGTTGTTTGGAGGTACCAATTTTGATGACTGGGGCGGATACAATATTACCACCACATACGACTATGATGCGCCAATCCGAGAACACGGTGGTATTGATGTGCGTTACCAGAGTGTTCGGTCGCTTGGTCAGATGATCCGCGAACATGGAGGCAAACTTGTGCGCGCTCAATTGGTAGAGATTGACACAAAAACGACCACCAATGACGTGGTGATCTCGGAGCGTCGAGCCTTCGATGGTAGCCGTTATTTCTTTATTCGGACCGACGATTATCATACCCGGCGTGCCGGACTGGCACGGGTGAAAGAGAAAGATGGCACGGAATTTTCATTCGAATACGACCTTGAAGCGTTTGGTTCAGTCGTATTTTACCTTCCTCCCGGTGAGACCGATACCCGCAAAGGTCAATGGCTGCCAAAGACCGCGCCGGTTATCAAACGTCCAACCGATCTTCCTTCAACGGTGGAGATCGATAAACTGGAACAACTTAGCGATCCGTTGCCATTTGTCTGGACAGCGTTCCAATCCAATGAGTTGATTGAAGCACACGCTGTGTTTGGTAGTCACTTTGTATATTATCGGATTAGCGCTAATTCCGGAGCGACTATTGATATTGAAGTACAACCAAAAGACGGGATTATTGGAAGTGCTGGTGGAAAAATGCTACCTGTGGCTGTCAGCGAAGACCATAAATATTTTACTTTCACACTGCCTCCGGATGCGAAGGAATTGATTGTGCTTCATGATAAACGTGGCCACCGCAATGGTCCGAAAGGGATGGAAACGGGCGGTACATACGGCCTTCTTTCAGTCAAAGGGGCAAATGAAAGCGTGCCACTTCAATTTGCTCAAGGTGGATCGCTTGGCAAAGAACATGCGGTTGGCGAAGCCCTTTCAGACGCGAAAACGGAAATTGCCCATGGTTGGAAGAAGGTGACAATAAAACAAAGTTCCGCGCCGGCCACCCATGCACTCCTGACCTGGTATCGGATGCAGTTCGAATTGCCATCGCCAAAGCCGGGTGTATGGGTGCCCTGGCATTTGCATCTGGAGGCTACCGGAAATGGCTTTATTTACGTTAACGGGCAATGCCTGGGCCGTTACTGGCAGGTTGGACCTCAGCGTGATTTCTACATACCCGAAACCTGGCTACATTTTGGTGCGGGTAAGATCAACACGATCGCCTTGAGTCTGCGACCGGTCAACGAAGAGTTGTGCGTGCAGGATGTCCGGGTTGTTCCGGACAATGCCTTTGCCGAGTTTCGCTAAACAAGCCATACCAATATTAAAAGCAGGAAGTTGGATGTTAAGCTTAACTCTTGGCTTATATCTTTAAATTTTAACAGAAACACGGAAAGCAGGCGTTTCCTGAAATAAGGATGTTACCTTCAATTTACAAGGCATTAGCCTTCATTTGCCTGTAAAAAAAGTTCCTGTCAAAGAGATGACAGGAACTGGTAAATGGGTTTCGACTGATGATCAATCCTGACTCATCAGTTTATTATAACAAGGATATGTTATTCAGGTGTTTCCCAAAGCGATAGGTCAGCATCACTTCATGAACAGCATTGTTAACTCCGCCCAGGTTATTTCCGGTTGTGCCAAATTGGTAGCTATAACCGATACGGACGTTACTGGAATTGATACTAATGATCCCGGACATATGTTTGTCTGTGCGGTAGTCGGCACCTAGACCGATGATGTTCTTCACATACAAAGTCGTTGAAAAATCGGCAATCAGGGGTTCGTTTTTGGTATAATATGCCAAAAATGCCGGCTTAAATTTGAAATCAGATCCATTGTCGATCAGATAGGCTGCAGAAAAATTGAAATGGCTGTTGAAATAGATGTTATCTTCCAAAGATCCTCCGCCTAAGGCTGCTACGGTAAGTTCCGGAAGTGCAAATCCCACATAATAATTTGTTGCATATAGCATGACTGAAAAGCCGACATTAGGCCGCGTTTGGTGAACATCATTACGGAACGACGGATCGGACGTGGTGAGTGTTGAATAATTGGCCACATACTGCCTGACTCCGGCGTTTAAAGAAACCCCAAGGAAGCTTTCGTTGCCCAGCCGGACGCCTTTCGCTATAAAGAAATTGGCTTCAGACACCCGCTCAATAGCGAACTGGTCATTCAGAATGGTTAGTCCGGCCGCTCCGTTCATGCTTTCCAGGGGGATGGCTGTATTAAACATGAATGTTTTGGGGGCGCCTTCTATCCCCGTCCATTGGCTGCGGTAAAGCCCCGTTATGGAACCATTTTTGTCCAGCAGGGAATAGGCCTGGTTTAGCGGAAGCGGGTTATTCATATACTGGCTGTAAGTGAACGAGTTTTGTCCGCTGGCGGTAAATACGTGGGCTAATAGAAAATAACCAACGGCAACCCATAGGCGGCCGTTGGTTTGAATAGATTTTGAAATATTGCTCATCCTTCTTTCCTTATAATTAATCGTTATATTTCAGTAGAAAATATCCGGTTTTCCTGACCTTTTTACCTGAGTTATCTACATATTCGAGCAAGTACAAGTAAGTCCCGGCGGCAATCAGCTGACCACCGGTACTGCGCCCGTTGAAGACTTTATCAACGTTGTTATAGTTCCTGATTTCTGCCATCAATGACCCGGTACGATTGACAACGGTGAGCTTGTTATTGGGAAAACTGGTTATCCCTTCAATAATCAGAAAATCGTTAATGCCGTCTCCGTTAGGCGATACCGCCTTGGCGATAGAGATTTCAGGGATAACATTATTGGGGTTATCGCTTACCCCCGTCATCTTGCCGTGGAAAGCCGCCGTACTCAAAACAGATCCAGAAGGCTCAGTGCCGTAAATAAGCTGATTTTGATAGTAAACGCAGATATGCGGGTTTTCTCTGCTGGTGCCTGACTGGTAGGAGTAGTCGTTTGTTTGGGTAAACGCTGACCAGTCGGTCTTGGCGATCCTGTATTGGATATTTCCGGTGGTGCTTAATGGATATAATTTACCAGCGGAGGAATCTACGCTGAGCTGGAAATAGGTATCGGCCATCGTGTCTGCTGGCAAGAAGGGGCCGATCTGGCCGTTAATTTTAGATATGCCGATCTTTGCGTAATCGATCCAGTAATTTAACGGCTTAGAACCGTCATTCGTAAAGAAATAACGAATACTCAGATCTTTGTAATTGAGTGGGACATTTCCCTGGTTATCGATACTGAGGTAAATACTTATGGTATTTCCTGATGACGTTTTATTCTCGGTGTAAACCTTAACCTGGCGGTTTTTATCAACTAAGACAGGCTCGGTACCCCAGATAAGCACACCGTTGCGATAAAGCGTGATGTTGGGGTTATCCGCATAAACGGCAGAACCTTGACGGTACGAGTAATCATTCGCTTCTGACAAATTTGACCAGTCACTATTACCGAAACGGGATTGGATGGCACCGGATGTGCTCCCAGGATTTAAGTTGCCGGTTGTGGCCGCAAAAGCATATTCGACGTAGCCAAATGCGTTACTACGCGGATTCGGTAATGGTATGTACGTTGCGGTGATATTGCCTGTACCTAATTGTGCGTAGTCAATATAGGTATTTATGCCGGCGTAGTTTTCGGCTGTAAACCAATATCGTGCGGTCAACTCGCTATACTTAACGGCGACTGAATCCTGATTGGATATTTTAAGATAGGGCTTGATTAAATTATTGGTTAGCTGGCCATTATCGCCGTCTAAGGATTGCATATGGATATTATATGGTAAAACGGTGAAATTCTGACTTTGTGCCGCCGCTGAATACTGGGTATTACCGTTCTGACCGGCAGTTATTATACTAGTACCCGGTCCGAGGATATGCAATTTATTATTAAGGATTATTGCTACATCGGTGTTGGAACTGCTGTAGTTGATCTGCAGTCCCGAACTTGCAGAACCGTTAAGTAATAGATCAGGATCACCAGGCCTTCCGGCGGGCAGGGCAGTAAAGCTGATGGTTTGTTCCAACTTATGAATCGTCACATTTTGACTCAGGGGAGGAGCCGCCGTGTAAATCGCGTTTCCGGTCTGCGATGCCGTGACGGTCGCCCTCCCTGCTCCTGCAATATGTAAATTATTGTTGATCACCCTTACCACAGAGGTATCGGAACTGGCGTAACTAACTGCCAGCCCCGAGCTGGATATCGCGCCGGCGGAAAAATCGGTGTCGGACAGTATTTTATCGGGGATAGCAGCGAAGGTGATGGTTTGGGATGCTTTTTGTACCGTCAGTGGTTGGTTCAGCGATGTGGCCGCTTTGTAACTGGTATTCCCTGGTTGTGATGCATTTATAACCGTTGTGCCAGCTGACTTTACATGAACCTTGCCATTGAGAATGACTGCAACCGTTGTATCGGAGCTGGTAAAACTTAGCGGTAAACCCGAGGTTGTTGTAGCCACCGGAACAAAATCAGCATCAGTAAGCACTTTTACAGGCATTGCTGCAAAACTAATCGCTTGGTCACCTAACATATCTGCTGTTATTTCAGAGCTGTTCAGCGCCCGCCCGTAAATTTTGAAGTTATCGATGGAACCTTTGAACATCGGGTCAGAAAACTGTGATTTCCCCAGGTAATTCAACGAGGTATTGCTGAGCGCAGACGGTTTGATCGTAATGTTCGTCGATGAAGCTACAGAAGTGCCGTTCAAATATAAGGTTGTCGTATTCCCTGCCCGGGTCACCGCCAGATAAGTCCAGGTATTTAAGGGAAAGGTATAGTTATAGCTTAGGCTTTGTTCTGCAGCTGAACCGTTCTTGGTACCATACCGAATAATGGACTTACCACTGGAAACACCAGCCTGTACGGTAAGAAACATATATTGCGTAGTGCTTGCCCCAAAATCAAACACGCGCATCCAGGTGCTGATTGCATCCATTCTGACCCATGCGCTGATCGTAAAATCATTAAGGTTGCTGAATATCCCGGCCGGCAGCGTCGCATAGGCAGTTGCCGATCCATTCAATAGCAGCGACTGTCCATATTTACCTGCCGAGCGGCTTGCAGCGACAGCCAGTACAGCGTGATTAGCCCCCCAGGCATCAATACCCTTCAAACCCCCGGTTTCATCAACCTGATAAAATTCCTGCTGTCCTAAATTAGGTTTGGCTACAATTTCAAGGCTGTTGTCACTTTCGCCGGTGCTGTCAACTGAGGTGACTACGTAAAAATAAGTGTTACCGTTCGTTACATTACTGTCGGTATAGGTCGGACTGCCCGTTGTGCCAATGGTGGTGTAAGGGCCGCCGGATACCGAGGCGCGCTTCAAATTATAGCTGAACCCATTGATAGGCTGCCATTCCAGAATGTTTTTGGCATCGCCCGCTGCAACTATCAGAGAACCGACTGTTCTGCTTTGCACATTTAAAACCAATGTGGCCGTACCGGTAGTATTGCCGTTCCCCGCCGTCAGCATAACATTGAAAACACCCGTTACACTTGGCGTGCCGGAGATTTTGCCGGATAATGAGTCTATCCGAAGACCTGCCGGCAGTCCGCTGGCCGAGAAATAGTTTGGCGACTTAATTCCGGTCACCGTATAGGTCATCGGCCGGCCTACAAGTACAGTATCAATTAATGCGCTGGTAATGGTTACTCCCAGGGTTCGGTCATCAAGCAGTACTACATCATTGCCTGTACCTCCTTTATAGGTGATGCGGAAGTTATACGCCCCGCCATTGACAAGGCCCATTTCCGGAAGATTCTTGAAAGTACCGGATATGGGGTTGCTGCCAGTGTTATCAATTATGGTAAAAGAAGTACCTGAAGGCAATGTTCCTGCTATTGGCGTTATTGCTAATGCAGGATGGTTAACCAGGTTGGCTGAGGTAACAATAACCCTGTCGCCTGTAATGGCTCCATAATCAAGTTCTAAGGTATAAGTCGCATCCGAATTCATTATAAGTGCTCCAACACTTAAAGTACCGACCTTTAAAAACCCGGGTTCTAATATTGTACCCGCACCTGACCCGGTTCCCAGAGTGGCCGAGGACTGACTTACGCCGAAGCCTCCCAGTGAACCTGCTTCTATTATTACCGGGCTGCTAAAAACGCCATTACTTGGATTGTTATTTATCAATAACTTTCCTCCTTTTACAGTGGTAGTTCCTCCATAAGCCTGATTACCCCACATTTCTAAAACTCCTGTACCTATCTTTACAACGGTTAAGCCACTGCCATTAGCGTTAATGGTTCCGCCATAACTGGAATAAGTATTAAGGGCGCCTATACTGATAACAGGTGCACCACCTGCATCGGCTCGGATATAACCACGACCGTTAAGCGCACCAAAGTTTAGCGTTCCATTTGAAAAACCGATACCTTGACAATCAACGGCATTCGCATCTAATAACCAGGTTGCATTTGCACTTCCTGATTCAGGAACTCCAAAACGTATTCTCTGCCTGCCACTTCTCAGCTTTGAAATAAAAGTACCCGCAAATTGGCTATTGTCGCCCAGGAGATTAAGGCCGGCATAATCGTTTCCGTCATGCTGCAGCGTACCAGAGCCTAACAGCTTTCCGTAAAGAGTTATTGAATTAACATCTTCATACATATAACTCGTTCCGGGCAATACTTGTATGTCGTTATACAATAAAAGATCGGCACCGGCTGTAGCTTGCAGCGCTCCCCCGCTCATTTGAATTTTACCGGTGCCTAAAGGTCCCGCTGTTGGATTACTCGCCGTTCCCGTTCCTAGGCCAGCCGCCGCAAGTGTACCGCCAACAATAATGGTATTTCCGGTATAGCTATTATTGCCTCCTCTAACATATAATGCAGCCGCCCCGGATTTCATTAAAGATCCCGAGCCGCTTATCCCGCCGTTCAGAACAACATCACCTTTGGTATTCACATTTAGCTGATCAGTTAACTGTATGGGTGTGCTTAAGGTCTGAGTTTTTGTTGAGTTGTTAACCAGGTCATTTTTCAATGTCAGGGCATTACCGGAAATGGTATTATTTGCATTGGCGTCTGGGCTAAACTGAATTCTTGGGGCTGCCAAACCAGTAATATTATTGGTTAATGTACTATCTCGCGTTTCACCAAAAGTTATAATGGCTGGATTTACCGGAACTGTATTTTCAACCCAATTGCCCGCGAGGTTCAATGAATCTGTAATTGCCGTTGGATTCCATACAAATGAGTTTGAACCAGGTACGCCAAATGCTTCAGGCGAATTGGCACTTTCCTTTGTGGCGCCTACAGAAGAAACGACATAATAATAAGGGTTTCCATTGCTTACATTGATATCGGCATACGAATTAGTCGATACATTGACTATGGTAGTATAAGGGCCGCCGCTTACTGTTGCCCGTTTTACATTATAGGTAGCTGCTCCCGAAGCGCTGTTCCAGCTCAGATCAACTTCGTTGTTTTTATTAACCGCAGAGGGTTGTGCCGGTGCTGTAGGAGGAACGGCAGCGAAAACTTCGTTTGAATTACCGCTTTCCTTATCACCTGTAAGGGCCGTAATAACATAATAATTATTCACTTCTGGTATAGGAGATACATCTGTAAAACCAGTACCGGTAATTCCCGTCTGAATCGTTGCATAAGTTCCTCCCGGCGTTAGCGACCGTTTTACCGAATAACTCGTAGCGTTTGCAGAAGCTACCCAAGTGAGATTAATTTGTGTGTTAACTATCGATGCCGCAGCCGAAGTCGGTGCAGGTGGCGTTTCGTTATTGATCGCATTCAGCATAAGCGTTGCTGTGCCTGTTCCGCTGGCATTGGTGGCAGCTATGGTAATTTCACTTTGTCCTGTTGTAGAAGGTGTACCGGAAATGACGCCGGTCGCCGTATTAATGCTAAGCCCTGTGGGCAAGCCGCTGGCGCTATAAGAAGATGCATTAGCACTGGCAATAATGCTATAACTGAACGGCGTGCCAATGGTAGCTGTAGCGGTGGTTGCACTGGTGATGTCGGGAGATCCGGCTGGCGCGGTTTGACTATAGGCCACATTACTAAACGTAGCGGTATTCAGTGCTGAAGTATTATTGGAGAGGGTATAAAATCCCGCGTACAAATTAGTTGGGAAACCTGTTGCAGAATACCAGCAACCATCATTAGTCCAGTTTACACCATCCTGCGTATGGTAAACAAATATGCGGGTGCCAACACGCTCAATTTTTAGCCACCAGGGAGCTTTGGGTTGCCAATGCCTGCCGGCACCGCCGGTGGCGTTAAGATAAAGATCATAAAATGCGGAACCGGGCACTAATGACTCGCGTAACATGACGCCGCAACCACCGGTATTTAACGACATATTCTCAACTTTTACCACCAGACCTGCATCGCCGCTAACTTTTTTAAAGGTAAAGCTGAAGGCATTACTGGTGGAAGTTCCCGCACCTTTAAGTGTCCAAATTCCGTTATTGAACGAAGCGTTGCCTGCCAATCCGGTGTTACCGATATCTATATTGGTGAGGTTGCTCACCGCTTGCACATGATCAGCAGGATAATACACCGCCGGCAGTTTAACTGCGTTAGAAGTATCCGATGATTTCAGATATAAAAAATCACCACCGGCCGGAGAATAATTGGTGGCCCCGGGTTGCATCAATGCAGCCCTCATCCTGTCGGTATTAGGGGTAGGTATTCCCTTACGTACAGCATAAGCGCTGTAAATGAGGTTGGTCATGTCGCCGGTTCTTGCTCCGGGCTGAATCCCCCAACTGGTCCAATAACTGGCATACCCCCCCAACGGGATATAGGTCATCGTAGCTCCATCAAAGGCGTATTTATGATAAAGTTCGCCGATTGCCAATACCCGGTTATCCAGTTCAGCAAACATATCTACCCCCTGCTTGTAGGCAACTTCTGCGCCCCAGGCCAGAGCCGTTGCTTGTACACGCCAGTGGTCATCGCGACCTGAATCCCCAATTTCGCCATCGGGCAGTGAATTGCGCATCCCTCCTCCGGCATCCATCCTGTACACATCCACCGCCTGGTTAAATCGGGTCGCATCATCACAAAAAACCGATGCGGCAAGGGCTATTTTTAACTGAAGAGCTCCTTTGTTTGCATCGCGTAAGGGACCGGGCACCCAGGAGGTCGGAAATAATACATTAGCAAAATAATTTTTTACATGCTGTGTATTGGCTGCCGTCCAGCCGGGAAAAGTTGAGCGGAGGATTTCGGCACCTACGCCCCAGTATTGGGCATAGTCGCCAATATCCAGCATAGATTCATTACCGCCCCAGGTAGTATTGGTTACCGCCCAACCATCAAGTATGTTAGTAGCTTTGCGGGCATAAGTAGAGTCTCCTGTAAACCACCACATCCAAGCCAGGTTGTGGATGGCAATCATATCGGTCTTCCATTGACCATTATTCAAATCCGGAGCACGGGTTACGGTTTGCTGCGGCGTAGAGGGACTGTAGCTAAGTTGGGAACGGTAATCACTCTTAAATGTATTGTAAGCCGAAAGCCAGGGCTCCTTGATAATATTGGCTTTGAGCTGGTCCATGTCGGCCCGGTTAAAGGCCACACCAGGATGTACAAATGTTTGAGCATTTCCATCGATGGAGATCAGCATTGCTGCCAGGTAAAAAATCAAGGGCCACATGCAGCGTTTGCATAATGTTAATTTGTTGAGCGTAAAAATTCTTTCCATTAGAGTTGATAATTTAGGTGAATCGTAGTTTGCGGTTGTGCCTGGGTTGGTCCAACGACCTTACAGGATACTTAGCAAGATATTTTATAACTGGATATGGGAGAAGACAAGCAAACTTGAAATGGATACTCATCATCAGATGCTTATCAGAAAAAAAGTATGCATTTATCAAAAAAGCGGGGGCCGGTGGTTAGACCCTGTTGAAGGCAGGATTTGGCGGTCCGGAAAATATCCCTGGCTTTCAGCATTTAAATGTGAGCCAGGAAGGCGACTAAGGGTGGCCTACGAGCAGAGATTTGCTCAGGTGAAATCCTGAACATTAACCTGAAAGTATCTGCAATCAGGGTTTCAAAAGTTTTAACTCACCAATCGCGATTTGTGTATCGATAAGTGTTGATCCGGAGGCTACAAGAACGCCCACAACCGAACGGGTCGCCGTCTTAAAATCAGCTTTTCCCAGTGTTGTCCACTGTCTGCCATCTGCCGAATAACTTGATATAAAGTGATTTTCGGACTTGTTGATCTTAAACCATAATGACCCGGTCATTCGCCCAGATGTCACAACGGGGGATTTTAGTTCATCACTCGAGGCAATAACCTCGGTCCTGCCATTTTCAAGGTGCCGCAGAAACTGCATCCGCCAGCCCGGCGATTCTGGATTGGATTGGGTCACGGAGCGCAGCAACAACGATACACTCCCGGCATTCGCGTCTTGTCCATTGCGGATAGTTAATCCAAGCTGGGTTGCCTGTGCACTAAGCTGTGGTACGTATCTCATCATAATACCGGTCGATTGCTTCAGTGGCTGGTAAAGCATGGTGCAATGATCGCCTTGGCTATCTGTACCTGTGCCGATACCATGCAGTTCAAAAGTAGCACCATTATACGAGGCCATACTTTTCTTACCACCTGTTGAGAATAAGGTATCCGGATCTCCTTCAACATGATCGCCACCTATGCCGATATCGGCAATTTTCCATGGGAACGGCAATCCCGCGCATATGGATTTTGAAGTTGAAAACGCGCTTTGGCCATTAGGATTTACCGCAGCAACCGCGTAATAATATAACCGGCCTTTTATGAGGTTACGGTCAATAAAATGATCGCTCATAATTTTGCCCGCTAATAATTCATAAGGTCCATCAGGCTTTGTTGCCCTCCTGATCCTGTAATAGCCAGCGTTATTTATTGAGGGCCAGGTAATGATATTAACATCTCCGGAGTTCGTCACGATAACGCCGGCAGAACGATAGGGGACACTCGCAGTAATACTATCCGGATACAGCCTTGAATATAAAAGTGTACCAAAGCCGGTATGATCGGCCCCAGGCGCTCCTTGTGATTCAGGCCGCAACCGGGCAGCGGCTTCAGCGGAAAATGGGGCCTGTTGGCCCCGCCGGCGGACGTAATGGTTATAAACCTCTTCATAAACGGCTCTAAGCCTGCCCCTGGTATCCCCGGAAATATGGTAATGCCGGTATTTGCCTGTTCTGTCTATGGTCGGTGTAAATGGAACATCGTAACCGAGGTTATACTTCGCAGTATATTCAAATCCTTTCAGTAACCTGTTGTTTTGTAAACCATACAGATCCAGACCTTGGTGCCAGGCCATTTCACAGCAATCCGCAAGATGGGCAATTCCAAGCTGTGTATGGCTCTGGTCCCGCCCGCTTTCCTGGCTCTGCCCAGAATCGTTAATGATATAGTTGGTCAAGCTACCGTCTCCTGCTCCTCGCTGGTAATAATCGAGTGTGTTTTCAAAGATCTGATGATCATTGCAGAAAATAGCTATGGACATAGCCGTTTTCAGGGCTGCGCTATCCCAGTTCCCGTTTGCGAATGGAGCATAGTTTTGAATGACAGGGTAAATTATTTCCCGGAAATGTTTTTCTGTACGGAGGATCTCATTTTTGGTCCAGCCGGAATTTGTATAACGTAATAACTCCGCTGCATTGACCATTTTGAACGGGCCCAGGCCAGCCATTAACACTGCATCTTTTCCGGTGATAGCCGTCAGTGTGTTTGACCAGGCGTTAACGATCTCTATAGCTTTCTTCGCATGACGGATATCGCCTGTAATAGCCCACATCAAAGCATTCTGAAAAGCGGCGTTTGCATCGTTGTCATAAGCACCTTGTCCTACAGTAGGATTCCTGCCTACCATCGTTAGCGGGCCTTGAAGCTGGTAGGTGAATTGTGATTGAGGGTGTCGGCTGAGTTCTTCAAACCCTGCCTTAATGTCCGGCTGACCGGTAGTTAGCCCCATCTTTATTCTCGCTATATCTTTATCGTTACTCAAAAGGCCCGGATGGATAAACTGCTGGGAGCGGGCACTGCCATAAATGCCCGAAAATAAGACTATACAAAGAGTTTTTTTTAGACTTCTCATCATTTTATTTTAATATCAAATGCCAACTTTGGCTTCAATCCTTTTATCCTCCCAGGCGATAAATGGGTAGAACGAACGGCCTCTTCAATAAGTTCAAAGGAAAGATCACGCGTAGACCCGGAACAAAATACAAATTCCAGATCATTCACTGGTCACGAATTTCATCCCGTCCACATGTTCACCGATAAAAATGTTTGCCATATCTCCTGTTTTATAAAAGGCTGGTTTATCCTTCATTGCGTCATAGATCAAAGTGCCATTGATTTTGAGATTCTCGAAAGTTATGTTTTTGATGGCGTGCTGCTCATCATATCCGCTGATAACAGACATATTCGCATGTGATCCTGAGTAGATAACGTTCTTAAACAAGATGTTTTCAATTCCGCGGCCAGGTGACGTATTGTATTTCCGGTTAAACATAACCCGCAGATTGAAAAGCTGCCCTTTACGGATATCCCCGATATTGACATTTTCAAAGCCGATGTTCCTGATCAGATTACTGTCTCCCGCGTTTAAGGCAATGCAACCCTGGTAATCGAGCTGATTTTCATGATGGTCGAGTACCGTCATGTTGCGAACTCTAATGTTCTGCAACGTATCCGGATGGTCAGAATCGCCATGGGTACCGATCAATAAAGGATGGGCCACATCCGCCCAAAGTATCACATTATCAATGGTAATATCAGTCGTATTGCCGTAATAGTTCCAACGATGTCCGTAAATAGCGATGCAATCGTCTGAATTTCTCATAAATATATGGTTGATCGCCACATCTTTACTGCAAAAAATATCGATACCGTCAGCATTTCCGGTAGAACTGAAGGCTTTAAAATCATTGATGTGTACGCTTTTCGACTCTCCTATCATCACAGAATACCCTTTTGACATCTCAATAATCCCGCTGATTGTTATGTTTTCACTGAACTGAATGAGCAACTGGTCATCTCTCGACTGCTGAGGCGGCACCGTTTGGTTGGGCACAAAACTATGCTGCCGGACGGGGAATTGTGTCAGGATGCCGCGTCCACAAATGTTTACGTTTTTAACGTGGTCAATTATTAACGCTCCGCTTACCACAGCTCCGCCGGCTATATAGATGGTCTTATTCGACGATATGGTCATCCTGCCGATATCATGGACTCCCGGGCCAAAGTAGATCACATTGGGGTCATTAGGGTTAGGGTGTTCTTTTTCAATGGCATTGGCAAAAAGCTGTAGGTTTCCAAAAACATCGGCATTGATCTCCAATGAAAGATATTCGGAAGATTTCATAGCAAATTCTATGATGTTGCCATTGATTCGTGGAGTGATCCTATGGCCGGAAGACCTGATTTTCGCATCCCACACCGGTGTGTAATTTACCTTTACTCTGACGCTTACGCTATCTGAACAATCAAAATAAGCAAATGATGTTTTTTTAGTTATAGGTCTTGAATCGAATCTCGCGGCAACATTTACGTTGTAAACCCCGGTGTTTTGCCATTTGCCATGCCTATCCCTCACCTGGACCTCATAAGTGTGGCTGATAATTGTGCAATCCGGCTGTTTGTAGGTAAGCACTTCGGCTTCGGAATATTTACAGAATAACAGGCTTAGGGTCAGGAACAGGCAGATTTTAGTCATAGAGTATTACAGTTTACTTATCTGAATAAAGACAGGGAGCGTGATTTTATATACTCATAAAAAATTGACTTTTATTTAGCGATCATCTCTAAATGACTTCCAAAGTCACTCTGGCATAACCTCTGATTTTTTACAGCGGGGAATTACAGACGGTAGTTGCCGCGGCAGGATGTGTAGCAAAAAAATAGATACAATTTAGATGAGTATAT